>MKWU01002874.1_pt1 | contig 24120 bp, 20 predicted proteins | sample 809101 | NCBI WGS metagenome assembly MKWU01 (sample SAMN05860141, study PRJNA318959) | sponge metagenome | host: Aplysina aerophoba | place: Slovenia: Piran, Adriatic Sea, Gulf of Piran | collected 2013-05-07 | reverse complement strand
CTGTGCAGTGGTCAGCCGACAAAGACATCGCGGGTATCGACGGGAACTGTTTCGCTCCCGACGCGGTCGTCACCCGCGGCGAGGCCTCGGTCTACATCTGGAACATGCAAGACCGGCCAGCCGCGCCAGCCCACGGCTTCGGTGACGTCACCGACGAAGGCCAGGACGCGGCGGTGTCGTGGATGTCGCACAAAAAGATCACCACCGGCACATCGGAAACAACGTTTTCGCCTGACACCGCGCTGACCCGAGCGCATCTCGTCACGTTCTTGTGGCGCCTAGCCGGTGAACCGTCGGCACCTGACCACAGCTTCGACGACGTGCATGCACCTTGGAAGCAAGGCAGCGTCTCGTGGGCCGCTGACCAAGCGATCACCACCGGCACATCGGAAACAACGTTTTCGCCTGACACCGCGCTGACCCGCGCGCAACTCGTCACGTTCTTGTACCGATACCGAGGTGAACCGACCGTGATGGTCGATCCGGCATCTCCTGAGTGCGACCCCGATGCTATTCCTGTTGAGGGGCCACCGCCGGTGGTGGTGCCTTTTGAGGGGCCGCCGCCGGTGGTGGTGCCTGTCGACGGGTCTGCGGTCACCGTTCCCGCAGGGCCGGGGTTCATCGCTGATCTTGGTTCGGTGACAGTTGAGGGCGCGCCGGGCGTGTTCAGCGAGGCGACCCAGGTGACCGTAACCCACACAGACATCGGTGTCGGACAACACAGCCGGTTCGAAACCACTGCCGCGCAGTCGGTATTGCTCGACTTCAGTGGGGTCGAACCATCGGCACCGCTGACTCTGCGATTCTCAACAGACCGAGTCGGGCTGAAAGCCGAGCATGTGACACCTGTGGTGTGGGACTACGAGATCGAAGCGTGGGTACCCACCATCGACGACGAGGTCACAGTCCGCGACGGCGAGATCATCGTCAAGACCCCCGCAGCAAGCAACACACCAACGACAGAAACTGACCCCAACCGTGTGACTAACCGTGTAACTCTCGCCACCGGCGGCCTCGCCTCACCCCCAGTCCATGTTGGTCCTTTCGACTGGATTAAGGACGCGGGGCGCACCGCGGCGCACGGGGTTTTCAATGTGGCGATTCCTGCTGTTTGGGAAACCGCCAAAGACGCTGCTGGCAGCTTTTTGGAGGGTGTCGTCGATATTGCCGAGTTCACCGTTGAGAAAGCACGCGAGTACCTGCCCAAAGTCATGGACATCGCCGAAGCGTTCGTCGAAGCGGGCAAGGACCTAGGCATCGCGCTTTTCGATTGGTTCCGGTCTATTGTAGCAGACTTCCTCGAGTTGCGTGCCGATCCGCCAAATTGCTCTCGGGGGCCAGCACCGGATTGGGCACGAGACGGGATCGAATTCTCAGAATCAGACAAAGACGAGCGAGACCGCATGGTTCATCTATGCACCGAGAGTGGCTCCGGCGAAGACCTGGTGGTCAAGACGGTCATCAATCGCAACTTCGGTTTCCAAGTGTCCAGCGACGTTCCCCTCAAGAACTTCAAAGCCCAACAACTCCCAGACGACAACCTCGAATCGGTGCTGGCACATTCTGTCAACAGCTTCTTAGTAGACAAATGGGGCATTGACCGCTACCAATGGCCCCTCCGCGAAGCAAGCTTCGACATAGCCGAATTCGAACGCTCCGATCGCCCCGAATCGACGACGCAATGGAAGATCACCATAAAGACAGCAGTCCTCGACGGCATCTCTCTTGCCATTCACCTGCTAGGAGCATTTGCAGACAAGCTCCCCCAAACAGCAGTCCTGGTCACCGTCGCGGAATGCGCGATCGACCGCGATACTGACATAGTAGAATCGGTCATCATTTGCATGGCGGACGTAGCGGCCGGACTATTCGTATCCAACCAAGAGAAAATTGTCGGAGAACAGGACGCGGCGCAGCTCAAATTTGCCTCGGATGCACTTAAGGGAGCCGTAGATGCAAAAAGCTACTTTGACCTTGTAGGCGCGCTAGCCAGAGCCGCGCTCACCGGAATCGAATTGGGGGAGGCCGCGCGCAGCCCACACCCAACCCTCACCGTCCAACCCACCAACACACCCGACGACACCACACAACCCGAAGACACCACACAACCCGAAGACACCTCGCTCACGCATACTCCCGCGCCCGAAGGTGAATTCAAAACCGTCTCCGCCGGCGGCAGCGGCAACTTCCCGTTCACTACAGCTAGGGGGCATTCGTGTGGGGTCAAGGCTGACAACACCGTCGCCTGCTGGGGCTACAACTGGGCTGGGCAGACTAACGCGCCCGACGGTGCCTTCAACTCCGTCTCCGCTGGCGGCAATCATTCGTGTGGGGTCAAGGCTGACAACACGATCACCTGCTGGGGCTCCGACAGATATGGGCAGACTAACGCGCCCGACGGTGCCTTCAACTCCGTCTCCGCTGGCGGCAATCATTCGTGTGGGGTCAAAACAGACAACACCGTCACCTGCTGGGGCGCCAACAGAGATGGGCAGACTAACGCGCCTGACGGTGCCTTCAACTCCGTCGCCGCTGGCGGCTGGCATTCGTGTGGGGTCAAAACAGACAACACCGTCACCTGCTGGGGCGCCAACTGGGCTGGGCGGGCTGACGCGCCCGACGGTGAGTTCAAATCCGTCTCGTCCGGCGACTATCATTCGTGTGGGGTCAAGGCTGACAACACCGTCACCTGCTGGGGCTCCGACAGATATGGGCAGACCGACGCGCCCGACGGTGAGTTCAAATCCGTCTCGTCCGGCGACTATCATTCGTGTGGGGTCAAGGCTGACAACACCGTCACCTGCTGGGGCTACAACGGAAATGGGCAGACCGACGCGCCCGACGGTGAGTTCAACGCCGTCGGCGCTGGCGACGAACATTCGTGTGGGGTCAAGGTTGACAATGCCGTCACCTGCTGGGGCTACAACCAACCTCACCTGCTCGGGTAACAATTGGACTGGGCAGGCCGACGCGCCCGGCGGCGCGTTCGAAACCGTTGACGGCGGCGTCGATCAGCCCCAGCAGCACAGTCTTGAGCACAGTCTTGGCTGTGCCATCGACGCGGGCGACAACACCACCGTTCACCGCGAACCAGTTTTTCGGTGCAGCTCCGCCAGCTCCGCGGCTTGTTTGACCACAGTACGCCCCAGCCGTTCCACCTCTACACGCTCTACACGCAACGCTGCGGCCCCGGACGCCTCGGCTTGGGACTGACGCCACCGGCACGGTTTCGACGCACCCAACGCCGCTACTGCGCCGTCGCGGGCGACAGTTTGCAGCCGGGCGATCACCGACCAGTCCACACCAGCCTCCGCAGCCGCCTCGGCCTGAGCGATCTGCACGGTGAGCATTTTCGTCCACAGATCGTGGGCAACGTCTTCGGTTTTCTTGGCACAGAACTCATAGGCTGCAGCCTCCTGTCCTGCGACCGCCAACCCTGCCAGATGCTGCTTGAAAGAACTCAAGATCTGTCGTGCGAAGCCAGATACACAACATGACCAGCGCGCCCATTTGTCGGCTTGAACGGCTCGGGGCCGACCAAGTTCGTCTCTACTGGACCCGCAGTCAAGTTGAAGTTGATAATATTAGACTCAACTTTTCGGTGTAAACGGGTGCAGGTACTGGTACACTGCCTCCCAACAACATACACATCCCATGACGGTTCCGCGGGTCTGCGGTGCCGTCCAACCAACAAACCCACCCTGACGGTGTTCGCGGATCTGCGGTGCCGTCCAACCAACAACCATCCCAAGACGGTTCCGCGGATCTGCGGTGCCGTCCAACCAACAACCATCCCAAGACGGTTCCGCGGGTCTGCGGTACCGTCCGCAGAGAAAGTTAGAGAGCACAGCATGCCCAAGGCCGTAGGAATCGATCTCGGCACCACCAACTCCGTCGTCTCCGTGCTGGAGGGCGGCGACCCCGTCGTCATCCCCAACGCAGAAGGCTCGCGCACCACCCCCTCCGTTGTCGCCTTTGCCAAGGACGGCGAGGTCCTTGTCGGAGAGGTAGCCAAGCGCCAGGCGATCACCAACCCCGATCGCACCATCCGTTCAGTCAAGCGCCATGTCGGCACCAACTGGAAGGTCGACATCGACTCCAAGGCGTACAAGTCCCAGGAGATCTCGGCCCGTGTGTTGATGAAGCTCAAGCGCGACGCCGAGGAGTACCTCGGAGACACCGTCACCCAGGCCGTGGTCACGGTCCCGGCCTACTTCGACGACGCGCAACGCACAGCCACCACCGAGGCCGGTCGGATCGCCGGTCTCGAAGTGTTGCGGATCATCAACGAACCGACCGCGGCTGCGTTGGCGTACGGTCTCGACAAGGAGGAGTCGGACCAGACCATCCTCGTGTTCGACCTCGGCGGCGGCACCTTCGACGTGTCGGTGCTCGAACTCGGCGACGGAGTGTTCGAGGTCAAGTCCACCTCCGGCGACACCCAGCTCGGTGGCGACGACTGGGACGACGCCGTGATCGACTGGCTCGCCAAGTCGTTCAAGGGCGACCACGGCGTCGATCTGACCAAGGACGCGATGGCCGCTCAGCGGCTCAAGGAGGCTGCCGAGAAGGCCAAGATCGAACTGTCTCAGACCCAGTCGACGCAGATCAACCTTCCCTTCATCACCGCAACCGACGCCGGGCCGCTGCATCTCGACTACGAACTGACCCGCGCCAAGTTCCGCGACCTCACCTCCGAGTTGCTCGACCGCTGCCGCGGCCCGTTCGAGGCCGCCATCAAGGACGCCGGACTCACCAAGGGGGCAATCGACCATGTCGTGCTCGTCGGTGGATCGACGCGGATGCCCGCGGTGGCCGAACTGGTCATGGAGATGACCGGCAAGGAGCCGAACAAGACCGTTAACCCCGACGAAGTCGTGGCGATCGGCGCGGCGGTCCAGGCCGGTGTGCTCAAGGGCGAGGTCAAGGACGTGCTGCTGCTCGACGTGACACCGCTGTCGCTGGGCATCGAGACCAAGGGCGGGGTGATGACCACCCTGATCGAGCGCAACACCACCATCCCGACCCGCAAGAGCGAGATCTTCACGACCGCTGACGACAACCAGCCGTCGGTCGAGATCCATGTGCTGCAGGGCGAGCGGGAAATGGCCGCCTACAACAAGACGCTCGGCAAGTTCCAGCTCGTCGCCCTGCCGCCCGCGCCGCGCGGCCTTCCCCAGATCGAGGTCGTGTTCGACATCGACGCCAACGGCATCGTGCATGTGAGCGCCAAGGACAAGGCCACCAACAAAGAGCAGTCGATGACCATCACCGGGCAGAGCTCGCTCGACAAGGACTCCATCGACCAGATGGTCAAGGACGCTGAGCTGCACGCCGAGGAGGACCGCAAGCGCAAGGAGGAGGCCGAGGTCCGCAACGCCGCCGACACTCTCGTCTACCAGACCGAGAAGCTGCTCTCCGACCAGGCCGACGCGGTCAGCGACGACGAGAAGGCGACCATCAAGGAGAAGCTGGCCGATGTGCACACGGCATTGGAGGGCACCGAAGTCGGTGCGATCAAGACCGCTACTGAAGCATTGATGACTGCGAGCCAGGAGTTCGGCCAGCGCCTCTACGAAGCAGCCGCGCAGGCAGAACGCGAGTCAGCGGCGGCCGCGTCGACTCCCGACGACGACGAGGTCGTCGACGCCGAGATCATCGACGAGGACGACACCGACAGCCGGGCATCGTGAGCGCCAACGACAGGCCCAACTCCTCTGCCGAGGACGCCAGCGGTGAACCGCCGGTGACCGATGAGCCCCAGTCGGTTGACGCGGCGGCCGACGCAGCGCGCGGCGCAGCAGCCGCCGCTGAGCCCGCCGGGGGATGCACAGGCGAACCCGCCGCTGAGCCCGCCGGGGGATCCGGAGGCGAACCCGCCGCTGAGCCCGCCGGGGGATCCGGAGGTGAACCCGAGGCCCAGTCCGCCGGGGGATCCGGAGGTGAACCCGAGGCCCAGTCCGCTGAGGCTGGGTCCGGGGCGGAACCAGCCCCGAGGGAACCGACGGCATTGGAGCTGCTCACCGCAGAACGCGACCAGCATCTCAACGATCTGCAGCGAGTCACCGCTGAATTCGCCAACTTCCGCAAGCAGACGGAGAAGCGCAACGCGCAGACCGTGCAACAGGCCGCTGCCGGGGTGATGCAGGCGATCCTGCCGGTACTCGATGCCTGCGACGCCGCGGCCCTCCAGCATGTTGAAGGTGTGGAACCGATAACGGCCCAACTCCGCAGCGTCCTTGAGGCCCAGGGGCTGGAGATCATCGACCAGACCGAACCGTTCGACCCCAACCGGCACGAGGCCGCCATGAGCGAACCAGGCGACGAAGACCAGACCGAACCCATGGTCTCGGCAGTGCTGCGCACCGGCTACGTCTTCAATGGCAGGGTGTTGCGTGCCGCCATGGTCAAGGTGAAGGGATAGGTGAGTTGAGGAGGTGATCTGGTGACTGAATACGAAAAGGAGTGGTTCGAGAAGGACTACTACGCGATTCTCGGCGTCACCGAAAGCGCATCCTCCAAGGAGGTCAAGAGCAGGTACCGCAAGCTCGCCCGCGAGCTTCACCCGGACTCCAACCCTGGTGACGCCCGCGCCGAGGAACGGTTCAAGGAGGTCTCGGCCGCCTACGACGTGATCGGCGACGACGACAAGCGTGCCAAATATGACGAGGTCCGCAAGATGGGCCCGATCGGCCCGATGTTCCGAGGCGCAGGCGGTGGCGCCCCGGGTCCGGGCGCGGGCCAGTTCAACGTCGGGATGGACGACATCGGCGACCTGCTCGGAGGTCTGTTCAACCGCGGCGGACGCGGACGCGGCCAACCGGGAGCGGCCCGAGGACAGCGGGGCAGCGATATAGCAGTGGACCTGTCGCTGCAGTTCGATGATGCGGTCAACGGCCTCGAAACCACCATCACCTTGACCAGCGAAGCGACATGCGCGGGTTGTGACGGCATGGGCTCAGCGCCTGGGACCGCGCCGAGCAAATGCGAGTCGTGCGACGGCAGGGGCATCCATGACGAGAACCAGGGACTGTTCTCATTCAGTCGGCCCTGCCAGAGCTGCGGCGGTCGGGGATCGGTTATCACCTCGCCATGCACGAACTGTCGCGGGTCAGGTGTGGAGGTGCGCCCCCGGGAGGTCAAGGTACGCATTCCGGCTGGGGTCAAGACCGGCCAGAAGGTTCGGCTCAAACAACGCGGAGGCCCCGGACACGGAGGCGGGCCGCCCGGTGACCTGTTCGTTCATGTCACCGTCGAGCCCCACGAGATGTTCGGCCGCTCCGGTAGCGACCTCACCGTCGAGGTGCCGATCACCTTCGCCGAGGCGACCCTCGGTGCGAAGGTGAAGGTGCCCACACTCAACGGCGAGGCCGTCAAGATTCGGATACCGCCGGGCACCGTGTCCGGCAAGACTTTTCGTCTCAAGGGCAGGGGCGGGACGGGCGATCTGCTCGTCACTGTCGCCGTCGTCGTGCCCCAAGAACTCAGCAGGGAGCAACGCCAGGCGGTGGAGGCGTTCGCCAAGGCCACGACCGAATCACCGAGGGCCCATCTGGGCCTGTGAGAAACGAGAGGAGACACAACCATGGAACAGGAACGATTCCATCGAGCGGTGTATGTGATCTCTGTTGCTGCGGAGCTTGCCGGGGTGCATCCGCAGACGCTGCGGATCTATGAGCGCAAGGGTCTCGTCGACCCGGCGCGCACTGGGGGAGGCAGCCGCCGTTACAGCGACGCCGACATCGCCCTGCTGCAGCGAATATCGGATCTGACCGACGAGGGCTTGAACCTCGCCGGTGTCAAACGCGTCCTTGAGCTCGAAGCACGGGTCGCTCAGCTCGAAGCCGCTTTGCAGCAGCTGCAGACCGATGCGTCGGTTGCTGTGGACGACGTGCATCGCCGGTACCGCCGCGATCTGGTGCCGTTCAAGGAGAGCTTCACGATCTACAAGAAGCGCTCCTGAGCCCCCGACCCCGAGGCATCCTCAGTTCTGGTCCGGGCCGCGGGCCAACGCCGGTGTCGGCGCACAAGGTTCTGCTTGCCAAGGTTCTGCTTGACAAGGCTTATTTAGTAAAGTAACGTTACTAACAATATGAACGAAGGATCCGGAAGCGCTGTACTGCGGCTGATCAGTGGACAACGGATTGTTGACGCACTGTTCGCGTCACACCCCCAACGGATGTCGAGGGCCGGGATCGCCCGAGCCACCGGCCTCTCCAAACCGACCGTGTCGGCGCTGGTCGCTGACATGGAGTCCGCAGGGTTGGTCCGAGTCGCCAACGACAGCCCCAAGTCGGGTTCGATCGGCCGCCCTGCCGCCCTCTACGAACTGGTCCCGACGGCCCGGCACTCAGTGGTTGCCGACATTGGTGCCACGAAGATGCTCGTCGGTGTCTGCGACTTGCTCGGCAATCTGGTCAGCGAGCGCGAGCTGGAGACGGGCCCCAATGCGCAGACGGCTCTGGAGGGCCTCGTCGCCACATCCGCTGAGCTGCTCCAGAGCATTGACGGCACCTGCAGCGCAGTGTGCATCGGAGTGCCCGGCATCTACCGGCATGACCACGACCGTGTGGAACAGGCTCTCAACCTGCCCGGGTTCGACGGCTTGGCGCTGCACAAGTTCCTCTCAGAGCGTATGGACGGTCGCATCCACATAGAGAACGATGTCAACTTGGCTGCTCTGGGCGAACTGACTCAGATGGGTGCCGAACGGCCCGACAGTGATTTTGCGGCAATATCGGTCGGCACGGGCATCGGCCTCGGAATGGTGGTCGGAGGCGACCTCTACCGGGGCGGCACCGGATCTGCGGGCGAGGTCGGCTCCCTGCTGTTGTCGCTGCCCACCCCCGGCGCGGTACCGGTCACCCTCGAGGATGTGGCCTCCGCGCCCTCGATCCGCAAGCTGTTCGGACGGGCGATCGAGGACGGGCACCGCTCCGCGCTCGACCCCAGCGCCGATGTGCCGGAGATATTCGAGGCCGTTGAAGCGGGTGACGAAGCGGCTCGGTCGGTTCTCGACGAGGTGGCGGGGGCGATGGCGCTGGCGGTGTCGCACCTGTGTTTGATCTCAGACCCGGGGCATGTGGTCTTCGGCGGGGGCGTGGGCAGCAACCCGGTGTTCGTGGATGCAGTCCGGCTCCACCTCTCCCGGCTGGTCGACTCGCCTCCAGAGCTTGCGGCATCCACTTTGGGTCGCCGGGCGGCTCTGGTGGGGGCGGTGTCGATGTCTCTGCGCTCGGTGCATGAGTCGCTGGTCACAGAGATCTTGGGAGACCCGCAGAGATGAGCGCTGCCCTGGAGGTCGCAGGTGCCGTCGACAGCGATGCGCTTGTAGAACTCGTGCGCGCAGCAGTTCGGATCCCCAGTGTCACCCCAAACGAGGAGGCGTTCGCCAACTGGGTCTTCGGTCGGCTCAACGAGTCCGAGGCGTTCGGTGAGTCCGAGTTGGTGGAGTGCGCCCCGAACCGACCCAATGTGCACGGCACGGCCGGGGGAGGCTCGGGGCGGTCGCTGCTGCTGGCCGGACATCTCGACACGGTGGCGACCGACGACTGGACCGAGCACTGGCAGGGGACTGGAGGAAGGCACAGTCTGATAATGGAAGAACACACCATGAGGCCGCGATCGCGTGACCGGGCCAAAACCGACGCTGACGACAGCGGTGCGCATGCCGAACACGCGGCCACGTCACCGGAACAAGGACTACGAGTCCCTGTTCAAAGAAGCAGAGCGCCAAGGCTGGGTCATCCAAAGAACCAACAAGAACCATTTTCGTCTGTTGTGTCCTCCCGGATGCGGCCAGCACATCGTAGTCGCATCCTCGACCCCGTCGGACCACCCGAGCTTGAGAAACTTGAAGTCACAGATGCGAGAATGTGAAGAATGTGAAAGGAAGAGAATCTGAGATGCAGGAGACACGCACTGAGGCACTGTGCCGGATCGGGATTGAGCACAGGGACGATGGTGGCACCCGACCGTTGACTTACGAGGAACTCTGCGAATTCGTGAGCGACTTTGCGGATCATCTCATTGACGACGAGCGCACGATCGACCCGGTTGTGTCTGGCGACGCGGGGGCCGGGGAAATCAAGGTTGTGTTCGGACTGGCCCGCCCTATAGGAGATCGAGACACCGACGTAGAGGTGTTCGACATTGTGTATGACGCTGGCAGTGCGCTCGGCGCGGAATGGACCAACGATTCGAAACATGAATCGCCGCGTCGCAGGGCACCTTCGGTTTCAACGATGCTGTCTCGTCAGAGTCAGCGGATCGCTGATGCCGGGCTTGTAGACGCCTGACATCTGCTCGCCGATGTGTCGAAAGGGGGTGACTAGAGGGTTGTCCAGCGGATTGAGAGGTCGTCCCAGCGTCCGATTCGCAGCATCAACTCGTCTCGGGACTCCAGCCTGACGTTCCACATCGAGGCCAGCCAGAGGCCGTGGTCGAGCTCGCGGAGTCGGGTGGCACGCCTGAGGAACTCGGCATCGACGGGCAGCCCGTACGCCGCGATGAAGTCCTCGGGATCGTCGTCGGTGGTGCGCTGGTAGTGCGAGACCATCTGGGCCAGATCGGCCTCGGGTGGACCGCAGCACATGAAGTCGCAGTCGATCAGCAGGTATCTGCCGTCGCGGAACACGACATTGCCCGGGTACAGGTCTCCGTGGACGGATACGACTGGATGCGTGTGGGGCAGTTCGTCCCAGAGCTCGACCAGCGCGGCACGGGATTCGTGCATCTCGGTGAGCAGAAAGTCAAGGGCCACCGCAGGGACGTCAGCCTCCATCCCGGCAGCGATCATCCGCTGGCGGCGTCCGTCCTGATGACCGGGGGTCCACATCTCCAGCGACAGCGGGGGAGCAACGCTGTGCCATTCGGCTACAAGCGCGGCCATGTTGTGAAGTGATATCCCCTCTCCGGTTCCTCCCATCGGCCAGAGGGTCACGACCCGTCCGTCTGCCAGCTCAACGGCGGGGCTGAGTGGACTCAACAACGGCGCGCCGGCGGCGATGAGCGATTCGATGTTCCGCAGTCGGTCGTTGCCGGTGTCAACGGTCTCGTGCGCTGGCGCAACGCGGGCTACAAGGAGGTCTTCGTGGTTGGTGTACACGTTGTTCGTACCGACCCGCAGCAAATCGAAAGGCCCTTCGCCCAGACCGGCGGCCGAGGCTGCGGCCGCAACGAGTATCGCCTGTTCGGCTGTGTCGGGAAAGGGTTGTCGTTCCATCGTTGCTCATTTCTTATCCTACAGGAGGTCCCAGGTGCGCTGGAGGGGCAAGGGCTCCGAACGGAGCGCGGATTCTGGTATTGCGAAGCGTTGACCCAGCGTGAAGTCGTTGCAGTTCAGGCGTGGTCGGGACGGGCTTCGACGATCGTTCCGACGTCGTTGTACTCGCGCCATTCACCATCGCGGGCGTTCCAGAAGCGGCGGCCGGAGAGTTGTTCGAGGGCCAGGCCGTAACAGTGGAAATTCGCCGAAGCACCCTCGATATGAATCGAGTGGACGTCATCGCCGAGCATCGCCACCCCGGTTCCCCTCTCGACGACGACTTCGTGCTGCACCTGCGGTTCGCCCCCTCCGGCGCAGGGACCGTAGAGCCGGTTCAGTTCCTGGCCTCGCATGCCCACGATCACTGCCCAGGTCGTGTGCTCGTGCGGTGGCGCCGAAACGCCGTTGCCAACGGTTTGGATGTACAGCGCGAGCCGGTCGCCATCCTGTGCTATTCGGTACATCAGCGAACTCAACGCAGCGTCGGGCGGCGGGAAGTCCTCGTCGGGAAACAGGTCTTCGTGCTCGGCCAGCGCCAACAGCCGCGCCTTGATGCGCTCGACAGCGGCCTGATCGATACCTCCGTGCTCGCGGGTTTGCGCGTCGATCTCGGCGATGTCTCGCATCGCCTCGGCTACCACCACAGCCCGGTCCGCTGCTCGATCAGTCTCGCTCATTGTTGCCTCATGTACGCCTCTTGCCGCGATGTCCCATGCTGGCGTCTGCCGCACGCCGGTTAGATGCCGACAGTGACCAGCAGAATAGCAACCGCGAGTGTCGCCACCACCGTGGTGGCGGAACCGATCAGCACGAACGCCTTTCGGGACACCCACGCCTCGGTCGCTATGCCATGCTCTGTGAACGCCGCTGATCGATGGCGGACACCTGCTGTCAACGCGTGCGTTCACAATCCACCAGCCGGTAGCTTTGCAACAGGAGGTGCGAGATGAACAGGCGCTTGACCGCGATCGTCGAATGCGACAGCGACGGCTACACCGCATTCTGCCCAGAAGTCGATGTTGCAAGTCAGGGAGAAACGGTCACGGAGGCACGGGAAAACCTTGCCGAAGCCCTCACGTTGTTTTTTGAGAGCGCGTCTGCCGACGAGATCGAACGGCGGCTGAGCGAGGAGATCTATGTGACCCAGATCGAGGTTGCGGTTGGCTAGTCTGCGCGTTCTCTCCGGACGGGAGGTTTGTCGCATCCTTGCTGACCACGGCTTCTCTGAGGTGCGGCGCCGGGGCAGCCACATTGCGATGCAGAAGACCGGGCCGGACACGACGGTGACGGTCCCCGTGCCCGATCACCGGGAGTTGCGCATCGGGACGCTGCTATCGATTATCCGTCAGTCGGGAGTGCCCCGGGCGGAGTTCGAGCAGTGATGTCGCAGGGCCGTGTGCTGTGCGGGGTGGTCGAGCGAAGGTTCGTCTATTGTCGGGAGCGACATGAGTTCGCAGACGGGCGAGAAGCTCCAGCTACTCCGAGGTGACGTGTTCGGTGGGCTGACTGCGGCCGTGGTCGCCCTGCCGCTGTCGCTCGCCTTTGGCGTCGCCTCGGGGTTGGGGGCGGTCGCCGGGCTCTACGGGGCGATCGTGGTGGGTCTGTTGGGGGCCATGCTGGGTGGCTCGAAGACTCAGATATCGGGGCCCACAGCACCGTTGTCGGTGGCCATGGCGGTGGTCTTCGTCGACTATGCCGACCAGGACCTCGCCAAAGCGCTCGCCATCGTGGCGCTGGCGGGGCTGATCCAGATGCTGATGGGCGCGTTGCGTTTGGGCAGCTACATGGCCTACACGCCCTACGCGGTGGTGTCGGGTTTCACCTCCGCGGTCGGGCTGATCATCATCCTGGTCCAGTTCCTGCCGTTGTTCGGCAGCGAGGTCGCCCTCGGCGGTGCTCTCAAGTCGCTGCGTTCGTGGCCCGATGCGGTCAGCAACGTCGACCCGAGCGCGCTGGCCCTCGGGGCCGTTTCGCTGGTGGTCTGCATTTTCTGGCCGGAGCGGCTCCGCAGGTTCATGCCCTCGTCGGTGGCAGCGCTGCTGATCGGGACGCTGCTCGCGGTGTTCTGGTTGAGCGATGTGCCGACGTTGGCAGAGGTGCCTGCGGGCCTTCCCGACATTGAGTTGCCGGAGCTTGCGCTCGGCGACATAGGGGCGGCGCTGCCACCGGCTGTGACGATCGCCCTGCTCGGTTCGATCAACAGCCTGCTCACTGCGAGGGTGGCCGATTCGTTGACCCTGCAGAGCCACGAGCCCAACCGGGAGCTGATGGGCGTGGGATTTGCCAACGTGCTGGTGGCGCTCGTCGGCGGTGTGCCTGGAGCGGGAGCGACTTCGTGTACCGTCGCCAACGTTCGTGCCGGGGGCCGGTCGCGGGTGTCGGGGGCGCTGTGTGCGACGATCCTGCTGGCGCTTGTGCTGGGACTGGGAAGGTATGCCGACGCGATCCCCCACGCAGTGCTGGCCGGGATCCTCATCAAGATCGGCTTCGACATCATCGACTGGCGCTACCTGACTCGGATCCGTCTCATTCCCCGCGAGAACGTGGTTGTGCTGGTGCTGACGCTCGGATTGTCGGTGATCTCCGACCTGGTTGTTGCTGTGGCGGTCGGTTTGATCGCGGCGGCCATGACCGGCGCACGTCAGCTTGAGCGGCTGGAACTCGACATGGTCGTCTCGACCCCGCTGCTCGACATGACCTTCCTCGCCGCCGGCACCGCTGATGCCGACCGCGGCGACGCAGATGTCGGCGACGGCACCGACGGCGGTGACTCGCTCGACTTCGATTTCGACACGGAGGACCCGTTCGCGGCCCGCACGGGCCTGCTGTCGTTGCGGGGCAGTTTCACCGTTGCGTCCTCGACCAAGCTTTTCAGCACGATCCGCAACGACATCGCCGAACACGAGGTGGTGATCCTCGACTTCTCCCAGACGGTGTTCATCGACGACAGCGCGGCCCTGGTGCTGGGCCAGTTGGTCGACGCCGCGATCGCGTCCGACACCGAGTGCATCGTGATGGGTCTGTCGGGTCTGGCGAGCACCAGCGTCGAGGCGTTGGACGTCCTGCGTCGCGTCCCCGAGGACCACTTCGTCGAAGACCTGGACGGGGCGCGTGTGGTGGCGCGCCGCATCCTGCTGTGAGGCATTGCGTTGCGCCCCAGACCACAGTTGTCGGGTGGGGCAGGGGCTGGTTGAACAGGCAGCCCTTCTCGTTGAACGGCACAGAGTCGGGTTGGGAGTCGCCGGTGACGCCTGAAGCCCGGGTCATCACCATGTAATCGCCGCGGCTCGGCGACCAGAAGAAAGGTCAGGTCAGGTCAGGTTTGGGCGAGATCAGGAGTAAGGACTCAGGGAGTAAACACTCCTATAATCAGGGGTTCCATCAGACAAGACCCGAGCGAGATGCGCCGTGAACTACCGAGTAGAGGAACTGGCTGAAGCTGCCGACATCGGTGTTGACACCATCCGCTACTACCAGCGCCGCAAACTGCTCGCGCCCCCGACTCGACAGGGGCGCATCGCGGTGTACGACGACTCCCACCTCAGTCGCCTGCGCCAGATACAAGGCCTCTCCGAGCGCGGATTCACGCTGGCCCAGATCAAGGAGCTGTCAACCAAGGACGCCTCGGGGCTGCTGGCCGATCTCGCTGACCGCAACGCGCCCGACCCCGACCTCGACCGGGCAGAACTCGCACGGCGGGCGGAGATCCCCGAGTCGATGATCGACATCGTGGTCGGTGCTGGCTTGATCACCCCGATCGGTGGGGGTGCAGCACAGCGCTTCGGGCCCGATGCCGTTGAGATGCTCGTCGCAGCCCGCACGCTGATCGCCACGGGCGTGAGCTACGAAGAGTTGACCGCACTGGCGATGCGCCACGCGACCCATGTGGACGACGTCGTCGACGACTCGATCGAGCTGTTCAAGCAACACTCTGACCGTCAAGGCGGCGACCGGGCGGAACTCGTGGCCCTGCTCGCACGCCTGGTGCCCGTCGTCACCGGTCTTGTGGCGCGGCACTTCGAGCAGGCTCTCGTGAGCCGCGCCCTCGCCCGCCTCGGCGACGATCCTGCGGTGGGTGGCGGCACCGTCGTCGTGGGCAGGCGGCTCAGCGAACGGCTCGATCCGGTCGCAGTGTTCGCGGCGTCCGATGAGCACCACCGGACGCTGTGGATGCGCCCGGAGTCGGGCCTCTCCATTGTCGGGCTCGGCGCAGTCGAGACCATCGCCCCCGTCGGCGACGGACGATTCTCGGCGACATCCGCGGCTCGGGCAGCCCTCGCCGCGCGCACCCAGCGGATCGGCCCGACGAACGCGCCCGCCCCGGTTATTCTCGGGGGCTTCTCATTCTCATGCAAAGACCAGACCCCGCGACGCCCCGCACCCGCCGAATCGCCTGGCAGCGCGGAATCGCCCGCAGCCGCGGAATCGCCTGGCGCCGCGGAATCGCCCGCAGCCGCGGAATCGCCTGGTGCCGCGGAATCGCCCGCAGCCGTGGAGCCGCCCGGCAGCGCGGATCTGCCCAGTGCCGCGGAATCGCCCGCAGCCGTGGAGCCGCCCGCAGCCGTGGAGCCGCCTAGTAGGGAAGGTGTGTTCGTGGACTGGACTGGGTTTCCGGATGCTTACTGGGTGCTTCCGGAGCTTACGGTCGTTGACCGAGCCGACGGCACCTGGTTGCTGGGGGCCGCCACAGCGGGCGACGGTCAGGACGAAGCGGCGGCAACCGCGGCGCTCGACGAACGCCTCGACATCTTCGCCGCGGACCTGCCGACACCCCTGACTGGCCCCTTTGAGGCAGAACCGGGCGAGATCGAAACCGACGACGGGAGCTATCTGAACCTCGTCGAGGAGGCACTCTCGGCGATTGCCGACAATGAGTTTCGCAAGGTGGTGCTGGCGCGGGTCCATGAGAGGGACGATGTCGATCCCATAGACGTGCTGCATCGCCTCCGGCATCGCTACCGGAACTGTGCAATCTTCTCGGTTGCCGTGGGTGATCGGCAGTTCCTGGGCGCGAGCCCAGAGCAACTGGTCGCCCTCGACGGCCCCGAGGTGCGCACCGAAGCGGTGGCCGGCACCGCTGAGATCGGCACCGCGAACATGGCCGATGAGGACCTCGCCGCTGAGATGATGGCCTCACCCAAGACCCGCGCCGAGCACCAGTTCGTGGTCGACGACATCATCGGACGCCTCGAAGTGCTCGGGTTGGCTGGCAGTTACCGACCCGATCCAGAGGTCATGCGCCTGGCTCGGATTCAACACCTCCGCACCCCGATAACCGCACAGGTCCAGCGCCGAGCCGGTGGCGTCAGCGACATGGACGTGATGCGTGTCGCCAGTGTCCTGCATCCGACACCTGCGGTTGCGGGGACCCCAACTGAGGAGGCGGTCGATTGGATCCTCGAGCGGGAGGGGTTCGACAGGGGCTGGTACGCGGCGCCGGTCGGCTGGTGCGACCTCGACGGCAACGGCGAGTTGTGTGTTGCGCTGCGGTCCGGGTTGGTGACCGGTTCGGCCGCGGTGTTGTTCTCGGGTGCAGGGGTGGTCGCCGAGTCGGTTTCGGGCGACGAACTGGCCGAGACTGGCGTGAAGCTCCGTGCCCTGCTCGATGTGATGGGGGCCCGCAATGCCTGCTGAGCCCGGGTCGGCCGCTGATCCTGTCTACGACACCGTGGCTTTCTTTGCTGCGGGGTTGGTGGAACACGGTGTGACCGATGTGGTGATCAGCCCCGGTTCACGATCGACAGCCCTGGCTCTCACGCTGCATGCCCAGCCCAGGCTCCGCACCTGGATCCAGCTCGACGAACGGTCTGCGGGATTCTTCGCGTTGGGCCAAGCTCGCTGCACGGGCAGGCCTTCGGTGCTGGTGTGCACCTCGGGAACGGCGGCGGCGAACTACCTGCCGGCGATCATCGAGGCGCACCACGCGGGCGTGCCGATGATCGTCTGCACTGCCGACCGCCCTCCCGAACTGCGGGGCTGGGGTTCGGCCCAGACCATCGACCAGGTAAAGATCTACGGCGCAACGACCCGCTGGGCCGCTGATCTGGCCGTCGCGGGTGATTTGACTCCAACGCAGGGCCGCATGATCGCGCACCGTGCCGCGGCCTCCGCCACCGGCGTTGACCCAGGTCCGGTCCACCTCAACTGGCCCCTGCGCGAACCCCTGGAACCGCTCGGTGTCGTTCCCGTAGTCGATGCCCCAAACCCCGATGCTCCGGTTGCGCCCGGCGAGACAGAGCGCCCGGTACCCGCGGCTCCGGCTGCGCCCGTCGAGATAGAGCGCCCGGTTCCCGCGGCTCCGGCTGCGCCCGGCGAGTCAGAGCGCCCGGTTCCCGCGGCTCCGGCTGCGCCCGGCGACAGCACCGCGCCCGGTGAGACAGCGTCACCGATTTCCGCGGCTCCGGCTGTGCCTGGCGAGATAGAGCGCCCGGTTCCCGCGGCTCCGGCTGTGCCCGGCGACAGCACCGCGCCCGGTGAGACAGCGTCACCGGTTCCCGCGGCTCCGGCTGCGCCCGGCGACAGCAGCGCGCCCGGTGAGACAGCGTCACCGATTTCCGCGGCTCCGGCTGCGCCCGGCGAAAGCACCGCGCCCGGTGAGACAGCGTCACCGATTTCCGCGGCTCCGGCTGCGCCCGGCGAAAGCAGCGCGCTGGCTGACCTGAAACCTTACGAACGGGGGGTGGTCATCGTGGGGCCGGACGCGGCGGCTGGAATTGAAGCGCAGAACGAAGTGGTTGCGGCGGCGTTGGATTTGGGCGCAGCCACGGCTTGGCCCGTCGTCGGCGAACCGATCTCAGGCACCCGCCGTGCGCGCGGCGGGTCCGCGGGGGCCCCCGGCGGCCCCTCCCGGGCCCCCCGCCGTCCGCGCGGCGGCTCGGCGGCGACCGTGATCGCCCACGCCGACCATCTCCTTCGCCACGCCGACATCGGCGAGGAACTTCGCCCCGATGTGGTGGTCCGGGTCGGAGGCACCCCGACGACCAAACCCCTGCGGCTGTGGCTCGAAGCGCATCGGCCCACCCATGTGGTCCTGATAGACCCGGCGAACCGCTGGAACGACCCCTCGTGCGTTGTCACCCGCCACCTGGTGGCAGGCCCGGTGACGGTTCTGACCGAGTCCGCGGGTGCCGTCCGCCGAGAATCGGTCTGGTGCGAGCGTTGGAAGGAACTGGATCGGATCGCCGGTCGGGCCATCAGCGACGAGATCAATCGCGGCCCTCTGCTGAGCGCGCTGGCCACATCGGTGTTGGCCGAGGCGGTGCCCGCTGGGACCCTGGTGATGGCCTCTAACTCCATGCCGGTGCGCGAGCTCGACTCCTTCGTACCGGCCGAGGGCCCCCGCATCGAATTCGTCGGCAACCGCGGGGCGGGCGGCATCGATGGGATCACCTCGACCGCGCTGGGCTTGGCATCGCAACACGAAGGGCCGGTGGTGCTGTTCATCGGCGACATCGCACTGTTGCATGATCTCGGTGCTCTGTTCGGTGCTGCACGCTGCGGCCTGCACCTGACCGTCGTCTGTGTCAACAACAACGGCGGGGGGATCTTCTCGTCGCTCCCGATCGCCTCCCGCGGCGAGGAATTCGACTTCGAGACGCTCTTTCGGACCCCCCACGGACTCGATCTGGCCGGTTTCGACGGTGTCGGCGGTGTCCGCATCAAGCGCATCAATGAGGTGACCTCAGCGTCGGATTTCGCCGAGGCATTGGGCTCAGCCTGTGAGAGTGACACTCCCGGCGTTGATGTCGTGCTCGTTTCGGTGGATCCTGATGCCGATCTCGCCCAACACCGCGCCATCGCCACCGCCGTGAAGGACGCCGTCTCGTGAGAACGGTCAGCCCGTGAACCTACTGACGGTGGCGCCAGGTGTGCAGCTCCATGTCGAGCGACGCAGCGTCGAGAGGGGCAACGCCGAGCGGGGCAGTGTTGAGCGGCGCAGCGTCGAGCGGGGCAACGCCGAGTGGGGCAGTGTTGAGCGGCGGGGGAGTGGGCAGCCGCTGGTTCTGCTGCATGGTTTCACGGGGGACGGCAGCACGATGCAGTGCCTTGCCGAGCGGTTGGAGATCGATACCGATGTGGTGCTGTTGGACTTGGTTGGCCACGGCCGCAGCAGTGTCCCCGACGATGAACGGGCTTATTCGGTTGACGCGATGGCCGCGCACGTTGCAGCGGTCGGTGAGGAGTGCGCGAGCGGGTCGATGGCCGCGCACGTTGCAGCGGTCGGTGAGGAGTGCGCGAGCGGGTCGATGGCTGTCAATGCTGCTTCGGGGGGCGAGGAGTGTGCGAGCGGGTCGTTCCATCTCGTTGGATATTCGATGGGGGGCAGGGTGGCGCTGGCGCTGGCTTGTCGGCATCCGGATCTGCTGCGCTCGCTCACGGTCATCGGAGCATCAGCGGGCCTGTCGACTGAGGCTGAGCGTGCCGAGAGGCGCGAGTCCGATCAGAAGTTGGCCGAGAGCATCGAACAGGATGGTCTTGAGGCGTTCGTCGACCGTTGGATGGCGAATCCGCTGTTCGCCACACAGGCACGTCTCGGGGCGGGCTTCTTGGCGGCTTCACGGGCACAACGGATGCGAAACTCGGCGGCAGGGTTGGCCCGAAGCCTGCGCGCCGCGGGAACCGGCGTGATGACGCCGTTGCACGACGACCTCGAGTCGTGTGCGGTTCCCACAGTGTTCATCGTTGGTGCACAAGACCCGAAGTTCACCCGGGTCGCCGTCGGTTTGGCCGCTCGGATGCCCAACGCCGCGACCGCCGTTGTTGACGATGCCGGCCACGCGGCGCATCTTGAGCAGCCCGACGCGGTGGCGGCCGTCATCCGCGGCCAGATGGGCTCGGCTTGACCGTGGGCCTGGCCGCCGAACTGCGGGACTACCGACTCGGGCTGGTGTCGCCGTTGGTCAGCGCCCACGGTGTCGTGGACCACCGGCAGGGCGTGCTGTTGTCGATCAGCGACGGCGCGGACATCGGCTGGGGAGAGGCCGCTCCAATGCCGGGTTGGTCACGAGAGTCTCTTGATGACACCAAGACCTTGCTGGTGTCCATTGCGCCCCGATTGGCCGGGATGGACAGCATCGATGATCCTCGTTTCGGCACGCTTCTCACCGAACTCGAGGCCCGCCCCCATGCCCGTGCGGCCGTAGCTGGCGCGGCCCTTGATCTGCTTGCCCGCAGCCACAAGGTGAGTATCGCGTCGCTGCTCGAAGTGCTTCGCGGACTCGGATCGACTTCCGCCGCATTGCCAAGAACGGAACCAGATGCACCGCGTTCGCTCCTAGTGGAGGGTTGGGTGTCGCAGGGTCAGCCAGATACGCCGCGTTCGGTTCTGGTGGAGGGTTGGGTGTCGCAGGGTCAAGCAGATGCGCCGCGTTCGGTTCTGGTCAGCGGCCTGGTCTCTGATCGTCGACCCGAAGCAGTGGCGAACGCCGCGGCTGAACTGGTGCTCCAGGGTCTGTCTGCCGTCAAGTTGAAGGTCGCCGCCACCGACCCGCGCACCGACCTGGCGAGGGTCGCGGCCGCACGAGCAGCAATCGGCGACGAGATCGAATTGCGCCTCGATGCGAACGGTGGCTGGGATGCCGACACCGCCATTGCCACCTTGCGCAGCATGGCCCGCTACAACGTGGCCTTCTGCGAGGAACCCACAGCAGGCATCGGCGGCATCGCCGAAGTCGGTGCCGCGAGTGCCATACCGGTTGCCGTCGATGAATCGGCTGCAACTCTCAGCGATGTCGCCGCCGCGTTGAGAACCGGCACGATCTCGGTCGTGGTCATCAAGCCGCAGTCCCTCGGCGGATCCGACTTGGCGCTTGCCGCGGTGGCACTGGTCGAAGAGTTCGGCGCTGATGCTATGGTCACCACCATGATCGACAGCGCCGTCGGCGTGGCCCACGCCGCCCATGTCGCCGCGGCGCTGATGCCGGAGCAGGCCCACGGCCTGGCCACCTCAGCCCTGCTCGCCGAAGACGCAGCCCTCCGCCTCAAGGTTGAAGGCGGCAGACTGCACCTCCCCCAAACCCCCGGCCTCGGAGTGTCCCCGACTCGCTGAACCCCGAAGGATATCCTCGCGAATTCGCCCGGTCTGACCGCGGTGTGGTGGTGGGATTGGTCCTCGCGACCTGGTTCGGGATTCGTTGGTGCGATGCTTGGGCTGCTGTTACGCCGCCGAGGGCGGTATCTGGTTCGCCGACGCCGTGGGGAACGCGGCTCTGCGGGTCCTCGAGGGCGGCAAGATCACCCATCGAGTCGAGACAGAGATGGGCTGCTTCGCCTGCATGCTGGGCGGCGAGGACAGACGCACGCTGTTCCTGGTGACCGCGCCCGACTCCCATCCTCACCGGGTTGGCGGCACCGGCGCGGGACGCATCGATACCGTGCGGGTGGATGTCCCCGGCACCGGCATGCCGTGAGCGTCCACACGAGCCATCTCGGTGACCCTGCCACGGGGCGGGCCACTGCGTCCTAGCGTGAGCGTGCATAGGAGCGGTCTCGGTGACCCTGCCACGGGGCGGGCCACTGCGTCTTGGCGTGAGCGTGCATAGGAGCGGTCTCGGTGACCCTGCCACGGGGGGCGGGCCACTGCGTCTTGGCGTGAGCGTCAACACGAGCCTGGGTTGCACTGATCGGGTGTTGTGGCCGTAAGGTTCTAACCCGTGGATCTCCTGATTGTTCGACATGCCCGACCGATACGTCACGAAGTTGACGGTGAACATGAGACGGCTGATCCGCCGTTGTCGGAGCTCGGGCACCAACAGGCAAAGCGCACCGCCGAGTACCTGCGCAACGAGGGAGTCGACCACATCGTCGCGTCGACGATGAGGCGTGCGCATGAGACGGCGATGCCGTTGGCCGAGATGCTCGGCCTGGAGATCGAACTGATCGACGATCTCAAGGAGTCGGACCACAAGAGCAAGGCCTACATCCCGGTGGAGGAGATGGACGCCGACGGTGCCGAGGCCGCCGAGATCCTGGAGGGCGACATCCACGCGAAACTCTTCAGCGACGGGTTCGACGCCTTCGAGGAACGTGTCGTGGGCGCCTTCAACTATGTGATCGAGTCCAACCGGTCCAAGACGGTCGTGGCGTTCTGCCACGGTATGACCACGATGGTGTACCTGCGTTCGATCCTGAAGTTCCCGGACCCGCTGGCGATGATCGTTGACTACTGCGGCATCACCCGGGTGCGGGCGGCATTCGTCGGTATCCGGTCGGTTCGCTCCATCAACGAGACGGATCATGTGCGGGACCTGATCGACCGGTGAAGCGGGCAATCGCAGAGATCGGTGGTTGCGATATGGTTCGGGTGTGCTAGTGTGCAGCCGATGAGTTCGTGTGCAACCGCAACCCCTTTTGCAAGGATTATGTAGTCGTGTTCGTTGACCGTCACAAGACCTCAGAAACCCCAGAGCCGACCCACTCGTCGCGGCGGGCGCGCATCGTCGTGTCTAACGCACACGACGGCCCTCAGGGTCTGAACCTGGGGGGGGGGGGGGGACGCGGAGAACAACATGCGCCCCTCAAGTTTGTTCCAGAGATGATTGCGGCTGTTGCATTCCCGTTTCGCTTTTCCCGCGCCGGGTTTTTCTTGGCGGCCTTGGTTTTTCTCATCGGATTGGTGGTCCACCCTGGGCCGCTCTCGGCTCAGACGGTTGACACTGCGCCGGGTGATCTGCAAGCTACGGTTGTGGCTGGTGGTGTGGAGTTGAGTTGGACCGCTCCGGCAGACTTTGTCGGTGTTTTGAATGGTTATCAGGTGTTGCGGAGCACATCAGGCCAGTCGGGCTTGCGGGTTTACGTGTACGATACCGGTTCCACCGACACGACGTTTGTGGACAAGGGCGCGGCCGAGCGGGGTGAGACGTACACGTATCAGGTAAGTGCCAAGGTGGGTTGGCGCACGTTGGTCGGTGATCTGTCGGGTGTGGTTGCGGTGACGATCCCGGGAACGTGTCCCATCAGCGGCGGCAGCCCGGTGGAGGTGCCGGTTTCGGAGGTTCCTATAGTGGTCGCGTCCACTACGGCCGACTATTTCGTGCTCTATGTGCTGCATGAGAAGGGCGGAGAGACATTGGAGTTGCCGGTTCTGGTGAAGCGGGGCGAGGCAGGTACGACGACGTTGGAGGACAATTTGGCGCCGTTGCCTGCGAGCAGATACAAGGTCGAGAAATACCCAGTGGACAACCCGGCTGATGTTGACGGCGACTGCGTTGATGATCTGACGGAACTGGCGGATGTTGGAACGAAGAGCCCGGTCAATCCCGCGGAGCCCATCGATATTTCCCACGGGGCTGTGTCCATTCCCGACCATGCGACCTTCAAGAAGATCTCCTTCCAAGGCTATTCTGGTATCAATCCGATTGAACGTCACCTTGTGAATCTGGAGTACATCAAGTTCACTATCCTGAACCCGAGTTCAGACCGCCCGACCGTCTATTTCCAGAACACCCAAAATCTTCGGGGGCACTTTAAGCTTCCTGAGGCGCTTGGGTTCTCTACCGCAGAACCTCCATGGAAAGGGGGTTTGCGCGGCGATGTCATCTACCACCCCAACGTCATCGCTCCTGACGGATCTCTGGGTGTCTACCGGTACAATTTCCAGACTTGGGAAGCCCCCGCATTCGATTCCGTGGCGTTGGCATATGAGGCATTGGCCGCCGCCATGCCGTTCCTGGAGAACAATTTGGCGTACCACCCGTTGCGGCGTGCTGTGCCGCGTTATCAACGGGAGAAGGCGTTGTATGATGCTTCGCGGGTTAATGTGTTGTTGGAGGAGGATATTTTTCCTGATGTGGATTTCATTTCGTTGAATGAGGGTGAGGGTTATGGTTTGTTGCGGGTGATGGAGTTGGAGGAGC
>MKWU01002872.1_pt1 | contig 24138 bp, 17 predicted proteins | sample 809101 | NCBI WGS metagenome assembly MKWU01 (sample SAMN05860141, study PRJNA318959) | sponge metagenome | host: Aplysina aerophoba | place: Slovenia: Piran, Adriatic Sea, Gulf of Piran | collected 2013-05-07 | reverse complement strand
CCGGTTACAGGATGTCGGCGAGTGGATCGTCGATTGCGGCCTCGGCAGCGAGCTGCTCGCACGGATTCAAGGAACCGAATAACCGGCCCGTTCAACACCGCAGGCTCGTTGCGGGCGGGGTGCGGGCCGGGAGTGCTGAACGCGATTCCACGGCTCGATCGAACGGTTACTCAACCATGATGTCAGGATTGAACGTCTCTTCCATGGCCTGCTGTGCTCTTGCACCCGCCTTTGAAGACCAGTAGCTAGTGAACCTTCTGGTACTCACGTCAGCGGTGTGAGTGGATGTGGACATGCCCGCTACTGCCCTAGTGTCCGGCCAGTCCCAGAATTTGCTTGTGTTCTGAGTGAGTGTCATAGGGCGGCGGCGGTTGCCAAGTTCTTTCAGGTGGGAATTATAAACTTGACTTGACAAAGCCTCCCGAATCCGCAGCCGCTATCACAGGCATAGTTACGGCGTCCCGCCACACTCCACGAGCAGGATCGTCCTGAATACATAGCGCAGCCCGCGCCCTGCGAACTGCTTGAAGCCTAACGAGTGCTGCTGGTCCATCAGCGCATCCCAGCGCAGGCGCTCGTCTGGCCGTATCAGGCGCAACGTCACCTCCTTGACCACCGGCACTGTTGCGGAACCTCTCTGCGCGTCCATACCCTAGGCATACACGAATGCGCGGAAAATAGCCAGCCCCTTGTCTAACTTCTTGAGCCTGAGGTTACCCCATCGAATAAAGAATCAGCCGTGCTTGGTGTTGCGACAGTCGAAGTCTACCACAACCGAATCCGCTATGATACGAGTACATGAGGCGAAAGCCGAAACCGTCACACATTCCCCGTACTTTGTACGGGCAATTTGTAACGCTCGGATCGAGGGAACAAGGAGCGAAACGGTGAGCGACGAGAAAGCCCAGAAGATTCTCAAAGGCCTGAATCAGTGTCAGACGATTGTCGGCGGCATCCGGGTTGACGCCCGTAGAATCAATGATCGGCTTGACAAACTCGACCTTATGATCGAGGAGCTACGACAGGAACTGGCGATCGAGCTAGCCGACGAGATCCAATCCCGTCCGACCGAGGCTGTTCAGTAGGAGACACGTCCATGAGCAAGCGACCCGACTACGGAACCGCGACGCCGGAGGATCTCGCCCGCGCCCTGATGCGGCCTAGGAACCGACGTTCCGGCACGTCACGTGTAACAGATTCTGGAGCGAGGCCCGGGAGAGAATCGAACTCTCTTACGGCGGGATGCGAGCCCGCCGCCCATGCCACTAGGGAACGGGGCCTCCCTCCAGTCTACAAACCGTCCAGGTCTATGACCTAGCGCCGGAAGGCAGCCCATTGTCGGCAACAAGATCGCGCCGCATCAACCGCTTCCCGACCAGACCCGCAACGAGCACGGTCATCTGCGCCAGCGTGTCGAGATTCCTGACATTGTGCTTGCCGGAGAACTCGGTGACGTAACGGTTCAGGTGCTTCGGGCTGATCTTGTGAAAGACACCCTTGTGCGCCCGCTTGAGAACCGCCCAGAAACTCTCGATCCCATTGATGTGGGCCTGTCCGCGGACGTACTCGGCAACCGAGTGGCGCACCGTCTCATGGTTGAACGGAAGCCCGCTGTAGGAACGAGCGTCGTCCGTGTAGACCGTGGCGCTTTCAGCAGTGCGCTCGCCGACGAAGCCTTGCAGCGTCTCCCTGTCGGCAGGAACGGACGACCTCGGCCGAGACGCGGTTGGAGGCCCGATCGCGGACACCGACGACAGCCGTCATGTGGGAAGCCCCGCCATCGGGAAGGGCCTTGCACCGAGCGGCGTGCATGTTGCGCTGGCGTCCGCCCACGTAGGTCTTGTCCACCTCGACCGGGCCGGCGTAGGGCCTGTCTGATTGCTTCCACCCCTCGCGGATGCGGTGCAGCATGAACCACGCCGTGGGTTGGCTTACGCCCAAGTCCCGGTGCAGCTTCATTGAAGAGACGCTCTTGAGACTGGTGATTTCGAGATAGATGGCGATTGCCCACTTGCAGAGCGGGACGCGGGAGCGCTCCAGCGCAGTGCCCGTGCGGACGCTGAAATACGAGCGGCAGGATTTGCACCAGTACGGCATCGGCTTGGCGTTAGGAACCTCGCTCGTTTCGACGCTACCGCAATGACCACAGCAGCGGCCCGTGGACCACATCGTGGCCTCGAACCATTTCACGGCAGCTTCCTCGTTCGGGAACATGTCCATGAGCGCGATTAGCGTGACACCGTCTCGGTAGGCGCGGCCCGGTGATCTAACTGATTGACTTGGCATGACTTGTCTCTAGAACCATACTAGGGGATTCGGGAGGCTTTGTCAAGTCAAGTTTATAATTCCATTTCAGGTCGATGCCGCTGGCGTCGGCAAAGGCCTCGATGGCGACCACGAAGTTCCGGGTGATGGGAGCCATCAGGGCCGGTGAGGGAACCGGGACACCGCGGATGGTGCGGAAGAAGTGGGCGGCGCCGCCGGGGGTCTGCAGCAGCGGCTGATAGAGATTGAGGTGGAGGCGGTCGACGCATTCGACCTCGAGGGTGACATGCACTCATGATGTCGTGCAGTCCGCCGTTTAGAATTCCCGGTGTTGGCCGCTACCCAATAGCGCTCTACCAGCCGTTCCCGTCGGCATTCATTCCAGCTGGGCTCCGGAAGCCTGGACATCGGGCTCGGCCGTCTCCTGCCGGCCGTCCATCGCCTCCCGGAGCCTGTCGACGACAAGCCCGTCCGAAAGTTCGCCGATACGCTCGCGAATCTGCGAGTCGATCAGCTCGACGTCCGTACCGGCGGTCACCGCGTTGCCGCGGATGGTGTTCAGAATCGCGACGACCTGCTCGGTGGCGGCGAAAACCGACCGGTCGTCTAGCCCGTCCAGCAGGATTCCGGCCACGGCCGGGTTCGACGCGTTACGGCGTGCGTGGGGCGAGGTGGTGAAGAAGCGATGCACCTCATCCAGCACCGTCGAACGAAGGACGGAATCTACTCGAGTCAGCGCGATCACAGCGCCCAGGGCGGGAACGGACACCCTGTCGTCCGTCGACGTCACCAGGTCGCGGTCGAGGATGCTCTCGACAAGATTGCTGACCCGATCGCTCTCGACGTGGTCCACGCCCAAGGCGAGCACATCCCGGGCGAACAGCAGAACATCAATCTTCCGGGATCTCGACCCGCGGAGAAACGCGCCGAGGTCGTCCGCGCCGAACAGCTCCCGGAACACATCTTCCAAGCTCCCGGGCGACAGGCTGCCGACATCCTTGCGGAACTCCGAAACCAGAAGTTCCCGTTCGCCCTCGCCCGCCTGCCAGAACGCTTCGAGCGCTGTTCCGGGGCTGTTCGCGAATTTCGAGTTCGCCTCCGGCGCGCTGATGGAGAGCTGGAGCTCGGGACCAAACGTGTAGCTGTAGCGGTAGGTTCGTCCCTTGTAGTCGGCCGTCCCCTCGTGGGTGCGCAACAGCCTGGCCCTGGAGTTTCCGGACATGTCCGCCACGATGTTGCGCAGGAGCGTGACACAGGCCCTCGGATCGTCCGTGAACAGCGATTGGAGGTCGGATTCCGCGCACTGCGTGGATAGCCCTTGATCGCGTTGGTGGTTGAAATCGAACGATGCCAGCCTCTTGCCGCTGGCGTCGTTCAGGACCGCGGTCAGGTTTCTGCGCAGGAAAACCCGGTCCAAGTCGATGTGCTTGTGAGTCGGGAAGAGCGTGTAGGTCTCCATATCGTCGGGATAGAGCGGGACGCGCAGAAACCGGTGCTTCCCGGACACGACGACTTCCGTCTGGCCAACGTCCATGTCGTCGCCGAGCAGGGGGACGCTTGTGCCCTGGAATTGTTCCCGCGTGCCGTCGACCACGACCACGGGCGTTTCCTCGGCCGACAAGTGCACCAGGTGCAGGGCCGGGCTGAACCAGATCAGCCCGTAGACGCCCGCCACGAGCAGCCCCGCGACAGCCGCCGTCCTGCGGTGGCAGAACAGCCCGAACGCTTCCTTCCCGAGAAACTTTTCGGGATGGGTCAGGATCTCCAGCCTGCCGCGGGCCAGCGGCGCGCCGAGATGCAGCATGAACGCACCCCACAGCACATTGATGGCCGTGTCGATCCGCTCGTAGGGGAGAAACGGAATCCACGGAGAAAACCGGTAGATCCCTTCCAGGTACCACTGCAGTTCCAGGAAGAACGCGCACCCGAGGAGAAGGTTGACCAGCAGCATCCACCCTGCCGTGCGGGGCAGCGACGGGAGGGCGTCCATCCAACTGGACGAACTGGGATCGGAATTCTCTTCGCTTGTGTATTCGGACATGGTTGTCGATCAGACAGAGGGTATCAGAAAAGCCGGATCTTGGCGACCGAGTGGTTCAGCGCGACGGTGTCAGCATCGCGCAGCGAGGGCGGCGGCTCCAGCTTCTGTTCCCCGTAGAGCTTGAACCAGGCCTCGCCAGTCCCCGGATCGACGCTGACCAGAGCGTACGAGCTGTCCGCATACAGCGCCAGCCTGTGAAAGCGATACCCTTCCGCCGTCTCCCCGTCATCCGCTGCGCCCGCGCTCAGCACCCACGACAGGGGACGGCCGATGCCGTATGTGATGGCGCTGGACGTGAGCTGGTAAATGCGGCGGCCCTCGGCATCCTCGATCGAGAACACTGCCGAGACATGCACATCGCCGCTGAGCACGCAGACCCGGATTCCTCTTCCCGCGGCCTCGAACAGCGCTTCCAGCAGGGCTCCGCGCTCCTCGTCGTGCAACTCATGCTCCCAGGAATCCCGGAGATCGTCACCGAGACCGGCCTGCTGGATCAGCCACCGCTCGTCGGCGTTCACCAGGCCTGCCCTCGTGTGCAGCAGTGGAACAGCCGACACCACGAACAGAAAACCCGTGTCCTCGGAATTCAACTCCGCCGCCCAGGCAGCGAACCGCTCAAACTGCTCCCGCCCCAGGATGCGGAAGCTGCCGCGATCGATATCCCGCTGGCCACGACCGTCCAGCACGTAGTAGGCGCAGCCTCCCCGGCGAAAGGAATAGTCGAGGATCCCTTCCCCGGTACGGGGATTGTGGCTGTGTTCGTACTCTTCGTACGCCTTCCTGGCCATCCGGAACATGCGCACGGCAAGCTCGCGCCCGTCGGCCTGGGTCAGGCCCTTGTCCTGCAGGTCAGGGAGCATTCTGCGCAAGCCGTCGCCGTCTTCACCGAGATAATGCGAGCCCCAGCCGTCGCCGATCTCGTGATCGTCCCAGATCATGTAGGTGGGGAAGCTGTCGAAGACCTCCTGGACGCCCTGGAACCCCCAGTAGCCGCGGTAAATGTCCCGGTACCAGCTGAGCATGGACTCCTCGTCGGGCAGCAACTCCTCGCGTTCCCTGCGCATCCTGCGGTTCAGGTAGCGCCAGATGTTCAATGTCGGCACGCCGTCGGTGTAGCACTGGTCGCCGCCTGCGATGACAAGATCGATCTCGGCGGCGTGGCGCTGCAGCGAAGTGCCGAGGTAATTCCACATCTCGAGATTGCGGACTTCCGTGCGCTTGCCGAACAGGCCGCTTTGCTTGTACGGCATGTGGCACGAGAACAAAGCGAACTGGAAAGGCCTCCGCTCGTCATATCGAGGAGGAGTACGAAAGCTGCGCATGCGGTTGTGGCCCAGCAGCACCCGCTCGTCGTCGCGGGAGTGGAGGAGATAGCCGTAGCGGGTGTCGGGGACCAGATCCTCCAGATCCAGCACGATGGTCGTGTCAGCGTTTTCGTCCTCAATCGCGAAGTCCTCCCGACGTGTGGCCGGAAGCAAGGCTTCCATCTCGTCCAGGCGCAGAGGAACGCGGCCCAGGCTTTCTTTCAGGGCGTCACGTGCCTCTGAATCCGCTTCTGTGTCAGTCGAGTAGAGCAGCAGCGTGAAGTTCCCGAGACCTCCGGTGCGGAGCCAAAGCCGTACGCTGTCCGGGGTTGTATGGCCCACGATGGCCGCAATCTCCAAGGCTGGATTCGGCCAGGGACGATCCGTCTTGAAGACAAAGGAGTCGGGAGTGCTTACTGTATCAGCCATATGGAGCAAAAAGGGATACCATTGTAACCTAGGTTTGTCGTGCGTCGTGGACTGAAAGGCAGCGATTCTCAGAATGGGGATTCTGACTCGTGTGAGGTGGAATCTGCGAGCGTTTGTGTGCGCCGTTGGAGCCCGTTGCGGGGTGATCGGACGGCTGTTGACTCGGTATCCGGGGGGCGAGTCGTCTGGCAGCGGCCATGACGCGGTCATGGACTGGCCGTAACGCACCCCCGCTGAGGGCCTCTGGACGAGGGGCCTGTCGCGGGCAGGATGGCGGGAAGGTTGCGTCATGAGGGGGCGAACGCGTCCGCTCCGGGGTCGGGCGGTGGCGGGCGCTTCACCAACACGGTCTCGAACAGCGCGGTCCAGTCCGGGAACCAGAACATCTCCGACAGAACGCGCAGCTACTCGAAGATGCGGGTCCGGGTGCCAGCCTTGTCCCGGCAGCACCGCCACAAATCAGCGACGCAGTCCAGGACCGAGTGCAGCGTGAAGGCGAACAGGTTCAGCGTCGCGAGCAGGTTCGCCAAGCCGTGCTGGCCGTGCCCGAAATTGTGCTTCAGGTGTTGGACTAACCCGCTGGCTCGCGGTGCAAGGCTTCAGCTCATGGCTTTCCTCCTTGCCAGGGCTTGCCCAAGCGCAACGTACGCTTACTTCGCATCAGTTGGTGGGCAGTATGAAGACGACTCCAAGAAATCTTTCAGGTCGGCGTCGACCACCCACTCGTAGCCCTCTTGCAACTCGCCCCAGATCTTGCGCAGCGCGTCATGGGTGGACCGTCCGGGCCGGTATCCGATGCTGGCCGCGTCGAACACCGGCTCGAAGATCCGCTCCAACCGGTTCAGCAGCGCCTGCTGACACACCCGGTCATAGGCCGTCGGAATGCCCAGGCGTCGGAACTTCCCCGTCTGGCCCGCCTTGGGTATCAGATGCTGGAGAACGGGCTGGGGCACGTACGTGCGATCCCGCAGTTCCTGATGCAGTCGGTCGAGATTCGCATCCCGGGACGCCTCGAACGCTGCCAGGTCCTCTCCATCCACGCCCCCGGCTCCCCGGTTGCGTTTCATCTTCTCCCAAGCCACATCCAAGTTCTTCCGCTTGTAGACCTTGTCCACCAATGGGTGGACTTCCCCTTGTCTGCCGGGTTGATCCAGTGCACGAGTCTCCTCGGTCCGTGACGTCCGGGTCTTGCACTCAGCGAACTTGTCCGCGTCACGGTCCTTACTCACTCCTCCGCCGTCTCGCTCCTACTGCCTCTGCCAGCCGACTTCCCCGGCCCACCCGGCCGCCGCTCACGCGGTCACACGGCTTTCGCCGCACTTGAAGTAGTATTCGGCTGTCCGACTGCTCGGCCGCATCCTTCCCCACTTCGTCTCTCGACTTATAGGGTCCGCAACACCCGTACCAGCCGCCCCAACCCCGACTGCCTCGTGTAGAGACGGTCCGGGTTCCTTCAGTGGAGTCCCCACTCCTCGACCAGACCGCAATCCGTTCGGGGCGGTCGAAGCAGTTGCGGCTTCCGAGGTGTCACCCGGCCCGAGGGTCCTGCAGGCGCGAGGAACCCCTACTGGATCGAGACGGTGACCGAATTTGACGAGCGGCCATCCGCAATCAGAACGACTTCGACCTCACCGCTCCCGGCGAGGGTGCGAGGCAACGGTCCGAGGACGACCGCGTCGAGACCCGGATCCGCAGAGTGTGGTGCTGCGGAGCTGACTGCGACGCCCACATCGCCAATCATGGCCTCCAGCTCTTGCGTCCACCCGCGGATGCCTGTTCCGGTCAACCGCAAGTACAACCTGTCGGATTCCTCTCCGAGGCTCAATGGGACCGCTTGCCGGCTTCCGAGCGGTGCGTCGAAGTCGGCGACCGAATGGTACGAATACATCCCCTCCGCATCCACTCGAACGGCGTCTCCCCATGCGGTGCCAGTTCCGTCGAGGTTCGCCGAGAACAGGCCCGGCGCCACTGCCGAAATCTCGACCGAGAACGGTTCCGACGCTGTGCCGGCGCGCCTGACGACCGCCCTGGCAGTTCCGAGCGACACCTGCTCCGGCACGATGAAACTGATCGCATCGGGCTGGACATGGACCAGCCCGGCCAGCCCGGCAGCCCCGAACTGGTCGGTGACGGTCACGCTCGCGCCTTGCAGCACCGTGGGCAGCGGCTCCGACCCTTCCCGGCCCGCTCTTTCGGCAGACGCGGTCCCGAGCGCAAGGTCGTCGCTCCACAGGACGAGGTTAGCGCTGGGGGCCGCCCCGACGGCCACGCTAGCACGGTTGAGGACCGCTTCCAAGGACGGTTCGGTTGCGACCGAAGCGTCCGTCGTCGACGGCGTTACGACGAATGTGACCGGTACCCTCGCGACAGTCTGCCTGACCTGGCTGTTCGGCGCGGAGGACGAGATCGTGAGCAGGCCGCCGTGACTGTCCGGCCAAACGCCGGCGGCAATCGCACCGACGGCGATGTCGGCCGTGGAGCCACCCGCGAGCGTGCCGTCGGCAGGGGTCGCCGACAGCCAGGCTCGGTCGGGACTGACGGAGTAATGGAACGAACTCGTCCCGGTGTTGGTCAGCCGGAGGGTCTGGGTTGCCGGACCCGCATCGGGAGGCGACACAAACGTCAGCGCTCGCGGGCTTGCAGCGGCCGATAGCCGGGACGACGGTCCGCGGTCAATCTGCGTGCTGATCGTCCCCTCGATCCGGGTCCGTGGCGAGTACACGACGAGCGCAGCGTAGTAGGTATCGGACGGGTCCAGCGGCGGATCCGAGTGGGCGTTGATCACGACGGCCTCGGCACTGCCCGGCAGGGTCGACCGATAGTCCGCACGGAATTCCGGAGTCCTGCCGTCGTCAGCGTAGTCCCACGGAAGATTCTCCGAGCCCGCGCGCACGAATAGATCCACCTCGACGCCAGGGGTGGTCGACTGGTAGCTGATGCGGACCTCGCTGGCGTCGGCCGGGGGCTCGACGCGGTACCCGGATTCCCTGTCGTAGACGAGGAATCTGTAGGTCGTTGCGGGAAACGAGACCCCGACGGGCTCCCCGGGCCGAACCTCGCTGGTCTGCGAGAAGACAGCCCGGACGTGCGTCGGGCGGTTGATCGCAATCGTCGTGTCCGCTTCCCTGCTGTCAATGCTGCCCACCCATTTCACGAATTCCCAGCCCGGACTCGGAGCCGTAGCGAGACGGACAGATGCGCCTTCCAAGTAGAGCGAGTCCGTTGCTTCCGGCGTCACGGTGATGGTGCCGGAATCGGGGACCGCGACAGCTGCGGAAAGCGGGAATTCCGAGCCGAGGCTGGCCGAGAGCGAGCCGCCTGCTCGCGGCAGCGAGAGGGTTCGGGACCGCGCAGCACCGTCGCTCCAGCCCTGGAAGCGGTAGTAGTGGCGGCTGGCCCCAAGCGCCCTGTGGATCTCGTCGACCCGCAGCCCGATCTCGGTGTTGGCCACATTGGTCGCGAGACTTGTCGGCGCGAAGGTGCGATTCTCATCGGCGCCGAGGAAGTAGTTGCGGATATACAGGACGAACGGATCGACATTCGCTCCGATATGCAGCAGGGGCCTATCCGTGAAGACAGCGGCGAATTCCTTGCCGGACCGGTCAACCCGCCAAGTCGCCGGATTGGCGGAGCGACCGTGCCGGCCCCAAAGCGTACCGTCCCATCGCCAGAACTTGCGCGTTGTACCAGGCCCGGGCGTCGCAGCCGCCCGAGGCACCTGCCCGGGCCTCTCGTGGCCGGCCGTCGGGGCCCTGTCCAGCGACTGCAAAGGACGTGGAAGCAGGCATCAACCTCTCTGAGACCGCCTCAATCAGGACAAGAACATGTGCCTGGTAACGACCTCCCCTACTCGGCTGCTCGTGGAGTGGCCGCCATGGAATATAATGCCGGTTAGTGTACACCGCTTCACCGCCCACGCCAAGATCCCTGTTTCGATCCGCTGATTCGGCCGCCGTCAACCTGGGCTACCGTGCCGCCCCTTCAGGCTCATTTCCGCATTCGAAAGGACTTAGCGTGGCGGCCACACAGTGCGGGGAGAACGAGGTGGGAACTCCGGCGAGGTCAGCAACATGAGCATATTCAAGACTGTGAATCGTGCTGCGGTCGTGTTGATGGTGGCCGTGGTGGCCTTGTTGCCGGGAGTTGCCGCCGATCACAACGATCCGAATCCGATTAACTCCATCTTTGCGGACATCGATCTAAGCCCCGGTGATCTCTATGATTTCTTCGGTTTTCCCAGCGACGATACGGAGGGTGGAGAGAAGGTGGTAGTGGCGTTGACCTTTGCGCCAGCGCCAAGCGCCGGGGCCTTCGATCCAGACATGCTGTATCGCATCCTGCTCGATCCCGATCCACGCTTGGTGCGCCCAAGCCAGAATCCGGAGAGCTGGTCGCTGGATGACTTGCTCGCCTACGCGACGGCGGTCGACGAACGATTCGGACAGATGAACCCGTCTGAGTTGAGGATCACCGTCGATGCGCAGGGGCGGGCGACGGTCAAGTTCGTCGACTTCGCTGGAGGTAGCTTCACCGAGGTCATCGACATCAACCAGGTACAGGCCATCCAGTCCCCGGATGGTCACGCCATCAAAGCCTACATCGGTGCCCGCGACGACGCCTTCTTCAACGACCTTCCGGGTTTCTTCCGCTCCATCAACTACGCCCCTCAGTTCTACAACGTGCCTTGGACGGCACCCGCGGAATTGCGTGAGATCGCCACACCAAAAACCTTGCTCGAACTTGAGGGCAACGACTACTTCAATTTCGATCCGAACAATTCTCGCCACGGAGACGGGGTCAAGCTGGACCTCCCGTCTGAGTCCATGGTGGTCGAACCTACGGCGTACAAGAGGGATGCCAACGGCAATTACCGGTTCGTTTACAGTGGGAAAGATGCCCAGGCGGGGATCAACGTCAACGCGCTGGTCTTCGAGATTCCGCTGGCATTTCTCACCCCCGCCCCGCAAACGGACAGGGTCGTGAATGCGTGGGGAGAGAGCTGGGTACTGAAGGCGGCCACCAAGATCGAGACCATCCCGGATGAGAGTGCCCGCAACCTGTGGCCGTGGCTGGCGCCGGTGATCGCCTTGCTGCTCGGGTGTTACTGGCTTGTCACCGGCGCGGTTTTCCCCGCCGAGACGCGAATCGGATTGGGCGATCCCAAGACCCGGCGGATTGCGGGCATTGCGTTGGTCGTCGCAGGGGTTGGTCTGGGCTTCCTGGCCCAGTTCGTGTTCGCCGGTCCCGAGGCAAATCTCGATGAGGAGATGCGGCAGTACAAACTCGTGGATAGCGACGGCGTACCGTTCGCGGACGCGGCGTTGAGCGAGCGCGCCCACTCGGGACAACTGGGCGCGAACAACCTCGCGCTGGCACGCGGCTTCGCCATGCGTACTGCCCACCTAGGTTGGGGATTCGGACCGTCTCTCGGTGCCCTGGGGCTGGCAAGCTCTTTCGACTACGGCGATCAATTGGTTCCGGTGCACAGGACCTATGCACTGGCAGCGACAGCGTTTCCACGCGTCAAGGGCGTGCTCTTGCAGGAATTGAACATGCCTGACGACAGCTGGAGGAAGAACAACGTCGATGTACCTTTGAAACGAGGCTTCGAAGTGTTCATCCCCAACGTCTGCGCGATCGATATGGACACCACGGGCACCTGGCCGTTCGGTCGCCGCCTGGAAGACCAGGTCGCCACTCGATTTCTATCGCTGTTCTTGGATATGTCGCAGACTGTCGGCGGCGTGCCCGTTCACGTGGACACGCTGAGCGACCAAGCGCTCTGGGACGCGGCCCCAATCGAACCCAAGACGCCGCCCAACCCGCTGGCCAACGACAAGGACTTCCTTGATCAGTTCCCGTATCTGGCCGACACTTGGTAGGCGACGATTCGGCACCGAACGCCGCCCCAACCTAGGTTTGACGATACCGCTGTTGTTTGTCGCCGTCTTGGGCATCACGGGGTGCGAGCGCCCGCCCGAGGGGACGACCGACTACGAGCTGGAGCTGGCGCAGATTCAGACGCGCCTCCAGGAGGCCGATGGCCGCGACGACCGGCTTGTCTGGGAAGCGCACCTATTCTATCGTCGTGCTTCGTTGACCAGGGACCGGGCTGATTTCCAGCAGGCGGAAGCGGCGATTTCCAACGCTCTTGCCCAAAGTGGGGCGAGGGAGGACCTGCACTTCCTTCAGGCCTGCCTCCACTACCAGTTGCATCGTGTGCCGGACGCAAGGGCTGCCCTGAAGAAGCTCTCCTTCATCGCGGGAACCCCGACGTTTCTGGCCCTGAAGGCTGATATCGATTTCGAGGATGGACGCTACAGCGAAGCCAGGAGTGGTTACTTGCAGGCGATCGCCGCCGACAGCACATGGGACAAGCTCGCCCGCCTCGCGCATCTGGAATCAGAGTTCGGCAATACCGCGGCGGCCGAAGACCTGTACGTCCGTGCCCAGGACAAAATCACCGTCAAGGAGATGCGTGGCTACGCCTTCGTCGAACTACAGCGGGGCCTACTGGATTTTCACCACGGAGATCTGGACGCGGCGATGGATCACTATCGGCGAGCGGACAGTGCTTATTCCGGATTCTGGGTGATTGAAGAGCACATAGCCGAACTGCTCGCGGCACAGAAGAACTTCGGCCCCGCGACCGCGCTATACGAGAAGGTCATCGCCAACACCGAAAGGCCGGAATTCCAACAGGCTCTCGGCGATCTCTATCTGGCCATGGGAAACGCCGATGAAGCGCGATTGTGGTACGAGCGGGCACTCAGCGGATACTTAAGCTCCGCAGAACGCGGCGAGGTCCAGTACTTTCATCACTTGGCGGAGTTCTATTCAGACGTGCGAAGGGATGGTACGGAGGCCGAGCGCTGGGCGCGTAAGGATCTGGAGCTACGCCAAGGATTCGCCGCCTACGAGGCCCTCGCGTGGGCGCTGTACCGTGCCGGTCGCTTTGAAGAGGCGCTGGCCGCGATTGAAACCGCACTGGAATCCGGGTCTGAGAACGCCGAACTCCTTTACCACGCCGCCATGATCCACCAGGCCAACGATCACGCCGAGAAGGCCAGGCAACTTCTGGCTCAATCTGCGGCGATCAATCCACGCCTCAGCAGCAACCGTGAAGGCGCCGATCGAGGCGAAGAACGGTGAGAGGCGCGTGTGCTTCGCAAGACTCTGGTGGGCGCGCCCGTGGCTCCTCGCGCAGTAGCGAGCGGGCGCCTCATCGCCAGACGCGGCCAACCTGTTTCTCGCCGGGTCCCACACCCAGGGCTCACTCGAGTCGAGGATTTTTCGGGGACGAAGGCTGGATGTCTCCTTCCGCGTCGTAGCCAGTATCCCGCATGAGTCCCCCGATTTCATGCTAGCGGCTACGCGGGCAGCGTTTCTCCGGACTGTAGGCAACGAACGCGGGTAGTGGTCCGGATTGGCTCTGACCCCGCCTAGACCACAGGTATGGCAGTAGACAGTAGGGAGCGCGCGATGAACTTAACGTGCATGGTCTGTCTTTCCGCTGAGACGGGCAGCTGCGCGCACCGCCCGCACGATATCGACGAAGTTGGCGATCACTTCGACGGCCTCGAATCCCGAGCAACGATTTCCATTTTCGATATAGACACCTAAGTTGAGTGGCAGATGCCATCAGCGGCCGCTGGTATCAGGAACGTGTTGCGCCTTGGATGAGGAGTTGGCGATTGCCGAGCCAAGGGATGCGCTGGGGGCCGACGAACTGCAGGGCTCGGAGCAGGGCGTGCAGGGCGCGTCTCCTTTTCAGCGCGACGGTGCACTGGTCGGGGGTGAGTTGGATGTCGGCGGCATTGCACAACAGGCGGCCATATAGGGAGCGCGCGGTGAGGGACTGGTAGCCGGGCGGGAGGTCGAGGGCGAGCAGGCGCAGGAGGTTGTAGGCTAGGACGGCGAGGTCGAAGTCGACCTCGATGACCATCGAGGAGGAGAGGCGGTTGAGGTGGAAGAAGGCGAGTTGTTCGGAGATGGACTGTTCGGCGCGCGTAGCGGCGCAGGAGGGAGGAGCGGTCGAACGACGCCAATTCCTGCTCGACATACTGCTCGGTCAGGGAACGAGGTAGCGTCGCAAGCCGCCAGTGTGCAACCGCCGGGAGGGCAGCTTCGAGCTCGTCAATGCAGAAACCCTCGAAGCGCAGGAACCGGAAGAACGACCGCGGTGCCGACCGAACGGTGCGCATCGACCCGGGAGAGAACCGGCCTCGTAAAGAGGTGATGAACGTCACCACATCGGCCGGCGCGAGACGAGCGGGGTCGACCGGGTCCGTGCCAAGAGCGGCCCGGACGAGCAGCCGGACGAGCCGGGCGCGGCCACGTAAGGTCTGAGGACGCAGCCCGCGCGTACGTCGTTATTGCTGGGTGTGCTCCTCAACCAGACGGTCGAGGGTCCACGAGACGTGAACGGTCATGGAATGCTCCTTTCTGGCCAATCAGACCGAACAGAGTATCCCGACTATGCGGAGTCTCGGAAACCGATCAACTGACGGAAGCTTTTGGTTTCACAAGCACTTGAGGTAGGAGCTCCAAGATCAACTCCGCATAGTCCAAAACTCCGCATAGTCGGGGCAACCTCAGAGACGCTGGACTTCTTCATACGGTGTTCTCCTGGGACTGAGGCGACGCGGATGCTCGCGCTCGGATGTCCGTCGGCGGTGCATCACGCCTGGCTGTGACTAGCAGCCTCAAGAATTACGTCGCTCGCCTTCTCGCCGACCATATAGACCGCAGAGACGATGAAGAATCCCGGAATTTTCGGGAAGACCGAGGCATCGACGACACGGAGACCGCTGGTGCCGTGGACCCGGAAGTCGCTGGTCAATACACCGCTCTCTTCTCTCGGCCCGATCGGACAGGTGCAGGATGCGTGGTGACCCCATGCGTGGGACTTGACGAACTCTCGGATCTCATCGTCGGTTTGCACGGCGGCGCCGGGCAGCTCCTCCTCGTCGATGATGTCGCTCATCTCCGCCGTCATCTTCCGGACGAACTGCACACCGTCGACCACGGCTTCGAGGTCCGCGCCAGACGTATCGTTGCCCTCCTCGAAGTAGTGGAAGTTGATCTCCGGCGGGTCGCGCGGGTCGGCCGATCGCAATGTGACTGTGCCCGCGGTGTTGTTCGTGTGTGCCTTGAGAATCGCCCACGTCAGATAACGAAGGCCGTCCGGAGGCAGGAATAGTCTCGAGTAGCCCGGAAAGTAACCTGGGAAGTTGGCGAGCAGTGCGAAGCAGAACAGATCCGGAAGCCGGTGCCCTGGGTCGGACTTCTTGATGACCGCGAGCACGGCGCCGTTGGTGCAGTAGACACCTTTCCGCCGCTTCCACATCTCGTATTGCGGATCTCCCTTGGCGAACTCCGCCCCCTCCAGCACCTTCCAGTGGTCGAACTTCATCCGGTTGACGACGCCAACCTCGTACCGGTCCTGCAGGTTGGTGCCGATGCCTGGTAGGTCGACCCGAACGGTGATGCCATGCTTTTCGAGTTCAGCCCGCGGCCCGACCCCTGAGAGCATCAGCAGCTGCGGCGTATTGAACGCGCCTCCGGATAGGATGACCTCGCGCGAGACGTACACCTGACGGGTCTCACCAGGAGCGGTGCTGGGGTCGAAGTGAGCGCGGTACAGCCGGGCGCCCTTCAGGTACTCCACGCCGATCGCTCGCTGGTCGCCGTCGAATAGCACGCGAGTGGCAAGCGCGTCGAGCTCGATCGTCAGATTGTTAGGATACCGGCGAGCCGTCTCGATTAGGAACTCGCGGGTGCCCGTGCGCGCATGGTTCTTCGTTGCCAGCGGCGGGTAGCGCAAGCCGACCGCATTGTCCTTGACCAGCCGCCAATCGTTCGGGTCGAGTCTGCCCTTAAGAAACCAGAACAGACGCTTGAACTTGTGACCAACGGCATTCGATGCCGTGACCGCCGACCTAAAGAGCGTTTTCCTGATGGCCGGGTCCGCGGCAGCGACGATCGGCGCCGCCATTTGCGTGGTGATCCAGCCGTTGAACCCGCGTCGAGACGGGTTGAACCCGAACTTCGCCAGGAACCGGAGCAGCGGCCGGTGTTCGCAGTTCTCCATGCGCTCGAAATAGCGGCGCATGTTGTTGGCCTTCCACGAGTTGTCACCCGTGAGGTGCGCAATGTCGTCCCAGTCCGCGTTGTGCGGGTACACCAAGATCATCGCGTTGTGCGCCGTGCAGCCGCCGAGCGTGCCAGCCCTCGGGTAGAGGACCCCGTTGACATCCTTCTCGTCCGCCGCCTCGCGGTACTTTGGGTCCCTTTTCTGGAGCGCCTGCGACTCGTAATGGCGCACGTAGAAGTCCCACTTCATCGCGGTGTTTTCTGTGCTGAAGGCGTGAAAAACCGGGACGTGATAGTCGTCCGGCAGGCGATCCGGACCTGCCGGATCACTGCCTTGCAACGTAACGGAGTCGCCACCGGCCTCGAGAAGCAACACCTTGCGGCCGGCTTCGGCGAGGCGCGCGGCGACAGTTCCACCGCCCGCGCCGGAGCCCACCACCACGTATTCGTACTCCGCTCGTTGCGAATCAGCAGCGCTCATGACGGCTCCCCTGGGTTTCCGAAGCTACAGAGTCTTGAGGTACTCGATCAGGGCGAGCTTGTCGTCGTCGCTGAGCCCTGGTTCTTCAGTGAACATGTCGGTGCCAAAATAATGACCCCGATTGACCACGTAGTCCGGGCACTTGCTGATGGCCATCAGCGCCGGCACGGCGTTGCCGAACTTGGCCCGCGCCTCAGCGTCTGTGGCGCCGTCCGGCAGGGATTTCAGGTCGCCAATCAGCGAGCCGAGGACCCCCAGCAATTCGCGCTGATACTCTGCCCGTGCCGTTAGCGACCGATCCTCAGAGATGAGCGCGAGATTTGACAGAAGTCCGACGGGCGTTCCCTCTGGGATCGGCCCGATCGTGAGCTCGCCGTCATTCCACGGCAGGAATCGCGTCCAGCCCAAGAGGACTCTCAGTGGACTCGGCAGGTACCCATAGCTCACGCGCAAGTAGCTCCGCGCCGTCGTTCGTTGGACGTAGCCCGGCAGACTCGGCTGCAACGCGTCCTTCACGCGACGCTCGGGCCAGAGCAGCTTGCCAATCGAGTCGTCGAACGACGCCATGCGACCTTCGACGGATGGCCGATAGTCGAACGTGCCGACCGAGTTATTGAGCAGGAATGGTGCGGTGGACCAGAGGCTGATGAGCGAGGGCGGTCGCGTGTAGCCACGTCCCCCCGCCGGCATCTCGAAGTCCATTGGCGTGCCGTCTACGGGGTTGTAGACAGTCACGGAGCCAACCGAGGGTAGGTCCTTGTAGCTCTGGGACGAGAAGTTGTCCCATATATTCCCCGTGATGGCGTTGGCCGCCAGCGGGCTGCAGGCGTTCGTCTCGAGGAGCGTCACCGGCACGCGGCGCTCGGTCGAGAGGAAGTTGTCCTCGAGGAAGTCGGGCGCCTTGACCATCTCAACCATCGCCGTCTTGAACTCTTCGGTCTTGGTGTGTTCCCAGTACCTGTCCCAGCAATCGAGATACGCGGGCCCGTTGCCGCCACCCTCGCACGCACCTCCGGTCACCGATTCCGGCAGTTGCGGAATCTTGCTCGAATGACAGCGAGCACAGGTTTCCCCGAACACCTCCATGCCCCGTTCATGACTGGCCGTCAGGTAGTCCGCTCCGCCAGGAGCGTCGGACAGATAATCCGCACTGGCGCTTACCAGGAAGAATGCAGCCACGGCAGGCGTTTGTAGCTCGTTGGCGTTCCAGAACGCAGACACCTCTCTGAGAACCGAGATCTCGACCGGAGTGACGGGCCCGCGCGGCTGTCTGACACCGATGTCCGGCGTGGCACCGATGAGCGGCGTAAAGTGCCGGGTCCACTCTTCACTGGCGAGCCCGATGTTCAGATAGACCCGGTTGAGCGCGCCGAGCGCGCCGACCGAGTCGGAGCCGTCTTTCAGGACGCGCGGCGTGTAGGCCGTGCTCGGCGGTGTGAAGAGATTCGACAGCACCTGGGTCGCTGGAAAGTCGTTGAACTGCTTGTTGTTCAGGCCGCCGCTCGCGAGCGTCTCCCGGCCGACCCGGGTCGCCTGCTGCAGCCGTGCGCCGAGTTCGTAGATCGCATTCATCGTGCGCGGGTTGTTGATGTTGTCGCTCGAGATCAGCGAGGTGTCGAGCGTGCCGGGCAACTGGGTATGGAGCAGCTGGAACAAGAAATTGCTCTTGGCATCCTGCTTCTCGTGAAAAAAGATGCGGTCGATCCAGAAATACTGGGCACCAGGATTCGAATTCAGGTTCTCGAACCTCGGGTTCTCGGGATCAGTGGGCGGGTTGGTGGGGCTCGGACCGATGTGGCAGAACCCGCAAGTCATCCCGACCCGATAAGGCCGTACGAGGTCGCTCCTCTGGTAGTAGCTCGGATCCGTGTAGAAGCGCTCCGGATCCCAATCGGCTTCGGCGTCCGCGTCGAAGTTGGGGTTGGGAAACAGTCGCAGCCCGAGTATGCCGGACGGTTCGCCATAGTACGACCCGACGGGTACGTTGTCGCCGCGCGCGCCGATCCGGATGCCGGGATACTTCTCGGCGTTCGCAAATGGATCGGGCGGGCATTCCGGACTCACGATGCGCCTGTCGAGCCACAGGCCGTACCGGTCTGGGTCGGGGCCCGTGGCTGGCTCGAAGCACGGCTCGTTGACGAGGCCCAAATACTGCCAGCGGCCATTCGCACCCAGTCCGCGGCCGTAGCCTTGGCCCGGATGCGACGACAGCGTCTTGAGAAAGTCGAGTAAGCCGTAACCGTTGTTGGCAAGCTCGTCCCATAGGCGGTCGTTGCCAAAGCTCCCGACGTTCCAGTTGTTGCGCCCCTTGACGAACAGGTCCATGGCCTCCTCCGGCGACACGAACGGCAGAGCCGCCGCTACCAGTTCGGGCTGGCGCGAGATCCCCCGGTCCATGTCGGCGAAGTAGTCCTCGTCGGCCGGTCCCAGTGTGTCCGGGGTGCGACCCGCCTGCATGGCTTCATCTGGGCGGGGCCCGTCCGCTTCGCCGCCGCATCCGGCGATCGCCACGCACAGGCCGACAGCCCCCAGCGTCATCATTGGTCGACTGATTCTCACGGAACCTCCTGGAACCTCGAAGGCTCAATTAGCGAAACGTATGCATTTCGGTGCCATGGAGGCCACCAAGCAGCTACGAGGGGGTGCCTCGCGCACCAATCCGACTTGCTGGAGCCAGCGTCTGTAGAAACAGCCATCTATGGATTATAGGAAATGGAAGTTGAGTTACTATGTGAAATCCTATGATCTCCATCTAATAAATGTTGGATCGATTAGCAAAATATGGGCATTTCGTCCGCTACTGAGTGTAGTCCTCTAGCTGCAGCCGAACCGTGCCCAGTGACGAACGAGAGATTCCACCGTTGGCTGGCGGGATTGGATCGCTGAACGCAAGCGCAGTGCTCGCAACTCGAGCACGCCGTGCAAGCACGGAGCGAAGGGGCTGAGGCGCTGGCAGCAATGGAACTGCCAATGGATGCCGAGCGCCGCCCAGACACTGCCCGGCCGGCGGCGCGGTGCGTCGTGGCAAGACGCAAGGGTCGCCTCGCTACAGTTGCTAGCCGTGCGGCAAGACGTTCCATGCCTCGAGCGGCACGGCGCTGTCTGGATTGCATCACAAGCAGCGTGGCTGACATTGGGGTGCCCGTTGGATCGGCAGGAGTCGGTGCGGTAGGCGGCGCAGCGCTGCGGGGCGGAGGTGACGACAGCGTTGCGTTGGCGGGGGAGGCCGGGGGGGGAGGGGGGGCCGGGCCCCCAAGCGGGGCCAGTCCACACAGCAGCTGCCGGTGCTGCTGGCCGGCGATGCGGTGCTGCTGAGCGACCGCGGGCGAGCGTATCTTGGCTGCGCCCGGCGGCTGGGAGTCCACCAACACGAGGCGGTGAATGTGTGGGCGGGAGCTGTCACATCCAAACGGTGAACCCTCGGCACCAACTGTGGAATGCGTTCCTGCAACCGCTCTGGGGGGGGTAGCAACGAAGTACTTGGACAGCTACCGGCGCTGGTTTCAGCAAGTCCGATTGGTGTTCGCGGACTTCGTCGTTCTTGCGGGAAGCCCATTTGGCCTGGATGCGGAAAGCATCCACACGCTCGAGCCGAGCGTGCCGATCACGGCAGGCGAGGGCCGCTCGTGCTCGGCGGCGCAGGCGGGCGAGCAGACGGTTCGGACCGCTCTGATCAGTGTCGATCCGACCCGGGCGGGCCGTGGCGCATGTCGCAGGCGGAGCAGACGTTGGATGCCCCCATCGCTCGGACCGGTCCGACCAGTCCCGTTAGACCGCTCGCTAACCGCGGTCAGGCTGTTCCGGTCATTGCTTACCTGAACCCATCCCCCCGGAAAGGGGATGATCAGTGTTACCGTATGCGGAAACTACCAGTCGAGGAGAACCGGAATGTATGTTGACATCCTGCTCGTCGCCATGGCCCTTGGTTTCGCGGCCGTCGCAATCTTCAGGGGGATCAAGCACAAGCCAGGCGTTATCCCCTATCTGCTGGGGGCGATTCTCCTCGGAGTGTTCCTTGCCGTTCCCGTCGAATCCATCGAATTGGCGGGCATGAAAATCCAGATCCGGGGGGCCCGGCACCAAGACGTGGCGATCTCGATCAAGTCGCTCGGGCAGGACTTGAGTCCGGACGATCTTTCGGTGCTGCTCGTGCCCGCCCAGAACGAGGGGCAGGCGGAGCCGACCGAGCAGGGAGTCCGGTACAGCTTCGAAAATGTCCCGGAGGGCCTTTACGAGGTCGTCGTCGCAGATGCAAGAGGGCACCGGTTCCTGCGTGAAGGACGGCCAGTCGTGCGCACGCAAGCCGAGCTGGATCCAATCGAGAGGTTCCCATTGGACGCCTCGCTGCGTGGCGTCGCGAGACGGCTGGGCGCCAAGGAGGGCTCCGTGCTGCCGGTGCTCGTGGGCGAGCAGTTCACATGGACGGACGTGGACGGGACGTTTGCGGTCTCCGGCCTCGACCCGGAGAGCCGGTACGAGCTGAAGATTCTCGGCGACGAGATATCGAGCACCGAGGTCGAGACGTCCGGCTACGATCAGGCTCTCGGCGCGCCGATCTATGCGCCCGAGCCCGTGGAGGTAGCGCGGATCTGCGAGGAGATGGAGATCATCACCGGCACGGGAGACGATCCGGACACGTGGCGCTGCACGGACCGAGACAACGACCGGTATCCCGCCGATGTCGAGAAACTATGGTTCTACACGAGGATTCGCGCGAGCCCGCCGACCGAAGTGGTCCATCGATGGAGCTACGGGAACGATACGGTGGACTTGCCGCTCAATGTGGAAACGCAGAGCTTTCGGACACGGAGTTCGAGGGACATCGCCGGAAGGACCGGGCGCTGGACGGTGGAGTTGCTGAGTCATGACAAGCAGGACGTGCTGGCGGCCAGATCCTTTCAGGTCGGTGCGCCATGATGCCCTGCCTGTCCCGTCAGGCCCGGAAGCACGGCGACGTCCGGGGGTTCGGGGGTAGCGGTGCGGAATCACCCGATCGGAGGTCCAGCCTTCTACATGAAGGCGTGTTCCAATCGACAGGGACGGTCGATCTGCCCACGGGGAGTGGGTGAACCCTCTCCTCAAGACAGAGGGGGGCTGTCGCAAGCGGCTTGGGAATCGATTGGTTCCGCTCGTCACCGGGTCCTCTCGCCGACTGTCTTCTGTCAGACGCCGTGTGTTTGCGCCCCGACATCCCGGAACGCTCCATCCGCCCAGTGGTCTTGACGACAGGACAGGAAGGTTCCTTGCAGGCGAAGTACAATCGGTGACTCTGAATCCGGGGCGAGAGCCTGATCAGGATGCGAACCGGATCCCGGCCGAGGTCAGTCGCATCTGACTGGCGCGGCGGGGGCGGCATGACTTCGAGGAGTAACGGCGATGAAGAACATCGTGATCTGTTGCGACGGAACCGGCAACGAGTACGGCAAGAACAACACGAACGTCGTGGAGACCTATGCGCTCGCAATGAAGACGGCCACCCAGCTCACCTACTACGATCCCGGGGTGGGAACCGGGGGCTGGACCTACAACGAGGAGATCGGAGCCCTGCGGGCACTGACCGACCAGGGCACCGGGGCGGGGCTGCAGAAGAACGTCAACGACGCCTACCGGTACCTGATGGAGGTGTACGAGGGCTCGGAGGCGAACCGCATCTTCGTGTTCGGCTTCAGCCGCGGCGCGTTCACGGCGCGCTCGCTGGCGGGCATGCTGCACAAGGTGGGCCTGCTGGAGCGGAACGCCGACAACCACCTTGAGTACGCCGCGAAGATCTACAACCAGCCGAGGAACTCCCGCGTCGCCGCCGGCTTCAAGGCGACCTTCAGCCGGCCGGCACCGGTGCACTTCATCGGCGTCTGGGACACCGTCGAGTCGCTGGTGCTGAACGAGGGCAAGCGCTGGGTGGACGCCCGGCTGAACCCGGAGATCTCGTTTGCGTACCACGCGCTGGCCATCGACGAGAAGCGCCGCGACTTCCAGCCCTGTCTCTGGGACGAACAGAACCGGGGGCCGGGGCAGATCATGGAGCAGGTGTGGTTCGCCGGCGTGCACTCCGACGTGGGGGGCTATCACCCGGAACGCGGCCTAGCCAACATCTCGCTGCACTGGATGCTCGGCAAGGCCGAGGCGGCGGGGCTGGAGATCAACCGGCGCCGCCTGCGCAGCCCGCGCTACCGGCCTGATCCGAATGGCCCCTCGCAAGAGTCGTACACCGGGTTCTGGCGTTTCCGGGGCGAGCACGTCCGACACATCCCCGGCGGATCGAAGGTGCACCGCAGCGTCTGGGACCGCAGGGACAATGGGGCGAACGCCTATTCCCCGGAGAACCTTCCGAACCGGGATCTTGTGCGGACCGTCGAGTAGACGTTCTTCGTAGCGCGCCGCGAGCGCAGCCGGAGTTTCTGCTTCGGCTGTGAGTCCGGAAGGGCCGCCCAACGGGTCGCGGACGGGGAGCACAGTGGAAGCACTCGTACGCCTCGGGCTCGATATCCTGACGTAACACTCGGGTGACAGATTCGTGAAAATGCGTCCGCGATTCAAGCCGGTCCTCGTGCCGCTCCAGGTCGCGTCGCTGGCGCTCGGCTGCGTGATCGGCTTCGGCTGTTTCATCCTCGCGGGCGACTTCCTTGAGACCGCCGGGCCGCTCGGAGCGGCACTGGGCATCACGCTCGGCGGGCTGGCGATGCTCGTGATCGCCCGGAGCTACGGACTCATGGTCCGCACGTTTCCACCATCGATACCAAATCCGTGGCGCAGTTCGTCGTGGGTTGTCAGTCACGGGAGCTAAAGACTTGGTTGGCCACCGACCTGCAGCGGCAGGTCAACAAACGGCATGGTCAATTTGAGGTATTTCGCGCTGAGAAAGATCCAAGATATGGGTAGTGAAACTGCGAATGAATACTCGATATGGTGGCTTACTGTCTCGGAAATCAGTCAACTTGACAATGCCGCGCGGCAAGCAGGTCTTCGACATCGCGGAAGCTCAGGGTGAACCGATAGCGCAGCCACACGGCGTGGCGAATGATCTCAGGCGAGAACCGTGTCACCTCAATACAAGCACTTCACAGATCCAAGGTCACCGAGAAGCAGGAACTTGACAATACAAAGCAAATAGCCCCAAGGTTGCTGTGCTGAGATCAGTGCCTGATGCAAATCTCGCAGCCGCACGGCTGGTGAGTAAAGTGACGCACCCCTACAACAGCACTCCCAGAGCGATCAGCTCTGTCGAAGATCCTATGAAAGAGCTCTGTTTCGTTGTTTTCCAAGTATCTCCGAAGAGCGTATGAACACAAATCGGCCACTTGAACCAATCTTGTGAGGCTGCTGTCCACGAAAAGCGGCGTCTCGATGATCCTCTCGATTGATGTCCACGGGGTACCCTCCTGGTGAAAGCGCCTCATTAGAGCGGTATGCCTTTTCGCGACGGAGTGGTTATTGTCATGCACTAGCAGCCCGTAGTTTCTTTGAGTTGGGACTTCGGTGTTTCCAAGGTACCTCTCAAACCGCGACACCACCTGCTCAAACGC
>MKWU01002871.1_pt1 | contig 24141 bp, 24 predicted proteins | sample 809101 | NCBI WGS metagenome assembly MKWU01 (sample SAMN05860141, study PRJNA318959) | sponge metagenome | host: Aplysina aerophoba | place: Slovenia: Piran, Adriatic Sea, Gulf of Piran | collected 2013-05-07 | reverse complement strand
CCTCAAAAGAGTTAGCCGACCTCTTGTCATTACAATCAACACAATTAAAGACATGGCTTAAAAGGGCAACGAACGAGGGGAAGCTAACCAAAAAGTCGAGGCCAGTCAGGTATCACTGGTTAGATCAGGGTGGGTTGCCGTTAAATCCAGCCAGCTAATACGCCAGCTTAATACGCCCCCTTGATTCGCCCATACCATCCGCGCACCGGGTCGCCCAGGTCCTCCATGTACCGTTCCATCCGCCCCATCAGGTCCTGTCGCACGGGTTCATATTCCGGTTTGCCGTATACGTTGCCCAGCTGGTAGGGGTCGCGCTGCAGATCGTACAGCTCACCCGGATCGGCCGAGTTGAAGGTGAACTGGTGGTTCCGGGTGCGGACCATGCGCTGGTTGGCGACGGTGAAATGGCGGTCGAACACGCAGTAGACTTCTTCGCGGCCGTTCGAAAAGGGTCGTCCCTCGATGGCCGGAAGGAAGGACTGGCCGTCGAGTTCGGCGGGTACTTCGAGCCCTGCGGCGTCGAGCGATGATAACATGATTTCGTGCAGGTAGACGAACTCGTCGCAGGCCGTGCCGGGCGACTGGCAATGGGGATGGGCGATGACGAGGGGAATGCGATAGATCTCGTCGTACATGAACTCGCCCTTCTCGATCAGCTTATGCGCGCCGAGGCAGTCTCCGTGATCGGCGGTATATACGATGATGGTGTCGTCTAGCACGCCGAGTTGTTCCAGGTGCGCCACCACCCGCCCCACCATGTCGTCGATGAGCGTGCAGTGCCCGAAGTAGCGCGCGGCTATTTCCTGGAATCCCTCCCAGCCATAGTCGCCGAGTCCCCAGAGTTTCTCGATTAATTGCTGCCTGTAGGGCTTATTCTCGAAAGTCTCGGCGTATCCCGGGTGTTCGGGAATGGCCTTCGGATCGTACATGGAAAAGTAGGGTTCCGGGACCAGCGAAGGGCTGTGCGGCCCCCAGAAGTTGGCCCATAGGAAGAAGGGGTCATCACCGGTGGCCACCTCGTCGAGGACGCGATTGGCTTCTTCGGCGACGAAATACTCGATGCACGACTCCACCGGCCCTTCATGCAGGGCGAACATCTCCTGTTTCTGATTGGAGGGATTGGTACCGACAAAGCGGTGTGAAACCGTGGGCGGCGGGTCGAAGCCACGCTCTTTCAGATAATCGGCGTAATGATTGTGTCCGTGTAGATTACCGCCGAACTGCAGTCCCGGCAACAGGCCGCCCCCAGGAAATCCGTAGCCCATGAAATCCTTGCCGGTGAACCCGTATTCCGAAGGACCGGTCTCCTGGTCCACGTGCCACTTGCCGGCGTACCCGCAGCGATAGCCTGCATCCGCCAGGTAGTGGTTTATACCGCGCACGCCCTCGTTCAGGCAGAGACCGTTGGCCGATACCCCGTGCTTGTGCGGATAGAGGCCCGTGTAGAAGGAGGCGCGGGCCGGTGAGCAGATCGCCGTCGGCGTAAACGCCCAGTCGAAGCGCACGCCACGCGCGGCCAGGGCGTCGATATGGGGCGTTCGGCACACGTCGTTCAGCCCGTAGCAACTCACCGTGTCGAGTCGCTGCTGGTCGGACATCAGGACGACGATATTGGGTTGTTTGGGCAATGGGTGCTCCTCTCGAAGTTACGGTCCAACGCGCAACCTACCGTGATTCACGCAGTACATCGTGATTCACGCATCTCATCGCGATTCACGCATCTCATCGCAATTCAAGCAATGAACTTAAACTTGTTGTCCCGGTCAAGATTGCAAAACACATTACAGTAAAACCGTATAAACCGCCATCATGGAGATGACTATGGATTCTTCTGCATCATCCGCATCTTCTGCTTCATCCGGACATTCGGATTCTTCGGAATCTCCAGAATCGTCCCGCTCGTCCATCGCTTCTTACCTCGCGGCTCACTACGGCCTCTCCGAACCTATCGATGTAAAAGAACTGGAGCCAGGGGCCAACAGGAACTACCTCGTTACGTCAAAGGGTCGGCGATACGTTTACAGGGTCTATACGGACCACGACTTCTACGTCCGTAATCCCGAGGCCTATCAGTACGAACTCGACCTGCTGGCATATTTAGGAGAGTACGATTTGGCTGTACCCGATCCAGTGGAAAGGTTGGACGGCCAGCGATTGAGTGTGATGGTGGATTCAACCGACACCTCAGCCGATCCACCATCCGACCCCCGGTCCGGTCCATCAACCAATCCCTCGTCCGTCCCCCGACCTGGTCCTTCAGCCGTTTCTCTGACCGATTCTGCCACAGACACCTCAGGCGGTGCCCAATGCGGTGCGCTCTTTCACTTCTTCGAGGGCGAGGAGCACGTCACGTGGCATCCCGAAGTGAATGAACCGGTGGTGATTTCCTTCGGGTCGGCTGTGGCTGAAATTCACCAGCGGGCGGATCAGTTCCCGGTACCGTACTGTCGTCACCATTTTGATCTGCAATACCTGCTGGACGGTCCGTTGCAAACGCTGGAATCGATCCTGAGGGAGCGGCGCGGCGAGGACCTGTCGTTCTTCAGGGATTACGCCGATCACATGCGCCGTCAAATCTACGGGCTCGGCAAGGGCAAGGAGATCTACGGTCTCATCCACGCCGATCTGCACGTCGGAAACATCCTGTACCATCCCGAGAACGGATACTGCATACTGGATTTCGACCAGTGTGCGTTCGGCTGGCGGGCCTACGACGTGGCGACCTTCCTGTACAATATCATCGAGACGGTACCCGATCACTTGACCGACGAGATCTGGCGTTGTTTCCTGGAAGGCTACAACCGGGTGCGTCCATTGACGCAGCAGGAAATGGACTGCCTGCCGGTCTTCGCGAATGCGTGGACGCTATGGGATATTGGAGAGACGCTGGTGCTGGCGACGCAGTGGGGTGGTCACAGGCCCGACCTGGTCGAAGGGGATCTGACCCAGGATGAGTATCTGGATGAGGCGGTTGGGTTGTTGAGGGGGATGGTGTGAGAAGAATAGTATTAAACTCTCATGATTCCTCAGTGTATTCTTCAAGCACTGCATCTGACATATGTGATATATAGCGTTCCTCCGATAGTTCCATTACGCTGTCGTATGAGATAAAAGTACAGATTTCAGATAATGGGGCACGATCCAACAACGAGAAAACAGGACGCTGAATCTCCTGCAAAACTTTGTCTCTTCTTTCAAACGGTGCAACAATATGAAGTCGGATGTTCATATTTGGTTGAAGTGCAAGCAGGTCAGCCATTCGTAGTATCCCAGAATAAATGGCAGTTGAGTGTTCCACTTCGAAGGCTCTGAAAATTGACCTACGATTTAACCAAAGCATGTCAATTTGTTCTATTGTTTTTAAGGTTGTTTCGTCATAGTTCAGCGGTAGTTCATTTAGCAGTACATCCTCGGATGGTTTCCATTCTTGTAATACATTTGAACGATCAGAGCGCGGAAGCCAGATTTTAAACCCCATAGACTCACCAATTTGTGCCAACAATGCTTGTATCCTATATGACTCACGAATTGTCGGTTCGTCCAAAGTGTTTGTCTCTGTCTCATCCTCTTGAGGAACAGTGACAGTTACAGTCTTGTCTTCACGCCGGATTCTTTGGCCAACCAACTTTTGAAAATAATCACCGTCAATGGGGTACGTTAATCCATTAGTTTTCTGCATTTCTAATAACTCTTCCAAAAACTGGCCATCCTGTTCGGTAATTTGATTTAAGCTTGCTCGTAGTTTGCCTGTCCAGGCTGTACTGTTTTTGCTATGTTCCTGAGTAAATGAAAGGTGGTTCCAGACTCCATTCTCATGAATTGGAATTGCCTTCTCCTTTGGCAGCCATACGTGAGCTTTTACTCGGAATCGAATCACGTAAGGATCATCTTCAGTATAGAAAAGTGGAGTATCGTCTTCAAAGTACTCTTCCATGATCTCAAGAATACCTACCCAGCGCGAAATTTTAGTTACGTAGCAGATAAATCGATCGCCGGGTTTTATCTGGCTAGCAACGTTTTTCTGTCGAATTCTAAAACCCGAAACATCTCGCTTTGACTCTGAGAATGCCACATACGTTTCTGGAGAGAAAAGATTAGTGTAGTAAGTCATGTTGTCACCTCGAATGGTGAACTGATAGTATTAAAGGTATTTTAAGATCGACAGTAATTCCGGGTTATAGCATGACGGAATCAAACGCGTTGGCAAAAGGTCGTCAAACTTTAAACCAGGTATGTGAACTGAAATTCTATTGGAGAAGTACCCAAAAACAAAAGACCAGATCAATGCCCCAACCTCCCCCTCCCCTCCAATACCCGCTCAACCGCCTGCTCCCGCGTATCGGCCATAGCCGTCAAGTGCCCCATCTTCCTCCCAGGCCGGGCTTCCTGCTTTCCGTACAGGTGCAGCTTGAAGTGGGGATCGGATAGAGCTGCCGCCCAGTCCGGCTCACCGTTCTCCCACAGGTCTCCCAGCAGGTTGGCCATCGCTGCGGGTCGTGGCTGTTCGGTCGATCCCAGGGGCAGGCCACACACGGCCCGTACCTGCTGTTCGAACTGGCTGGTGACGCAGGCGTCGAAGGTGAAGTGACCGGAGTTGTGGACGCGGGGTGCGATTTCATTGATAATCAGGTTCTCATCGCGGTCGAGGAAGTATTCGACGCAGGCGACACCGACGACGTCGAGAGCCTTGAATACCTTCCTGGTTAGGTTAATGGCTGTGACGTTTACGGCGCCCGACACGTCAGCCGGTGCAGTCGTGACGTCGAGTATGTGGTTGGTGTGTTTGTTCTCGACAGTGCCGTAGTGCGCGAAGTCGCCGGTCAATCCTCTAGCGGCCACCACCGACATTTCCAGGTCGAAGTCGATGAATGCTTCGAGCACGGCATCCTGTCCCGCCATGGATGTCCACGCACTGTCCACGTCGTCCGCCGAGGCGATCCTTACCTGCCCCTTGCCGTCGTAGCCGAATCCGGCCGTCTTGAGCACGGCGGGCGTGCCGATTTCCTCGACGGCAGCTGCCAGCTCGCCTCTGGACTTGACGTGGCGAAACGGCGCGACTGGAAAACCATGATCAGCCAGAAAAGTCTTCTCTCTCAGGCGGTTCTGGGTCGTGTGGAGCACGCTTCCTTTCGGCCGAACCGGCGCTATGGGTGAAGCAGCGTCGACGCAGGTAGCCGAGATGTTCTCGAATTCCAGGGTGATGACGTCCACGTCGCCGGCGAAGCGCTTCACGGCCTCCACGTCGTCATAGGCTGCTACGATTTCGCGATCGGCGACCTGACCCGTGGGCGAATCGGGTTCGGGCGAGAGGGTGTGGACTCGGTAGCCCATGCGCCGGGCGGCGATGGCGATCATGCGGCCGAGTTGGCCGCTGCCGAGAATGCCGATGGTCGAACCGGGGAGGACGGAATCGGTGGTTCCACTCACGGAAGCTCATCCCCCATGACCTTGCCGGTCTGGTCTTCTCGGAACTTTCTCAGTTTCTCTCTGAGGTCCGGTCGCGAATTGGCGAGGATGGCCACGGCGAGCAGGGCCGCGTTGACGGCGCCGGACTGGCCGATGGCCAGGGTGCCCACGGGAATGCCGCGGGGCATCTGGACGATGGATAGCAGAGAGTCCATACCCTTGAGCGCCTTGCTTTCCACGGGCACGCCGAGGACGGGCAGGAGGGTCTGGGCCGCCATCATGCCGGGCAGGTGTGCCGCTCCGCCCGCGCCCGCGATGATGACTTCGAGTCCCCGTCCCTCGGCCTCTGCCGCGTATTTGGCCAGCAAGAGGGGCGTGCGGTGAGCCGAGACGATCCGGCATTCATGGGGCACGTCGAACTGCTCGAGCACCTCCTGGACGTTCTGCATGGTGTCCCAGTCCGATTTGCTTCCCATGACCACGCCGACGAGGGGATTGGGAGAGGACTTATTCTCATTCATGGATATACCTCTGCAACGACATGAGTATAGCGGTGGGTAACCTGAACGACTTAATTAACGTCGCCACGAACAGCAAGGCAATCGTTTCAAATCTCGCATGCGTCACCAATTGCATCCCAGTTTTCTTCGTCCCGCAATCGGGGCAATTCTCATTGAAATACAGGCATATACTCATCTCGTTTCCCTGCATCGGCCACGGAATGCTCAGACCGCTCTACGAAACCCCGTTCTGCGCCAGCATATGCTCGACCACCTTGGGTCCATGCAACCGGCTATTCTCGATGAAGATGTCGCTGCTCACGTTGCCGGCCGTGATGACGCCGATGATGTAGATACCGGGCACGTTGGATTCGAAGGTGTCGGGATCGTGCACCGGTACGTTGTTATCGGGCTGGATCTCGACGCCCGTGCCGCTCAGAAAGGGCACGTCGGGGCCGTGGCCGGTCATGCAGAATACGAAGTCGTTCGGGATCACGCGCTCCGATCCGGCCATGTCCAGGACCACCTCGGCCTGCCTGATCTCCTTCAGCGTGGAATTCATGTGGGCCGTGATGGAACCTTCACTAATGCGGTTCTCCAGGTCGGGCAGGACCCAGTACTTGATGCCCCGGAACCCGCTGCGGCGGTAGGACATAGTGACCCGGGCGCCGGCGCGGTACAGGGTCAGGGCCGTCTCCACGGCCGAACTCTTGCCGCCCACTACGAGGACGTCCCGGTCGAAAAAGGGATGGCCCTCCTTGAAGTAGTGGAAGACCTTGGGCAGTTCCTCGCCGGGCACGCCGATCCGATTGGCGCTGTCGAAGGCGCCGGTGGCCAGGATGACCTTGCGGGTGCGGTAGAGCCGGTCGCCTTCCCGCTGCGAAACGGACCGGATCTCGAAATCGCCGTCCCCTCCGGAGATGCTTTTGACCTCTTCGTATGTATTCACCTTGATCCCCTGGGTCTCGACGAATTTGAGGTAGTAATTCAGCGCCTCTTCGCGGGTGGGTTTGAGCCCCTGGACGATCATGGGCACGTCCCCCAGCGAGATGAGTTCCGGGGTTGAATAGAAGATCAACCCAGTCGGGAACTGATAGATGGTGTGGACGATGCACTGTCGCTCCACGACCACGTAGTCTAAACCGGCCTGTTTGGCCGCGTAGGCCGCGGCGAGTCCCGCCGGTCCGGCTCCAATAATGACGGCGTCGTACAAGTTGCCTCCGATTTTATTCTTCCAGTTCCATGGTGACGACCTCCCACTCCACGTAGAGGTCCTCCAGTTCCCGCCGGGCGCGCACATAGGCGTTGCCGACCCGGGCGACCGTTTCATGGTCGGTGAAAGTCCCTTCCTCGCCCAGGTCGCCTTCGAGACGGGCGATCTCCGCTTCTTTCTTCCGGATGGCCGCCTCCAGCGCATCGGCCATCATCCGCTGTTCCTTGCGTTCTTTCTTCCGGGGATCGTATGTCGCCCCGGTCTTCTGGCGCGGCTTATTCTCCCTCGCCAGCTCCTTCTCCTTTGCCTCGGCGCGCCGCTGCTCCTCCTTGAAGGCACGATATTCCGAGTAGGTACCCTGCCAGTGGCTTACGCCTTCCGCTTCGAAGACCAGGAGCGCGTTCACCGCCTGATCGAGGAAGTACCGGTCGTGGGACGCCACCAGGAGCGTGCCGGGATAGTCGGCCAGAGCCTGTTCGAGGGCCTGCCTGGAGAGGATGTCGAGGTGGTTGGTCGGCTCGTCGAGTACCAGGAAATTCGGTTCCCCGAGGATCAGCTTGGCCAGCGCCAAGCGGCCCTGCTCGCCCCCGCTTAGCATCTCGACCTGCTTGAAGACGTCGTCGCCGCTGAACAGGAACCGCCCGAGGAGGTTTCTTACCGTGCCCTCATTCATGGAGGGTCTGACGGACCAGAGTTCGTTCAGCACGGATCGCTCGCCGGTAAGGCTGGCCCGTTCCTGGTCGTAGTAGCCGATGTCCACGCCCGTACCCAGATGGATGGTCCCCGAAGAAGGTGATTCCTGGCCGACGATCATCCGGAGCAGTGTCGTCTTTCCGACGCCGTTATAACCGATCAGTCCAACGCGGTCGCCGAGGTGCTGGGTGAAATGCAGTTCCGCGAACAAAGTCCGCATGCCGTAGCTCTTGGACACCCCGTCCAGATGGAGCACGTCCCTCCCGCTTCGCTTCATCGCTCCGAAGTCAAGGGTAGCGGTGCGGTGCCGGGTTCGCGGTTTTTCGATGCGTTTCAGGCGCGCCAAGTGACTGCGACGGCCCTGGGCCTGCTTGGTCTTGACGCCCTCGATGGTCCGGCGGATGAACTCCTCCCGTTCCTTGATGAAGGCCTGCTGCTGATCGTAACTCCGTTGCTGTGCCTTGAGCCGCTCGGACTTGACCGCCATGGCCCGGGTGTAGTTGCCCGGGTAGTTCTTCAGACCCAGGTCTTCGAGCTCTGCGATGCTGTTCACGGTCCGGTCGAGGAAGTAGCGGTCATGTGACACGACCAGAATCGCCGAGGGATGATCCGAGATGTACTCTTCCAGCCATTCGGTCGCGGCCACGTCCAGGTGGCTTTCCGGCTCGTCCAGCAGCAACAGGTCCGCGTCACCCAGAAGCAGCTTGCCCAGCCGCAGGCGCGTCTTCTGGCCCCCGCTCAATACGTTGACCGGCAGAGGCAGGTCCTCCTCCTTGAAGCCCAGACCGTGTAGCACGGTCCTCGCGCGGTGATGGTAGGTGTAACCGCCTGCCCGCTCGAACTCCTCCGTCAGCCGCCCGTACAGTCCCAGCCGGCGCTCGGTTTCCTCCGCGTCGCCCTTCGCCTTCTCCAGCGCGGTTTCGGCCTCGCGAAGCTGCCGCTCCAGTTCGTGGATGCGCTCGAAGCTGCTCAGCGCCTCGTCCAGAACGGAATTGGTAGAGGTCAAGTGCGCGTCCTGGGTCAGGTAGCCGATGTTGATCCCTCGCCGTCGGGAAATCTCGCCCTCGTCGGGGGACAGATCGCCCGTAATCAGCTGCAGCATGGTCGTCTTCCCGGTTCCGTTGGACCCGATAAGGCCCACGTGATGACTGGAGTCGATGCCCCAGCTGATGTCCTTAAGGACACACAGGGCGCCGTAGTATTTCGCGACCTTATGAAGTGAAATGAGTGCCATGCTTACGGTATTTCGGGCATATGGAAAAGAGGTTGTATAAAAAAACCATGGAAGGCTGGTCAGCTTCCATGGCTTCGACGAGCAATAGGCGCACAGCCTGGGATTGCTTAGTAGTATTGCCTGTACGGATACGATTCGGGTACGGATCGGCTTGAAAACGATTCGGTCCGGATACAGTCCGGATCAGACTCGTGCGGAACGGGTTCGGACTAAGCAGATCCGAAAGTTCCGGGTATGGCGATCCTGATCTTAGACGGCGGCGGCCTGTCCGGAGACTTCACCGTCGGCGTACCACTCCACGAAGTTGTAGACACCCTTGCGGATGATGCCCCGTGGATTGCCGTGTATATCCACCCGGTCGCTGCGCACAGTGACGATCTTTGAATGGGTATCGATCTCTTCGTCCGGCACTATCACCCGCGCCACGAAGTACTTCCCGTCCTGCTCGCAGACCCCGAATTCCATGTTCTTGCTGTTCAGATCCTGTACGCAGAATTCGATGGCTTCTCTCTTCTCGAATTCGCCCGTTACCTGGATGTATTCGCCTTCGATGGCTCCTAGCTGCTGCATACGAACGCTCTCTTCCTGCCGCGTGCCAGTGGTTTCTGATGAAATCCAGGTCGCTTATTGAGTACGCACGCCTCGACTCAGCGACCCCGGAATACCGCGGGACGTTTCTCAAGAAACGCCGCGATGCCTTCCGCCTTGTCCGCTGTGGAGCTCACCGCTCCGAATTCACGGGCTTCCAACGCCAGCGCTTCGTCCAGCGTCTTGTCGAGCCCTTCGTTGACACAGGTCTTGATGGATGCGAGGGCAATGTTTCCCTTGGCGGCCATACGACCGGCCAGTTCCCCGACCGTCTCCATCAATGCCTCCGGTGCCGTGACACGATTGACGAGCCCGAGTCGCTCGGCCTCCGCGGCATCGAACATATCGCCCGTCATCATCAACTCCAGCGCCCGTCCCCGGCCGATCAGCCGAGCCAGCCGCTGCGTTCCACCCCAACCCGGAATCAGGCCGAGGTTGATCTCCGGTTGGCCGAACCGGGATTTTTCGGAGGCGTAACGCATGTCGCACGCCATGGCCAGTTCGCACCCGCCTCCAAGCGCCACCCCGTTTACGGCGGCGATGACCGGCAGCCTGGATCCTTCGATCCGCCGGAAGAGGCGATGCCAGCGATGCGTCATTTCCTCGGCGTCCGAACCCGACAGCCGTTGAAGTTCCCGGATGTCGGCGCCGGCGGCGAAGGCCCGGTCGCCACTCCCCGTGAGTATCACCACGGAAGCGGCCGAATCGGATTCGATCCAGTCGAGCGCTTCACCGAGTTCCCGTCCGACCTGTGCGCTAAGTACGTTCAAGGGAGGATGGTTGATCGTGATCGTGACCACCCCGCCGTCCCGGTTGATGAGGATCTGCTCAAACGTCATGCAAGCGCCCTGTCGACGTGCCTTGAAGAACCGGTTTTCCCGGACGGGTTTCTGTTGAACTCCGTCCGGTTTTCGTGTCAAGCACGAACGATTTAAGATAATGTATTTACGTCACTTCGTCAATAGCAAAGTTTAAAAATGTAACACGATCGTCACACAAACGCGGAGGGGAAACAGCAGCAAAAACGTAGTCGCCGACGAGACGGAAGTGTCGGGGAATCAGATACTGTTCGCGGTCGCGTACGTCGACCGTCCACTGTTCACCGTCCGCCGTCCTCTGTTCGCGGCAGCGAGCGTCATCCTCGTCAATTCGCGTCGTGTGTCGATTGCGCGCGCGCATTGGCGGTAGTAGCATGTGAAATGCGTGGCAGTGCGTGCTATTCGCGGTCGCGTGCGTCGACCGTCCACTGCTCGCGGCAGCGGCCGTCGCCGTCGATCACATACACCTGGCGGTGCAGGGCGGCGCAGGGGCACACGTGGGTGGGGAATACGTAGATTGGGTCGCCGACCGCAAGGTCCGAGGAGTCCGGACAGTCCATGATCCAGTGTTCCTCGTTGTGCTGGCCGGGCCTGGCTCCGGGAAGGTTCCAGGCGATGCCGCGTTGTCCGGCGGGGTCGGATGCGATGGCCTTGTTGCCCAGGTCGAGGGTCACCCGCGTCGCGGTGGGGATGCTGATGATGCGGCTGAGGAGCAGGGCCGCGGCTTCGAAGGGCAGGTCGGGGAAGCGCTGGCCGTACCCCCAGTCCCAGAATACGGAGGTACCGGGCGAGGGTTCCACGTCTTCGGCGGGCGCATAGCACGGAAAGGAAATGGAACCGCCCATGACGCGCCGGGGAACGGGCAGTCCGCGGGATTCCAGCCGGGACTGGAACGACCGCACCGCGTCCAGCGCGGCGTTGCAGGCCTGTCTTCGTTCCGCTAAGTCTTCCTGGTGGTTATGTCCGTCGTAGCCGTGGATCCCGCCCGGAGTGAGGCCGGGCAGGCGATCCAGCAGCGCGTAGAGTTCAAGCGCCTTCTGACCCGGCTCGATCCCGGTACGGTGCAGGCCTACGTCGAAATCCAACAGGACGTCGATGGTCACGCCGGCACCGGACGCCGCCGCCGACAGCGCCTCGGCCGCACCGCGGTCGTCCACCATGGCGCGGAAGGTCGTCCCGGGAAAACGGCCGGCGAGATCGACCAGCCGTCCGATGTTGGGCCCGACCATCTGGTAGGCGACGAAGACGTCCTCCACGCCCGTTTCAGCCAGCATCTTCGCCTCGAATACCGTGGCGCACTTGAACTTGGAAATCCCGGCCTCGCGCTGCATCTCGATGACGGATCGCATCTTGTGCGTCTTCACGTGGGGGCGAAGGCGTTCGGGGCCACCGGCGATCGCCAGGGTCCGATCTATGTTCTCCCTGAGCCGCTCGCGGTAGACCAGCATGGACGGGCTGGGTATTTCATCGACGTTGGCTACGAGATATCGGGGGTCCATGGGTGCTCCTTGCTTGAGATATGTCCGATCGCGGCGACGCGGAGCCACGGGCGTAGAGTGCGCGGGTCGCGAGGTGCTCGGGTCCCGCTACGATTCGTGTCGCCTGCCGGCTGCAGCTTGTCGCGGATCCGGTTGTACTTTTAAGATGTGATTTGCCGGCTTATTGCAGTTTCCCCCGGCCCGCGATGTCCCAAACGGACTCGACGATTCCGTTGCGCACGCCGTAGAACCGGTCGTGGAGGTTGATGGTCGTGCAGCAGTGGCTCGGAATGAGGTGTATCTTGTCGCCCGGCCGCAAGCCGCAGGACGCCCCGGGAAGTTCGATCTTGACGTGTTCCTCGGACTGGCGAAGGATGGACGCGCCGTCCACCCCCTGGACGGTCTGCAGTCCCATGTCGTTTGTCATGGTCTTGAGGCCGGCATCGCCGATGGCGAGCTCGTCGCCGGGCCGGCTGACAATGGAGGCGTAGATAGTCAGGGCGCAATCGAACTCGGGGATGCGTTTCCGGTAGGTGCCGTCCATTAGGATGTAGGATCCCGCCTGTACCTCGTTCACCCCGGGGAATGTCCCGGTGACCTTGTACGTCCCCGTGCCTCCTCCGCTGACCAGGTCTACGGCCAGACCCCGTTCGCGGATATCGTCGGCCGTCTGGGTCAACAGGGTCATGGATTCCCGGCAACCGGCGTACCGTTCCTCGTCGTTCGGGTTGCCGATGATGTGGCCTTCGTAGCCCATCACACCGCGGAAGATGACGCCGGGATGACTGTCGATCGCCTGGGCGAGCTTCCACGCGGGTTCGCCGGGCGGCACGCCGCAGCGCTCCATGCCCACGTCGACCTCGATGATCATGTTCACCCGGGTGCCGGCGGCCACGGCCGCGTCGGAAATCTCCCGGACATTTTCTTCATGGTCCGAGGCCACGATGATATCCGAATGTCGCGCCAGGGCGACCAGGCGGTCGATCTTCACCCGTCCCACGACCTGGTTGGCGACGAGGATGTCCCGAATGCCCGCGGCGGCCATGACCTCGGCCTCACCCAACTTGGCGCAGGTGACGCCCCGGGCGCCGGCCTCGATCTGCTTGTGGGCCAGGACCGGCGTCTTGTGGGTCTTCGTGTGGGGCCGCAGCCAGGCGTCCTTGTCGGCGAAGAACGCCGCCATGCGGGCGATATTGCCTTCCATCAGGTCCAGGTCGATCACCAGGGCCGGGGTGTCGATGTCTTCGATCGGGCTGCCGGGGCGGGCCATGGGGCACGCTCCTCTTAGATGGGATGTTAGCTGGTTAAGGTGTAGCCAAAGTATAGCCGGATGTTACGGTCGCGTACAGGCTAATCTGAACTTTGGATCAGGTCTGGATCGGACGCTCCAGGCGTGGAGTGCCTCGCGGAAATCTGGAATCCGCATACAGGTCTCTAAATCCTACCACGCCCGCGAATCCGGGACGGGCAGGGATTGGCCGTTCCCGGCGATGGACTGCTGGCTGACGAGTCCGGGCAGGGTCATGTCCATGGCCTCGTGCAGGCCGATGGACGGTGTGCGGTGTCCTTCCGCGGCATCGATGAATTCCACGAGTTCGTGGTAGTCGCTCCCGCCGTGTCCGGCGCCCTGCGCGGCCGCGGCCTTCATCTCCCCGGGCAGGAATTCCTCCTCCAGTTCGTGGAGGTCCATCCATGTATTTTCGTCCCTGCATCGGGACCGGAGCCAGATCCTGAAATCCTGGCCCGGACCGCGGGCCGATTCGTAGCAACCGTCGGTTCCCTGGAGCTGGTAATTGGTCAGCGCGTGGGGACGGTCGGAGGTGAGGTCCATCCGGATCTTGGCCAGGCCGCCCTTCGCCATCTTGCAGAGCATGACGCTGGTGTCCTGGGCGTAGGGTCTGCCCTCCGCGTCGACGTAGTGGTGGCCGCTTCCGTAGCAGGTGACGTGCGCCACGCGGTCGTCGAACCACTGCAGGATGGGTCCCAGGCTGTGGGTCCCGTAGGTGATGCCGTCGATACCGGACTGCCAGTGGCGCCGCCAGACCTGCCCGGGCGGGAGACCCCGGGCCGCGAGTCGGTGCTCGTCGTATCCCTTGAGCTCGTGGAGGTATTCGCCCTCGGCGTAGTAGGGCGTCCCGAAATGCCCCGCCTTGACGAGTTCCCTGATCAATACGTTCTCCCGGATGTAGGTGTAGTTTTCACCCATCATGTATACGCCGCCGGAGGACTTTGCCGCCCGTACGATCTCCCGGCACTCCTCGACCGAGACCGCCGCGGGTACCTCGCTGAATACGTGAAGCCCCCGGTTGAGCGCGGCGATGGCCTGCGGTGCGTGAAGGGGCATGGGCGTGGCGATGATCACGCCGTCGAGGTCGGACTTCTCCAGCATTTCGTCGAAATCGGCGTACTGCTCCGAAGCGCCAAGCAGGTCGGCCGTCGCGGAAAGGGCGCCGGTGTCGATATCGCACACGGCGTGGACGCGGACCCGTGGCAGGGCGTCGCAGGCTGCGCGAAAACTCCGGCCCCGTCCGCAGGCCCCGGCGATGCCCAGGTGGAAATGGTTATCCCGGTTATTCATGGTTTAACCGCCGCATCCGGGTCACGGAATCCATCCATTCCTATACCCATTTCGTCGATCCCCTTCGTTAATCGCTTCTGTAGATACCCGCTGTCAGTTCACCAGCGTGGCGATCCGCCGCATGCACACCGCCAGGAAGATCTCCTGCGCGCCGGGCAGGTCGTGGTGGGCATCGCTGTCGATGAAGTGGTTCATCGTCATGATGATAAGGTACACCGACAGGGTGTCAACCGGGCTTTGTTCGACTACGGGGTGGCTGTCGCGAATGAGCGCCGCAAGCATGCGGGCCTGTTCCATCATGGCTTCCACGTCATTGCGCTCGTAGGCCTGGGTAAACAGCGCGAACAGGCTTTCCACGCCCAGTCGCGTATCTTCAGGAACGGCTTTCGACTCCGTGAGCCGGGAGACGGTGCGTTTGATCATGGTTTCCAGTGCGCCGTAACGTTCGTTCTCCTCCATGGAGAGCAGTTTGTAGAACCGGTCTCCCGCTCCAAGCGTATGGCAGATGTTGTTGAGAAGCTGCAGGCGCACCGCGGGTGAAGTAAAGGAACCGAGCCGGTCGAAGGTCGGTTTGATGATACGGTAGTCTTCGCGATGACTCAGGGCCTCGACGAGCGTGGGGAAGGTCAGTGGGTCGACGTTGTTCGAGAAGTGCCAGAACAGCAGTTCCTGCACGTCGTCGCCCTCTATCTGCCCGAGGCCGGAGATGGCGCTGATCCGCACACGGGGATCTTCGTCTTCCAGGGCCTCCACCAGCGGGTCCACCGCCTTTGCATGCTTCAGCCGGCCGAGCGCCTCGGCTGCTTCGCTCCGAATGTCCGAGGAGGGACTTTCCAACTCCCTGATCAGGGTGTCGACCGCCGTTTCCGATCCGGTCTCGCCCAGGGCCCGCGCCGCCTGCCGGCGCACCTTGGAGCTGGCGTCGGACAGGGCATGGACAAGGTGGTCGGTCGCCATCGGGTTCCTTGAACGGCCCAGCCTGTAGGCCGCCCGCGCCCGCCGGTCCTCGGCCGTGGCCACGTTGAATACGATATAGTTGAAGGTGTAACTCAGCAGGTTGCCGCGAAACATGTTCGAAAGGAGTTGCTGGGACGAAATGGAACGGGCATCGCGCACCGCGCGGAGCAGGAACAGCGGTACGAAACGCATTATTCCGCTCAGGAAGAACAGGAGATTGATGTCCTGGATCAGGAACCCGCCCACGGTGAAGCGGACGCCCGTGAGCGATGCCACCAGGATGCCGCCAAGTAGCGGTCCGGCGGCGTAGATCAGGTTGATCGTCGTGGACCACGAAGCCATGTATGCGACTCGCTCGTCCTGGTTCTCTTTAGGGAGCAGCGCGTACTGGAGGGGCGTGACGCCCAGGTTGATGCCGCCCATGATCAGCCCGGAGAGCAACATGGCGATGGCGACCATGGCGTGGTTACCGGGCTGGCACAGTCCCCAGAGGAAGGCGTTCAGCGCACCGGGGATGATAAGGATCTGGAGGACCGGCTTGCTTCCGAAACGATCGATGATCACGCTCCAGGCACGGTATCCCGCGATGGTAGCTAACGTGCCCAGGGCGCTCAGCAGGGAGATGGCGGTATAGCCAAACCCCAGGCGGTCGAGCATGAAAACGCTGAAAAGCGGTCCGGAGAGTCCCAGGGCGAACTGCCAGGATGAGTAGAACATGACCAGTCGGCGAAAGTTCGGGTTACGAAAGGGCTGCAACAGATGACGCAGTGGATTCCCGGCTTCGGACTCGTCGACGCGGGACGGGTAGGGCGTACGTTTGAGAAACAGGGGCCCGGCGGCGCCGCAGAGGGTCCCCACGGCAAATACCACCACGAAGGCCAGGAGCTTCTCATCATCGGGAAACCAGTCCACGAAGCGGCCCGTCATTACGCCTACCGCCGCACCAACGAGACTCTGGACGATGGTCTGCCGGCTCGTGAAGCGGGCACGGATATTCTCCGGGACGGTGCCGGCGACCCAGCTCGAGTAGAATGGCGTGTAGATGTATCCCGCGGTCAGTCCGGCGACCAGGAAGATGAGCAGCATCCGCTGGTGCAGCGATTCGACAAAGAGGAAGGGGATGGTGATCATGAGCCCCCGGAACAGCGCTTCCAGCACACCGTTCCAGACGACCCAGTTTTTTTTATTCTCGATGGTCTTGCTGAAGAGGGACGAGATGATCTGCACCGGGGCGAGGATCGAGGCGATCGCGGAGTAGAAGGCGATGTCCGAGGCATCCGCTCCAAGGGAGAGCACGAAACCCGCGAAGACGGCTGTATTCGTGCCGACCATCTGGCCCCAGGCGCCCCACAGTCCTCCCACGACGATAAATGATCGTAGTGATCGGTTGACTTCGCCCCGTGATTGCATGATGGGAAACTCCGTTGGCCGGACTTGTTACTATGGGCCTCGACCGGTCCCGTGGTAAACTACGCGGTCCCGCGATAAACTGCGCAATCCCGCGATAAACTACGCGGTCCCGTGAATTTCGCCACAGAAAAGGAAGACCGTTGCCTGCAAGGTCAATGGAATTCGCGTGTTCCGGCGCCAATCTATCCGGTTCTGCTCGGCCGGATTGAGCATACCGGTTTAAAAACTCGAGATTAGTGGACAACATCCCACTGATACTTATATCATCTATATGAGCCAGTTTATCAGAATAGGAGTATGGGCTTGGAAACCGCATCGATCTGGATACAACCCGCCGTATTGCTGACGGCCTTTATCTTTTTCTGGCGGGAGGCCAGGGGGAGCAGGCGGGAATTTAAGGCCGAAATGCTTCAATTCGAATCCAGGATTCTCGACCGAATCGGCGAGAGATTCAAGGCCGTCGACAGGCGGTTTGATGCCGTTGATATACGGTTTGATGCCGTTGATATACGGTTTGATGCTGTTGAGACGCGGTTTGAAGAGGTGGATAAGCGGTTCGATGCTGTAGACAGGCGGATTGATCGGCTGGACGAACGAATGAACTCTGTCGAGATACAACAGGGCAGGCTGGATGAACGAATGGCTGCGCTGGAAGTACAGTTAGCCGGAATGAGCGCCAGAGTCGACGGAATGAACGCCAAGATCGAAGGTATGGGCACAGATATCACCGAGTTGAAACGGAACAGAACTTCTTCCAGAAAGGGTTCGGCTACCGTAAGCTGATAAGGTGGATTGACAGCTGAACCATTACCTTGTATTTTAAATAGTAAATCCAGGAGGACTTGAGCCGCACGTTTCGACTCGGCCCGCATTTCTGCGTAGGAACCTTGGTATAAAGTACGATCACTGCTTGCTGACGTCCGGATTCATTGTTACAATAAGCTAGATCCTCTACCTTACTGGATGGCGCCATGAGACGAGCCTCTTTCTTTTTCATACTTCCAATACTGGCCATCCTGGCCATGCCAGGCACGTCCATTGCAAGGGTTGACGCGGTCTTGGACGAAGGCCGGGAACTGGTCGCGGAAGCGGTCGAAGAGCGGCTGATCGCGCCCTGCTGCTGGCGGGCGCCGCTTAGTCAGCACTACTCGGGCACGGCGGAGAAAATGAAAGAGGATCTCCGTCAGATGCTCGTCGAAGGGAAGACGCAAGAGGATATCCTGGACCATTATAAGGCGATCTACGGGGAACGCATCCTCTCCTCCCCGCCCAATGCCGGTTTCAACCGGATGGCCTACCTCTTTACGCCGCTCATGTTCCTTACCGGCGCCGGGGTCATCTTCATTACGCTGCGCCGGTGGCGTTCCGGACGAGTCAATCGCGCCGCCCCGGCTGCCGCGAGCGGGCCTGCGACCGCCCCGCGCCACCGTAACCGGATCGACGCCGAACTGAACGCCTACGACTGACCCGTGCCACCGTGACCGCGGGCGTATCGACGCCTGGTTCCCGGTCTACCGAAGTCAATTCGACGCCATGTCGGAGTTCTGCCGCTTCGCCCACGCCTCCCCCTCACCGTAACGCTCAAAAATATCTTCCAGCAGAACGCCCAGGGCCGGACTGAAGTACCGCCCGCGGCGCCAGGCCACGCCGATATCGCGGCTGAACGCGACGCCCTCCACGGCGACCTCGTGGAGCGTGCCCGATGCGATCGATTCCTGGATCGTCAGTGACGGCAGGAAGGAAATGCCCACGCGGGCTTCCACAAGTTTTCGCATGGCTTCGGGACTGCGCATCTCCATAACGACGCGCGGAGAAACGCCCACCTCGGCGAAACGTTCGTCCACGATCCGCCGCGACACGGAATCCTCGTGGAACAGGATCAGCGGTTGCTCCGCCACTTCCGTCAGCGCGACCGACGTCCGGCCGGCGAAAGGATGGCCGCCGCCGACCACGAGCGGCATGGAGTCGTGGTAGATGGACATGGTCTCGATCCTCGGATGGGAACAGGGCAGTGTGATCAGGGCGAACTCCGAACGGTTGGCCAGCAATTCCTCCACCAGGTACTGGGACGGCGAAACGTGCACGGACAGTTCCAGGTCCGGGTACCGCTGCACGTAGCGCTTCAGGATGTCGGTGAGCAGGTAGGTCACCGCGGCATCGGTGGCGCCGAAGGTGAATCCCTCGCCGGGCAGGACGTCTCCGCTGGCCAGGCGGTTTTCCGCTTCCTCGACGAGGTCCTGGATGCGTATGGCGTAGTTTACGAGTGCTCTCCCCTCCATGGTTAACGAAACGTGCCGGCTTCCGCGGTTGAACAGCTTCACGCCCAACGTGTCTTCCAGTTCCCGCACGCCGTTGCTCACCGTGGGCTGCGTGACGTGCATGTCCCGCGCCGCTTTCGAGAAACTCTCGCGCCGCGCGACCGCCAGGAAGTACTGCAGGTAATACAGGTTCATGTATTCGCTCCTTACTTGAATTCGCTCCGAACTTTTTCAGCGCGTTGCTGGTTAGATCTCATGTCGATTGCTTTTCCTGGTTGCACGCGAGGACCAAGCCTTGACCGGCGCAGCGGGGCTTTCCGTTTAATTATAGATAAATTCTATAGATATTATAACAATTATTTATTTGAGTTATACTGAATTCGAGGTTTCTTAGTACCAGTGACCATAGATCGTTTAATCTGTCTCATTTAGCCGGGAGCGCGTGGCGCGGACCCGGTGTCGGTAATGAAAGCGGGGAATTCATGAGCAGCAAAGTAAGAGTCGCCATAGTCGGCGTGGGCAACTGTGCCTCGTCTCTGGTGCAAGGCGTGGAATACTACCGGAACGCCGCAAAGGACGAGTTCATTCCCGGCCTGATGCACGCCAGCCTGGGTGGCTATCACATCAACGACGTGGAGTTTTCGGCCGCCTTCGACGTAGGGGCTGAAAAGGTGGGCACGGACCTGAGCGAGGCCATTTTCGCCCATCCGAACAACACGGTGAAGTTCGCCGACGTGCCGAACCTGGGCGTGCCGGTGCAGCGGGGCATGACCCACGACGGACTCGGCAAGTACCTGAGCGAGGTCATCGAGAAGGACGACGGCGACACCGTCGACGTGGTCGAGGTGCTCAAGGAAACGAAGACCGATGTGGTGGTGAGCTACCTGCCCGTGGGCAGCGAGGAAGCCACCAAGTGGTACGTGGAGCAGATCCTGCAGGCCGGATGCGGTTTCGTGAACTGCGTCCCGGTCTTCATCGCCAGCACGGGCCACTGGCCGGAACGATTCCGCAAACACGGCCTGCCCATCATCGGCGACGACATCAAGTCCCAGGTGGGCGCCACCATCACCCACCGCGTGCTGACCCGCCTCTTCGCGGACCGCGGCGTCAAGGTCCTGCGCTCCTACCAGCTCAACTTCGGCGGCAACACCGACTTCTACAACATGCTGGAGCGGTCGCGGCTCGAGTCGAAGAAGATCAGCAAGACCAACGCGGTCACGTCCCAGCTCAGCTACGACATGGGTGAGGACAACATCCACGTGGGCCCCAGCGATCATGTGCCGTGGCTGGAAGACCGGAAGTGGTGCCACATCCGCATGGAAGGCGAGACCTTCGGCGGCGTGCCGCTGAACCTGGAGCTCAAGCTGGAAGTCTGGGATTCGCCCAATTCGGCCGGCGTGGTCATCGACGCGGTGCGCTGCTGCAAGCTGGCCCTGGACAACGGCCTCAGCGGACCCCAACTCGGTCCCTCGTCCTACTTCATGAAGTCCCCGCCCGAGCAGTACGCCGACGACGTGTGCCATCGCCTGGTGGAGGAGTTCATCGAGGAATACGGTGAGAAGACCGGAGCGCCCGTCGAAACGCCCGCGGAGACATCCGTCGAGGCGCCGGTGGATGAGCCGGTCCCCGCGAGCTGACGGAGCATCCATGTCGAAACGCCTTCGCGTCGCCGCCATCTGCACCATCTATCACCCCGGCGCCCACGCGGACGTCATCGTATCCAAGTTCCTGAAGGGCTGGTCGGTTGACGAGGGGTACTTCGCTCCCGAAGTGGACGTCGTATCCCTCTATATCGACCATGTCCTCGAGAACGACATCGGCCTGAAGCTGGCCGAGAAATCCGGCGTGCCCGTCTACCCGAGCATCCGAAGGGCGCTGCACGCCGGCGGGGACAGTCTCGGGGTGGACGCGGTGCTGCTCATCGGGGAACACGGCGATTACCCGTGGAACGAACGGGACCGCCACATGTATCCGAGGCGGTTCTTCTTCGAGCAGATCGCCGGCGTTTTCGCCGAGAGCGGCCGCTCCGTGCCCGTATTCAGCGACAAGCACCTGGCATACGACTATGGGGACGCACAGTGGATGTGGAACCGGGCGGAGGAGTTGAACATCCCCCTGATGGCCGGTTCCTCCCTCCCGCTGGCCTGGCGGAACCCCTGGCTTGAGCACGATCTGGAGACCGATGTCGAGGAAGCGCTCACCGTGGGGTTCGGCGGGATCGAATCATACGGTTATCACACCCTGGAGGCGCTGCAGTGCATGGTCGAACGGCGCCGCGGGGGTGAGACGGGCGTGGCTTCGGTGCAGTGCCTGGAAGGCGACGAGATGTGGCGGGCCTGCGACGAGGGGCAGTGGTCGCGCGACCTGATGGAAGCGGCCCTGGACGCCATACCGGGCAAGCCCGAGGGTTCGCCGAGAGCGCACGCCAAGGAACCGGCGGCCTTCCTGGTGGAACGAAACGACGGACTTCGCACGACGACCCTCATGCTCGGGGGCTATATTGAAACCTGGGCCTATGCCGCCCGAACCGGCGGACAGGTGCAGGCTGCCTGTTTCAACCTGGTCCGGGAGGGGAATCACGCCCACTTCGGATATCTATGCCACAACATTCAGCAGTTCTTCCTGTCAGGCATCCCGCCTTACCCGCCCGAGCGGACCCTGTTGGTAACCGGCGTCATCGATGCCGTGATGAACAGCCGGTACGAAGGCCACAGGCGGATTGAAACGCCCTGGCTGGACGTCGCGTATATTTCTTACACGGAAATGCCCTACAGGCCGTTTTCCTCCCACCCGGAGGGCGGCAGTATCGATCCGGACGCGCCGGATATCACGGGAAGGGTGTGAGGGATTAAATGAACATCGAACCCCGACAGAAGCAGTACGACTTCGACGGCCCCGAGGCCATCAACCCCAAGGTCCTGGAGACCTTCCCCTACGAATCAAAGGGCGATCCCCTCGACGTGGATATCGATACGGACGAGTTTACGGCGGTCTGCCCCTGGACGGGGCTTCCCGACTTCGGCGAGATTATCGTTTCCTACGTGCCGGACGAGAAGGTCCTCGAATTGCGGTCATACAAGTACTACCTGCTCTCCTACCGGACCGTCGGGATGGTGCAGGAGCACGTCACGCGCCGAATCCTCGACGACCTCGTCGCCGCGGTGCTTCCTGTCCGCATGACGGTAAGCACCAACTACCGGATTCGGGGCGGCATCCACACGGTCTGCACGGCGGAATACGAGAAGGAATAGTTCCTTCCCGGCGCTCAGCAGTGTTCGTTGAAAGCCATCATCAGGCGCTGCGCGACGTCGAGCGCCGTCCGGCCCTCGATGTCATGGCGTTCGAGCATGAACGCCACCTTGCCGTCCTTCATCAGCGCGATCTGCGGCGATGACGGGAAATAACCCTTGAAGTAATCCCGCGCCTTGCTTGTGGCCTCCAGGTCCATGCCCGCGAACACCGTGGTGATCCGGTCCGGCTTCTTCCGGTTCTGCAGGGCCATGGCGACGCCCGGCCGGGCATTTGCCGCCGCGCACCCGCAGACGGAATTGACCACGACCAGCGCGGTACCCTCATGCACCTCCAACAGGTCGTCCACTTCGCCGGCGGTCTTCAACTCTTCCACGCCCAGGTCCGTCAGTTCCCGGCGCATGGGTTCAACGAGTACAGGATCGTACATGCTTTGATGCCTCCTCGAAGGATGATGGACGTCACGATCATTACGCGCAATGATCATGTATTATACCTATACATACCCCTACATGCCACGATTGACTTCAAACAACTTCAAATTTCGCGCGTCCAGGCTACCGCGTGTCCAGGATATCACTAGTCCCGGCTATGTCCGGTTCGCCTGCGACGCCTCGAAGGCCGCCTCCAGGGTGCGGCAGGCCAGCGCGGCGGCGTCGAGGGGATCGTAATCCTCCCGCTGCTGCACCATCATGCTGACTTCCACGGTGATGTAATCGTCGTATCCCGCCGCGTTCATGGCGTCCAGGTATTCCACGTAGTCGAAATCGCCCTCGCCGGGGATCAGGAACTCGAAGTCCGGCGCCCGGCCTCGCTGATCCTTTACATGGGTGTGTATGGTGTGGGGCGCCAGGGCCGCCACGCTTTCCGCGGTGGGTACGCCGGCCACGTCGAAATGGCTGATGTCGTAGTTGAGTTTCAGGTATTCGGAATCGATCTGATCGAGCAGCCAGAGGGTCCGCTCCACGTCGCACAGGCAGCAGCCGATGTGGGGTTCCATGGCGATGACCACGCCGTGGCGCCCGCCGAAGTCCACGAGATCTCCCACCTCGTTCAGCAGGCGGTCCCGGACGTCCGGCCAGTCCTCCGGTAGGCCGCCGGGCGTGGTATCCAGGCAGGGCACCAGATGGTTCATGGTCAGGTCCGCGGCGAGTACCACGGTATCCTTGAGCCGGTTCATGTTGGCAGCGTGTTGGCGCACGTCGGGATCGAGGAGGCTGGTGTGCCCGGCGATGGCGGGCATCTCCACGCCGTGCCGCTCGAACAGGCCCCGGATCCGCCGGCGTTCTTCGGTGTCCAGCGTCCCCAGTTCCGTGGAATATCCCGGGATGACAGTGATTTCGATGCCGTCGTAACCCAGCCCCGCCAGATGGGGGACTGCTACGTCCATTTCGACTGTGGGCATGCCCCACGTGGAATAGCCTAGTTTCATGATAGATCGTCCCGGAGACTGTTTGGAATGCCGGCCCTGCCGCACCTCAACCGCACCTAAGCCGGTCCTGCCGCGCCTCAACCCCGCCTCAACCGCACCTAAGCTGGCCCTTCCGCGCCTCAACCACCCTTCCGCGCCTCAACCAGCCCTGCCGCGCCTCAACCGCGCCTCAACGCCAATATCAGATACCCAGGCTTTCATTGATTTCCTGCTGGTAGCCATTGGTGTCGTCCGCCATGATCTCGTCCACGGTGACCGCCCTGCCCGCCTGGCCCGATTCCATGATGCCGTAGGAGACGGCGACCGAGCGCATGCCCATGTAGCCGT
>MKWU01002870.1_pt1 | contig 24152 bp, 24 predicted proteins | sample 809101 | NCBI WGS metagenome assembly MKWU01 (sample SAMN05860141, study PRJNA318959) | sponge metagenome | host: Aplysina aerophoba | place: Slovenia: Piran, Adriatic Sea, Gulf of Piran | collected 2013-05-07 | reverse complement strand
GAACTTGCTACACACTTTAACTGTTGCCTAAGTTACAGAACAGTATAATTGTAACTTGGGTTACATATAACATTAAGTACAATTACTGTTGCGTCATAGCGTTCTTAAGTATAATAGTAAGTAATGAAACAAACAATGTAGGTATCGGATGTTTCAATAGATACTTATAATTGTAGGTACGACGAGAAAGCCCCCTCATTCGAGGGGGCTTTATACTGTAGCGAACAAGTAAAGGGTTATGCTACAGTTTAGACTTGTGCTTAGCGTGACAGTTGGCGCAACGATAGAAGCTACCGCATCCCTTACCGCAGTCAGCGCACTTGCCGCGCTTGCCTTTGGGTTTGGTTCCCGATAGAGGCTGAGGCTTGAACACTGGTTCAGCCGTAGGCGCTGCTGTCGTTGCTCTAGCGTATTCGGCGGCTACTGAGTGGCGTAGGCGCTCAAACTCTTCGTGAGCATCACGACGTGCGTTGCTGTCGCGTGCTGACGCTACGGCTATGCCTGCAATCACCATCGCGTTTAGCAAGCGTTCGAATTCTTCCTGTGGCATTGGTTCAATTCCAATTCGGAGCCATCGGCGGCTGCTGTACAGGCTGTAGCGTGCCGTCTTTGTAGCGAGCAACGATTAGGGACTTTCCATCAATGGTAAGCGCCATAGCCTCACCAACATCAAGCTTGTCCATATTGTTGTACAGCGTAAGCAGCATTTCAATCGTCTGTGGGTCTGCATCGCCGGGCGTGTTACTATTCATCTCCACTCTCCCTGATTATTACATAGCTTTCGATCATATCGTGTGGAATATACATCACGTCACACCACTTGCCTGTACGACTATACGTCTGCGCTAGCTTGATGGTCGCGCTATCCTCATGTACCAAGTAACCGATAGTGATACACGTTGGCATAGGCTGATCGATTACTTCTTCCGTGTTAGCCCAACCTTTCATAAAGTTCGCATCTGTCCATTGTACGCTAACTATCTTTGGATTATCCATCTGCTGCTACTCGTTCCATTGCTACGTGTACTGCATGTTCAAACAACGCTTCGTGTATATGTGCGTATATCGTTTCAGCCTCGTTGTGGTATAGTAGCAGCGCGTCAAGCGCTCGCCTTACGTCAGCTTCCTTACCATCTGGTTCGACTGCTGCTTCCTCATCGGGCCAAATAAAGTCTTTCACGCGTTCAAACTTCTCAGTAGGCGTTTCATATTCACTGGTGAGACCAGGCGCAATACGCGGTGCGTCATTGTGCTTCTCAAGCGCTGCAACGAGCTTTCTCAGCGCGTACAATTGCTTAGTAAGAAACTCAGTGCGCGACTCCAGATATTCTACCCGATCTTCAATACTACGTTCCATTGTGTTCCGCTTCTAGGCATTCTACAGCCTCTATGATTACAGCCTCAGGGTCGTCCTGCAAGGCGTGATACGTTCCCCAACCAGCGCCGTGAGCCAATAGTATCAGTCCTGTCGCTATGGTTATTACTTTCTTAAGTGTCAGTTCTTCCATCGTTTGACTCCTGCATCATACGCTCCGCTGTTACATCAATGGTCACATTAGCTACTTCTTTAACTACTACGTCAACGAGCCGAATAATCTCATCCAGCTTATCGTTACAGCCTACACACTGTGCTTGATAATGATCCTTGTCGCTCAGATCATTCACAGGACACTTTCCATAGGCTTCTGCGAAATCGTATATCGCAGTCTTAAATACTGATCTGTCTTTCGGGGACATATAATCCCACCACACACTAAGCATTGTCGCTCTCCTCAAGCTCAACACGATACATCCTGCCATCGGGAAAGCGCACTCCCACAGCGTCACCAACCTCTTGCAGTTGGTTCAAGATAGAGAGCGTATCGCGTGCCTGTATGTAGTGCGTTAGCAAATACATCGCATCGAATTTCGCATTGTCAAGCTGCTCACCAGCGGTCACGCCTTCAAGTATGGTGCGCTGTGCGGCAAGTTCACCCTCAAACGGCTGTACTGCGTCTTGCGGGTTATCTGCCATCCTCTGCTTGCTGGAATTCATCAATGCCCAGATTCCAAACAGTTCCATCCCAAAACCTTTCGTGTGCGCATTTGTACGCTCCCTATATAGTAGCACGCTATATAGCGTCTGTCTATGTCGTAAGTTACACAATCATTGTAAAGTTGACTACATAGAACAATTGTGTTACTATCAAATGAGTACGAGGTGGTTTCCTTCCTATTCCGACTCGTACTGTTTCTCACCTACTAAGCCCGGGTTTCTACCGCCCGGGCTTAGTTGTATGTGCGCTGGTCTTACTTGTTAATTAACTCTGATGGTTTCCTAGTGTATTGCTCCCTGCTGCTAAGGGGCTACTACTAAATCAAGATACTCCATTCTACCGTCGCGGTATTCACCACGACGTTTCCTGCCATCCTCTAGCTATCGCCGATCCCGATTCGAGTGCAAAGTATCTCCATTCAACCGATCTAACGCAGTGGTCACTGAACGGGGAAAAGCCAAAAGACCAATTCTCTCACGTACGCTATATCTATCGATTGTCTACCCTATCATGGCCTTCCATGCATAGCGGCCTTGGTGCTAGCCAACGTGATCAAGTCGCTGAATGTGTGCTAGTCCTATTGTTTGCGATAGCCCTCAGTCCTATGCTGAGCATTTTATTAGGGACGTAAGCGGTTGATTGTTTAGAGTGGCGCGGCGTTACTCGACACTTAGTACTAAGATTAGCACATCCGTTTGTTGTACTGCAATGGGATACTTACCCAGACTGTAATAGTTCGGGTTCCTAATGTTTAGCCTGTCCGAAACAATATACTTCGGACAAGCTAACTAAACAACGTGAGTGTACGTCTTACCCTTTACTGCATTCTTGATAGAGGACTTGCCGACACGAAAGCGTTTCGCCAATTGTGCGTATGACCATCCGCCCGCTGCGTGCAATCTGCGCACTTGACGTACAGTATCGTCTGTAAGCCTAGGACGCTTCTTACGCTTGCTTGTTGGCTGAGGCTTGATTACAGGCGTGCTGTCGTCGTGGTCTGGTTGACCAGCGATACACCAACGACAGAGATCGGCCAAATCGTCCGCGTATAGGTCACGTCTGCAATAGGAACAGGTTCCAATCGGAGTTTCACCCGGCGCTAGGTAGTCATTGTGGCGCTGTTGGCTCTGTCGTTGCGCTGACGGCTCGGGAGACGCGTTTACCACTCGCTGTAGGGTAGTCTCGTCAAACAGGCTTGGTTCGATGAATACAGGGTTATTGGCCTGCTGCTCGTCAAGCGTGCGTTTGGCTGCAAGTGCTTCAATGTCTGTTTCCACACCGCGACAGTTGTAGCACGTCCTGTATGGGTTTCCGAACCTATCAGCGCTCAGAATTGGTTCGCTACAGTGCGGGCAGAACGCTAGCGCTTTGTCCTGCTTGCACTGTTTGCACATACGCGCCTTGTGATACTTATTCCTGCCACAAGAGCACTTATTCATAGTGGTCACGATTAGCACCTAACACCCTCAATCTCATAGATGCTCGCACCATCTACCCAACGCCGCTTCTCAGCATCAGACAGATACATAGCCCAATTGCGTAGGGCTACCAACTGTTCCTGCTCACCCTCAGCCTTTAGCATCTTATTGAAGTTGGTTCGTCGTAGCTGTTTCATCAGCTTGCTCAATTCGCTTGCTGAGATACCCAACGCCATAGCCATTTCTAGCTGACTGTGGTACCCGGCCTTCTTGATTACTAGTTTCACTATTCAAAATTTCCAATGGCAATTTTGAGACACCCTGTGTGTCTCTCTTCTACCAGTAACACAGAATGAGAGTATTCGCAATAGCGCAGTTTACAGAAATTAATTTCAGGTTTGCAGTTTGGTAATTGGCCGATAGTCCCATAGTCAGACGCACTATAACCCCCATTACAGAACGCCTGTTCTTATACTTAACAAACAGTGTAATTCTAGGGGGTTATATGCTATGCTTGCATAGCATAAGTATAGTACAATTACTATGGGGTAAACCAGTTGATATACAGTAAGATTGATAGGGGTTATAATGGCAGGCCGAGCGTGAGGCCGCAGTGTAAAGTAAGAGACAGTTGATGCGTAAAGGGTGAACAGTAATTGTACTGAGGGTTGGGGTGTACGTGACGCTTATGAATTCCACAGGTTGAGGCTTGAAGATAGGTATAGTTGAAGTACTATTACCTTACTCATCTCACTCTATATTCTCTATGTAAACACAATGTAAACACTTACACAAGCATATCACTAGAGCCTATCAAACTAGTCCCTAACACAAAGGGATTACTGATAGGGTCTCGTCCTAAGTCAACACATACAATCACCTTCGTAGGTAGATCATCATCTCGACTTGAGTACAACACGCGTAACACTAACGCTGTCGTCCTGATACGTGTACTACGGTTAGGGTCTGAGACGTTCAGTGATAGGTAGGTACCCGGTTGGATGTTGAGTACGTTGTGTGTGAGTTCTTTGGTTGGTTGGTATAGGGGTAGGGATAGGCGTAATTGGTCGTGTGGGGTAGATAGGTAGTTGATGCGTTGTATGAGTTGGGGGTTTTGGTTTTCTGCGAAGATGTTGGGGTATTGGATGGTGCGGGGGTTCCAAAGGTCAATAGACTCTTGATTACGAACAGTAAGACTATCAGAGATATCGCCAATAGCTATAAAGGGATGGAATTGTATGTACAGTGCGCGAACGCCTGTATCATCTCTTGAGCCTGTACGTGTTGCCATATCATTAAAGTTACGACCTAGCGGCGGGTTACCGGGAAACGCGTTATCACGCGTACTGTGGCTATCAAACAACGCACCGGGGTAATCATAGCTACCTAATGGGAATTGCATACCATCATCTTGCCTACCCAAGTTGTTATCTGTCATAGCAACAGTGACAGGCGCTCCGACACGTCCCTGTACGCGATCTTCGCTATCGTATGATGTAAAGGTGAATGGGAATACAGTACCATCCCAATTCCACACTAGCTTACGTAGTGCTACGGGAAATTCCACTTCGTAATCAATGCGATACGCTCTAGTGTTGAAGCTACCCGCAGTACCTGTACCGGTCTGCGCTCTAATGCTTTCAATAGTGATAGGGATAGTTGGTAGAGCGTCAGGCTCAATACGTTGCATTAGCGTATTAGGACTTGCAGGATGGAAACCGAAATCCCAAATTGGTACTTCTGGTCGTGCTCTAATGACAGCGCTGTAGATGAACGAGTCCACATCAAGCGGATAGACTTGATTAGCGTTGTATGTAAATGTCTCGCGGTTGAACACGTAACTAAACGTTGCTGTAGGTCTGAAGTAGTACTTTGGTACCAATGCCTGAAAGCTATCGATTACGATGGTAGAATTGTACTGCGCTGTAATGTCGAATTCTCTATCAGTAACAGCAAAGGTCGTTAGGGAGAATTTCTCTTCAACAGTATCATCTGCTGGTACAGGGATACGCGTTAGTCCTACTCTATCAGTATGTGGAGCATAGCCAATACCAGACCAATCGATAATGTTGCCTGATAGTTCAGTTGTACGATTGTTTGGGAATACGAAATGCGACACATTGAACACGTCCCGGCGGTCATTGCGCATAATCTCTGAAATGGCGTACTGACTGTCTCGCAACGTGAGTGAAGGCGTGCCTTCCTGTACTGAGTACATACCTAACGTACCATCGCGCAATTCCATAGGTACAGCGTGAGCGTAGAAGCCAATATCACTGATGTAGGAACCAGCGCCTTTGTCTACTGAGTTGTTACTAACAAACTTGATATCAGATAGGTTATGGCTCAAGTCTGTCCCTGCTGCTCGCTCTAGCCTTGCTACAATCAAGTCTGAGTTAGCCGCTGCGAATTGCGGCGGTGCTTCTGTATCGCCTGCAATCTGAAAGCGTTCGGGTAGGCGTGATGCTAGCTTACCCTCTAGCTTGAATGTCGCAATCTTACGCTCGTAGTTGACTGCGCGGCCTACCATATTGCCATCCCATACCAGGATATCGTCAGCAGTGATGCGTACAGGCGTTAGACGCTGCAATTCGGCTTCTGTGAGCACGTTAGACAGTCCTGCGGTGTATTCCTCACCAAACAGGCGTAATTCGCCTTGTGCGATGATTGCTGAGAGCGTGTAATCTTCCTCAGAGATATCGCCGCCAAAGAACACGCGCCAACCGTCTACAGTGCGAATAACACTAGCAGCGTGGTTGTAGCGTCCGTTGTGATCCCAATCAGCCTCGTACTTGAATACCGGCCGATACTCAGTATCAAAGTTAGGCATTACGCATCCACTTCAGATATTGACTGTTCTGTAATGTCGTCGTAGCGAATTATGAATTCAAAGCGTTGATCACTCTCTTCGCTTACTAGTGCAAGTTCAGCCTTAGTAGCAGGCTGTTCGATCATCTTCTGACGTAGGCTACTAGAGCCTGCAAATGGCGTGTAATCGACGTTTGCCGGTTCGCGTCCATTGAGCGCAGAAATCAATAGTTCAATTGTACGCCATTCATATTGTGATGAACCGTTGAAGAAGTAAATCTTTGCTTCGTTTGAAATGCTAGCGACACAAGTACGCTCTTCGGTATTGTGCGAGCGCTGCGCTACGACACGTGTATTCTTGGGGCCTACGAACGTAAAGCGGCGTGAGACAGTATCACTAGTAGTCTTCGCGTCAGTATTGGTCTTAGTACGGTCCTGACTGATACCAGCACTGACCTTGAGATTAGCCATAAAGCCGCCTGTTGAATACGGCGGAGCCCAGCCAATTTGAGCCTCTACAGATGCTTGCCACTTAGTATCAAAGGCGCTGCTCTCAGAAACAGTATCACTGAACGTATGTGATAGTTCCTCAGAGTACGTCGTGCCTTCCTCTACGTTGATACTCCACCCGTAGGTTTCTTTGATACCCTCTTTGATGATGCGCGGGGGCTTGCGTGACTCTTCGGTAGCGTTGACTGGCGTGATAAAGCCAAACGTGATGTTGCCACTACCTGCGTCCTTACTGGCGCGATGGTAGCGTACACTGTCAGTACCAATCATCTGGCCTACCAACTCTTCATCAGCCGTGTAACCATCCCAATAGTGACCACCGATACGGTCGGCTAGTACTGCTGCGATAGCTTGTGCCTTAGACTGGTACGCTTCGATTGCTGTTGTAATTGTTGTCATTGTGTATTCCTCACTGTTACTATTGTTATACTAACATATATGTTCTGTTTTGTCTAGGTTGATGTTGGTACGAATTCGAAACCAAGCGCAGCAGTAACACGAGCGCCATATCCGATTGACGATCCAGCTTTCTCTACGTTGCCTGTATTGATATCCATTTTATATAGTTGTGCACTAGAGCCTCTTGATGAAACATAGTAATTTGTTCCGTCAAAGGCAATGGCAGAATAGCTAGCGGTTTCCCTGAGTGCTGCTAAGTCAGTTAAAGAAACCCCGTCTTTCTTTGTTGCAATGCCTGTATTCCTATCTAATGTGTATAGCTCGTTATTGTCGTCAAACATTAGCAATTCTGTTCCTGACCAAACTAAACCCCTAGCAAACCCTCTACGAGAAACTCCTGTAAGGCCAAAGTTTGTTGCAGAGCCAACCTTAGTAGCTATGCCAGTAGTCCTACTCAGTGTGTATAGCGCACGTGTCCCTCGTCCAACCATATACAATTGTGTTCCATCGCTAGCAATTCCGCTAATAAAGCGTTCGCCAACTCCAAATTCTTTAGCAAAGCCTACTCTTTGGCCTCTCCCATTAGTGCGATCAACCTTATAAAGTTCATCATTTACGAAGCCTATTGTATATAGACTATTCCCATCCCAACACATTGCACCCGGTAAACTTTCTGCATCTCTTTCACTATCAAACTGTGTAGCAGAGCCAACGCGTGTTATGGTTCCGGCACTAAGGTTTACAGTATATAAACTATCTCTACTCAGACCTAATGTATACATAGTGGTACCATCCCAAGCTAGCCCGAATGGTGATACCTCAACAGCATCTAAGCCCCTACGAGAAACAGCACGGGCTACTCCAGTAGTAGTATCTATAGTGTATAGTCTAGAGTTGCCATAGCCCATCATATATAGAGTGCTACCACTAAATGCTAAACCTTCTGGACGTGTTTCACTTACTCCAAAGCCTCTAGGTGCTTCACCTACCCTAGTAGCAATCCCAGTAGTTGTATTCAATGTGTATAATACTGCGTTGTCTCTCCCAACCATATACATAGTTGTCCCATCCCAAGCTAGCGCAGTTGCATCTTCATTTACTCCAAAGCCTCTAGGTGCTCCCGCTATCTCTCTAGCTATACCGTTGGTTCTATCTATGATTGATAGCAATCGCCGATCACCACCAATGAGATACATATTAGAGCCATCCCACTCTATATCTGCTACTGCGTGTTCTGATATCCCAAAGGCACGAGCTGCGCCTATTCTAGTTGCAATTCCCGTTGTTCTGTCAATTCTGAACAAGCAGCCATTATCTCTACCTACCATATACATTTCTGCGCCGTCCCAAGCCAAGCCTTGCGCTACCCGTTCGTTTCTAGCAGATTGAGTATCTAAGTTGCTAAAGCCAAACGCTGTTGCAATTCCTGTAGTTCTGTCAACAGTATGTAATCTGCCGCCTGCAAACATATACAATGTTCCTGAACCAGTTATCGGCTCTAATTCATCAGCAGTAAAGAACGGTAGTAACAGTGAAGTATTACTATTCATCGATGATCGCTCCCATAAAAGTCCATACTGTGCCTATCTTCATAAACGACCAGAATGTTTTAGCGTTCGCATCAACATTGTTACCAACTAGTCGGCCCCCAGTTGGGAAAGCAGAGCCTAAGCTAATTGTATTTCCGCCTGTCGCATTCTGTGTAATTCTCAAAATTGCTATTTGCCCGTCAGCGCCGCCAGTAATAGTAATGCCGCTATTTCTGACAGGCGTTACATCTGCAATGGCTCCATCATCAACATTCCAAGTTAATGGATTGGCGCTACTATCTATTGTCTGCACAACAGGCGCGGTGCTACCACCGCCAGTGTCAGGCGCACTATCAAGTAATCGTACAGCATCACGCGCACTACCTACAACATTGCCGCCGCTTGCAGCGTCATAGAATGTTGCATCAACAGTAATAGTTGAGCGTGACAGTCTCGCTATGTTCTGCACATTAGTAGCGCTGAATGTGAAAGTATAACTAAACTGATTAGTGACCAATTCAACTCGTGCATTAGCACGAAATGAGCCTAGCTGTAAGTCAACGTGTGTTGCGCCTGTTGGTACGCTCCCAAAGTGCGTTAGTACATCAAGCGCTGTCGCTGCTGTCGCATCTCGTACAATGTAATCTGGGTCAAGTTGGATATGACGACCAAGATTATCAATGCGAGCGCCTAGCGCAGCATCAGCATCAGTACGCGCCTGCTGTTCAGTACTAATCGCTGTAGCGTTGGCAGATACGTTACCCTCAAGCGTTGTAATGCTTTCGGCTTGGTCTTCATCAACGCGCTCAATAGCGATAATCTTGCTACCAATTGCATCAATATCATCCTCGTCAGCTAGCTGCAACTTATCATACTCAGTTGCGCCGCCTGCTCGTCCGGCCACAAAACGTGTTACCTGTCGCAATGTGCTAGCACGCACATCAATGTAGACTTGCCCATTAGCGCTAGCGTGTGGCGCTACTGATGCTACAGGCGCTCCGAACGGGTACGCACCAATGTAGGTTAACCCTAAGCTTGCCCACGATGCATCACCCCAATCGTTGACACCATTACGAGATACAACGATGCGCGGTTGTCCTAGGAATGAGTGCGCAAACCATTGCCCTACAGTAAAGTCAGCAGCGTTAGGCGTTGCCTGTCTGACACCTAGGTAATCAGCATTGGACATATCAGCGTTGTACTCAGCAGGTACGAACGTATTAGGTACTGCTGGATGATCAGTCTGTCGCGTAGTAAAGGCGCGTGCTCTACCATCGATAGCAATCTTATTGACGCTATCAGCGTTCGCAACGTCCTGTAGTACTACTCGCTGGTCAACGCTAGCGCTTGTACCTGCTGGGCCTTGTGGTCCTACTGGACCTTCTGGGCCTGCTGGTCCCTGCGCACCATCATTACCATCAGTACCATCGCGTCCTGCTGCGCCATCAGCGCCTGCTGGGCCTTGTGAGCCTGAGATAAGCCCATAGACTGCTGAGATAGTACCTACAAAGTTGCCTGACGTGACAGTAAGGTTATTGCCGTCGATTGATGCAAGAATTCCCATCATTGTACCGTCGCCGTCGGAATTTACGTTTCCGGGATTGCGCGTATCAAATACAAACCGCTGCGCTGTAGCAGTTAGGTCAGAGCGTATAATCTGCTGACTAATCTTACGATTAGTAGGAAATGTCAATTCGACGTGAATTACATTCTCAGCGTCAGTCAGTACGTAGACGTTGTTGTTACCTGTAATCTCACGAGGCGGCGTGCCTTCGCCTGCTGGGCCTCTAGGGCCTGCTGGTCCTGCTGGTCCTGTGGCTCCGTCTTGCCCGTCAGCGCCATCTACGCCATTAGTGCCATCTCTACCATCCTGACCGGGTAAACCACGCTCTCCACGCTCTCCCTGCTGTCCACGCTCTCCCTGCTGTCCTGCTGGTCCCTGAGCGCCATCGCGTCCGTTCGTACCATCGCGTCCGGGCGGTCCTGTAGGTCCTGCTGGTCCCTGTGGGCCTTGTCCTGATGAACGCCAACTAGCGCTACCATAGAACGTATCAAGTAGGTTCTGAATTCGTGTAGCTGTAACGTACTCAGCTAGCGCATCTGCCAATTCCCATATTGGTTGACCCCAACTACCGCTAGACTTCTGATAGATGCGAAAGATATCACCGCCTGCGACAATGTAGATATCACCATTGCTACCCTGTGTGTTGACTGGAGCAGTACGACTAATGAACGTAGCGTTTGCACTAGCGCTACCACCGCCGCCTGTTGCATTGATAGTAAGGCGGCTTGATCTATCGTTCTGATTGAATGTAACGTTAGAGCCTTCGACGAGAATTGACTTGAGCAACGCGTAGATAGTCGCTTGATCAACGTTCGCACGTCCACCGGTAACAATCGTGTTGATATCTACCCATACAATTACACCATTAGCGTGGTCATAGTAAGGTACAGGCGCTGCGAGACTTCTACTAGGCGGCTGTAGCACGCGAATAGGCGTAGTGGTACTAGACGTACCGATAGCCAACGACTCAGCGTTGCCGCCTAACTTAGCAGCCGCCGTCTCAGCAATGTTATCAATCAAGTCTTGATTGAGTTGCTCAGCCTCTAGCGTATCGCCGTCTTCATATCTGTCTGTTCGTAATGTGAATGCCATTAGAATACATTCCCTACTAGTTGTGTGTTACCCAACCTGAAAGCTCGTTGCAATTCTTTGACTGTTGTAAGTGCAGTTTCATCAGCGTCAGTCGCGCCTTCAAAGTTCATATTGAGATTGATAACAGTCTGCGCACCGCCGCCGCCAAACCCGAATTCTGCTGCGCGTGATAGTGGTACGACAGCCTCAGGCTCACCGCCGTCACCAATGCGAGCAACAGTATCACTCACAGCGATACCGCCTTGCTGCAATCTTGGTAGGCGTACATTCTTGAATGTAGGTACGTTCGGAGTGTTGAACGTGATAGCAGGCACGACTGTCTTACCAAACACGGTGACAGCAGGCGTTCTAACACTAAAGTTATTCCACGCTCTGATTACACTGTTCAGCGCACTAGTGAACGAGTCGGGTATGAATTGGAAGCTACGAATGATAGCGTTGATACCACCCTTAATCTTGTTCGGGATGCTCTGAGTAAAGAACCCAACAATTCGGTTGACAAAGCGAGCGCCTGCGTTACCCATACGTACAAATACGTTGTTGATATCGATACCAAAGGCGTTGAAGATACCGCGTACAAAGTTGATTACAAGTTCAACCTTTGTGCGTAGGAAGTTCAACGCACCATTCACGATATCGCGCAGTGCTTGCCACGCCGCCGTCCAATCACCGCGTATCAGTGCTGAGACTAGATCAATAACACCCTTGATAGTTGTAAGTAGGAATTTCAAGTCATTAATCACGAAGCCTACAGCTAGCTTGACTACTTCATAGATGATCTTGAATACAACGCCGAACACTTTCTGTAGCGTTGGTAAGTAGTCTTTCACGAACGCCTGGATGATAGGTTGTAGATGCTCTCTGAACGCCGGTACTACTGTTTCGGTAATCAGCTTGCCCAACTTGACCAGTTCGGGAATGAGTTTAGCGATACCGCCTGTCAGAAAGCCTAGTACGAATTGCTTGGCACTGTTGATAGCGTCATTGAATTGCTCAGCGCCGCGTACGGCGTCTTCGCTCATAATGTTCGCGTTCTTATCAGCCTCTGCTGATAGCAACGCAATGCCTTCTGCGCCTGACTTGAGTGTAGGTAGCAATTCCTTACCAGCGCCGCCGAATACCTTCTGTGCGATTGCTGCTTGCTTGAGCGGGTCAGGAACCTTACTAATCTCTTCTGCGAGTACTTTGAATAGCTCGTCTGGACTTAGACCTTCCAAGTCTGCAAGATCAATGTTGAGTTCTTTGATACCTTCAGCAAATGGGCCTGTACCCTTTGTACGCGCATCCTCTAAGCCTTTAGCAGCCGTGAGGATACCTTTCTCAAACACTTCGATACTACTGCCATTCTGCTGTAGCACGAAATCAAGACGTTGCAATTCTTCAACGCCGATACCTGTACGTGTTGCCATCTTACCGATAGCGTCAGCAGTGCTGAGGAAGTCACCAACCAACTTGACACCTACAGCAACGCCTGCAACACCGATACCGGCAATGCCTAACGCAACACCCTTTGCTGCACCGCGAATACCATCTAGGCGCGAACCGATACGCTTGGTTGAACCATCGATATCGCCTTCAACCTTACGCAGCGATGCACGGTCTAGTACGGTCTTGACTGCTGCCTGAATTACGGGACTAGCCATTTAGAACCTCCGCTACTGCATCTTCCATACGCTCTTCAATCTTATCGACGTTGGTTACAAGCGTCTCTAGTACCTTACCCTTAGTACGTGGTGCCGGTATACCTGCTTCGACTGCTGCGGCGTACTCACTGCCTGTGCGTGGATTGCGAGCGCCATTAGTGATAGCTAACGCATCTCCCTGTACTTCTGTCTCAAAGCTGTCGCGCATCAGTCCTGTATCGATAGGTACTAAGCTGTCGTCACCGCCCAATAGTACGGGTAGGTAGTCAGCAGCCGCCTCAAGCGCTACTTCTGGCAAGCCTTTAGTTAGTTGTTCTAGGCTTGGTGTAATGTTGCCAAAGTCTAAGCTGTAGCTGAGCGCCATTAGTCGCAACTTTCTAAACCATCGATATCGGTCACAACATCTACGGTTGCTGCGTATACTTGTCGCTTGCCTACTTGCTGCAAGCCGAACGCAGTATCACTATTGCCGCCGGGAAAGGCTACAATCGTCTTGAGATACTGCACAATTTCAATCGATGCTGTTGCTAGTCCCTCAGTTGCTTTGTCTCCATCGATATCTACGCCGGTGTAAATGTACACTCGCAGCCGCGGTCTGTTGTTGAATACGCCCACTTCTAACACGCTGACGCCCGGCGCGTCTGCGCTGATACTGCCTGTTCCGATTGCTTTGAGCGGGTAGGCAGTTGCCCGCGTGTTCTTTGTGATCAAACATTCTAGGTTACTGCGCAGGCTGGTCATTGGCCCCATCGCTCTCTAGTGGCGCTGACGGCTCTGAAACAGCCGGGGTAGTGTCAGAAGCCTCAGGGTCACCCCAAGTCAAGACAGCGCCATCGTAGGCAGTCTGTAGCGCCTGTTCTGCTGCGAGCCGGATACGTTCGCGCAGTTCCAGCACTCGCTGTTCCTGTGGCGCAACCATCGCATCAAGCGCAGCGCCTGATGGTGACCGGTCCATCGTGCTTGAGATAAAGGGAATGCCGATACGATTGTCCATCTTCGCTTCTAGAGCCTCAATCTGCTGTTGGCTCGCTGTCGTGTCACTAGTCCAACTTTGTACTTGCAAGCCGCGTACAGCGCGGTCAGCGCCAATTACGCTACGTTCTAGCGCAGCACGCCGGTAGTTAGCCTCTAGGTCTAGTTGCTCTCGGAACGACATATCTTTGAATTGCTCGTCAGTCACGTCAGCCCATTGCTTAGCCTCTTGCAGTAGTTGCGTCTTGTCCACATCCTCTACCCACAACGGCTTAGTACCAATGTCAGCCGCCTCACTGTTGCCTGTATATCTGCGTGCGCACTCTAGCGCCATATCCCAGATGCTGTCGTACATAGAAGTTCCGCTTAGGTCATTTAAGTCCTCAGGCGGTCGGTAGATAGGTACAAGCGTCATATCGGGTAGGTCAGCCTCTCCCATCTCGCTTGAAATCTGCGAACCGTTGTAGACAAACTTAGTACGATACGGCTCGCTATCAACAGGCAGCACCATTACATCTAACTGAATTGGCGTGTTGTTATCTTGGTCTTCGATGATATTCACAATCAGATCACCATCGATAGCCGGGTACCATAGGCGCGGGTCGTAGCTGACGAGCGCAGGCGTGCCTTCACCCTCATTGATACCTACAGCAACAGCCACACCGTATCGGTTGGCGTTAGTCGCTAAATTATATAGGGCCACGTGTAACCATTCGTTGACCTCATCATCTTCCTCAAGGCCCTCAATAAACGGTTTCTCCTGAAACATCCGCGCTGTAACATCTGTGTTGTACTGTTCTAGGTAGCGTGGTGACACTCTGATAGTTTCATTTGTCACGTCCGACCAATCACCCCAATGCATATTGTAGTAGGCATTCCATAGGTCTTGTCGTTCGTGAAAGCGTTGCGGCGGGAATTGGTCGCCTGCTCTCAGTGAGACAGTATCTAGGGTAGGGAACGTAATTTGACCACTAATACGGTTACGTACAGCGTCTACGCTACCAATTGTAATTGTTGGTGTTCGCATTGTAGGCTCTCATCATTTGGTATTCAGCACAAGCGTACTGCATACAGTCCATAAAGTGATCATTCTTCTTTTGTACTTTACCCTCACCGCGTAGGCGTGCACGTTCATCATAGATGTACCCGCCGCTTTCTGCGATAGTGTCTCTATTCTGTGGCAGTACCTTTAGCTTGTGAGAGTTGATCATCTTGTTCACAATTTGGATACAGGTATCTTTATCTTGCTTCTGTGCTGGTCTAATGACAGCACCATCGAACGCAGCGCTTAGGTAGTCTCGGAACACACTATCCCAATCACTAACGATGATAGATGGGTAACGCGGCCCAACCCATTCACGAATTTGTTTCGCTTGTTCTTTATATTCAAGCGCTCCATCTTCACGATGGTTATGGCCCCAATCGTCTACCAGAATGAAATCACCCTTATTGTTCACACCCCATAGCTGCGCAGCAGTGTAGCTATGCTCAGCAGGGTCACAGGACAACATATAACGTGTGATAGGTCCCGGCTCGTAATCGCTGTCAGCAATCGCTAGAGTAGCGAATAGAGGGAATATCAGCCCGCCGTCATCAGTCCATTCACCATACAGCATCTGTTGCTTCATAGCGCCTGTAAGCGCCTGTTCCTGCAACGCTACGTATTCGTCTACGTCTAGTACAGGGTTATCGCATTCTGGCAGTAGTTGGAATTTCCAACGCCTAGCAACAATGCCGCCATTACCAAACGTACCATCCTCAATCTTGTCAATCCAATCAGTCTTGAACCAGTGCGTACGATGCTTCGGGTTAGTCATCAACGTAGCGGCTGCGTAGGGTACATCTAGGCGTGTCATTGCCATCTGTACGATATCTTTCGGTAGCGCTGTTACTTCATCGATGAGATAGTCAGCGATGGTGTAACCCTTTAGGCGCTCGACTGCTGATGCGTCTGTTGCAACGAACGTTAGTAGCTTATTGTGACCGCCTAAGTCAGATGGTACTTCAATGTAGTTACGCCGCTGCTTGAGTTTGATATTACAATCACGAGCCCATTTCTCAGTTTCGTCTAGTAGTACGTTGTCTAGATGCTTCTGAGTGGGGCCAATGAACGCATAGTTAAACCCTGTGCGTGTCATTGCCATCTTCGCGTTGGTCTTACGCACTGCTGCAACTGTCTTACCCGAACGCCCGGGACCATCAGCAACAGCAATCTTGGTATGCCAACCAAGCGTATAGAATTCAGCCTGTTTAGGTGACCAGATATGCGACACTAATTACCTCGTTGCTCTCGTTGCTTCTGCTTACGAACTTCCTCTTCTTGAAACCCTGCAATCCATTGGAAGTACTGCTCTAGCTGTTCAAGGCTAGTATCATCGAAGCTAGTAGGTGAGCACATCAGCGCTCGTGCTAGCACTAGTTGTACTTCCCAACGTGCAAGGCTCTTGAGTTGACCAGCCGCGTATAACCTACCGCGATAGTGCGCTAGGCTCGCGGCAGGGTGAAAACTGAGTCGTGCTCTTTCTGAAACGCTAGGATTGCGTGCATTGATAATTCTGCTTTATCAATTACCTCATTCTCAGCATTCCAAACCTTCTTGATTACAAGTTGAAACATTTCCTCAAGTATCTCAGCAGCAGACGCATCATCATCGTCTAAGGCGTTCAGCATCCCGCCATACTTAGACAATTCTTTACCTGAGTGTCCGCGACACTCAATACGTAATGTACCTTCTGCTGTATCTACCGTTAACATTGCCATTTAGAATGTATCACTTTCTACCTTGCTTGTGTGATAAACAGTAACAGTTGTCGCTGTAACAAAGTTGTCAGCAGCAGGTACAATATCTGCGTACGTCTTACCTGTCCAGCGTCTGCGCTCTTTACCACCTAACTTACGTTCGGGTCCTGCAACATACGCACCCGGCTTACCCATATGGGTAATCAGGAATTCGCGCGTGTTGTCATTCACATCGATAGTATAGGAAGTTGTACCTTCCTCTACGTTGTCTCGGTCTTGCTCAGCTTGTGAGCCGCCGCCTGGTCTACGCCTGAGCGCGTGCGCTCTATTCTGCGTAAAGCCAGTCAGTCCGTTTTCTGTGCCACTCAGGACGTACGTTACGCCGTCTACAGTGACCTCTAGATATAGATCGTGTCCTAGTGCCATTATGAAACCTCCATTGGCTCAGCAAGCACGACGTAGCCGCGAATAGGGCTAGTAGGCGAACTTGATGCGCGTATGCGCAGTCCTGTGGCGCTTGGTAGCGCTGCTGCGAGCGCTGTACTCACTTCAACCTCTTGCAGCCCTACGGCTGCGCTGAGGGACGCTACAGACGCCGTAGTAGGCGTTGTCACGTCAACTGAGAGCGTAGGCGTGCCGCCTGTTGTTCCCTCAGTGACTGCGATAAAGATACGCGTGTTCGCGCTGTACGTGCCTGCTGGTACTGCCCATTCTGAGTTGACCGCGCCTGATGCTACTTCGAACGACTTCGCGCAACCGCTAGAACCAGATGCGCAGAACAAGCCGTCTTGTGTGACTGCGAAACCATAGATTGCTAGGTCGTCTTCTTGTGGCGTAAAGGGTAAGCCTGCTGTCTTGAATGTCCCAAACCATACCTTCTCTTTAGTATCAGCCTGTCCAACCATCATCAACAGTTGTTCTGACTGAATAGCAACGAGCTTGTTACTTTCATCGTTGTACTCAAGATCGCCGTAGTCGAAGCTAAAGTTCGTACTAGTAGGGATTGAGCGTACATAGTTGTCACCGCTGTAACGCTTGCTGATTACATTGACGTTTGGTGCAATTGTGACTGCTTCTGAGACAGTCGAAAGATCGACAACGGTACTAGCGTTGCCGATCAGTCGAAACATCTCGTTTGTTCTATCTGTGTTTGCCATTACTTACCAACCTTTCCTGATTGGAATAGTTGGATTAAGCCTCTGCGCGGATCAGGTACTTGAACAGCAACTGTCCGTTGACTACTGCGTACCCATAGGTACCACTAGCATCCATCGTCCAACCAATCTTACGGTCGTAGCGCTTGGTGTTGCCGCCAGACTGAACAGTAACAAATGGGCCTGGATCGATTGACTGAACAGGGTTTCGGAATGCAGCAGTAATTGCAGCAGGGTTAGTTACGAACAATACGTAGTGAGCCTTACCGCCAACTGTCTCCATTGGGATACCATTTGCGACTGACGTAGGGATACCCTTGACGCTCAAGAATGAGCCGCCTTGCTCAAGAGGGTCACCGAATGCAAGCGCGTTCTGAGCGCCTGAACCCATAACACCATCATCGATAGCAGCGTTAGTAGCGTTAGCCAACTCCGGCCCCATAATCACGTTAGGTCGGCGGTTGTCGAAGCGACTGTCGTTAACCTTCCAATAGTTGTTCTGCGTGTAGCGCAGTCCAATGTTTCGGTATACCTTTGACATCAACTTTGCAGCAGCATCGTTAGTAGGCTCGCCGTTTACATCGATGTAGTCACTTGCAGTACCGTACACCAATGCAGCACCAGACGCGTGCGCACCATCGTTTGCGTCAGGAACAGCAGCAAGCGCTACGCTTCTGAATTCGTCGTCAACTTTCTCAGCTAGTACGTAACCAGCCTTGTTAACAATCTCAGGTACAACATCTGATGGACCTTCCAAGATATCAATCTGAGCCTCGTAAAGCGAGATATCCTGTCGATGATCCATGTTGAACGTCATCTGCGTACGTCCTGATGTTTGGTGATTAGGCATTGATGGATCGCGAGTCGTACCAAGATCAGTTTCTTGTACGTCAAATCCGTCAGTTGTAACATCAGTAAGAGTAAGCGTCTGCGCTGTTTGCGCATCGCCTTCAAAGTTGCGGTTAGTTAGATTGCGCCATACTAGCGCCTTCTGATATGCATCCTTCATACCCTGCAACCACGCGGTACGGGACTGTGCTGTCGTCTGTGCCATTATAAATCCTTATAGGCTTGTGTTGTTTCGTCCAAAGACCTTGAATGGTACTTTAGAATTCCGTTCTGACGCATCCTTAGGCTCACGATTACTACGCTCAGCAGTTGCCTTACGCTTTGGTGCAGCCTTCTTTGTTTCGGTAGTACTAGTATCTGCGTCTTTCTTACTAGTATCTTCTTCCTGCATCGGCCTGTATACGGGAGTTCCATCAGCAGTATAGAGCCGCTCTACATCATCCAATTTCACGTCTGGTGCGTGATGCTCTAGTACTGACTTTAGGAACGCAGTTTCCCGCGCCGCTGTGTCACACTGTTCGCAGGCTTCGTCTTCCTGCTCTTGTTCGTCGTCGTCTACTTGATCGGTAGACTGTCCTGTATCTTCTGTGTTGTCGGTATCCACTGTAGGTATTCCTCACGTGTTACTTTGGCGATATCGTTCTCTTCCTCACTTAGTATCTCAAGACCAATCTCAAGCGCTGCACGTTGTGCGGTAGCGTTACTGCCTTTACCCGCCAACATATCATCATACGCTTTCTGTAGTGCTTCTTTTGTTACTATTAAGTGAGCCATTACACTACAGTATCATCTTAAGTATCATTTGTCAAATTGTATACATACACCGAACCCCCGCACCATCCAATACCCCAACATCTTCGCAGAAAACCAAAACCCCCAACTCATACAACGCATCAACTACCTATCTACCCCACACGACCAATTACGCCTATCCCTACCCCTATACCAACCAACCAAAGAACTCACACACAACGTACTCAACATCCAACCGGGTACCTACCTATCACTGAACGTCTCAGACCCTAACCGTAGTACACGTATCAGGACGACAGCGTTAGTGTTACGCGTGTTGTACTCAAGTCGAGATGATGATCTACCTACGAAGGTGATTGTATGTGTTGACTTAGGACGAGACCCTATCAGTAATCCCTTTGTGTTAGGGACTAGTTTGATAGGCTCTAGTGATATGCTTGTGTAAGTGTTTACATTGTGTTTACATAGAGAATATAGAGTGAGATGAGTAAGGTAATAGTACTTCAACTATACCTATCTTCAAGCCTCAACCTGTGGAATTCATAAGCGTCACGTACACCCCAACCCTCAGTACAATTACTGTTCACCCTTTACGCATCAACTGTCTCTTACTTTACACTGCGGCCTCACGCTCGGCCTGCCATTATAACCCCTATCAATCTTACTGTATATCAACTGGTTTACCCCATAGTAATTGTACTATACTTATGCTATGCAAGCATAGCATATAACCCCCTAGAATTACACTGTTTGTTAAGTATAAGAACAGGCGTTCTGTAATGGGGGTTATAGTGCGTCTGACTATGGGACTATCGGCCAATTACCAAACTGCAAACCTGAAATTAATTTCTGTAAACTGCGCTATTGCGAATACTCTCATTCTGTGTTACTGGTAGAAGAGAGACACACAGGGTGTCTCAAAATTGCCATTGGAAATTTTGAATAGTGAAACTAGTAATCAAGAAGGCCGGGTACCACAGTCAGCTAGAAATGGCTATGGCGTTGGGTATCTCAGCAAGCGAATTGAGCAAGCTGATGAAACAGCTACGACGAACCAACTTCAATAAGATGCTAAAGGCTGAGGGTGAGCAGGAACAGTTGGTAGCCCTACGCAATTGGGCTATGTATCTGTCTGATGCTGAGAAGCGGCGTTGGGTAGATGGTGCGAGCATCTATGAGATTGAGGGTGTTAGGTGCTAATCGTGACCACTATGAATAAGTGCTCTTGTGGCAGGAATAAGTATCACAAGGCGCGTATGTGCAAACAGTGCAAGCAGGACAAAGCGCTAGCGTTCTGCCCGCACTGTAGCGAACCAATTCTGAGCGCTGATAGGTTCGGAAACCCATACAGGACGTGCTACAACTGTCGCGGTGTGGAAACAGACATTGAAGCACTTGCAGCCAAACGCACGCTTGACGAGCAGCAGGCCAATAACCCTGTATTCATCGAACCAAGCCTGTTTGACGAGACTACCCTACAGCGAGTGGTAAACGCGTCTCCCGAGCCGTCAGCGCAACGACAGAGCCAACAGCGCCACAATGACTACCTAGCGCCGGGTGAAACTCCGATTGGAACCTGTTCCTATTGCAGACGTGACCTATACGCGGACGATTTGGCCGATCTCTGTCGTTGGTGTATCGCTGGTCAACCAGACCACGACGACAGCACGCCTGTAATCAAGCCTCAGCCAACAAGCAAGCGTAAGAAGCGTCCTAGGCTTACAGACGATACTGTACGTCAAGTGCGCAGATTGCACGCAGCGGGCGGATGGTCATACGCACAATTGGCGAAACGCTTTCGTGTCGGCAAGTCCTCTATCAAGAATGCAGTAAAGGGTAAGACGTACACTCACGTTGTTTAGTTAGCTTGTCCGAAGTATATTGTTTCGGACAGGCTAAACATTAGGAACCCGAACTATTACAGTCTGGGTAAGTATCCCATTGCAGTACAACAAACGGATGTGCTAATCTTAGTACTAAGTGTCGAGTAACGCCGCGCCACTCTAAACAATCAACCGCTTACGTCCCTAATAAAATGCTCAGCATAGGACTGAGGGCTATCGCAAACAATAGGACTAGCACACATTCAGCGACTTGATCACGTTGGCTAGCACCAAGGCCGCTATGCATGGAAGGCCATGATAGGGTAGACAATCGATAGATATAGCGTACGTGAGAGAATTGGTCTTTTGGCTTTTCCCCGTTCAGTGACCACTGCGTTAGATCGGTTGAATGGAGATACTTTGCACTCGAATCGGGATCGGCGATAGCTAGAGGATGGCAGGAAACGTCGTGGTGAATACCGCGACGGTAGAATGGAGTATCTTGATTTAGTAGTAGCCCCTTAGCAGCAGGGAGCAATACACTAGGAAACCATCAGAGTTAATTAACAAGTAAGACCAGCGCACATACAACTAAGCCCGGGCGGTAGAAACCCGGGCTTAGTAGGTGAGAAACAGTACGAGTCGGAATAGGAAGGAAACCACCTCGTACTCATTTGATAGTAACACAATTGTTCTATGTAGTCAACTTTACAATGATTGTGTAACTTACGACATAGACAGACGCTATATAGCGTGCTACTATATAGGGAGCGTACAAATGCGCACACGAAAGGTTTTGGGATGGAACTGTTTGGAATCTGGGCATTGATGAATTCCAGCAAGCAGAGGATGGCAGATAACCCGCAAGACGCAGTACAGCCGTTTGAGGGTGAACTTGCCGCACAGCGCACCATACTTGAAGGCGTGACCGCTGGTGAGCAGCTTGACAATGCGAAATTCGATGCGATGTATTTGCTAACGCACTACATACAGGCACGCGATACGCTCTCTATCTTGAACCAACTGCAAGAGGTTGGTGACGCTGTGGGAGTGCGCTTTCCCGATGGCAGGATGTATCGTGTTGAGCTTGAGGAGAGCGACAATGCTTAGTGTGTGGTGGGATTATATGTCCCCGAAAGACAGATCAGTATTTAAGACTGCGATATACGATTTCGCAGAAGCCTATGGAAAGTGTCCTGTGAATGATCTGAGCGACAAGGATCATTATCAAGCACAGTGTGTAGGCTGTAACGATAAGCTGGATGAGATTATTCGGCTCGTTGACGTAGTAGTTAAAGAAGTAGCTAATGTGACCATTGATGTAACAGCGGAGCGTATGATGCAGGAGTCAAACGATGGAAGAACTGACACTTAAGAAAGTAATAACCATAGCGACAGGACTGATACTATTGGCTCACGGCGCTGGTTGGGGAACGTATCACGCCTTGCAGGACGACCCTGAGGCTGTAATCATAGAGGCTGTAGAATGCCTAGAAGCGGAACACAATGGAACGTAGTATTGAAGATCGGGTAGAATATCTGGAGTCGCGCACTGAGTTTCTTACTAAGCAATTGTACGCGCTGAGAAAGCTCGTTGCAGCGCTTGAGAAGCACAATGACGCACCGCGTATTGCGCCTGGTCTCACCAGTGAATATGAAACGCCTACTGAGAAGTTTGAACGCGTGAAAGACTTTATTTGGCCCGATGAGGAAGCAGCAGTCGAACCAGATGGTAAGGAAGCTGACGTAAGGCGAGCGCTTGACGCGCTGCTACTATACCACAACGAGGCTGAAACGATATACGCACATATACACGAAGCGTTGTTTGAACATGCAGTACACGTAGCAATGGAACGAGTAGCAGCAGATGGATAATCCAAAGATAGTTAGCGTACAATGGACAGATGCGAACTTTATGAAAGGTTGGGCTAACACGGAAGAAGTAATCGATCAGCCTATGCCAACGTGTATCACTATCGGTTACTTGGTACATGAGGATAGCGCGACCATCAAGCTAGCGCAGACGTATAGTCGTACAGGCAAGTGGTGTGACGTGATGTATATTCCACACGATATGATCGAAAGCTATGTAATAATCAGGGAGAGTGGAGATGAATAGTAACACGCCCGGCGATGCAGACCCACAGACGATTGAAATGCTGCTTACGCTGTACAACAATATGGACAAGCTTGATGTTGGTGAGGCTATGGCGCTTACCATTGATGGAAAGTCCCTAATCGTTGCTCGCTACAAAGACGGCACGCTACAGCCTGTACAGCAGCCGCCGATGGCTCCGAATTGGAATTGAACCAATGCCACAGGAAGAATTCGAACGCTTGCTAAACGCGATGGTGATTGCAGGCATAGCCGTAGCGTCAGCACGCGACAGCAACGCACGTCGTGATGCTCACGAAGAGTTTGAGCGCCTACGCCACTCAGTAGCCGCCGAATACGCTAGAGCAACGACAGCAGCGCCTACGGCTGAACCAGTGTTCAAGCCTCAGCCTCTATCGGGAACCAAACCCAAAGGCAAGCGCGGCAAGTGCGCTGACTGCGGTAAGGGATGCGGTAGCTTCTATCGTTGCGCCAACTGTCACGCTAAGCACAAGTCTAAACTGTAGCATAACCCTTTACTTGTTCGCTACAGTATAAAGCCCCCTCGAATGAGGGGGCTTTCTCGTCGTACCTACAATTATAAGTATCTATTGAAACATCCGATACCTACATTGTTTGTTTCATTACTTACTATTATACTTAAGAACGCTATGACGCAACAGTAATTGTACTTAATGTTATATGTAACCCAAGTTACAATTATACTGTTCTGTAACTTAGGCAACAGTTAAAGTGTGTAGCAAGTTC
>MKWU01002869.1_pt1 | contig 24183 bp, 25 predicted proteins | sample 809101 | NCBI WGS metagenome assembly MKWU01 (sample SAMN05860141, study PRJNA318959) | sponge metagenome | host: Aplysina aerophoba | place: Slovenia: Piran, Adriatic Sea, Gulf of Piran | collected 2013-05-07 | reverse complement strand
GACGAACGGATTGGTGGAGCGCGGTCCTGGCTGAGTTCTTCCGGATCAAGCTAGCCGAGACCTGCTATGAGAGCGTCGATCTGCTCCCAGCCGATCTCGATACCTGGCTCCACCACTACAACTCTGAGCAACCCCATCTCGGTTACCGAAACCAAGGTCGCAGGCCCATGGAAACTATCAAGCTGTTTGGTGGCTAAGAAGGTTAAGAGGACATATATCCCCCTTCTTTACCCTGGCTTTCGCCAACTACTCACGAATACAGCGTTTTCAGACAGAGCCTAGGCTACTTGCCAGCGGGAAGGCGTTAGGGGATGGAGCTGGAGCGTTGGGCCCGGGTGCCACGGGCCCGCTCGCTGTCAGATGTTGGGGGGCTGGGGACTGTCTGCCGCCACCAGGCGGACCGGCAGCGGCTCCGTGGCGCTGCCCGCGTGCAGGGAGCGTTGGGGGAAGGGGATCTCGATTCCCTCTTGGTCGAAGGTCTCCTTGATCTCCCTCTGGAGGCGGTTACGCACCTCCAGGAAGTTCTCTCGCTTGGCCCACACCCCTAGCAGATAGTCGATAGACGAGTCTCCGAAGCCCTGGGCGATGAGGATCGGTTTAGGCTCTTCGAGGCATAGTGGGTTGCGGTCGACCACCTCGAGGATCACCTCCTGCACCCGCTTCAGATCCTCCTTGTAGGCTACGCCGATCCGTACGTTGACGCGTCGGATAGGAAACCTAGTCAGGGTCGTGATCTCCGCCTTGACTATAGTCTCGTTCGGTATCCGCACCAAGAGGTTGTCAAAGGTGCGCAGCTTGGTCGAGAGCAGGTCGATGGTAAGCACCTCGCCCGTAGTCGAACCGATGCGCACGACGTCACCGATCTCGAGCGAGCGCTCCAGGATCATGAACAGGCCGCTGATGAGATTCGACATCGACGTCTGCGAGGCGAAGCCCAAGGCCAGCGTCACAATACCGGCGGCGCCGAGCAGGACCCCGAAATCGAAACCCAACTCCCGCATCGCCGAGATCAGGAAGAGGATGAGGATGGTGTAGGAAACCGTCCTCCGGATAAGCATCAGCTGCTGCCGGTTAAGGCGGTCGCCGAGTGCGCGTACGGTGGCCACCCGGCTCAACCGGGCCAGCACGAGCCCGGCGACAACTAGCAGGACGGCGCGTAGGAGGCCGACGAACTGCTCGCTCGCTACCTGGTCGACCAGCCAGGTTTGGACGGTGGTCAGGAACTGTGCCACGTGGTCACCCTCTCTCGCTTAGTCTCTCAACCTAGCTGCTGAAGAGCCGGCCGAACATCCGCAGCGCGACGCCCTGCTCAGCCCGGTCCCGAGGCTCGGCGACCCGCTCAGCAGCCCCAGCCTCAGCAGGGACCCCCTCGCTGAGCTGAAGCGACGCTAGATTACCCTTCTCCTCCCGCACCAGGGTGGCGGCCTGAGTCCAGAACCGCCCCCCGGCGTCCCGGTAGAGCGCCAGGAACCCGATCGGCAGCTTCACCCGTTCGACGAGCAGGTGGTCCGCGCCCCGGTTGCTAAGTCGCAGCGGAGTCACCGCCCGGTGGGATAGCTGCGCCAAGTTCTCTAGCCGCACCCGAGCCGCCGTGCGGTTGGCGTAGCACAACTCGCCCTCAATCGTCGACGGGCCGAACCAGGTGTCCGATGGACGGTGGCTAGGTAGTTCGACCAGTAGTTTCTCGGGCTCCCCTGCCAGGAACCGGAGCCAGAGAGGGGTGCTCAGGTAGAGCGTAACCTCCTCACCACTCATCACGTACACCGGCCTCTCCGGGTGTACCACCAGGGGGCGATCCGCCAGCCCGGGCCGCACGCCGATCGATGAGCCGGTACGCGCAAAGACGAAGCGACTTACCGAGGCCCCCGCCGGGATCTCAAGCGAGGTGGCGAGACCCCCCTCCGAGGCGGTGTCAGGTTCCAGCTCATCGGCCTGGAGGTGATGGAGGCGCCACTCGTTCGCCAGCCGTTCTACCCAGACGGTGCTGGGGCCGACTCGCCAGCGCCCCGCCTGCCCCTCGGAGAGGGTGAAATCTCCCCACCAAGTTCGTTCATCTCTCTGGACCATCGCACCATAAGTCTATCGTCTCTGGCCGAGGAACCCCCGGCAGCGGCCGAGCGGCCAGCAACCGAGGCGACGATCGGTCGGCTTGCGAAGCCCCCTGCCCGGCGGCGACCCAGGCCCGACCGCCGTCACCTCAAGGCCCTACCAGCGCAACACCGGTCGCGCCGACGTGGGCACCTTACCCGCCCTAAGCGCCGGGCGCAGCCGATCCCGACCGACCAGAGTCTCCGGTGCGCTTCATGGTGTCCAACTCAGGATGTACCACCCCACTCATGGAGGGGGCCGGAGAACGCCCCTAGCTCTGCGGAGCGTAGGCGATCATCTCGATCTCGATGAGAAAGGCTGAGTTGGCCAACCCGGAGGTCCCGACGGTGGTCCGAGCCGGCGGATCGGTCGGGAAGTACTCCCGGTAGACCGCGTTCATCGCGGCGAAGTCGCCGCCGGCATCGGTCAGGAATACGTTGACCTTCACCACATCGTCGAGGCTGACCCCGGCGTGCTCGAGGGTCACGATGAGATTCTCGAAGGTCTGGCGGGTCTGATCGGCCACGTTGTCCCCGGCGGTCTTGCCGGTCGCAGGATCGATCGGAACGTGCCCGGAGAGGTAGAGGGTGTCCCCCGCCCGCACCACCTGTGACAGAGGGTTGCTACCGGACGTCAGATAGGTCTTTCTAGGCATCTCTTAATACTCCTTCCTCCCCCGAGGACCGTCCGTCGCAGCCTCGCGCCCTTAAGAGACCGCGATGGGCACGGTCGAGCGGGACCGGATGGGACATCCTGGGGAAACGCCTACCCGAAAGTCTACTCGAAATTCGACCCCTCGAAGTCAGGGGGATCGGTCCACCGGGTAGCGGAGGCTACAGTGGCAGGGCTGGAACTCGGTAGCCGAGGGACTCACCTGCCCCGTCCTCGAACTGGGTACAAGCTACCTGAGAGCCTAGAGAGATCAGCGCCGACCCGGAGCGACAGATGGAATCGTGCCCTGGATCAGGGACCGGCGGGGTGGTGGGCTGGGCACTGCGAGTCGGCGGTCCTACTGGTCTGCGGGGGACCTCCCGGTTCACAAGGCCACGGTCCCTGGCACCCGACGTGCGCGGGACCCCCTCCACTCTCCCGACCTGCTGAACTGAGGTGCAGACGGAGCACGCCCACTTGAGGTTTTGGTGCGGACAGCGACCGCTACGATCTCCCCTAATCGAGGGTGAGCGCCTCGACTACGTCTGCGTGGCTCAGTTGCCCGAAGCGCTGATACCAGCGACCTACTGCGACGAAGGGCTCAGGGGTCTCAAGGCAGATCACGTCATCTGCCTCAACCTTCAACTGGGCCACGGCTTCGCTGGGAGCAACGGGCACAGCGACGATCACCCGTCCGGCACCCCTGCTGCGAACGGCCCTGAGCGCCGCCCGCATGGTCGCGCCGGTGGCGAGGCCGTCATCCACCAGAATCACGGTCCGGCCCGACATCCTGAGGGGCTTGCGACCGACCTGGTAGAGCCGCTCGCGCCGCTCGAGTTCACGCTGCTCGGCCTCAGTGACGCGCTCCAGTTCGGCCTCGGTGATCCCCGCATAGCTGATCACCTCGTCGTTCAGGATGCGAACCCCGCCGCTGGCGAGAGCGCCCATGGCCAACTCTTCGCGCCCCGGTACGCCCAACTTCCGGACCAGGAACAGGCCCAGTTCCGCCCCGAGGGCCGTGGCGACCTCGCGCGCTACCGGGGCCCCGCCGCGAGGGAGGGCCAACACCAGGGCGTCGCGGCCGACCGGCGGCAGGGCAGAACCTAGCCGACGGCCGGCATCCACGCGGTTACGAAAGATCAGACTGCGCGCGTGGCTGCGCGTCCTCGTGAACCTCGGCGTCGCTTCTCATAACCCCCTTTAGTCTCGCACTCAAGGACCCGGCAGGACAAGGAGACCCAGATGCCGTGAGCCCTGTATTCCCGGCACTCTATACTACCTGCCATAGCTACCAAGCCCCACCATGATCGGCCTTGCAACTAGAGTCGGGTGACCGCACAAGAGATATCACCCTGGACAATCGGAGTTCGTATGCGATCAGCCGCCTTGCCAAGAGTACAAAACGTACTTGACGTTAAGGCTTTATGAGGCGAAAGTCTCGGCCGAATTTGAAACGCACTCCGGTCTGTGTTATACCTGAATATGCGCAAAGCGCTGGTCGTTCCCGACTAGGGCCTCTTCTGGTGGGGATAACCATTCCACTCGTCTCGCCTGTGCGAGAGGTGGCAGAGGCATACCCTCTGCGGTTATCGGCTCCCGTGGAACGGCTGAAGCTGGCGAGGGTTGGTATCAACCCGACCTGCGCTGGCTTATCGGCATGCTTTGCGGATGGCAAACCACATGAGTCTAGTACGGAGAGGTGTTGGTTATACGTGACCGCCACAAAGATTTTTACTCGTTTCTTGCCCATCATCCTCGGCTCGAGTCTGTTCCTAGGCGCCGCCCAGGCACAAGACTGCAACGGCATCGACCGGCCCATCGTGTTCGCCGGTCTCGACTGGAACAGTGCCCAAGTCAGCAACGCCATCGTCCGCTACATCCTCGAGCAGGGCTTCGCCTGCACCACCGATGACATCCCCGGCTCAACCGTGCCGATGGTACAGGGCCTGGTACGGGGCGATATCGACGTCAACATGGAGATCTGGCGCAACACCGCCCCCGAGACCTACTACGAAGCGGTCGAGACCGGCGACGTCCTCGACTTGGGCCTGAGCATGAGTGCAGCGGAGCTATCGTTCCTGGTTCCACGCTATATGGTCGAGGGCGACCCCGAGCGGGGCATCGAGGCGACGGCACCGGGCCTCCGGTCCGTATCCGACCTAGTCGAGCATGCCGAGCTGTTCCGAGACCCGGAGGAGCCCAACAAGGGACGCTACTACAACTGCATCATCGGCTGGCAGTGCGAACTGGTCAACAACGCCAAGCTTGCAACCTACGGCCTCGAGGAGTCGTTCACCAACTTTAAGCCCGGCACCGGACCGGCGCTAGCCTTCTCGCTGGCCGCCGCCTACGAGAAGGGAGAGCCCTGGCTCGGCTACTACTGGGGGCCGACCTGGGTCCTCGGCGAGTACGACATGATCGCTCTCGAGGAGCCCGAGTACAGCGACGCCTGCTGGGAGGGTGACCAGGGCTGCGCCTTCCCCGTCTCCATCGTCCACGTGGCGGTGAGCAAGGAGTTCGCCGAGGCCGCCTCGCAGGAGATGTTCGACCTCCTCGAGGCCTACAGCATCGACGGAGACCTGATGAGCGGTCTGCTCGCCTTCATGCAGGCCAACGATGTCGAAGCCGCCGAAGCCGCCCTCGAGTTCCTCCAGAGCCGGACCGACCTCTGGACCACCTGGGTCTCAGACGAGGTTGCCGAGCGAGTGCTGGCCTCGCTCAACTAAAAGACACAGCAGGGGGCCGCTGTGGCGGCCCCCTGCAGGCCACGGCTGCAGACGTGAGACGTTCCCCCACCCCGACCGGAGAGGTACCCACCAGACCTTGACAGAACCCGTAGCCTTGGAATCGGTGCCGGCAGAGGTAATAATTGAGTGCGAAGGGGCGGTTCTCGACTAGGCCCCTACCTAAGCTCATACCCGGGGGGATGAAGAGTGCTCGATAGCTCGCTTCTTAAGAAGGGATAGCTGCATCTGGAGGACGGCTTGAAGGGGGATATAAAGATAATCTCGCATTACAGCCCGGCTGCACCGTGAACCTATTTTCTCAACTCGGAACCTGGTTCCAGGAGTGCAGAGCAAGCCTAAGCCAGATCTTAACCACCTTCCCCGAGGGGTGCCGGATCCCCCTGAAGGAGTGGTCCAACGACGGCTTGCGAAGCTTGGTCCGCAACTACGGCAACATCTTCGATATCGTCAACGACCAAGTCTTGCTGATCCTCTACCGCCTCGAAGGGCTGCTGTTGGCGCTCCCCTGGTGGCTGGTGATCCTCGCGATCGGCGTGGTGGCCTGGAGCGCCTCTGGCAAACGGGGCCTCGCCGTCGGACTGGCCCTGTCACTCGTCGTCATCGGCATGTTCGGCCTCTGGGACGACACCGTGCGGACCCTGACGATCATGCTCCTCGCCACCACCCTGACGGTGCTGGTCGGTCTCCCCATCGGCATCCTGGCGGCCACTAGCCGCACCGTCCAAGCAATCACGAACCCGATCTTAGACGGGATGCAGACCCTGCCGTCGTTCGTCTATCTCATCCCGATGGTCTTCTTCTTCGGACTCGGCAACGTCGCCGCCATCTTCGCCACCTTCACCTATGCGGTGCCACCGATGATCCGGCTGACCAACCTAGGTATCCGCTTAGTCGACGAACAGGTGGTGGAGGCCTCCGAAGCGTTCGGCGCCTCAACGGTGCAGGTCCTCTGGGGGGTGCGCCTGCCACTGGCCATGCCGACCATCATGGCCGGCGTCAATCAGGCGATCATGATGGCGCTGGCGATGGCGGTGATCGCCTCGATGATCGGCGCCCGGGGCCTCGGTGCCGAGGTGCTCCGCGGCGTCAACAACGGCAACTTCGGTCAGGGGCTCGAGGCGGGCCTGGCGATCGTGGTGCTCGCCATCATCCTCGACCGGATCACCGCCGGCTACGGTCGGCGGCTCGACTACTCCACCGAACCGGCTCAGGGCGGCGGTCGTGGCTAAGATCGAGGTCCACAACCTCTACAAGATCTTCGGGCCCCGGCCCCAAGAGGTGTTGTCGCAGGTTCAGGCCGAGGTCCCCAAGGATGAGATCTGGGCCAAGACCGGACATACGGTGGGGCTCGACAATATCAGCTTGAGTGTGGAGCAGGGTGAGACCTTTGTGGTAATGGGGCTCTCCGGCAGCGGCAAATCGACCTTCGTCCGCTGTATCAACCGCCTGATCGAGGCGACCGCCGGTGAGATCCTGATCGACGATAGTCAGGTGCTCGAACTCTCCGACCGGGAGATCAAGCAGCTGCGACGGGAGAAGCTGGGCATGGTATTCCAACGCTTCGCCCTGCTCCCGCACCGGAGTGTCATCCGCAACGTCGCCTACGGCCTCCGGGTTCAGGGGGTAGCCCGAGAGGAACGGCTCCAACGGGCCCAGCATTGGATCGACGTGGTCGGCCTAAGCGGCTATGAGCAGGTGCGCCCCAGGCAGTTAAGCGGCGGCATGCAGCAGCGGGTCGGCCTGGCGCGGGCGCTATGTACCGACCCGGAAGTGCTGCTGATGGATGAGGCGTTCAGCGCCCTCGACCCGCTCATCCGCCGGGAGATGCAAGACGAACTGCTCCGGTTGCAGCAGGAACTGCATAAGACCATCATCTTCATCACCCACGACCTCGATGAGGCCCTGCGGCTAGGCGACCGGATCGCCATCCTCAAAGATGGCCGCCTGGTGCAGATCGGCACGCCCATCGAGATCATCACCCGACCGGCCGACTACTACGTCGAGGCGTTCGTCCGCGATGTCAACCGCGCTCGAGTCCTGACCGCAAAGGTGGTCATGGACAGGGAGGTCGCTCTCATCCCGGTGAGCACCCCCCCGCAGGACGCCTTGAGAGGCATGCGCAAACTCAACCAATACCTCAGCTACGTAGTCGATCACAACCGCAAGTACCTGGGGGTAGTGCTAGCCGAACAGGTCGCCTCCGCTTCCAAGGCTGGTGACCCCAACCTGGCCGGGACCCTGATAGCGGACACCCCTACCACCACTCCCGATAAGGTTCTCACAGACCTCCTCGCTGTTTCGGCCGCCAGTACTCTCCCGATCGCGGTGGTCGATGAACAGGGGGTATTTCTCGGTGCCCTGCCGAAAGCCCTCATCCTGAGGGCGCTGGCAAGCGAGCATGAGATCCTGAGGGTGCTGGCAAGCGAGCAGGAGGGGGAAGAGCTGCTTTCGGCGAAGGCCGCTGCGTGGGAGGCTGGCGAGGACTGGGACTGAGACCTCCCGGTTGATCCTCATTTGAGTGCAGCAGGCAGACGGCTGGGGGCGTAACTGGGGACCCCGGTTCTCTTTTGGGACCAAGCTACCTAGCTGCCAACCCCGTTGCCGGGCTTGACGCTCTCCGCTAGCCGCGACTACCTCCGTCACTCTGAGCCTCGGTCTTCTTGGACCTGGCAATCCTGCCAGCCTCGTTGGGCTTCAACCTCTTTGGGGATGGCCTGAGAGATCTCCTAGACCCGGCACTTCGAGGGCTGGCCCGATCTGCACAACAGGATTATGCACAACTAGGTCAGGTCTTGTGATTCTTGATCAAGTCATATAGACTAACATATGCAGACTTTCCACCTTCACGAGGCAAAGGCCCGCCTCTCCAAACTCATCGAGGCAGTGCAGAGTGGTGAAGAGATCGTCATCTCCCGCTACGGAAAACCTGTCGCGAAACTCGTCGGACTGGGCGGGCTCGGAACCCGTGAACTCGGCTTCTACCCCATCGCCTTTACCTCGGATCTGCTCGACCCCACCAGCAACGATGTGCTCGAGAGTTTCTACGGCAGCGAGTAAATGCGCTACCTGCTCGATACCCACACCCTGGCGTGGGCGGTGGGGGATCCCGCGCAGCTCAGTAAACGTGCCCACACCCTCCTGAGCAATCCCGGAAACGCCCTGCTGGTCAGTCCCGCCAGCATCTGGGAGATGAGTATCAAGCACCGCCTTGGCAGGTGGCCCGAGGTGGCACCATTTATGGACGAACAGATCTATCGCGAGATCACGCGCCGACTGGGTAGTCAGGAACTGCCGATCCGTCACCAGCACGCGCGCCTGGCAGGCCAGTTCAATGTTCCTCACCAGGACCCGTTCGACCGACTGCTGGCAGCACAGGCGCTGCTGGATGGGGTCCCGCTGATTAGCAAGGATGACTCCCTCGAGCAGTTTCCTATCACCCGGCTGTGGTGAGGCCGAAGCGGAAGGTCGAACAGTGCGGACGCTTGGTCCGCTACCCGGTAGAGGCATGGTGGTGGCTCACGCGGGTTTCCCTTGGTCTCCTTCCCCCCGAGCGGACCCGACAGGTGAACACTTCCGGTCGCTATTTCGACCTGAACACCGACAAGCGTCCGCCAGCCGCCCCCTGCTAGCTCGAGGAGTCGTTCACCAACTTTAAGCCCGGCACCGGACCGGCGCTAGCCTTCTCGCTGGCCGCCGCCTACGAGAAGGGGGAACCCTGGCTCGGCTACTACTGGGGACCGACCTGGGTCCTCGGCCAGTACGACATGATCGCCCTCGAGGAGCCCGAGTACAGCGACGCCTGCTGGGAGGGTGACCGGGGCTGCGCCTTCCCCGTCTCCATCGTCAACGTGGCGGTGAGCAAGGAGTTCGCCGAGGCCGCCTCGCAGGAGATGCTCGACTTCATCGATGCCTACAGCATCGATGGAGACCTGATGAGCGGTCTGCTCGCCTTCATGCAGGCCAACGACGCCGAGGCCGCCATCGAGTTCCTCCAGAGCCGGACTGACCTCTGGACCACCTGGGTCTCAGCGGTAGCGGACGCACCCGGGAACGGTGAAGGGGCTCTCCGGCCCTCCCACTCAGCCCCGCCAGGGGAGGCTGAGCTTGCCTGCCACCGCGGGGTGGGTTGCTCCGGTCGCGGACGGCAGGGTGTTAGCGAGGCCGTGGTAGGCGTAGTAGGCCATCACGCCGAATGACAGCGCCTCGCGATCCCTGGAGTGCCAACCCCTCTCTTCGAAGGTCATGACCGGCACCGGCAACCGCTCCCGGAGCATCCGCATCAGGGTCGGATTGAGCGCCCCGCCGCCCGCAACGAAAATTTCGTCAAGGCCGAGGGGAAGGACGTAGCGGCGGTAGGCGCGGGTCACCGACTCGGCGGTGAGAGCTGTCAGAGTGGCGATCAGATCGGCGGGCGAGACGGCGTCCAGGTCTGCCCGGCGCTCGAGTTCGGCAAGGCTGAAGTGCTCGCGGCCGGTAGTCTTCGGGGGCGGCAGATCGTAGTAGTAGTCGTCGAGGAACTGCGCCAGCAACTCCAAAACGACGCGGCCCGCAGCGGCCGTGCGGCCGTCCTCATCGAAGGGGCGGCGGTAGTACCGCATCATCGCCTCGTTGATCAGGCAGGTAGATGGGCCAGTGTCGAAGGCGAACACCTCGCCTGTCTCGCTGTCGCTCGGGAGGTAGGTGAGATTGGAGATGCCCCCGAGATTATGCACCGCCTGGGCGCGGCCCGGAGCGGAGAACAGCTTGAGGTCACCGAACGAGACCATCGGCGCAGCCTGGCCTCCTGCCGCCATATCGCCCTGACGGAAGTCCGATAGCACCGGGAGTCGGCAGCGTTCGGCGGTGATCGAGGCCTCACCCAGCTGCAGGGTACTGACGGTGCGCCAGCCCCGAGACTCATCGACGCGGGGGATGTGGTAGACCGTCTGCCCGGAGAGGGCGATCAGGTCGATACTGTGACGGAGTGCGACCGCCTCAGCCAGCTGCGCATAGGCGTGACCCACCTCGGTGTGCAGTTGGGTCAGGAGCAGTACGTCCGACGTCTCGGGCCGCAGGGCCGCCTCCAAGCGCGCCCGCAGATCGTCGGGGTAGGGAGAGCCGACCCGGTCGAGGACCTCCCAAACGAGCGCGCCATCTTGCAGTTCGAATCGCGCCAGCACGCTGTCTACCCCGTCGAGCGAGGTGCCGGACATCAGGCTGAGGACGCTCGCGGCGGGCAGATCGTTCACGACAGCGCCACCTTCACCACCTCGTGGAACGAGGCACGCAGGTCGTCCACACCCTCGCACAGGCGTCGATCCGGGTGCACCCGGTTGGTCAGCAGCACCGCGAACCAGCCCCGCTCCGGCTCGACGCGGAGGCTGGTGCCCGTAAATCCGGTGTGCTGGTAGCCGCCATCTGCCAACAGCATCCAGCCGAGGCCGACGCTGCGGCCCCCGCCGCAGGCGTACTCCCGGAGCGCCTTCCGGAGCAGCCCCTCGCGGCCGAGCCGGGGGTCGAACTCGAGCCAAGCGCGGGCATAGAGGGCTAGGTCACTGGCGGTGCCGAACAGCCCCGCGTGGCCCGCCACCCCATCCATTACGAAGGCGTTCTCGTCGTGCACCTCCCCCTCGAGGAGGCGGCCGCGCCAGCCGCAGTTCTCGGTGGCGGCGACCGGAACCCCAGAGAGGGGACCGAACCCGGTGGAGCCCATGCCGAGCGGTTCGAAGACAGCCTTGCAGGTGAAGGCGTCGAGGCGCTGACCCGTCACCCGCTCGACCACCGCGCCCAACAGGATGAAGCCGAGATCGCTGTATACAACCGTCCCAGGCCCGGACCCGAGCGGGGTCTGGAGGGCATTTGCCAGCGCCGTAAGGCGGGTCGAGGCGAGACTGAAGATGGGCCTCCAGTCGGGCAACCCCGAGCTGTGTGACAGCAACTGGCCCAGGGTGGCATCGGCGACGCTGGGCCGCTGGAACCAGCCAGCGTTGCTGAAGAAGCGACCGACTGGATCTCTGAGCGTCACCTCGCCCTCACCCACTAGGCGCAGGACCGCTGGCAGGGTAGCGGTCACCTTGGTGAGCGAGGCGAGGTCGAAGCGAGTGTCGGCGGTAGCAGCCGGCCCACCGTAGCGTCGCACACCCAAGGCCACGGGCGGGTAGGTCTCGGCAGCGGTGCCGACCACCGCGACCGCAGCTGGTATCTCACGATGCGCGATCGCCGCAGCGAGCCTAGTGGTGACGCCACCGAGAGCCTCCGGCATGGTCGTAGGCTAGCATGCAAGTCCGATTGACCGGGGTGACCCAGGACTGGTACGGTTGGGGGGAGAATCGCCACCTGGACAGCAGTGCTTTAGAAGCCTGTCAACCAACACCCATTCAAGGAGGTACTCCTATGCGCAGGTTCATCGCCATCGCCATGCTGTGCTTCAGCTTCGCCCTGGCACAGTCGGGGACGCTCGAGATCGCGGTAGACCAATCCCCCGTCGGCCTCGACCCCCACCTCGTGACGGCCTTCTCCAGCTTCCAGGTCATCGGTCAGATCTACGAAGGTCTGCTCGAGGTCAATGCCGACCTGCAGCTCGAACCGGCGCTGGCCGAATCGTTTACGGTCTCCAGCAGCGGCCTCAGCTACACCTTCGACCTGCGTGACGGGGTAGCATTCCACAACGGCAGAGCGCTGACCAGCGACGACGTAGTGTACTCGTTTGAGCGGGTCATGGCTGAGGAGACCGGCTCCCCGCAGGCGAGCCGCTTCAGCCAAGTGGCCACGGTGGTGGCGACCGACCCGGATACCGTAGTGTTCACCCTCTCCGAAGCCTTCGCCCCGTTCCTGTCGAACCTGCCGAACCTGAGCATCGTCCCGCAGGAGGTCGTGGAGGCAAACGGCGACCTGCAACAGGTCGCTGTCGGCACTGGACCGTTCATGCTCGCCGAGGTCGTTCCCGACACCTTCACGCTGCTCGAGGCGAACCCGAACTACTACCGGGAGGGCGAGCCCGGCGTGGCGGCGCTGCGCTACAATGTCGTGCCCGAAGCCTCGACCCGCTCTGCGGGCCTGCGGACCGGCAGCTACCACCTGATGCCGGTCGTCGACCCGGCCACCGCCGAAACGCTGCGCGGCGCCAGCGGCATCACCATGCTCGAGACCCAAGACCTAGCCTACAGCCTGGTCGGGATCAACACTACCCGAGCGCCGCTCACCAACTCCGATGTGCGCCGAGCCATCAACCTTGCAATTGACCGGGAGGAGATTGTCGAGGCGGTCTACTTCGGCAACGCCGTGCCCGGCGGTCCGCTGAGTCCCGGCCTCAGCGACTGGGCGCTCGACATCAGCGAATACCCCTGCTACCAGCACGCCGCCGCCGCCGCCAAGGCGCTCCTAGCCGGGGTCGGCGCGGAGGGGCTCGAGCTCGAGATCCTCGCCTTCGGCACGCTCCAGGTGGTCTCCGACCTAGCCCAAGTGGTCCAAGCGCAGCTGAACGATGCCGGTTTCAACGCCACTGTCAACATCGAGGAGTTCGGCACCTTCGTGCAGCGCTGGCGCAACTCCGACTTTGACGTGTTCGTAAGTCTCAACGGTGGCAACATCGACCCCGACGGCTACCTCAACCGCACCTTCCACACCGGCGGCTCGACCAACGTGTTCCTCTATAGCGACGCTCAGGTCGACGCACTGCTCGATGCCGGCCGCACCAACACCGACTTCGCCGCCCGCCAGGACATCTACCGGCAGCTGCAGCACCTTCTGGCCTGCGACGGTCCCATCGCCCACGTCGCCTACGGCACCCTGTTCACCGCCCACCGCGACGAGGTCGAGGGCTTCCAGCAGATCCCGACCCGCGGCCTACGCTACCTGCGCAACCTCACCCTGAGATAACACCCGGGGAGGGTCGTCGCCGGCGCGGGACTCTCCCCCTACCCTCCCACCACCCGCCATGACGACGTACGTCGCTCGCCGCCTGCTCGACCTCTTCATCGTCCTGCTGGGCGTCTCCATCATAGTGTTCTTGATGATCCGGCTGATCCCCGGCGACGCTGTCGAGATCATGCTGGGCGCCAATACCGACATCACCCCGGAGCGGGTCGACGCCATTCGCAGGCGGCTCGGGCTTCACCAACCCATTGTGGTGCAGTACCTCCACTGGTTCGGCGGCGTTGTCCGGGGAGATCTCGGGGAGAGCATCTGGACCGGCAGGCCGGTCGCCGGGGAGATCCTGGCGCGGCTCCCGGTGACCCTCGAGGTCACCGGGCTGGCGCTGGCGTTCGCACTGCTGGTCAGTTTCCCGCTGGGCGTCCTGGCGGCGCGGGCACGGGGCGGCCTAGGCGACGTGGTGGTGCGCATCCTGTCGATCGTGGGGCTGACCCTACCGTCATTCTGGACCGGAGTGCTGATGATCTACTTCGTCTCGCTCTATCTGCCCACCTGGCCCGCCATCGGCTACGTGCCGCTGCGCAACGACCTCCTGGGAAACCTGTCGCGGATGGTGCTGCCGACGCTAGCCGTCTCTTTCCCGATGATCGCCGGACTGAGCCGCATTCTCCGGTCGAGCCTGCTCGAGGTGCTGCGTCTCGACTACGTCCGGACCGCCCACGCCAAGGGGCTGGCCGCCCGGATGGTGCTCTACAAACACGCGCTGCGCAACGCCCTGATCCCGGTGGTGACCATCGTCGGGGTGCAGGTCGGCTACCTGCTCGGTGGGGTGGTAGTGATCGAGCAGGTGTTCGCCATCCCCGGCATCGGCCGGCTGGTTATCGGCGCCATCAACGAACGCAACTATCCGCTGGTCCAGGGGATCATCCTGGTCATCACCGCTATCTTCGTGGTGGTCAACCTGCTGGTCGACCTCACCTACGTCCTGATCGACCCCCGGGTGGAGTACGAGTGATGACCGCGTTCTTCTGGCAACTGTACCGGAATCGGGTGGGCTTTCTAGGATTCGTTCTCTCCGCCGTGGTGGTGCTGCTGGCGCTGCTGGCGCCGCTGATCCGCAGCCACGATCCGCTTGAGCAGAGCATCCGTGACCGCTTCGAGGGACCGACCCGCAGCCACCTGCTGGGCACCGACAACTTCGGCCGCGACATCTACTCGCGGGTCCTCCACGGCTACCGCACCAGCGTGGTGGTGGCCCTCACTGCGGTCGGGCTGGCCACGGTCGTCGGCACCCTGATCGGGCTCGTCGCAGCCTATTATGGCGGCTTCATCGACCGGCTGCTGATGCGCCTGATGGACATCCTGCTGGCCTTCCCCATCATCCTGCTGGCGATCGCGGTGGTGGCGGTGCTGGGCTCGGGAACTGTCAATACCGCGCTCGCCATCGGCATCGTCTATACCCCGATCTTCGCCCGCCTGGCCCGCGGCCCGGCCCTGAGCGTCCTCGCCTGGGATTACGTCGCCGCCGCTACAGCGCTCGGCGCGGGGGGCCGCCGCATCGTGCTCCGCCACGTGCTACCCAACGTGGCCGCTCCGGTCCTGGTGCAGACCACCCTGGGGCTATCCACCGCCATCCTGGTCGAGGCCTCCCTGTCATTTTTGGGGCTCGGCACCCAGCCGCCGACGCCGTCGCTGGGCCTGATGCTCTCCGACAGCCGCGACTACCTGCTGCTGTCGCCCTGGGTCTCGGTCTTCTCGGGCCTGGCAATCCTGTTAGCCTCGTTGGGCTTCAACCTCTTCGGGGATGGCCTGAGAGATCTCCTGGACCCGGCACTCAGAGGGCAGGCCTGATAGGTACAACTGGGTCAGCCCCCGGTAGTGATGTGAGAGTATCCCACCCCCCTACCAGATCCAGCGGATCCGTCCTTAGAGATGCGTACCAGACCTTGGCAGAGCCCGCGGTTTTGGAATTGGTGCCGGTAGGGAGATCGTGGAGTGAAGGGGCGGTTCTCGAACAGGCTTCACCGAGTTTTGCCCCTACCAGGAGAGAGAAGAATGATCGAGAAATCGCTTTCCGGACGGGGATAACCCCATTTGAAGAACGACTTGAAGGGGGTATGAGATAATCTCACACTACGACCCGACACCGGCCCTTCGAACCCACCTGGAGTGCTTACCAGAGCGACCGCTACCGACTGGCGCCCAGCGCCCCCGACCTGTAACGCGGGACGGGAACTGATGGAGAGTGCAGCCATGAATACCGAGAAGGTCCTCGACGCCTTCGATCAACTCGATATCTGGCCGGTCGAGCGCAGCCTCTCCGCGATCATCGCCGCTAGCGCCCAGGCGGTGGGAGCGGTGAAGGCTGCACTGCCACAACTCGCCCGGGCCGCCGACGGCGTCGAACTGAAGCTTGCGGCAGGCGGCCGCCTCCTCTATCTCGGGGCCGGAACATCGGGCCGGCTAGCACTCCAAGACGCCGCAGAATTGCTGCCCACCTTCGGCTTCGACCGGGCGCTGGTGCTCATGGCGGGCGGCGAGGAGGCCGGCACCACCGCCCGTGAAGACGACGAGGACAACGAGGAAGGGGCGTGGGCAGCCATCGAGAAGGCCGGCGTAACCGAGAGTGACATCGCCATCGGGCTCTCCGCCAGCGGCCGCACCCCCTACACCGTCGCGGGCGTCACCGAGGCCCGCCGCCGGGGTGCGCTCACCGTTGGCATCGCCAACAACCCTGGAAGCGCCCTGCTCGCGGCTGCCGAAGTACCGGTGCTCCTCGACACCGGCCCCCAGGCGCCTGCCGGGGCCGCCGGGCGCCCCCGGCCCGCGCCCCGGGGTGGCGGGGGGGCCCGCCCCGCCTCGCCGCAGGCACCGCCCAGAAGGTCGCTCTCAACGCACTCTCCACCGCCGTCCTGGCCCGCCTCGGCGGGGCCTATGGCAACCTCATGGTCGGCATGCGACCCATAAACGACAAGCTGCGCCGCCGAGCCATCGCCATCGTCGCGAGCGCCACCGGGTCCAGCGAGGATGCCGCCCGCGCCGCCCTCAAGGCGACCGACTGGGGAATCCGCGAGGCCATCGTCGCGCTCGAGACCGACCTCGAACCGGAGCGGGTCAGGGCGGTGCTGGCCCGCTCTGGAAACCGTGTGCGCGAGGCCCTACGTGCCGCGGGAGAGGGGACTGAGGGACCGCCGAACAGCCCGTGATCCTCGCCCACATCCTCAGGCGACCCCTCTATGGGTCGCGGCCAACCAAGGGCTCGTCCGATTCGCTTCACCCTAGCGCGACTTCTCGGACAGTCACGGCCTTCATCTACCTCGTTGGCTGTGGAGCTCTCCGGCGCCAGCCTCCCCCCAGCCTGCTCACCCGACCTCCACTACGCCCTCGACCACACGCTCATAATCGCCATGAGCCAGTCGGGTAGCTCGAGCGACATCCTCCGCTAGCCTCGTAGCTCTGCGCAAGGCTGGAGCGCTGACCCTGGCAGTGAGCGAACGCCGGTACCCCCTGACCCAGAAATCGACACGCAAGATCTTGGTTGGTATAATCGTTACCCATACGGTAACGAAACCAGAGTAGAATGTATGGACATCGCCTTCAGAACTCGGAAGCTCAAGAAGATCTTCAACTCGGAGAAGGAACTCAAGAAAGTGTATGGCAACTTGGCACCTACTATCCAGCTGCGCCTTGCGGTTCTGAAGAATGCCCCTACATTATCAGCGGTGCCCACAACCCGACCGGAGCGGCGGCACCAGCTCCGCGGCAAGCTGAGGGGACAGTACGCCGTAGATATTGATCCTCGATACAGACTGGTTTTTAAACCGAGCCACGACCCGGTCCCACGAAGAGAGGACGGAGGAATCGATACCGACAGTGTAACCGCGATCACCATCAGGGAGATAACCGATTACCACTAAAGGGGGGTTACCAAATGGCGACAGCGGCCAACCAGTATCAACCAGACTATGCCGTCCCACCGGGTTGGGTCTTGGCGGAACGCCTTGAGGCGCAGGGGATCTCGCACGCCGAGTTCGCTCGGCGGTGTGGTCGGTCCCCAAAGTTGATCAGCGAGATCATCGCGGGAAAAGCTCCCATTGAACCGGTGACCGCGCTTCAGTTCGAGAGGGTGCTGGGGGTAAACGCACGTATCTGGATAGGCATCGAGTCCGACTACAGGCTTCACCAAGCGCTCGAAGCCGAGACAAAAAAGGCTGCGGAATCGGCTGCATGGGCAAAGCGCTTCCCGATTAGCGAACTGGTGAAGCGGAAGATTATCCCCAAACCAGCATCGAGTGCCGATAAGGTCTCTACCTTGTTAGCCTTCTTCGGCGTGGGGTCGGTAGAGGCGTGGCAGAGCAGGCACAACAAGGAGAGAGTCGCCTACCGCCACTCTCCAAGTTTCAGGAGCAATGAGTGGGTGTTGGCAACGTGGCTCCGGCTTGGAGAGCTAGAGGCAGAACAGGCGGAGTGTGCCGATTATAGCGAGTCAGCCTTCAAAAGGGCTTTGGTCCGCATTAGAGAGTTGACAGCTATCCCAATCGATGAAGCCTTGTCGGAGACGCGACGGCTCTGCCTGGAAGCGGGCGTCGTTCTCACTGTTACCAAGCCACTGCCCAAGCTGGCCCTTAGTGGGACAACCCGTTGGCTGACACCGCGCAAGGCGCTGATCCAGTTGAGCGCTCGCCACCTGACCTGCGACCACCTGTGGTTCAGCTTCTTTCACGAGGCCGCCCATATCCTGCTCCACAGCAAGAGGGGCATCTTTGTCCAGGGTGGCAAGGGCAAGCTGACGGACGCCGATGCGGAAGCCGACAGATGGGCGTCCGATTTTCTGCTACCGCGTCACCATTGGGATCGGTTTATAAGGGGTACCTCTTTCGACGAGAGTGGCGTTGTTCAATTCGCCGCTAACCAGAGGATCGATCCCGGTATCGTCGTCGGAAGGCTCCAACATGAAGGGCAGCTGCCCTGGAGTCAGCTCAACCACCTGAAGTCACGCCTGCAGTGGGGGGAGGACGCAGGCTGACTCTCGGTGCTGGCTGATCCCTGCCCTACAGGTACTTAGCCTCGCGACGAGTTCGCCATGCCTGGGACGGCGGCCATAAGGCCCTGCCCTGAATCTCAGGTCGTAACTACTCTATTTGCCGCGCTCTCCGCACTGATGCAGTAATAGAAGGCATCGCGCTTCACTGGGCTTGCCCGACCGCCTCAGCAGTGGCGTCACGAAATAGGGCAAAGCTCCGTGAGCGGCTACGCGCCAGGTCGACATGGACAGCGACGGCCCGGGCCGCCTCCACCTTGCGCAGGCCGGTGGTGACGTAGCCACCCCGCTTCAAGATGCGCTCGAACGCTTCCCAGGTCCCGCTGATAGCATCCGGGTCGCGATAACGCGCCTGCTTCGTAACGGTTGGCGACACGCGGGGATAGGCACCGAAGCACCGCCTACCAATCGCCGAAGTACCACGCCTCCAACTCTTCAATCACGATACGGTTGGCTACTTGCCAGGGGCCGCCGCTGGCTTGTGAGCGCGTACGCAGTCTCGCCGCCATCGCTGCGGCTTCGAGTTCCGCCTTGAGCTTCTTGCAATCGTCGTTGTCGCGGTCGACCATCACGATGATGCGATATTCGTCGGGTAGCCAGCGGGCATAGCCGCACATCCTTCAGCTTCTTTCTCAGGTCGCGCTTACCTCGGAAGGGATGAACTTCAAAGGTGTGCCCCTCGGGTAACAGGCGCGGCAGCAGGCAGTGCAGAAACGCCTCCATCGACTGTTCCTCGACCAGCAGCAGATGCTGCGCCGTCATCGGGTATCCTCACAAGGCCTGCGAGACGGCGCGCCATGATCGACCAACGGATCGCCCACGCCGAATTGGCCCTCCATCCACAGGTCGCCGAGCCGCGCACCCTCTTCCACGAGCTCGTTGACGCCCTTGCTGTCCGAAACGCGTTGTGCCCGGGTGTAACCAGCATCATCGCGCCACAGGACGCGCACTTCCTTGGGCCGTAGGGCACCAAGGAAGAATGGAGAGTGGCTGGTGATGAGTAGCTGCGTGCGCTCGCAGGCCGCTCGGCATTCCTCCGCCAGTTCGGGCAGGAGGCGTGGATGCAGAAAATTCTCCGGTTCCTCGACCCCGATCAGCTTCGGCGGAGCCGGATCGTACAGGAGGGTCAGATAGGCGAGCATTTTCAGCGTCCCGTCGGAGGCGAAACGGGCGAGCACCGGCGTCGAGAACGGGGCGTCCTTGACGCGAAGAAGCAGTCGGCTGTCCGCCAGAACCTCCGCTTCGACCCTCTCGATACGCGGCACCCGCCGACGCAGGGTGTCGAATATCTTCTCCAACCGTTCGGGGTGCTGATTGTGAAGATACTGGATCACGTTCGCCAGGTTATTGCCCGTGGGCGACAGCCGCTCCTCGCCCCCTACCTCAGGGCTCCCCCGCGCGGCATCGGCGGAGAGGTAGGAGAGGTGCCAGTTTGTAATGAAGTCGCGCAGGGCGATCACACGCGGATTCTCCGCGAGCATACCGAGGGTGTTGACCGCCAACACATCCGGGCCGGAGAGTTTCCGCGGTACCCGCCTGTCGTCTCGCTCAGGTGCGTCGCCCGTAATAACCTCGCCATCGCCTAGCCTGTAGTCCAGGAAGTTGAAAGGGCGGCCCGCGCGGCCGCCTCGGGTCCAGCGCAAAAACTCGCGTGCGACGACGGGGTGCCCACTCTCTTCATCGATTTCCAGGTGGTAGGTGATGAGCGGCATGCGAACGTGTCCAACGTGTTCCCGGTATTTCAACTCGATGACGATCGGTCCCTGGCTATCGCGGCTTCGCGGTTCGCGAAAGCGCCCGCGTCGGTCCCACGCCTTGCGGATTCCGTCGGCGAAGCACTCCGACAAGAAGGCAAACACGTCGAAGACGGTGGATTTTCCGCTTCCGTTCGGGCCGAGCAGCACCGTGAGCGGCGTCAGTTCGGACAGGGTAACGTCGCGGAGGGCTCGGTAGTTCTTCACCTTCAGCGATGTCACCCGGGGTGGCTTATGCTCGGTCATCCGCCCGACCAAGTTCCATGCAGGTAAGCGGCATGGACGGGATCGAGTGTGGCCAAGAACCTCTCGCGCGTAGCAGCGGTATCCGTTTCGACGGGGCGGCGGGCATCGGGGTGTATGAGCAACTTGTGGCTGGTTACGTAGGTAGACTTGGGGGAGTAGACTGCCGCTCGAGCAGCAGCGGAGGCGTTGTAGTGGCAATCGCCCAGATAGTGGCGGGGGAAGCGCTCCTGCCGGTCAGTCATGCGCACCACGATATGCATTTTGTCCCTACACCTAAGCCAGAGCCTAAGTGTAAGCTCCTTCAGATTACCGGTCAATCAACCAAAGGCTTGAAATCCTCACCGGTCATGGGTTCATGTTCGTTCCAGCGACCGTGCATCTCAATCAAAACGCGCTGCTTCGACGGGGCGGGTTGGGGGTTTACCTGTACTACGTGCGCGGAATATTTTGGCGATTCAGCCATCGCCTTGACCAAATCTGCCACGAGATAGCGTGGTGCCCACCCCACCACATGGTAATCCGCTGTTTGGATTTGCACCGCCAACCCGGTCGCCGGATTGGTCAATTCCAGTGTGACGTACAGTTTTTCATCCTCGATCAGGCGGCCAATCCGCTCTTGGGCTGATAGATTTACGTGCCGCCAGCCGTGCAGAAAGAAACGGCACTTGAAGCTTCCGTCTTCGTGCTTTAAGAGTTTTGGAAAGACCTCGTAAGTGTCTGTGACGCGACGGCCACCATTTACCGATAGAATCTCGACAGGATCTGCATTCGCTGGGAGGCCGAGGTTGCACAGGTAATCCGTACGGTCTGGCCTTCCCGGTGCAATGACCCGATTCCTGAACAGTGGAAAGAGCTCTGAGGATCGGTAATCTTCCTTCAGATGAGGAAAATCCCAAAGTGGCGGGAACCCCGCCTCTTCTTTTGCCTCTTCCGCCCCACCCGTATAACGAAAGCGATATCGAGAATGTTCGACGTCAGCGTCCAGTCGCCCCACCGGGAACCACCGCCGGCTCCGTTCTTTGTCCTGCCAAGCTAGGAACAAGGTCTTCTCGCTCATCAGACAAGCTCCTGTAACCGTTCGCAATTATAGCGCACCAGCTCAATCGCGAACCTTCTGGCCGAAGGGGATATCCAGTCATTGGGGATGCGGTTTACAAGATCACTCACAATTCCCCGGTTCAATCCTCTGGGCCTCATTAACGCTGGTTGGAAAAGGTGTGGATAGGTGCGCGCCGCCCGCCGAACCAGTTCCAGAGGGCTGGGACCGTGTCGCTCGTTCTCCGACCAGTAAATTGCACCGCGCCCATTTTCCGCATAGCAACCGACGCGATCTTCTGTCAGATATCTGTCGCGGCGCCCATCTCGAAGCTCCCGGCCCAAGGAGGATGCGTGATCAAAGGAGGGGGCTACAGCCACATTCAGGTCGATATCGTCCCACTTCCAAAGCAGACCCCAGTTCTCATCATGGCGATCAGTGTTGCCTATCAACGCATCCAGAACCACGAACTCGGCGATGTCGAGCTTCGCCCGCCTCCTATCCTCAGGCTCTAAAATCTCGTCAATTACCTGCCAGATATTCTCCAGGGTATGGCTCGACTGACGAAATCTTCTTTCAAGGTCGTAGCCATGAACGACTCCCTCCAATAACTGGTTGCCATGGTGTAACAAGCTCCCTTTGCGGACAAAAGATTCTGTCACCGACCCACGTTCCCCTTGGAACGTGGCTAACTCTACCCTCGCATGTCTAGTCCCGAGCACAGAGGCTACTTCGCTGGCAATCTTCTCGGCCCAGTGCTCTCCTGTATTCTGCCGAGGGTATTTGAAGAGCCAAGCTGCTGGGCAGTCAGGATTCCAATACCAGAACTTCTCCTTGCTCCCCATTTGCTCAGGTTCAAGGATCCATTCCGGTTGCACCTCAACGATTGGGTATGGGTCAGACACGGCGATGACTTCGCGCAATCAGCTTCATACCGCCACAACTCCTCTTGGCAAGTGTCGCCCAGCACCCTCGCCAATCGTAGGCGTAGTATGTCACAACCTGAATTGGGCTGAGGGACTTTGACCAGCGCGGAGTACGGGCCAGATGGTCAGTACTCCTCTTGGGATCAGCCTTCGCCAGCCTAGCGCTGCTGGTGCCAGCTCAACCGATGGGGATGCGAGGAATCATCTCCGGCTCGAGCTACTGACCCTAAGCACCTCCCACGCATGGATTTAGCTGAGTACTTCTCAGTAGTCTCTCCAGAACTGGTCACGGCTATCTGGTCGTGCTGGTGATTAAGGGGCGAGAGGTCATGGTGTGGTCCTCGTCGGTGAGATCCACACCTCAGCATGAGCCAAGGGTCTACGAGCGGGCTTCTAGCCCCCCGACGGACGGCAGCTCAGGTACCGGCTGGGGAGGCGTTCGAACGGCGCAAGGCGCGTCAGCCGGTGAACGGCCGCACCGGCTCTCGCTGCAACCTGAGCATGCCGGAGCCGAGAGTCACAAACCGCTCAAGTCTGCAAGACCCATCCGAACTCCAGGTGACGGCCCTCAAGTAAGCTATTTGTAGGGGGCCCACTAGTCTAAGGAGGCAACCTTGATTCGCATAAGGCCTGTGTACCTCATTATCGGTCTCGTCATCCTCATCCCCCTCGTTGGGGTCGCCTGGTGGCTCGTTTCTCCCCTCTTCCTGAACCGCACCGTCGAGGAAAGTTTTCCCCTCTCGGCCACAGCTACCATCCCCGAGAACATGACCCAGGCCGAGGTCGAAGCGGTTATGGCCGGTATGGCCAAGGTCGAATTCGCCGCCAGCGACGATATGCCTGCTCAGGACAACCCAATAGAGGTCGCGCGCGGCCAGCTCCAGGACGCCGACAGCTTCCACCGTGGCAGCGGCGGGGCGATCATCTATCAGTTCGCCGACGGCACGGCCTTCCTCCGCCTCGAGGAGATCGAGGTCACCAACGGTCCCGACCTGCATGTGATCCTCTCGGCTCACCCCCAGCCCAGTAATCAGCGAGAGCTCAAGGAGGGCGCCTACGTCGACCTCGGGCAGCTCAAAGGCAACCGTGGCAGCCAGAACTACGAGATCCCGGGCGAGGTAGAGTTGAGCGGCATCCAGAGTGTCGTCATCTACTGTATGCCCTTCCATGTGGTGTTCAGCACCGCCACTCTGATGGCGAACTGAGGGTGGACCCCGCGTTGGGTCTCGAGGCTGCAGCAGTTCGGGAGGTTGCAAAGCCGCACTAGCGATTCGAGGGGTCTTCCCTCGCTTGCAGCACAGCCGATCAGGGTTATCAGGGTCAGTTCCAGCGGTGGGTGATCTATACCTTGATGAGTTGGTGTATCGGTGGTGGAGGCGGGTCGAGCGCTACTTGCCGGGGGCGCAGGGGCGACTTGATCGGGGGCTCAAGCTGATCCTGCGAAGGTGGGTGGTGGAGCTCACTTCGGGTGGCGGACGTTCCAGCGGAGACTGAACCGGACTATAGCTTGCTGCCTGCCACCACCGAGCATTTCCTCTAGCTGGCAGTGATTCGTTTGATGGTGGGGAGATTGGTGAGCCAGATGTCAACCAACCCACATTCCGCACCCCCTGTTGATCAGCTAGGTATTTTTGATGTATGGCCACAGCAGAGGTGTCAGAGCTACGGATCGAGGACCTTGATCACCTCGGCATCATTGCCGGTGTGATCGACCGGATTGGCCTGGTGGAGGGGGTTAACGACCGGCTCGGCACCAGCCCGGATGAGATCATCACCACGGGCCAGATTCTCAAAGCGATGATCCTAAACGGCCAAGGACGGACTCTTCGGGTCGGATTCGTCA
>MKWU01002867.1_pt1 | contig 24193 bp, 23 predicted proteins | sample 809101 | NCBI WGS metagenome assembly MKWU01 (sample SAMN05860141, study PRJNA318959) | sponge metagenome | host: Aplysina aerophoba | place: Slovenia: Piran, Adriatic Sea, Gulf of Piran | collected 2013-05-07 | reverse complement strand
AGTGCTTCAGGCCACGTCGTTACCTCCGTAACCCGCTCCGATTGCTTCCGGCTGGAGCGACAGTTGCCGGGCGGGATTCGCACCCGCTGTGAGACGGTGCCTTCTCACGGCACACGGTCGTTCTTCGAGTAGTATTCGTCGGTCTCGAAGTAGTGGACCGTCGAGGCGGCTTCACTCAGGCGGGCGACTGCGGCAACCATATTGCGCTCAGAAGTAGCCTCGATACTCTATCATCCGCAGAGAAACATCTGTGTCCTGATTCTGAAGTTCTTGTGATTTCTTTCTGACGTTCGGCAGTTTCGAAAGTGCGCAGGCAGAAGCGTTTGATGGTGGCGAGTATGTCATCCGCGAACTTGGCCCATCTGAGGGAGCGAAGCGCCGAGGCTGCGGTGGAGACCGCGGCCAAGCGGTTCGGCCACGTGGGCGGCTGGAAGATGGGGCCGGACGTCGATCAGGAGGTCTTCGCGGCCGACGAGTACCGCAACCACGCGCAGCCGCAGGACTACACGCGGCCGGTAGTCGTGATAGCGCGCTCGCGCTGAAACCTGCTGTGGGCGGAGAGGAGGAAGGAAACATGTCCGCATCGCCGGAACGGCAAGGCGGTTGCCAGTGCGGGGCGGTTCGGTACCGGCTCTTTCGAGCCCCGGTCGCGCTCTACGCCTGCCACTGCCTGCATTGCCAGAAGCAGTCCTCAAGCGCGTTCGGGCTCTCCATGTGGGTGGAGCGCGACGGGGTCCAGTTCACCGGAGCCGAGCCCCGCATCTACCGCACGAGCGGGGAGTCGGGACGCGAGAAACATTGCGCGTTCTGCGGCGAATGCGGCACCCGGCTCTACCACGCTGGCGGGGGCGTGCGCGCTCATGTCAACACGATGCTCAGCATGAAGGCCGGGACCCTGGATGACACCTCCGTCGTCGTGCCCACCAGCCACCTCTGGACGAAGCGGGCACAGCCTTGGCTCGTACCGGTGCTGAATAGCGCGGTCTGCTATGAGACCGAACCGGATTCCGAAGATTCGCTGCGCCGCCAATGGCGGGACGCCGGTGGTGGATGGTAGTGACGAGGCAGCTGCCCTGTGCGAGCAGGCGGTCTCCATCGGTCCGGATTGCTAGTGGTGAATGAGGTCGCTTCTCTCAGACAAAGCCGTCGCGAAGCTTGTCACCACCGTCAACGGAGCGCAGGACAACTGTCGTTTCCTCGAGATGCGTTCCCGGACTCCACACCGGTTCCCGACCTCTACCATTGTGCCGAACACCTGAAGTCGGAACTGGATGCGTCCTGCGGTGATGGACATCACCGAGCGCACCTCCGCTGCATGCCTCGTGCGAAACCCTCCTTGTCGAAGCCGATGGCGTCGAAGGGCGATCTCCTCTCTGGACTGTCTAAGACGATCCTTTGTATCCAACGTAGTCATGGACGCCTTCTCCTTCGCCGTGGCTGTTACAACACCGCCACATTGGCACATCACGATGCCGTCGGGTGGGGGCGTCCACTCCATCGCTTACGTTCCCAAAGGTAGTCCGCCTTGCTGGCAGACGTCTCTGTCTTCCCGTCGCAGGCCTCGGTGTTCACACCAACACAAGAATTCGACTCTTTATCGACAAGTCCGATCCGTCTGCTGGCACGGATGTCTCGGCAGGGAATGTCGCGGCATGTATAGCAAATCCCATAAGATGCGTGATCTATAGCAAATCTCTGATGTGCCGCTCTGTCCATTCGTGAAGCTTGTCTTGCCGAGACTGGGGACTTCGCGAGTGGACATCATGGAGTCGAATCACAAAGGAATGTCGACGTTCGTGCGGCGTGTGGGATTGGCCCTGAGTAGCCTGCTAGTGGCCGTGTTCCTGCTGATGAGTAATGGAATCCAGCTTGTTGGAGGAAAGGCAACTCTTCTTCACATCCAAGAAGCACGTGCTGACGACGGTGGCGATGGCGACGGAGACGGCGATGGAGACGGCGACGGCGACGGAGACGGGGACGGCGATGGCGACGGCGATGGAGACGGCGACGGCGATGGCGACGGCGATGGAGACGGGGACGGCGATGGAGACGGCGATGGAGACGGCGATGGCGATGGAGACGGCGACGGCGATGGCGACGGCGATGGAGACGGGGACGGCGACGGAGATGGAGACGGAGACGGGGACGGCGATGGAGACGGGGACGGCGACGGAGATGGAGACGGAGACGGGGACGGCGATGGAGACGGGGACGGCGACGGCGATGGAGACGGCGACGGGGACGGCGATGGAGACGGGGACGGCGACGGCGATGGAGACGGCGACGGAGATGGCGACGGCGATGGAGACGGGGACGGCGACGGAGATGGAGACGGAGACGGGGACGGCGATGGAGACGGGGACGGCGACGGCGATGGAGACGGCGACGGAGATGGCGACGGCGACGGAGATGGAGACGGAGACGGAGACGGGGACGGCGATGGAGACGGGGACGGCGACGGCGATGGAGACGGCGACGGAGATGGCGACGGCGACGGGGACGGCGATGGAGACGGAGACGGGGACGGCGACGGCGACGGAGATGGCGACGGAGACGGGGACGGCGACGGAGATGGAGACGGAGACGGGGACGGCGATGGAGACGGGGACGGCGACGGCGATGGAGACGGCGACGGAGATGGCGACGGCGATGGCGACGGAGACGGCGATGGCGACGGGGACGGCGACGGCGATGGAGACGGGGACGGCGACGGAGATGGAGACGGCGACGGAGATGGCGACGGCGATGGAGACGGGGACGGCGATGGAGACGGAGACGGAGACGGGGACGGCGATGGAGACGGGGACGGCGACGGCGATGGCGACGGAGACGGAGACGAAGATGACAATGGGTCGGACAGTGGCGCTATTGGCCGCGACGACTTTGTTGACCGCTTGCGCGACGGGACCTTCTGAGACCGGCGCAGGCCGCTGTCCCTCCTTGGTCGACTATTCCCTGGAGTTTCAGGAACGGGCAGCGGACGAAGTTGAAGCGATGCCCGAGGACTCGGCGATTGTCGCCATGCTGATCGACTACACGTTGATGCGGGACCAGACCCGCGCCTGTATCGGTGTACCGACTGGATCCTGACGGCTCTTGTCCAGGAGAAGTTCGATGGCCAAACACAAAGCAGAAAACGCAAGCCTCAACTTCACCAGGATCGCCGGACGCATGGAAATCGCACCGTTGCTGGAAGAATTGGATGCAGGTTCGGAAATGTGGTCTAAGGATACGAGCCGACAGCGAAAGGTCCGATGTCAGCGCCACACTCGAAACATTTTCCTGCGGGCTCCCCTAAAGCCGCTTCCGCCGGGCGCGAAAAATGCCAACGATGTTCATGAAAGCCGACTTGCACCGGCAGCCGCCAGGTTTCCGCTGGCATTGGCGCTCTGCGAGCGAACCGCTGCTGAACTCAAGGCCGAACTCGGGCGGGCGACCCTGGTGGCATTGCTACCGAATTGCCAAGTTTATCCGCATGTCGATGTCGGGGCCTATTATCGGGTCCGGGACCGCCTGCACCTAGTTTTGAGAAGCCCGCAGGGAAGCTCCCTCACCGCCGGTGACGAGACGGTCGTGATGCGCGAGGGGGAGCTCTGGGCATTCGACAACAAGGTCCGACATTTTGCCGAAAATCCCTCCTCCGAACCACGCATTCACCTGATCTTCGATGTCTTGCCAGGTCCCGGCCGCGGCTTCCACGTCTTGCCCGCCACTCCCGAAAACCCGCTACCGTCATTCCACTGACAGCTGGCGGCCGAAATTCATCGGAACGAGCAACTTGATTGCCGCCAACAGGGCATGAGCCGCTGAATCCAACCGCACCGCGTTATCATAAACTTCCGTTCGCAGTGCGCCCTGAACACGCTCCGGCTTGGAGATATAGAACATGTCGTGCAGCCCTCGAAACTGCAGTTGCCGCAACGATCTCAGCCCGAGATTGATCGTACGCTCGTAGCTTGAGGCTCGGCGTGCTTCTCCGAGCGCACAGGCGAGTGCCATTGCGTCCGCGAACCCTTCCAGGTACACTCCAGTGGAAGCTGCGTGCGGTGGACCGAATTCGGGGTGAAGCGGATCGTAGAACCTGCCACTCAAATCGGGGTCAACGCCGTCCCTCTGCTGCATGGTCTGGAGCCAGTCGTTCAACTCCAGTGCAAAATCGGCGAATTGGCGCAGACCGGTTTGGGCGAACAACGATGCACAGGCCTGCGTTTGCCATGGCACGAAGGCAGGATTCCGCTTTCGATAATGCCTCTTGCGGCACAGCTCGAACACCGTAGTACAGCGTTCGAGAGTGGGTGCATGGGGAATCCCTCTTCGGGATGCCTCGGCCCAGAAAAGCAAAGCCTCCCCTGAATAGAAGTTCCAGTTTTCCCCGTCGCGATCACCGGGAAAGAAGAAAGTACGGAACCCATGCTCGTCATCGACAAGCGAATTGACGCCCGCTGCAAGCATGGCCAATTCGGCGGTGAATTCATCCCTAGACGGATTTTCCATGATTGCCAGCCCGGCGAGCGCAGCGGCACCGAGCTTCGCCCCTGTGTGTTCGACGATAGCCCCTCGACCGTTGCCGATCGGTTGGAAGTACCGTCTCAGGTTGAAGCGCAAATTGCGTCGTGCTGCATCGCGGATTTCGGCAGAGTCCCTGAGTTCACCCAAACGAGCGAGCGCTATCGTCGCAAGAAAGCGCCGGATGGCGTTGTCAGCCGGCGACTGCGAACCCCGGCTCGGCCAGTACTTGTAAGGGAGCGAGCCATCAATGGACAGATTGCTAAGCATCCATCCTTCGATTCCGTCTGCAAGCTCTACCGCGAACTGCCTCTCGAATGTCGGTCCGGTTTCAATCAACGCTCCGCCTCGAAAGAGCTTCGTGAGTTGACACTGGTTACCGGAAAACAATAGGTATTGTTCCGCGCAAAATGAGCGGAGACAGCCGTGGGCAGCGAAGTCTTCGCGGCTGACCTCTCGTTCCTCGAGAAACCTCATCAGGGCCCGTTCGAACCCGAGATTGGCCGCCACCATGCGCGTCGGGGCGAGGCGAAGGAGATCACCACCCAAGGCAATCTCGATACCAATGAGACCACGGGCGCGAGGATAGAAAGTCCGCGCGAAACGCCTTGTCGGAATGTGCCGGAAGTTGCTGGCAATGCACACCTCGACCGTCTCATCCGGACGCGCTCCAACAACACGACGCAGATCCGAAAGCGAGTCGCCGTGAATCCAGCCCGCACGACGGGCCACTGCGTTTCGACGAATGCAGAACCAGATCGTGTCGGCAGGTGCTTGCCGGGGTTTCAACACACCTCCAATTTGCTGTCCGTCCGTTCTTCGCGGGTTGGGGTGTCACTCTGAATGGACAGCAGTAGCGGCTGAAGTATCTCGGCGACGAACTCAGCTCGTCCACTTACACCCGCCTTCGCGTATAGCGAAGTGGCCTGCAACCGTGCAGTACTTTCCTTAACGCTGCGAATTCTGGCGATTTCCGCAAACCGGAATCCCTTGATGACCAGCCATGCCACCTCCTTCTCGCTACGCGTCACTCGCCACTCTTCCAGCTGCTCGTCGATGCTCTCACCGAGTGCCGTCGATAGAAACTTGTTCCGACGTTCCACGCGATTCAGCCGTACACGTAATCGGCGCAGATCCCTAATGCCGAGAATCATCACCACCGATATACCGACAAACACGATGAACTCGACAACAAAATGGAAGGTACCGTATTCCTCTTCGTACAACCAATCGGCAACGATATCGTAAGCAAAGAACAGTATTGCTCCGCCAAGCACGGCCAGCGCGAGCATGCGTTGTTGAATGATGGCTCGGGATCTCGCTTTCATGTGATCTGTCGCCTGAATTTCGCGATCGGGACCCTCGGTTCCCGCCGATAGCACCATTCGATTCCGAAGCAAGCGGCACCCTGAAGGTCATTGCTGTTCGATAGGTCCCGACAATAGAGGGACAAGTAATCCCGAATCCGAACCCAAGGAGCAAGGCTGTCTGAAATTGCCGCGAATGGTTTTGTAGCCTTGAAGCACGTCATGTGCTGGGTCCTGCTGCCGATTTGGTCGTGACCCTTCTCATGGTCGGCTATCACCTGTTCGCACTCGAGAAAGCGGCGGTGAACAGAGCTGTTCTGGCGATCCAGGCCTCAATCTAGTTTCGGGGCCAATCACCATGGTCGGGACCTTCCATGGCAAGATCAACGACGACGCGGTTGCCCAAAACAGCACGGTGTTAGGTGATATTCTCGATACGATTCCGCTGCTCTGGCGAACCGGCGTTGTCTTCATCAACGTTTGCGCCATGATTTCAGCCGCGCAGTCCTTCCGATTTTCCGTGACCGAATCGTACGGTGATCTGTTCTGCTTCACGGTTGCCCTCGACATCGATCGGCTCGCCTGAGGCGCTTCCTCCCCGTTGAGAGCATCGGCCAAGCACTCAGGCTGAATGCCCTCAACAGCCGACGCAGCTCCGCTCGTCGCCATTGTGAGCGCATTCGAGTGTTGAGGCAAATTCGACGCCTTGGGAAACCCGAGAGAGGAGGCGCACCATGTATCCCCCTCTGAAACTCTTCACCGACGCGGATAGTACTCTCATGCAAGAGCTAGAAGTCACGCTTCTCCGGCAAGCTCAAGCGATCCATATTATTGAAAGAGCGCGGGTAACAGATCAATCGCACCGGGTGTCGGACGAGAATTGGGAACGCATCAAGGCCCGGGCCAACTGCGCCGGCATGACGATCTCGGCCTACCTCGAGGATAGTGCCCTTGCCGTCGATCCGGGGCGTCCTGCCATCACCCTTGCGCTGACACACGATGACCAGCAGGTGTTGCTGATGTTGGTCGAGAGCATCCATGCCCAGCATTACCAGAATCGAGGGGAAGATCCGTCGATCCGGGACAAGATCCACAACAGCACCTCGTTCCTCGCCCGCCAGAAGATGAAGGACATGATCCGGGATGGTCACAGCGAGGAACTGCACACCACCCTGGCGCTGATGCTCGGTAAGGATGAGGCAGCGAGGATCGTCAAGGCGCTGGTGGTCTGACGGGTCCGATCACGGCGGGATCAGGGAGATCCTCCCCGCGTCCTGGCGGCGGCGGCCGCCGTGGAGGCTCGCGTGAAGTGGCTTCACGCCAGGGCCCGGCCATCGGACCGGTGCACAAGCGGCGGGCGGCGGGGTCTCGTTCCTGGACGCCAACAGGAGCGCGCAGGAGTTCGCGGTGTCTGCGGAAGGTCTGCGCGGGACGGACTACAGGAGCAATCCCGCTCTCATCCGCGATGGTTTGCACCTGCTCGCGGCCGCCGAAGGGATTGGAAACTGTATAGGTGACTGAAACTGAATGATCTACCGCCGCTCCGGCGACTCGCGCATGAGCGCCGCCCCGACCATATCAGCCCACGGGTGGTGTAGAGCCGCATCGCGCAATTCTCCTGATTCCGGCGTGTGTGCAGGGAACGGTTCTACCATAGCGAGCCTACGCATCCCCGGCGGCGACGGGAACCGTCGAACCAGAGAGGTGTCTGGCGGGCACAGAACCTTCGTCGACGGGAGATCGCGTGAAAGCTTGGTGCGATTCCGAAGACCCGGGTCTCGGCGTGGGAATGACACTGGGAGGGGCAGCTGGCATACTGCGGGGTTCGTCGGACCAGAGACCATCAACGGCAGGCCTGCAAATCACCACGGGTCGGGAAGGAGCAGATTCATGAGCCGAAACGACAACAATCAGACAGGCATCCGGTTTTTCGCGCCAGACGCCTTCAACCGCCGGCAGGTCCTGGCGGGAAGCGCTTCGGCAGCAGCTCTTGCCACGGGCATGGGAAACCTCGTGGCAACGCCGGGCACGGCCAAGGCCGACACACCGAAGAAGGGCGGTCGCCTGCGCCTCGGCATAACCGATTCCTCGTCCGACGAGACCCTCGACATGAACCTGGCCACCACCATCGTTCCAGGCGTCTCGGCCGGCGCCCTCTACAACAACCTCGTGGAGGTTGACGCGAACAACGAGCCGATCCCCGAGCTGGCTGAAGGTTGGGAGGCATCCGCTGATGCGAAGCGCTGGGTCTTCGCGTTGCGGCGGGGCGTCGAGTTTCACACCGGAAAGACAATGACCGCGGAAGACGTGGTCTTCTCGCTCAACCGGCATCGTGGGGAGGACAGCCAGTCGGCCAACAAGGCGATGTTTGCCGATGTGACCGACATCACGGCGGATGACGATCACACGGTGGCCATTACGCTGGCCAACGGGAACGCCGACTTTCCCTTCATCCTGTCGGATTGGCGGTCGCCGATCTATGCGGCAGGCACCACGGACTTCGACCTGGGGATCGGAACGGGTGGATACGAACTCGTGAGCTTCGAGCCCGGTATTCGCATCTCGCTGAAGCGAAACCCCAACTACTGGAAGGAGGGGCGTGCGCATTTCGACGAGGTTGAGGTCCTCGGTGTGAACGACGGAACGGCACGGAACACGGCGCTGATCTCCGGTGAGGTGGACGTCATCAACTCGCCGAACCGCCAGACCTTTGCGGACCTGGTCGCGACGCCAGGACTGCAGGGCATCGAGGCGCAGGGCTTCGCGCACTACACGATGCCCATGCGCGCCGATACGGCGCCGTTTGACAACAACGACGTAAGGTTGGCGCTAAAGTACGCACTCGATCGCGAGCAACTCTTGCGGATCATTCTGTCGGGTCATGGTGCGGTCGGAAACGATCACCCCATCAGCCCGGCCAACCGCTTCTTCGCCAGCGAATTGGAGCAGAGGACCTACGATCCCGACAAGGCGAAGTTCCATGTCAAGCAGGCCGGCCTCGACAGCCTCAAGGTGCAGTTGAGCGCCTCGCCGAGTTCATGGGGAGGCGCCAGTGCCATTGACGCGGTGGCCATCTTCAGGGAGAGCGCGGCCGAGGCCGGAATTGACATCGAAATCGTGGCTGAGCCGGCGGACGGCTACTGGAGCAATGTCTGGCTCAACAAGCCGTTCTGCACGTCTTACTGGTTCGGTCGTGAGTCCGAAGATGCCGTCTTCTCGCTGACGTACGCGGCCGGCGCACCGCAGAACGAGAGCTTCTGGGCCGACGATCGGTTCCAGAGCCTGTTGTTTGAAGCACGTGCGGAACTCGACGTGGCCAAACGCCGCGACATGTACGTCGAGATGCAGCAGATTCTTCACGAGACCGGGGGCTCGATCATTCCGCTGTTTAACAACAACCTGCTCGCGGCGAATGACAAGGTTCGCTTTGGCAAGGTGGCTGGCAACCGGCAGCTCGACGGGCTGCGACTCATCGAGCGCTGGTGGATGGCCTGAGAAAACTCGGGCGACGGTTCCGCAACCGCGCGGGCCTGCAATTCGGAGAGCGGCATGCACGACCTTGTACGGGAACGGCTTCGGGCCGAATTGGCGGCACGAGGTATTGACGGCTACCTGCCCCAGACCGAGGCCAACCTTTTCTACGTCACCGGCTACCAGAGCGGCTGGGTTGACCTGAGCTGGCGTTGGATGGGTCTGGAAACTGCCTTCCTGCCCACCGACCCCGGCCGTGAGCCTTTTCTGCTCGTCAGCGACTACTCGGAAGCGGACGCGCGCTTTCAGTCGGACCTGGCCGACGTCCGGACGTTCAGCATATGGGTCGAGTGCCGCGCAACCGACCTCGTCATGGATCCGACGCGACCGAGCAGGCTGGTGCGGCCCGAACAGTACGATCCGGCCGAGATTTTCGGCATGATACGGCAGATCGTCGTGGACAGCGGTCTGTCGCGGTCGGTGATCGGCACGGATCTCGGGGTGATGCGCAAGGAGACCTACGACGGGCTCTGCGACGTGCTTCCCGACTGCACCTTCGTCGACGTGTCCGAGCTCCTCTACGACCTGCGCAAGATCAAGCATCCCGAGGAAGTGCGGCGCCTGCGCAACGCGGCCCGTGTGTTCGACAAGGCCCTCGCCGAGGCCATGGCGCAAGTCGGAGAAGGCACGGCCCTGGCCCATATTCGGGCCAGCTTCGATGCTGCTGCGATTGATCTCATTCGAAGTCAGCCTGACCTCGGAGACTATCAGGGTACGTTCGGCTTCAACTCGATTGGTCGGGGGGACGTCAACAGGGTCAGGCACGGCGATATCGTCAAGGTGGATGCCGGCGTCCGTCTGAACGGCTACTGGAGCGATTGCGCACGTGTCTTCAGCTGTGGTCCGCCGTCCAATCTGGCGGCCCAGATCCACGACGCCCTGCTGAGCGGGTTTGAAGCGGCCGAAGCTGCGATGAAACCGGGTGCGACGATGCGCGAGGTCTACACCGCGGCGACCGAAGCGGTGCGCGACCGTGGCTTTCCGAACTATTCGCGCGGTCATGTGGGGCACTCCATCGGACTCGACGACCAGATCGAGGAACCGCCCTACATCGGACCCAACGACACGGTCCTGGAACCGGGGATGGTCCTGGCCCTGGAGGTGCCCTACTACCCGGCGGGCCTCGGCGGCTTCAACATCGAGGAGGTCCTGCTGATCACCGATGACGGTGTGGAGGCCTTCAACCAGTCCCGGCGGACACTCACCACGCTGTCTCCTTGACCCTCGACAGGTCGGCGCAACTTCGTTCGTGACGGTTGGGTGGTGGGGTACTTCGTCAAGGTCGATGGCGAGAGTTCACGTGGTCGGGAACGTGCCCGTCTGTGGAGGCAGGTGCCGACACATGCTGAAGGCGGCGCCAGCGTCTCCAGGCTGCCGAAGATCAAGATCCTCGATGAGTTCGACTTCGCCTGGCACGCCCTCTTCCCCATCCGCGCGACCGTGGACGAGTGATGCCGGTCAGTCGCCCCTGAACAGGGTCAGGACTCCGGTATAGGCGTAGAGACGGTCAAGCGAGATTTCGCCGTTGGAGAAGAATCCGGCGACCGGCACATCGCCCAGGACATCCCGAACGATCTCCATCTCCCGGTTGACGGCGCCGAACATGTGGGGCCCGCGGGCAAGGCAGCTGAAGTAGAGCCCACCGAGGGGACGGGGCACCCGGGACTTCAGGGAGTGAAGCATGCGCCTCAGGTCCGCCTCGGCAGCTTCGTTGTCGCGCACACAGAACATCAGCACGTCACCGCGAGTGACGTCATCTCCCAGCAACATGGCGCGCTGGTGCGGATCGATGCCGACGATGTTGCGGACCACAAACGCGCCGGCATCCGATCCGGCGATGGGCAACGCCACGTGGAGCGATGCCGGGTCGATGGGCCGCTGCGAGGCCCGGGCGCCGGTGAATCTCTCCCCGAGCACGTCGAACACCGGCCGGCCATCCAGTTCGAGGACCGCTTTGCCGTCGGCACTGGTGATTTCGTGGGACCCATCGAGGAGTGAACATCCCTGGGTCAGCGCCGTGGCGACTTGGGCTCCGCTCAGCAGCACACCCGAAAGACCGTCACCGGCTCCACCTCCCGCATGGGTGGGAGACCGGGACCGCGATGAGGCGAGACCACCGACAAGAAAACTCCCCGTCTCGCGGGCCAGGCGGGCCAGACCGTTCAGGACATCCGCGTCGCGCGGATCACCATGGACGATGCCGAACCCGGCCGTGTCGCCGGGATCCGTATGCTGCCACCTCTCGACCGCCTCGCCGACACTGCGAAAGACGTGAGCCCTGACGCCGGGCAGGCGGCACGCAAGCGCGACGATCGCTGGTTCGTCGAAGGATTCGACCGGGTTGGAACAGACGCCGATGCCGACGGTTCCGCACCATTGATCGAGCCCGGTCGCCGCGGCAAGAAAACTGACGACATCGTGCAGATGCCCGGCGACATGGTCCGTGACATAGACAAAGCCGATGTCATCGTCATCGAGGTCGCCAAGCTGTGCGGCCACCGATCGCACCGCTTCCTGCCAGTCAGATGCGACCGCATGACCACTGGCGAAGACTTCCGGCATCCCTGCTGACAATCCCCTGACCCGGAACCAGCATAGAGACAGCCGCCAGCGGTGCACATGCAAGAGTGCCCCTTGATCGCCCATTTGCTGTTGAAGAAGCCGTGGCCATGTCGCAGACTTCGCGCTTGCGGTGCCTTGGGGAGCTTCTGTGCGCGCGTGGATGTCGATTAGGGAATGACTGCGAACGTCCGTGGCACCATGCGGAAACGAGGCCGTTGGAAGTTCCTCTCCTGGCTGTTGCCCCACAGCATCCTTGTGGTGTTCAGCGCAGTGATCCTGCTTCCCCTTCTGTGGTTGCTCCGGGTCGCCCTGACGGACAAGTCGACGGCCTACAAGATTCCGCCCGAGTGGGGTCAGGCGAGTCTCGACAACTTCATCGAGATTTTCACCGGCTACCCCTTCTTCAGCTACTTCCTCAACAGTGTCACGGTCGCCCTTGGCGCCACGGTCATTGCCCTGCCGCTTGCAGTGGGAATGGCATACGCCTTTGCCCGCTACAACACGGGAGGCCTGTCATTGCGCCTCTTCGTCCTGTCGAGCCAGATGCTGCCGCCGGTCATCCTTGTCCTGCCGCTCTTCACGCTCTTCCTCAAGGCCTCGCTCATCAACACGCTCCCCGGCCTCATCCTGGCGCACATGACACTCAGCCTGCCCTTTCTTGCATGGCTCCTTGTCGCCTTCTTCGACGGTGAGGTGGCCACACTCGAGCAGGCCGCGCGCACTGATGGCGCCACCCGCTTTCAGGCGCTGGTACGCATCACGTTGCCTGTGGCGGCCCCGGGAATACTGGCGGCCGGATTGCTCGCATTCCTGCTCAGCTGGAACGAGTTTCTCTATGCCCTCATCCTGAGCGGCCCTCACACAAACACATTGCCGGTCGGTCTGTCGTCGTTCCAGACCCACCGGGGTGTCGATATCGCGCTGCTGTCGGCGGCGACGATCTGCGCCATCCTGCCGGCCATGGTCCTGCTGCCCTTCCTGCGCCGCTACCTCATCAGGGGCCTGTCGCTGGGGGCACTGAAGTAGGAGTCAGTCGATGAACGGAGTCTTCTTTGCGTCGTTACTGTTCAACAAAAAGTGGAGATAGATCATGAGATTGTTCCTTTCTGTCTTGGCAGCGCTGGCGCTTGGTATCGGCGCTGCCCAGGCACAGACCATCCGTATCCTCATGGAGACGGTTCCCGATACCCGATACATCCAGGAACTGCTGCCGCAGTTCGAGGAGGAAACCGGCATCGATGTCGAAATCGAGGCCATCAGTTACATCGACATGCACTCGAAACTGGTGCCGCAGCTGATTGCCCCTGAGGGAAGCTACGATCTCATCGTGGTCGACTTCTACTGGGTCGGCGAGTTCACCAAGGCCGGCTGGCTGATGCCGCTTGACGACCTTGTCGAACGTGACGGCGTGGATGTCGACGTCTATGTGCCGAAGCTCATGGATCTCGTCGGAAGGGTCGAAGGCGTCCTCTACATGCTGCCCTTCTACAACTACTCCATGGCGCTCATCTATCGCCAGGACCTGATTGACGATGCCGACGAGCAGGCGGCTTTCCAGGACGCCTACGGCATGGAACTCAGGGTGCCGCAGACCTGGGACGAGTACTGGAAGCAGGTCGAGTTCTTCACCCGCGACACCGATGGGGACGGCAACAGGGACTTCTACGGGACGGTCATCCAGGGCCAGCGCGGTGACTGCATTTCGATGCAGTGGGCCAACTACCTCTATTCACAGGGTGGCCTCTATCACGACGAAAACTGGAACCCGCTGCTCGATTCTCCGGAAGCCATCCGGGCGATGGAGTACTACCGGGAGGCCGTCGAGAACTACAGCCCGGCCGGCTCCGAGGCATACTGCTTCGACGAGGCCTTCAACGTGATGGCGCAGGGGCGGGCCTACAGCTTCGTCACCTTCAACATCCTCTATGCCGGTTTCGAGGATCCTGAATCCTCCGAGGTCGCCGGCAAGGTCGGCATCACACCCAATCCGGGTGGCGGCCTGAATGGTGGATGGGGCTGGGCAATTCCCAATTCCAGCCCGAACAAGGAAGCCGCATGGACCTTCATGAAGTGGGCAGAATCGGCGGCGGTGGCCAAGGAGCGGGCCATGCTCGGCGGTGCGCCGACCCAGGCCGGGATCTTCACCGATGCCGATGTCGTGGCGGCGCGACCCTACTATCCGATCCTGGGCGAGATCCTTGCCGGAACGAAGGACTTCCCGGTGTTCACGTACACCACGGAGTTCGTCGAACAGGTGGGTCTGGAACTCAATCTTGCGGCCACCGGCGAAAAGCCGGTCGCCGAGGCGATGGCGTCAGCCCAGGAGAGGCTGCACGCGCTGCTCGTCAAGGACGGCAAGATCGAGGAGTAAGTCCAGGGACATTGTATCATGTCCGTGGCCACGGCTGACGGACTGACACTTGCCGGGAGAGACCGGCGCTTTGGGCTCCTGCTCACAGCGCCGGGTCTCCTGTCCCTTCTCATTGTCATCACGTTTCCGTTGTTTTTCACGCTCTTCACAAGCGTCCACGACTACACGCTCCTGACCCCCAACTACGACACATTTGTCGGTCTGGAGAACTACGAGGAGGCGCTCGACGAGGAGTATCTGCCAGGCTCGCTCTGGGTGACGACGAAGTTCGTCCTGGCGTCCATCGTCATCGAATTCATCATCGGCTTTGCGGTGGCCCTGTCACTCCATGCCACCCGGCGCTTCGGATCGATCTACTACCTCATCCTGCTCGCCCCCCTTCTCATCAATCCCGTCGTCGTCGGCCTTCTCTGGCGCATGCTTCTCCATTCGGAACTCGGCATCATCAACTACGCCATCGGTCTCGTCGGAATCTCGCCGGTAAGCTGGCTCGGCGATGCCGATATCGCCTTCTGGACCGTGGTGCTGACCGATATCTGGCACCAGGTCTCGTTCATGGCCATCCTGCTGGTCGCCGGGCTGGCTGCACTGCCACGGGAACCCTATGAAGCGGCGCGCATGGATGGCGCCTCGACCATCAGCTGCTTCATCCACATCACCCTGCCCCTGATGAGGCCGGTGATCGCGGTGGCGATCCTGTTGCGGATGATCTTTGCCATCAAGACCTTCGATATCGTCTTCATCATGACCAAGGGCGGGCCGGGCACGGCCACCGATCTCATCAGCTACTACATCTATCGTGCCGCTTTTTTCGGGCTCGATATCGGGCGCGCCTCCGCCATGGCAGCCGGTCTCCTGGTGATCATCGTGGCCCTGACGGCCTATCTCTACCGGTACATGAACTCGTTGAAATAGGAGGGCCCGCGCGTGGCCAACATCGTTCTTGAAGGTGTGACCAAGGTCTACGGCCAGGACATTCTCGCGGTTGACAACATCGACCTCGAAATCCGTGAAGGCGAGTTCATGGTCCTGCTGGGTCCTTCGGGCTGCGGCAAGTCAACCACGCTGAGGATGATCGCCGGCCTCGAGGAAGTGACCTCGGGCACCCTGAGGATCAGTGACGAGGTCGTCAACGACGTCGATCCGGCAGACCGCGACCTTGCCGTGGTGTTCCAGAACTACGCGCTCTATCCGCACATGACGGTGGAACGCAACCTTGCCTTTGGCCTGAAGCTGCGCAAGACGCCACAGGAGGTCATCGACAGGCGCATCCGCGACACCACGGCCATGCTCGGGATCGACAGCCTGCTGGACCGCCGCCCCAGTGAACTCAGCGGCGGACAGCAACAGCGGGTCGCACTGGGCAGGGCACTGGTCCGTGACCCCGAAGCCTTCCTTCTCGACGAACCCCTGTCCAACCTCGACGCCAAGCTGCGCGCCGCCATGCGCACGGAACTCATCAAGATCCACCGCATGCTCGGCAAGACCGTCGTGCACGTCACCCATGACCAGGTCGAGGCCATGACCATGGGTGAGCGTATCTGCATCATGCGGGAAGGCCGGATCATCCAGGTCGGCCCGCCCCTCGAAGTCTATCGGCATCCGGCCGACTCTTTCGTCGCCGGATTCCTTGCCAGCCCGCCCATGAATCTTCTCAAGGCAAGGCTGTCAGGCCACCACGGTGTCGACGAGGTCGACCTTTCGGCAGTCAACCTGCCCATTCCGCGCCACCGCCAGGCACCCCTGAGGCGGCATGCCGGTTCCGAGGTCGTTGTCGGCATCCGTCCCGAAGACGTCCACACGCAAGAGCCTTCGGACGGCACCCATCACCGGGTCGATATCACCGTGGTGGCTGTCGAAGTCCTTGGTCCGGAGGTCATCCTCGTCGCCGACCTTGGCGGCGGGCAGGAAATCTCGGTGAGGCAGGGGGCAACATTCCACGCGGTTGCCGGCGCCCGTATACCCCTCTACATCGATCTTGAGCAGCTTCACTTCTTTGAAGTCGACAGCGGTCTCGCCGTCCTCCATGGCGGTGCCAGCGGTCCGGTCCGCCCGGAACTCGGCAGTTATCTCAAGGAAGGCGGACCCTGACAGGGAGCCCCTTTGTGACAGGTCCCGAACATCCTGCGCCCGTCCGGCCCGACGTTCGCCCCATGACGGCGCATATCGGCGCCGAGATCGCCGGGGTGGACCTTTCCCGGCCGTTACCCGACGACGCGGTGTCGGCAATACGCGAGGCGCTCGTCACGTGGAAGGTAATTTTCTTCAGGAACCAGTCACTGGATCACGAACAGCACAGCCGGTTTGCCCGACAGTTCGGCGAGCCGACGCCGGCCCACGTGGTCTTCGGTACCAGGGACGGTCTGCCCCCGGAAATCTACCCCGTCACCAAGTTTCGCGTGGCCATCACCCGGGGAGGCGAAAAACCGCGCCGCGCCTGGAAGGGCTGGCATGCCGACGTCACGCCGGCGGTCAATCCGCCGTTTGCCACGATCCTGAGGGGCGACATCATTCCTCCCCATGGCGGCGACACCCTGTGGCTCGACATGACCCGGGCCTACGAGACCCTGTCACCGGTGCTCCGTGGATTCATCGATCGCTTGAGCTGCATTCACCGGTTCGAGCCGCCATCGGGCGCGGACCGCAGCCGCGAGTATGATCAGCAGGTCGAGAGTGCCGCACTCATGGCCGAACACCCCATGGTGGTGGTTCATCCGGAGTCCGGCAGACGCGTCCTCTATGTCAATCCGGAGTTTGTCCGGAATGTGGTCGGGCTGTCACCCTTCGAGAGTGAGCGACTCCTCGAGTTGCTCTACGAACACGCCCTCAGGCCCGAGTTCATGGTGCGCTTCCGGTGGGAACCGGGCAGCGTGGCCTTCTGGGACAACCGGTCCTGCCTGCATCTCGCGACACCCGATATTTTCGATCTCGATTTCGACCGGCAATTGTACCGGGTCACACTGATGGGAGAACCGCGCCGCGGCGTCGACGGCACCCTCTCCAGACTGCTTTCGGGTTCTCCGATTGCCGCCATCGACGCCGGCTGAACGGTGTCAGGCCGCCGGGAGTCTGCCGACACGAGGGTAGAGGGATTTCAGGCGTTCGTAGAGTTCCCGGTAGAGGCCATAGGCTTCCCGGTAGACGGATGAGGTTTCACCGTCGGGTTCGAAGACACGGTCCGTCCCGACGTAGGCGTTGATGCCGGCCCAGTCGTCAATGACGCCCACCCCCATGCCGGCGACAAAGGCGGCGCCGAGGCACGATCCCGGGTGATCGAACAGCCTCTCGATGGGCCGCTCGAGAACGTCGGCCGTGATCTGAACCCACAGATCGCTTGCCGCACCTCCGTCGCAGGCGACAACCCTGGTGACCTCCAGCCCCATGTCGTCGAACACATCGGCATGGTGCCGGAAGCCGAAGGCCACCGATTCAAGGGCCGCACGCCATACATGAGCGAGCCCGTGGTGCAGGCCGAGACCGGTCAGGGTGCCACGCGCATGGGGATCGTTGAGAGGTGTCTTCTCGCCCAGAAAGTAGGGAAGCAGGAGAACGCCGCCGGCCCCCGGGGGCAGATCCGCCGCCATGGCGTCAAGGAAGGCATGGACGGAACGTCCCTCCTGCGCAGCCTGTCCTGCCTCGGCTTTCGCAAGGTGGGTGGCGATCCAGTTGAGGACGCTGCCACTGGCGGCCATGCAGCCGTTCGAGAAGTGGAGACCGGGGACGATGTGATAATCGATGAACATGCGGGGGTCGGTCACCGGACTGGTGCATGACAGCAGGATGTCCCCTGCTCCCCCGTACTTGACGACCAGGTCGCCGTCCCGTGATGCGCCCGCCACGAAGGCGGAGGCGATGTGATCGGCGCACCCGGCCACAACCGGCGTACCGGCGGCCAGTCCCGTCTGTGACGCGGCATCGGATGTCACCTCCCCGACAACGTCATGGGAGGTGTGAAGTGGCGGCAGACTACCCGGCTCCAGTCCGGCGTGGGCGAGAAGACTGTCGTCAAGGGCGCCGGAGGCAAGATCCATGAATCCCGCTTCCAGCGCCCAGTTCCGCTCGATGGTCAGGGTCCCGCACAGCCTGGCGGTGATGTAGCTGTAGGAGCCCGTGATGGCGTGCATGCGATCCCGGTTGCCGGGTTCATGACGTTCCAGCCAGCGCAGTTTGGGTGCAATGATCTGCTGGTTGATGCTGCCGCCGGTAAGGGACAGGAACGCGTCGGCGTCCACGTCCCGCGCCATCGCTCCTATCTCGTCGATCGCCCGGGCATCGTTCTGCTGGATCGAATGGCGTATCGCCAGACCGTCTTCATCGAGAAGGATGAGGGTGGGAACCATGCCCGTGACCCCGACACCGGCGATATCTTCCGCGCGTATGCCGCCGGCGCTGATCAGCTCCGGCACGATGGCGCAGACGTTGGCCCACCACAGGTTCGGGTCCTCCTCGGCCCAGTTGGGGTGATGCGAGAGAAGTTCGCTGGGCCTCGAGGCGATCGCCTGGACACCGCCCCTGCAGTCGACAAGGATGCCGATGGTTGACGTCGTGCCGATGTCGAGGCCGAGCAGAAAACTCATCAGGAACGGCTCCTGGAAACGACCTCCATGAATCGGGCAACCCGGTCGCGATCGACCGGATTCCAGGTGTCGCCGGCGACCTTGAAATAGGTTCCGACGATACAGCCGTCGGCCACGGACAGAATGCCGGCGATGTTCGCCGCCGTGCAGCCCGTGTTGGCAAGGACCGGAGTCTCCCCCACAGCGTCCTTGACCCGCGAGAGTTCGGATGCATCCACAGGTTGTCCGGTCATCGGTCCCGAGACCAGGACAGCGTCGGCCAGAGAGGAGAAGACGGCGCTCTCCGCCCGTGATTCGATCGATCTCGCGCCAACCGGCGACGCGAACTCCGCATTGATGTTGAAGAGAAGTTTCAGGTCGTCCCGCCCCAGGTCGTGACGCATTCTGAGCGCCCGGGCGGCATCGGGCTGCCACAGGCCCATGTCGGAATCATAGACTCCGGTAAAGATCTCCCGGGCGAAAACGGCGTCCGTGGCCACGGCGATGGCCACGGTTGCCACCGGGTCCCACAGGTAATCGACACCGAAGGGGACGGTGACACGTTCCTTGACGGCCTCGACGGCGGCGGTCATGGAGGCGAGCGATTCGGGCGAGGCTTCAAGCAAGTAGGGCCTGTCGCCCTCGTTGCCGAACATGATGCAGTCGACGCCTCCCCCCTGGAGGGCTTCGATGTCGCGCGACACATGATCGATGATGGCGGACATGCCCCCCACCGCATCATGCAATGGCGATCCCGGCAACGCCGGAAGATGCGCCATGGCGATCACCGGTTTCCTGTTTCCCAATCGCTGCGCAAGCCATTCCATGCCCTGTTCTCCCGGAGTGGTTCAGTCCATCAGCACGCCACCACTGGCGTTGATCGATTCCCCGGTCAGGAACCGGGAAAGATCACTCGCCAGGAAGACGGCAATCGACGCAACATCGTCGGGCTCCTCGAGACGACCCAGCGGTGTGGCTGCAATGTACTCGTCGAGCACGGCCGCGGGCGTCATGCCGCGCAGCCTGCCTTCCCACGCGATCTCCCGCTCCTGCATCGATGTCCTGACGTACCCGGGGCACACGGCATTGACGCGGATGCCGCTGGCAGAGACCTCCCTTGCCAGTGACTGCGTGAACCCGACGACGGCAAACTTGCTGGCGGCGTAGTGGGCAAGGTAGGGCGCGCCGATCTTGGCGGCGAGCGAGGCGGTATTGACGATGACACCCTCGATGCCCGCTGCAAGAAAATGCCGGACAGCCTCCCGGTTGGTGAGGAATACGCCCTTGGCGTTGACGGCCATGTTGGCGTCCCATTCCTCTTCCGTCAGGTCCCTGACGGCATTCATGGTGGAGATGCCGGCATTGGCGGCAACGAGATCGAGCCCTCCCATCCATTGCGCCGCTTCCTTGAAGACCCGCTCGGTAGCGCCGGCATCGGTGACATCGAGAGCATAGCCGCGAGCCCGTGATCCGAGATCCGCGGCCGCGGTGACGGCAGCCCCTCCGTCGATGTCGCTCAACGCCACCCGAGCCCCATCGCCATGGAAGGCCCTGGCGATGGCAAGACCGATTCCCCTGGCCGCACCGGTAACGAGAGCCCGTCTTCCGGCCAGCAGTCCCCTGTTCGTCATGTCTCCTCCCGTCACCGGCTTCGCCGGCCGCCACTATAGTGTCTGGTGGACGGATCGACAGTGTTTTACCCGGTGCCGGTCTGATGCAAGAATGGCGGCAACACGCGGAAGGGCAATCTCTTCATGCTCCACGATGTGGTCATTTCGGCCGATGCCCACGTGGGTGAGCCCGATGCCATGCGGGCCAGGCTCCCGGAGCGCTATCGCGATCTGTTGCCGCGCCTCGAGAGCGATGTGAACGGCGACTTCAAGGTCACGCTGGCTGGTGAGGATCTCCGGAATTCCACCGCCGAATCACTCGGCGAGATCGATCTCATGAAGGAGTTCCGCACCGATCCTTCGCAAGGCACGGACATCGACAGGCGCCTGCGCGACATGGCGCTGGAGGGTGTCGATGCTGCCGTGATGTTCCCCAACATCGGCCTTTCGCTGTCCGGTGGCAGAGGCCCCACGGCATTCCACCACGCCTGGGCAAGGGCATGGAACGACTTCGTGTGGGACACGTTCGGTCCCTGGCAGCACCGCCTCAAGCCCGTCGCCATGATCGCTGTCGACGATATCGACGAGATGATGAAGGAAGCCGAACGCGCCATCAGACTCGGATTCTGCACGCTCTTCCTGCCGGCCAATGTTCCCTGGCGGCCCTATCGCATGCCCGACTACGAGCCCCTGTGGTCCCTGGCCGAGGAAGCGGGCATTCCGCTCAACTTCCACGTCTTCAGCGGCAACCTCGCCCTTCACGCGGATTTCGTCGATCTCGGCGCCATGGATACGGACCGGTTCGCCGCCTACTCGGGTGTCATGGAACGACAGAGCGACTGGCCCGAAATGCTCAATTCCACGGTGCTGGGCATGGCCGCGGGCATGGCTCCGATCGTCGAGTTGACGGGTGCCGGCGTCCTCGAGAATCACCCGGACCTCAGGATCGTCGTCACGGAAGCGGAATGCGGCTGGCTGGCATGGGTTCTCCATGCCATGGACCAGATGCAGCGACAGCGTCACCTCGGCATGAAGAAACTGGACCTGCTCCCCAGTGAGTACTTCCTGCGCCAGGGCGCCATCACCATCACTGACGATCCCGTGGCCCTCAACAACGTGAAGTTCACGGGCAGCAACATCCTCGTGTGGGGTAACGACTATCCCCACGACGAGGGTTCCTGGCCGAAAAGCCGGCCCTTCATCAACCGGATTCGCGCGGAACTCGACCCCGAATCGGCACACCGGGTGCTCTGTGCCAACGCCGCGGAACTCTTCGGTTTCGATCTCGATCGCCTTCACAAGACCCGCGACGAGGTCATGCGCCACGCCGCCTGATCGCCGGAGTCACCGTCCTCGCGAACTGTCAGGTCGTTCCATGTGGCGTCGGCTAGGCCTCGCATGCCCGTGAACGCGTCCTTGCCTGGTCACCGTGGTCACGCATCCAGCCCGGCCATGCGCCACATACTCTCGCGTCGCGCGGCAGGGGCTGCCACTCGACCGGGCGAAGTGACGCGCCCGACAGGCAGGACCTCTACCTGGATGAGGGGAGACACTGGCGACTGTGGCCAGCGTCTCCACTCGTGATCATCAGAAACCGGCTTTGACCTCGTCGAACTTGACGATCATCTTCTCCCGGATATCGGCGGGGATCTCGTCGTAGAAGTTGCCCTGGGCCATGAGGGCGACGGGATCGACGATACCAAGTGATTCGAGAACGTCCTGGGGCACCAGATCATAGGTCTTCTCGTTCGAGTGACCATAGCCATAGGCTTCGATGAGATACTTGCCGACACGCGGTTCCATGGCGGCATTGAGGTAGTCGTAAATGAGGTCGTCAGACGACACCCCGCTCGACATGACCGTGAACCCGCAGATCCAGGTCATGATTCCCTCCTTGGGATTCATGAAGACCACCTCGATGTCCTGGTTCTTCATCTCGATGATCGAACTGTTCCACGACCATGCTGCCACCACTTCCCCTGCGGCCATGGCCTGCTCGAATTCCGTGGGAGAGGACCAGTAGAACCGCACGTTCTGGTGAAGGGCACGGACAACTTCGGTGGCGTCGTCGATCTCCTCGTCAGTCATCTCGAAGATGTTTTCGGCACCGGTCAGGAGGCCACCGACCGCAAAGCTCGAGTCGACCGAGTCGTTCATCGCGATCTTGCCCTTCAGCTCCGGTCTGAGCAGGACACCATACGACTGTTCGTCCTCGCCGAGCGGAAGCAGGTCGGGCCTGTAGAGAATGGAGCTGTTGCCCCAGTCCCAGGGCAGGAAGTAGTACTCGCCCTCGATCTTGACCCCGCGGATGTCCTTGGTGGTCTGGAAGACGTCGTCCCAGGCCTCGATGCGTCCGACATCAAGTGGGCGCAGTGTGCCCGCGTCCCTCCAGCGCGCCACCGAACCACTGCACGGATGCGAGATGTCTGTCGGGAAACCGGAGCGCAGCTTCTGAAGCGCTTCCTCCTCTTCGGCAAAGAGCGTGAAGGCCGGAGGCGCACCGTGCTTGTCGAGGTATCCCGGGTAGAACTCGGGCAGTTCGTATCCCGCCCACTCGAAGACACTGAGTGCCGCGGGATCCGTGTTGGCCGAGGCACCTGACAACGGCAGGGTTGTCCCTGCGAGGCCGATACCTGTGGCAGCGAGTGTGCGGTGAAACTCCCGCCTGGAAACCTCGCCGCCAACAAGGTCGTCCACGAGACGTGTGGCCTTGGATTTACGATACATGGTTATGTTTCTCCCTCGATTTCAGTCAGTGAACATGATCGGACATGGCGCGTGAAGGCAAGCAGCGGGAGACGTGATCATGAATCGCTGCCGCCATCCATGGCACGCAGCGGCAGTCCGCGTTCGATCCAGCCTGGTCTGTGACCGTTCCCCATCATGCCTTCTGAAACATCGTAGACTTCCACAAATCCGTGCCGCCGCAGGATGTCGGCTGCCCGTGCCGAACGCACACCGGAGGCGCATATCGTCGCCAGGGGATGCGACAGGTCGCCATCAACCGCTTCAAGCACCGCGTCGACAAAGAAGGCCGCTCCCTCACCGGCAAGGCTGATGCCGATCGCCATTTCCGGCAAACCGGTGCTCAGCCATTCGTGGTCGGTTCTCACGTCGATGACGAGAAGGGCGTCGCGGCTCACCAGCGCCCAGGCGCTGTCGGCAGCCAATGTTCCGTCTCCGGCGCGGCCCAGCGCCAGGAAGAGAACAAGAACAGCAAGGGCCGGGCCGGCTGCGACGCCGATCCGGCCCTTGCCATGGCGCCGCGCGTGGCCGCGACGATGGAGTCTCTTGCCACGCACAAGGCGCTGGATGATCAGGACACCGACAGCGTGTACCGCCAGTTGCCGCTCGCCGAAACGGTATCGTCCGGAACGAACCGGTCGCCAGGATCCGTGGCGCCCGTGCCAACCGCACCGATTCCCTCACCGGCCAGGCCGGCAACATGCTCGAAGTCCCCATCGAACGTGGCAGGCACGTCACCCTGGGGCAGCAGTCCGGTACCATAGGCAGCGCTCGGCTCGCCCGTCAGGACATTCCAGGCAACCCTGGTTCCATCATCGGTCTGCCAGAGGCTGGCGCCGCACGGGTCTTCGCACACCGCGCACGGATTGCACGGATCTTCCTCGCACTCGGATGCGCAAGGATTGCAGGCTCCGCAGCCCGCTCCGCAACCACCGCAAGCACCACAGCCGCCGCACGCTCCACAGCCGGCCGCAAGGCCCGTCGCCGTCTCAAGGCTGGCGCCGC
>MKWU01002866.1_pt1 | contig 24206 bp, 28 predicted proteins | sample 809101 | NCBI WGS metagenome assembly MKWU01 (sample SAMN05860141, study PRJNA318959) | sponge metagenome | host: Aplysina aerophoba | place: Slovenia: Piran, Adriatic Sea, Gulf of Piran | collected 2013-05-07 | reverse complement strand
CATTAGAACTGACCAGACCAACCTCGCGGCGGGCCGCCCGGCGGCCCCGCTCCGCGCGAAAACGGCGGCGTGTGCCGCTGTCACCCGCACGACCGAGCCGTTTAGCAGTCCGCTGACAGACCGGGCGGGGAGCGCCGTCCGGCGCGCCCGGAAGTCTCATCCATCGGACCGCCGGAACCATCTTGCGGCGGGCCGCTTCGCGCGTCGACAAGAACAAAGTCGTTGACCGTTCGGGGTGCGCCGCCGACCGCGCGCAAACCCGCGACAGCGCCGGAGCCCACCCTCCCCTCGCAGACTCGGTACACTCGCTCGCCGATTACCGAGCCGGCTATCGCAAGAGCCCCCCAATGAGTCGTTCCGCCTGGGCCCGCTTGCGCCAAACCCGCCGCGTCCCCGTCGTGCCGCTCGCGGCGGGCGCGTGCACTCTTGCGGGTCTCTTGCTCGGTTTCGGGGTCGGTCAGATGCTCGATGCACCGCCGGGCCCCATGGCGGGACCGATCGCGATCGCGAGCGGCATCGCCATCGCCGCGTTCCTCGTCTTGCGCGCCCTCGACCGGAGCCGCGCTTCCGGGCTCGAAAAGCATGGGAGATCCCCGGCGGCCACCACCCGCGACGCCATCGAGCATGCCCTCGCCGCCCCGGGATGCGCGCTCGCGTATTCGGTGAGCACCATCGCGCGCGCGGGCGTCATCGACCATCTGGTCGCAACCCCCGTTCGTCTCTGGGTCATCGCCGCGATTGACCGGCGCGTCTTCCGCGAGGAGCTCCCGAACGTGCTCGCCGAGATCGCCGACAACACCACCGCGGTGTGGGACTGGGTGCCACAGGGGACGCCCGTTCGAGGCTGTTTGGTCCTTGGTGGCGAACGGCGCCCGACCCGCACCCAGTACGATTACGGCAAGGGGCCGGTCGTGGTGCACACCCCCGCCACACTCGCGCGTGAACTCAAGGCCGAAGCGGTGCTCCCGCGCGAGATCGACGAGCGTGTCGCGGACGCGGTCGCCGAGCTCGGTCCGGTGTCCGGATAGCCCGTGTCCGCGACGTCACCTTGACGTGCGGTCCGCCAAGGGGCCCGGGCATCGGTCTCGAATTCCCCCACCCGGAACCGCCCAACCTCCCGGAGAAAACCTCAATCGGACCCTCTCGCCCACGAACTCGAGGAGCGGGCTCCGGACGGGATCCGCGCCGGTGCGGGCGAAGGCCTCGCCGGGAGCGCGGTGAAGAAACCTCAATCGACTCGGCGGCCGCCGGCGGACGGCCAGGACGGGAGCGCGCCGCGCCGACCGCAACACTCGCGCCAGGCGGTCACAACCTCGACCAGGTCGGGGGCATCTCGGCGCCACCGAGGAAGCGATCGCGGTAGTACCGCTCGTTCCACACGAGGAGCTCCCCGCGCCACACTTCCCGGGCGCGCGGCACGGTGCCGTGCACGATGTCGACCGCTTCGCCGGCCGCCACGGCCTCGACGAGCCAGCCGCGGTCTTCCTCACCGGCCAGCGCGACCGCGAACGTCTCCACTACGCCCAAAGGTCCCCAAGGCTGAACGTGATCGCGTCGAAGGGGCGGATGCTCACCGCCTCGTCGTCCTTCGCGCACGCGATGAGCACCCACTCCCCGTCACGGAGCTCGAACGCTTCCAGGGTCCGATCCGCCGGGTCGACGAGCCACAGATACGCGACGCCCTCGCGCGCGTAGATGGGGCGTTTCTCCTGGAGGTCGACCCGGCGCGTTGATGGTGAAAGCACCTCGCACGTCCAGTCCGGAGCGAGCGTGAAGTACGCCGTGTCGGGTGGTTCGGGCATCCGCTCGCGGCGCCAGCCTGCCAGGTCCGGTACCACCACGTCGTCGCCGAGATGCAGCTCGGGCTCGTTGAGGATCCACCAACCACCCGGGCCATCGCGTCCGCGGTGGAACGGTGGATTGAGCTCGCCTCCGAGGACCGAGCTTGCGATCGTGTGCGCGGGCGCGGGTCGTGGATGGGTGTGGAGCGTGCCGTTGATGATCTCGGCGACCAGATGCGCGGGTGCGTCGAGCACGTCCTGATAGGTCGCCCTCCCCCGCGCGAGCGCTTCGCTTCTCGATGCGGCCATGTCGAGGCTCCTGTTCCGCGTTCCAATCCTACCCCCACACCCGGCTCACGAGCTCGCGCGCCTCGGCTCCGATCGCGGTGGTGTAGATGGCGGTCGTCGTGAGCGACGCGTGCCCCAGGACCGCGGCGACGGTGGGGAGCGGGACGCCGGCGGTGACGGCCGCGACCCCGTAGCTGTGCCGGAGGCCCCGGGGGCACGCCTGCGGGCCCTCGATGCCGGCCGTTCGCATGATGGCGCCCACCTGCCGGTTCGCCGTTTGCCGCGTGATGGGCCAAAGGAGCCGGGACGCGCCCCGCGCGCTCCCCTGGAGCCGTCTCACCCGGTGCACGAGCTCAAGCGCATGCACCAGGTCCTCCGGGACCGGTACGGCCCGCCAGTGGTCCGTCCGGCGCTTGAGCGTCGAAATCCGGACCTCGTTCGCCTCGAGGTCGACGTCGCAGGCGCGGATCCCGAGCGCCTCGGAGACCCGGCACCCGGTCATCGCGAGGGTCCGGGCGAGGGTCTGGACGCCGGGCTTGGGGTGCGAGCGCACCGCGGCGAGGAAGCGCTCGCGCTCGGGCGCGGTCAGGTACTTCCGCCCGCGCGCGTCGACGAGAGTGAACGTGCCGTCGGTCATGGACCAGAAAAGATACATTACTTTATGAGTAATGACCAGGCCTCCGGCCACCCTCCCCTCTCCGCGGCCCTTCAGCGGCCGATCCCGGCGAGGCCTTGGCCTCGGGGTGTCCGGAAATGCGACAAAATGTGTATTCGGGAACACCACGGCCCCACGCCGACGCGCGCTCGGGGCTAGAGCTCGCTAAGACGTAACGTGATCGAGGGTGCCGAGAACATTCGTGTAGAAATGCACTCTAAGGGCGGCGGATTCTGAGCTTGGCAGGGTCGATCTTGATCTCGCCGTAGAGGATGACGTTCTTCCACTCGACCGGGCTGACGTGGGTGATCAGCTCTGGGTCGAACGGGAAGCCGGGCGCGGCGGCGAGCCGGGAGATCTCCTTGGCCTGCCAGTAGATGATGCAGGCGAGGATGAGGGTCAGACACGAGCACGCGTTCATCTGGTCGTAGACCTCGCGGGCGGTGATGCGGCCGCGCTGGCCGTAGTACACCGCGCGCGCCAGGGCGTGGAGCTGCTCCACCTTGAGCAGGCCCCGACGCACCTTGGCTCGCAGCTTCGGCTCGGACATGTACTGCAGCACGAACTCGGTCTTGAGTGCGCGGCCGAGTTCCCGATTGGCGGCGTAGAACCGGTTCGAGGCTTGGAAGCGGTTCAGGCGCTGGAGCGCCGCCGACGCGGTCGCGTGGCCGGCCGGAAATGCCGCATAGAACTGCCCGATACGGCCCCACTGCTCGGCGACCAGGCGGAAGTTCACCGATCTGCGCCCACGTCTGAGCACCGGTTCGAGGACGCCGTGGTCGCGCTCGGGATCGGCACAGTAGATGCGCTGGCGGTGGAGGCTTCGGATACGCGGGCAGAAGCGCATACCGATCATGGCGAAGGCGGCGAAGTTGACCTCGGTGTAGCCGTGCGTATCGGTGTAGTGCTCCTCGAGGTCGAGGTCGCTTTCGTGGTAGAGCATGCCGTCGAGCACGAACGGAGCGTCGCGGTCGGTGCATTCGACGGGCCGGCTGTAGAACGGGGCGTAGTTGTCCGCCACGAAGGAGTAGAACTCGAGCGCGAAATCGTTGAAGCGGGTGCTGTAGGTTCTTTGCAGCACCTTCCGGGGCATGGCGAAACGCTGGCCGTCGCTGGCGGACGTCCGCCCGTCGCCCCAGCGTGCCGCAGCGTCGAGACGCGAGATCCCGTGGACGATGCCGGCGAGCGCGGCGCGTTGATTCTCCTCCACGAGCCGCCAGTCACTGACGTGCCTGAGCTTTCCGTATGGGATTTCGGGGGCGAGTTTCTCCATGGTGTACAGGCCCAGGTTGCAACCGTGGGCAAGGACGGCGGCGAGCAACGCACACACTTCGCCGGTGTCGGCCTGCTTCTCGCCCGGGTGGAGAAAATGGGCGCTGAACCGAAGATCGTTCTCAACCTCGATGAGCAGGTCCGCCAAGCGGATCGAGCGCCTGCGCGCGTCGAGCCAGCGCCGCAGCTCAACGAGGCTCGCCGACTGTTCGGGGTCGAGCTGCTCGGCGCGGTCGGTCTTCAACCGCCATCCGTCGTCGTCAAAGCTGACCTGTCGATTGCGGGGCACATCCTCGAGGAATCTGTCGAAGGCGATGGAGAGTCGGGCCTTGAGCTGCTGCGCCGCCGGGTCCGGGTCGGCCGGGAATCCGGTTCGCGCCCAGAAGGCCTCGCTGGTCTGCTGCCATTGCCGCTCCGGCAGAAAGAATGACTCGAACCGGCCGAAGTTCTTCGCCCCGTCGATAGCGAGGTTGCCGGCGCGGATCTCGTCGCGCACTTTGAGAAACAGTGCGCTCTCCCAGCACCGCCGGTCGATCACGCCGTCGCGGCGGATGAGTGGTTCGAGCGCCTTGGGCGCGAAGTCCACCGGTGCATCCGAGGGCAGCGTCCGGCGTCCAGACGTGCGGAGCTCGCGGTACATCCGCACGGCCTTGAGTGTCGGCGACGCACCCTCGTCGTGCTCATCGAGGAAGCTCATCCGGCTCAGGAACGGCGCGGCGAACCGGCTCAGGGCGCTGTGTCGCTCGACCGTCTCCTCGAAGCGCGCTCTGCGATCGCCCCGCGTCCAGCGCGTCATGTCCGTCCGATCCTCGAGGAGCTCGTTCTCCGGCACGACGGCCAACAGCCGTGCGCGAAGTTCGGCATCGCCCACCGCAGGGTCGAGCAGCACCGTTGCGATGTCGTGATAACGCTGCATGATCCGGTCGACGGCGTGACGCTGGGCCTTCAGCTTCTCGTCGAGCCGGTGCTCCACCAGCTTCCGGCTGCGGTCCAGGAGCTTGCCGTACATGTCGACCGCCTGGTCGAGGGTGTCCCGCCACGCCTGATGCAGGAAGCACACGAGTGCGAGGTGCCGCCGTGGTGCCACCATCCTGCGGAGCCGGGCCGCGGAGGACGTGCGCACGGTGTGGAACAGGGCACGCTGGTAGTTGCCGTTGACCCAGCTCACGTCGATCCCCAGCACGTCGGTTTCCTCAATGAGTTCCAACCTCGAGAGCAACCGCCTCATGCCGGTGGTCGACGGACTCGACGGGGCGCTCTTGATGCGGTTCAGGGGCGAGAACGGATCCTCCTCCCCAACGTCCAGAAGCGCATCGAGGCGCTCGCGCATCGGGGACGAAAGACGCTGCGCCATTCGGTCGGTCAGGATTGTCCGCGCTTGCAGCCGGGCGGCCCCGACGGCGCGGCGCAGCACGTAGGCGGCCGGGGCCAGGACGAGCTCGTCGCGAAGCCAGGTGCGTGCCCTGCCCAGCAGCGAGGCGGTTCGGTCGAGCCTCAGCGCCTCACCTTCGAGGAACCGGGCGAGTTCATCTACCATGTCGGCGTCGAAGGGACGCAGCTCCAGATGGCTACGGATGCGCCGCTGGTGTTCGGACACCGTCTGGCGCCGTTCGGCATACGCCCCGATGGCATCCGGACTCGTGCCCAACTGCAGCGCGGCGAAGCGCAGGATCTCCTCGTCGATCTCCAGGGGCTCCTGCCGCGGGAATCGGCCCAGTACGCGCACGAAGGCGATCTGATACGCGAAGCCCAGCCGGTTGTGCCCGCGACGGCGGCGTCCGATTTCGAGCCGATCCTCATCAAGGAAGGTGCCGTCGCGGATCAAGCGCGGGCGGGAGATGTCGGTGTCGGTGTCGGGCATGGCTCTTTGTCAAGAAAAAACGGACGTTTCACCTGATCCGCCATGCTACGCGGAACGCAACGCGTTTCGTGTTCCCAGAGTGTAATATTCAAATCTGGAAACAGGATTCCACCGACAGTGCCGTGAAAACCGTCGCCTACCTGCGCGTATCCACCGCCCAGCAGGACGCCGGCAGTCAGCGCCTCGCCATCCTCGAGTACGCGCGCCGCCAGGGCTTCCGGATCGATGACTTCATCGAGGCAACCGCCTCGGCGCGCACCAACGCCAAGCACCGGCGCCTCGACCAGCTCATGGCCGTGCTCGAGCCCGGCGACCGGCTCGTGGTCAGCGAGTTGTCCCGCCTCGGGCGCTCGCTCGGCGAGGTCGTTGCCCTCCTCGATGCGATCGCCAAAGCGTCGGTGGCGTTCGTCACGGTCAAGGAGAACATCCGCTTCGAGGGCCGGCAGGACCTCCAGACAAAGGTCATGACCACGCTGTTCGCCCTGTTCGCCGAAGTCGAACGAGACCTCATCTCCGAACGAACCCGCGAAGGTCTCGCGAAAGCCAGGTCGTCGGGGAAGAAGCTGGGGCGACCGAGGGGATCGTTGGGCGTATCGCGCCTCGACGGCAGGGAGGACGAGATCCGTCACTTCCTCAAGCTGGGAGTGTCGAAGAGCTCTATCGCGAAGATCACCGGCGTCACCCGCCCCACGCTCTACAACTTCATCGCCACCCGAGGGCTGAAGGCCGGTGCGTAGAATCTCTACGCGATCGTCGTCGGTACCCTGACATGGAAGATGACCTCGAACGACCCGTGTGCAGCTTCTGCGGAGCCCGCGCGCAATCCCCCGAGCCTCAAGGCTGGTTCACCGCGGAACTCGAACACGTTGTCGATGAGGACGAGGAGATTGCTGCCGTCGAAGTCTGGGAAGCCGTCGCGTGTGCGCACTGTGAAGAGCAAATCACGATGACCGCCGCACACTTCGAGGCTCAGGGGTGGCAACCCGTTCCTTAGAGTGCATTTCTACACGAATGTTCTCGGTACCCTGATCGCGTCGAAGGGGCGGATATTGACTGGTTTGTCGTCTTCGCGAGGCCAATGAGCGTCCACTCGCCGTCGTGGAACTCGAACGCCTCGAGGGTGCGCTCCGCTGGGGGGTTGACAGGCGGCCAAAAATACCTGATACTGGTTACAGACATCACAGTTAGAGGGCTCACAATGACCCCACGTGGCATTCCCGACCTGACGAATCTTACCTATCAACCGCAGAATTTCCGCGATCTATCCGAGACGGAGATCGGACGGGAGATTTGGAATTTCATGAAGCGACCACAGTCCGTCGTTCAGATGGAAACGGCTTCATTTCTCGAGCGCGCAGCAGTTGAACCGCTTGCCCCTTGGCTGCTCATGGAATTCGGGCTCGAGGTTGGGGAAGACCGGATCAAGCAGATGATCGGGCATATGGCACGCCAAATTATGCGGGCAATCGGCTATGAAATCGAGCGTCCGGCGCTCCGGATCACCCGTGAGAGCCTGTTTTCAAGCGGAGCCTGCTATCGCAGGCCCGGGGACCATCGCAACCGGTCAATGAGGATCACCAAGGAGCAACGGGAGTCTTGGCGGAAACGGACGGCCGCTAGCCCCTTCAACCAATGGCTCGACAGACAGGTAAAACGACGGGACGGCTCGCTCGATCTCGATCGGCTTTATGCCGTCGCGCAGAACTATGGGATCGAGAAGCGTTATGACCACCTCAACCCCGGCCAGCAACGCATGACTGTCGGTATCATGCTCAGGCGTCTGGCCTGCCCACCCGCGTAGCCATCGGCTAATCCATCAAACTTCGCTTGCCACCGTTCGTTGGCCTCGATCGCGCGATAGACATCATCGATGACATGGGGGCCAAACGGTTCTCGAAGCGATTGCAGTACTTCATCCACCAACATTTTTGCAGACACGGTTGCCCCTCCCTCAACACTAGCAGTTGCTTTCGCCGTTCCGCTCCACACGGGCGAGGCTATCGCAGTTGAGTCTACCGCGCTGGTGTGCGGATGGCGAGCCGGCCGGATCCGTCGAGCTCAAACCTCGAGATCGGGGACATCGAGGGCCGTGACTTCGGAGACCCGCAGCATGGCGTCGGAGGCGAGCGCGACGATAGCGGCGTCACGGAGGCCCGCGAGGGAGTCGCGCTCGGCGAGCGCCGCCGCGGCCGCGGTCGCACCCGGCGCGCCGGAACCCGGCGAGGACCCGGCCGGTGGCCGGGCCGTCGGGGGCGGGGTCGGCCGCGGGGCGGGGCGCGGGGGGGGGGTGGGCCGGGAGGCGGGCGGCGGCGAGGATCTTGGCTCGCCGTCGCGGGCGAGCGGCCGGCGTCGAAGAGGGTTGCGAGGTAGGCCCCGAGCGAGGCGTCGAGCCGCACGCCGCTTCAACGTTTCTAAGTGATTGATTGTTCTTGTACCCGATCCAGAATGTCCATTCTGTCGCGGTTAGAGTCGGCGATTATTTACTTTTTGTTCATGAACTTCACGAAGTACTTGACTAACGATCCGTTTTTGCGTATTGTTCATCTTGTGTGAGAACAAGAGGAAGGATTCCATGCCAGCACTAGCCATGTCATTCGACGTCGTGGTCGATTCAATCAACCGCTTCGGGAACGAAGTCCGGTGCAACGCGCGCGTAGCTGGGCTTCTAGCCCATGCGCGTGCGTGGTACGCCTATCGGGACGAGGACGGACACTGGCGGTTCGGGCCATCGAAGTTCATCGGTTACATGGGGCTAACGGGCGACGAGTACGTTGATTTGGCAACCCGACGTCGTCTGAACGTACGAAGAACCGAGACTCAGCTTCAGCAATGGTTCGAGAGGGTCGATCCGACTACCGAGCTTCATGGGCAGCTAAGCACCGCACTGTCAACCTTCTTGGCCGAGTATGGCAAAGCACCCAGCCGGAAGATGCGCATCAGCATTCCCAGAGAAGTCTACCACCAGCATTTGGAAGATGGCCAAAATAGTGCAAGTGCGCCAGTGCTCGACCTGATCGTTGCAGTAGCGGAGTCATTGCAACCGTCCGATCTGGCGGCGCTACGCACGCGCCTGATTGCGATTGGAACCGGCAGAAGTGAGCAACGCCCGGAGGGAATGCCGTGAAACGAACGATAGCCGCCGCCGTCCTGATGGCCACGATACAGGCACCGCACGCCGTAAGCGATGGTCAACTGGCGCTCGAAGTAAAGGAATGGGTCGTCGATCCGTGCTTCGAGGTGGTTGCCGCGCTCACGGTTCGCGGATACCACACCGAACCGCTTTCGCGCGGACTCTCGCGTGCCGATATCGTCGAGCAATTGAAGGAATCGCGGATCGAGGCCGCGATCGACTTGATAGTGCGCGCACTGAATCCGAACGTCGATTGGCGGACGCGACGCGAAGCGTATCCGCAACTACTTCGAGCTTGCCTGCAAAACGCGATCGACGATCCGGACTTGTGAGCAGCGAGCTCCGCGAGTTCTGACCGGCCCGGATAGCCGGTGTCTCAACGATGTTGGCAGAGAAGGGTAATTGACGCGAATGATGCATGCGTAGCGGGGCGAATCGTTGCTGGCCGCGTGACAGTCTTTCTATCGGTGCGTCTAATCCGCCCGCCTGCGTTGAAGCCGTTACGGAATTGTGACCCGATCACCACTAAACACGGTTGTTTGACCTTCAGCGATTAGAACGTCTCGCCATTCCACCTGTATAGTGACCGATCCACTTCCACTCAAATTCTTCCAGCTGGTCATCCAGTTCTTGACGAGTTGCTCCGCGCCTAAGCGGTCGGCGCGCATGGCCTCGGCCATGTTACGAGTGACCTTGACCCACAAGAGGCTTTCCACGGCGTACGCGCCGACTGCCACGTCTTCTGGCACGGCGCGGCAGAACTGTTGCACGTTTTGGAGATCTTGCTTCGTCTGTCCCACGATCGGACCACACGTCTCTGATCGACCGGAAAAGGACTGCTGCGCGAAGACTGGACTTGGTACGTTCACGGCCCACAGACACACCATCAATACCATTGGCATGAACGAGCGCATATGTCCCCCTTGTTGTTTCGCAGATTATTTCGTGATCGGCTACGTCGCAGTGATGACGTTCTAGTGAAACGGTACGTGAATTCGGTAATGCGAGCGGCCGGCGTGGACTGGCGTACGCACCATTCGGTCATGGTCGGATCAGTCGCCGGCGCCGGGTACGGGCTCTGCCCGGCCGGTGAGGCCGAGGCCTTCGAGGCGGGTCTGTCCGTGTCGCATGTCGGACCGCAGCCAGGCGGGGCCGATGTTCACCGCGGCGAGCGCGATGCCGGTGCCTATGATAGTGAGGGCTTCGGGGCTCATCTGGTGACGATAGCACGCTCCGGACAAGGAAGTGTCGTCCTTGCATAAAATCCTCGCGGACATCGATAGGACCATGACCGATCTGCGCTTTCAGGAACGCGGGATCCTGCCCCTTACGATCGCCCAATCCTTCGACGAGCAGCTGAAGGCTCTGAGTTGGCTGAGGCTGCCGACCTGATGCCCCTGAACCACAGCTCTGTCGCCCACCATCGTTCGATCGGTCTGTGGAAGAGGTCATCAGAAAGCGGTATCACGGTCCGATGAACCGTGACACGGTTACAGCCGCCCAAATTGCGGCCCGACCAGCGCACCCTGGCTCGAAATCTCATTGAAGAAGGGAAGTTGGTCAGCGACGTCGCCCGGACCTTCAATGTCCATGGGACGACGGGTTACGGCACGCTTGCGGCGCCGGGTGGCAGCCGACCAGCAATGGGGAGTACAATGGGCGGCAGTCGAAGTACCCGCTTGCGGGCCTCGATGGCAGCGTCCAAACCTGCCACGCGGCGTCCTCAAGACGGGCGAGCGTCAGGCTGCGGGCGTCCAAACCCGCGGCCGAACTTTTTTTTACGTTCCGGATTGGGACGCACGGACCTGTCCCGCGGTCGATCCTAGGGGTAGAAGTCGTCCGAATCGTTATCTTCGTTGGAGCCTCGAGACCGTCGCCGGACCCCGCTAGAACAACCGTGCGGTCCTTCGCGGTCAGCGACATCGCCGGTGCGGGTGTTCCACGGTTCCGGTCGGATACGCACGCGAGGGCGTCGCATACCTGTGGCTCATCAAGCAAGCTGGACGGGCGGGGCTCTCGATCTACGCCGCCGCGGGCGCCAACATCGCGGCGATCGGCGGCAGGACCGCTCGGGCGACCGGGTTCGTCCCGTTCACACGTCGCTCCCTCGGATCCGGCGGCGCGACACCGTCGCAATTTCACAGAAAACCTTCCGATGACGCCATCACGTTCCGGCGATGCAGCCCGCGTGCGAGGGGCAAGTAGTCCGCTCGCGTCGCGGTTCGGCGGAACTCCGCAGGTCCATACGGCCGTGCGCGACAAAATGTAGATTCTGTAATCATGAGCTGGGCCGCGAGGCCCGCGTGTGGTTGCCAGGTCTGCGTATAGCTGCCGTTCTGTATCGGCGTGGTACCGGTGCAGCGCACTTCTGTGGTGGTGTCGTTGTGCGCGGGTTCGCGTTTGTAATGTCCACCCAATTGAAGCGTTTGCCTAGGTTCGTTAGCTTCGTCCTGGTCGCCGCCACGTCGCAGGATCGGCTGTGTAGACGTATCACGAGTTCGACATGCCGCAGCTTCAGGCGCATCGCCATAACCGGCGTTGGACCCGCGCCAACGTCGAGTTCGTGTGGTTCGCGGTGGCTTGGGCGCGGGAGTCCACGACCATGCATTCGCGCGCCGATGTGTGTCGCGTAGTCGGTCGGCATTTACACCGAAGTCCGAATGCGGTGCGTACACTCTGCATTCGCAAGGGATGGTGGCGCGCGCAGAACTCGCAGTATTGGCTGGACGGAGGATCATCGCGGTAGGTTTGCGTCCGGTGGGAAGGTGGTGAGCCTGGCGGCGGGGCCCTCCACCGCCGCCGATGCGTTCACGTGCCGGAACGTCAACCCAGAAAACCGGAAAACCGGAAAACCGTGAAAGCGTGTCCCTGATTACCCGCCGACCTTTACGCACGGATGTGCGGCGCGCCGGGCGGCACCTGCTCGACGCGGGTCCGGATGGCCGCGGTGCGCGCGTGGATGATGGCGATCCGAGCGCGGCACGCGTCGGGCTCCGGGCCGTCGTACCACGCTTCGACCTCGGCGACCAAGTCGAGCAGCGCGTCGGCCTGCTCGTCGATGACGCGCGTTTCGCGTCGCACGGCGTGGGCGGTCTCGCCGAGGGCGTCCACACCCACGCAGAAAGCTCAAGCGGTTCTGCCCGCCAGCGGTCGCGGGCGGTGATGTCGTGCCGCCTCGAGGTCCGCCGACGGGACGTCGGTCCACCACAAACGGGGGATCCCGTTCCGGTCGTGCGGCATCCAGCGGTAGCCGCGATGCTTCAGCTCGTCTTTGCAATCGAACGGCGAGCCGGTGGCCCAGATCCGGATTGTCGGTGTTGCCGCGGTCTCGCGGACCGCGGCGAAGACAGTGCGTTCCTCGCCGGGGAGCTGTTGGGTGAGAAGCTACACGCCCGCCTCGCAGTCGGCGAGGGCCCGGTGCCGGGCCGGCGAGAAGGCGCCGTACGCGCACAGGAGGCACGCGAGGGAGCGCGAGGAGAACGCGGCAGGGTCCCAGGGCACCTCGTGTCGGGAGCACGCCCAGACGGCCGCTCTGGCCGCGGGGACGATGGCCTCGAGGAACGGCCGGTCGAAGCTCGCGTTGTGTGCGGCGACGAGGTGTGCGCCGACGACGAGTTCAGCCGCGGTCGCGACGTCTATGGCTTCGCCGGCAAGGTCCTGGTCGCCGAGCCCGGTGATGGGCGTGATCTCGGTCGGAACCGGTCGGCCCGGGTCTTGGCGCCAAGTGCTCGCTTGGTCGCGGTGGACGTAGGAAGTACCAAGATCCGTGGGGTCAAGCGGCGAGGGCATGCTCTGAGGAGACAGCGTTCTGCACGTGGAAGAGCCCCGGGTACCAGCTCTGGAACTTCGCCCTGAGCGTGTCGTCGAGCACCCGCGTTCGGGTCTGGAGCATCAGGTGCGCCCCGCGCCGTGACCAGCGCATTTGCTGGCGTTTCGAGAAGCGTTTTCCGACGACCGCGTTCACGGTGGACTCGGCGAAGGCCGTCGAGACCCGCTCGCCATAGCGATATCGCTCGGCGTAGTTCGCGATGGTGTCGGCGTTGCGCCTGACGTAGGTGTGAAACTCCTCAACGCCCTTGCGGAACGCCTTCATGCCCGGGTAGGTGGTGGCGAGCTCCTCGAGGTCGTCGACGAGACTGTCAATGCACGGCAGCGCATCACGGTGATTGCCGTTCCACAGGTACCCCTTGATGCGTTTCAGCTCCCGTTCGACCGCTTGCGCCTCCTCCTCGTCGTGATGGGCCAGCCCCTTCGCGTACTGTCCCAGCACGGTGAGTCGCATGGTGAGATGGAACCAGTCGAGAACATGCTCGGCGCACGGAGACATGTCCGCCGCCAGGTTGCGGACGGTGTCGCCACCGTCGGTCAGGAACGTGATGTCCTGGTTCATCTGCAATCCCTGTTCGCGCAGCACCTGATGCAGGCGCCGTTTTGGCTTGTCGTCGAAGCTCTGGACGAGACCGAAGTAGCGGCTGTTGCGGTCCTCGGCGATGGATTGGCCGACCACGACCTCGAAATTCGCGCCGTGGTGCGCCCGATCGGGATCACGGGCGCGGACATAGCCGCCGTCAATCCCGACCACGATCGGCCCCTCAGGCAATGGCAACCGGGCGGGGTCCAACAGGCAATCCTCGGTCCACGAGGTTCGCTCCTCCCCAAGCGTCCCCTCCATGCGCGTGACGACACGGTGCAGGTGGCTGCGCACCGTCTCCGCATTGAGCGTGGTCCCCACGGGAAGGACGTCCCTGAGCAGCTGCACCGCGACCCCGAACGGCACGAGCGAGGCCCACTTCGTCTCCAGATACAGCATCTCGGGTGCGACGTGCTCGGTGAACAACCGTGTCAGCGGGCTGAAACTGCCGCCCGTCGTGTTTTGGCACGGACAGCACTTCAGCCGCGGACCGGTCACGGGTACGTCGCCGAACGGCGTACGGAACTGCAACGAGGTTCGGCCCTTGCTCCAAAGACGCCTGCCGCACGCATCGCAGTGCCGGTTGTCCGCGACGAACGCCGTGGCCTGGGCACCGACGACGCGCTCCTGAACGCGACCGAGCAACTCCCTGGCCTCGGCGAGCGACAGCCCAACCTGCTCGAGCAGGTCATGGGGCTTGTCGAGCACCAGAATTTCCTCGTCACAGGGACCGTGGTCACCGGCATCGATACGCAGCCTGATCTCGATCTTCATGTCATCTCGTCTCCGAACGAGTTTTCCGCAATTCGCAGAGAGGAAAGCCTGAACCATGCGAGCGACGCCCGCACGTGGACTTCTGCACCCGGATCGGGGTAAAACGTCAGCGAGCTTGTTTTCCGAAACCCGAAACGCAAACCCGTGAACGGCTACATCGCCCGCGTCGCCGACGAGATCGCCGACCTCCTGCTCCGCGAAGGCATCGACTACGTCCAGTCCAAGGCGGTCTTCAGGGCCGCGCGCATCAAGGCTGGACTGCACGCGCCGAAGGAAACGCGCAACGCGCCCGCCCGGCTGACGCTCGAGGAGCAGCTCCGGTTCATCGACGCCGCCTATGCTCGCAACGGGCGAACCGGCCTGATGGTGCACACCCTGCTCGAAACCGGCGCCCGGGTCTCCGAATTCGTGGCCCTGCGGGTCGAGGATGTCAGCGTCGCGGAGCGCACGATCGCCGTCGAAAGTGGCAAGGGGGGCAAACGCCGCGAGATCCCGATCCGTGCCGAGCTCGCCCGACTGCTCGCCATGCATATCGGCAACCGGCGTGCGGGACCGCTGTTCCTCAGTCGACAAAGGGCCCGCAGTGGCGCCCGCATGTACACCCGCCAGCGGATTGGCCAGATGGTGCGCGAGGTCGCGCGAGACGCCGGCATCGGCAAACGTATCTATCCCCACCTGCTACGCCACACCATGGCGACCCGCCTGCTGGCGCTCGGCATGCACATCACCGACATCCAGAAGTTCCTTGGGCACGAGGACATCGGTGCCACCCGCATCTACGCCGAAACCAGCGTCGCCATGCTGCGGCGCAAGTTCGATCAGATCACGGATCGTGCCGGCAGCGACCTGCTCGACGCCGTGAGGACTCGGCACGGCGACGTGGTCGGCGCCTTCGCGGCGGATCTCCTGACGGCCGACGGGCACCCGTTCAATACAGCTGCTGATGCATGAGCCGCCGGTGGTCGCCGGCGCGAAACCCGCGATTGACCGCACCGCGTGAGAATGTCGCCTCGAGAAATCGCGCGTGGGAGTCGAGCCGCTCCACCGCCACCTCGAGACGCCATCGGGTGTCGTCGTCATCGAGGCACGAAGAATCCTTTTCGATCAGTACCCGTTCGACCGTGTCCGCGACCACCGCCAGGTCGTTCATGGCGTCCAGTCCCGTCGCTTCGTCTCGGCGAGCACGGTAAGCGTCGGGACCGCCGCAGTCCTCCGGCGGGCATGCGCCTGCACCGCCGACACACTGCGGATAGCGTTTTCCGAGCACCGCAGCCAGACGTTCCTCGACGCGAATCTCGTGCTCCCACTCACAGAACATGTCGTAGGCGTACCGGAACTTGGCGTTCCTGCGAAACCGCAAGTCCGACAGCGCCACGTCGGACGACGCGCCGCACAGGTCAGGTCCGGCGTATCGCACGCCCCGAACCGCGAACTCGAACAGGTGGATGCCTTCCCAGCCCATCGCCAGCTGGACCACCCCGTGCAGCTCGCGCAATGACACCGACTCCGGCACGAGGACGCGGCGCCAGATCATCGGACTGATTCCCAGCAGCCGGACCTTGAGCTGCAAGATCGCCCCCGGGAGCGCTGACGACTTCACGGACTCCATGGCCGAAAACTACGCGCTAACCCGTGACTCCATCAAGGTTGACCCCAGGGAGCTTGGTACTTCCTGACGTCAGTGATGGCGCTCTCGAGAGTATACGTGGAGGAGAGCATTGCGGGCTCGATGACGGCGTCGTGCGCGGAGTCGAAGCCGGTAGTCTCGCAGCCGACGTAGAGCCCGCGCCGACGCACCCCCGGGCCGGCCGGGTGGGGATGAGCCTCAAGGAGGAAGGCGTGGAGGGTGCGGGCGTGTGACGTGTCGACGTCGGCGGCCACGGGGGCTGGACAGGATATGACATGACCTGCTCAGAGGGCCTCGGGCAGCTTAGTGCCATTGGTGGCTCACTGAGTGAGCTTCGTTCTGGCCGGGCGCTCGCGAGCGAGCCCGTTTAGGGATCGCTCGGCGAGCGAGCGCCTTCTCTGATCTCCTGATCTCTTTTAGGGGAGATCAGGGGAGATCGGGGTTAATCAGGGCTATCGACAAAGTCGTTTTATGACAAATATTTACCCTCGATAGCGTGGTCGCATGACACGCCGATCGTGGTCGCATGACACGCCGATCGTGGCCGCATGACACGCCGATCGTGGCCGCATGACACGCCGATCGTGGCCGCATGACACGCGTTTTCCACAGGTGGTGTTTTGCATAACACGCTGGTCCCTACAGGGGCTCTGTCCGTGGCCGCGCTAGCTGCATGTCGTTGACTTTTCGTAGCGTCCGAGGCGTTTCGCCGGTGTCGTGAGGGGCGTGTTTTCGAGCTTTCCTGTTGTGTCGGCGGTTGATACGAGGTAAAGCCGCGTTATACGACGCGCGGCGCTCTCGGTGGGGCGTGGGGGGGGGGGAAGGGGGGGGGCGGCGTGCGAGCACCGGGGCTCGCGGCGGGGTGGGCGGGGGGGGGGGGGTGGGGCGTGGTCGCATGACACGGGACGACGCGTCATGCGACCACGGTCATTCGGTCGGGTCGGGCCGGGGAGCCGTGCGCGGTCCGAACAGCCACCACTCGCGACCCTCGCGGTGTAGATCGATGGCGCCGTCCTCGTGGAGTCGCTCGAAGGCAATGCGCGCTTTTCGCCGGTGGTCCCGGTTGTCCGGGTTGAAGCCCAACATCGTCGTGAGGCCGGCCTCTGTGAGCGGCGTGACGTAGCGTGTGGCCTTGTTCTTGATACGGTCGGTGGGGCTACGCACGATGCGACCGTCCTTGCGGAGGCGTGGTCCGCGCGGTCCCGTGAGCGGCGCGGCGATCTCCGCTGTAATCGGGTGTCCGCGGTGCGCGGTGTGGTCCAGGTACGCGCTCACCGCAAGATAGGCGCGATAGACGGTGGCGGACTCGATGCCGTAGCGACAAAGGCGCGGCCAGTCGATCCGCGCGCCGCGCGCGGCCGAAGGTGGGACGCGGATCGTGAACTGGACCATGGGGTCGGTGGGTTTCCGGGGGATGACGGAAGGGAAAAGGAGCGCCACGTAGCCGATGCCGTCCACGGGGAGATACGTGAGCTGTCGCATCGCATGCAAGGCGGCGGGGAACCGGTCCCAGTCGCGACGTCGATTCGCCCAACCCCCGGGATGCAGCCAGAAGATGACCTCGTCCGTCGCGAGGTGCACCGTGTGCCACTCGCCGTCTCGATCATCGATCCCGAGGTGCAGGAGCGCACCGATGAACAGGCGCATGGGCGCCGGCGCGACGCGACCGGTTTGCGGGATCTGTGCGCCGCCGGCGCGGTCGTAGAGCCACAGGAGCCAGGATGGACACCCCGTGACGGTCGGCTCGAAGCCGGGCAGGTCGAACTGGAGCTGTTCGGGCGCGTCGTCTGGCACAAACGAGGGGAGTTCCGGGCCGTGGTTGCCGCTGCGGTGCAGGCCCGGGAGACTTGCGCGGTTTGTTGGGCGGTAGGGCTCGACAGGGGTGGGCGTGGCGGCTTTGTTGGCCGCGACCGATCCGTGGTCGTCTGGCGTGGCGTGTTCCGGTGGTGGGTGCGACGGGGCCTGTGCACCGCGCGCCGCGTACTTCGTGATCAAGTCGTCGAAGGTTTGCTGCCGCTTGCGCTCGGTCGCTTGTGCGTGTTCGTGGCGCGCGAGCTCCTCGGTCAGGTCTTCGGGCTCGGGTGTGTAGCGCTTCCCGTCCTCGTCCATGTGGTCATTCCTGAGCGGGGAATCGCTCGGCGAGGAGCTCGCGGACGACCTCGACGATGGTCGTCTCCTCCATGACGCATGCGATCTTGACGCGCCGGTGCAGGCTCGCCGGGAGGTCGATGGTGAGGCGCTTTCGCGCCTCGGGCTCGTCCTCGTTGCGGTTGTCGACCCACGCGTCGGCCGCGTCGCCGCCTGGGGGTCCGCCGCGTCGCGTCGTCGGCCGACTCCCGATGTCGACTCGCTTGCTCATGTGGCCTCCGTGATTTCCGTGGTGAGGGTGTCGATCTCTACCGCGGCGGCTCCGCTGGGGTCTCGCTCCTGGACGCTCTCGCCGGCCGCGACGGCCTCGGCGAAGACGACGCGCTGGGTGACGGTCGCGGCGAGGGTGGGCAGGGCGTACGCGGCGAGGGCCTCGCGTACTTCGCGCCCGATGACTGTGTTGGCGATGAGGCGGTTCACCGCAAACACAGAAACAAGCGCCTCATTGTAGACGGTGGCCTCCTGGAGGAGCGAAACCACCTCGTGCGCGGCCCACACGTCGTAGGGTGAGGGCTGGACGGGGACGACGACGCGGTCCGAGGCGAGGATCGCCGAGCGCGCGATGTCGGTGACGCGCGGGGGCCCGTCGATGAGCACGTGGTCGTAGTCGCGGGCGAGGGCCTCGAGTTCGCGGTGCAGGGTCGCGCGGGGGAGGCCGACGATGGGGTAGAGGGGTTCGCCGTTCCGGGCCGCCGCCCAGTCGAGGGCGCTGCCTTGCGGGTCGGCGTCGACGAGGAGGACCCGGGCTCCGGTGCGCGCGAGGCTCGCGCCGATGTTGACGGCGAGCGTCGTCTTGCCGACGCCGCCTTTCTGGTTGAGTAGTCCTATGATCATGTTAAGACGCCGACACAGAAAACCTCACCCGTGCTGGCACAGCATAGCGCAGTTGGGGGTTTGCGGTCGAACGGCGCGCTGTGACCATGCTTGACCGCATTAGCGCGAGCGCGCATTCTTGGTCGCGGCACACCGTACGGGGCCCGTGTTCGGGTTTCCTTCGCGGAGAGGATCGGGGTCTTCCCGGACTTGGCGACGTGCCGTGGGCCCCGGACGGAGCTCGCGGGGTTGAAGGGCAGGACCTGGCCGACGACGAGCCAGTCGAAGAGCATCCGAAGGGCCGCGAGGTGCTGCTTGACGGTCGCCGGCGAGCGCGCCCGGGTGAGCTCCTCGACGTAGGCCGCAACCACCACCGGCTCGACCTAGTCGAGGGCGAGGCCTACTACACCCAGGGAGGCGGCCATTCTTCCGGCTCCACGAAAAGGGCGGGCGGTACAACGTGGTCTCCACCCACCACGTAGCGCAAGGCTACGTCGACGCCTACCTCGAGGCCGCCCGGATCGGCGAGGGCCCCTCTTCCGGAGCTGCGAACTCGGGCGGCACGATGCGCTCCAGGAGCGGGGGATGCCGCGGGTGAGTGCGTTCAAGATGATCAAGCGTCGCGCCCGCAAGGCGGGGCTACCGGTCGAGATCTGCCCCCACAGCTTCCGCGGGACCGGGATCACCGAGCACCTGCGAAACGGCGGCGACCTCGAGGTCGCGGCCCAGATCGCGGTCATGAGTCCACCCGCACCACGCAGCTCTACAATCGCCTGCGCGAGGAGATCGAGCGGATCCATATCTAGAGCAAGAACCGCAGCCGAAGCAGTTGGTGGAGAGTTCCAATGAAGTCATTCCCCCCCTTTGTCGTCGCGTTGCTTATTTTGGTTTCGGTCAGTGCGGAAGCCAGCGTAGAACGGCTATTTCTTACTGCGGCAAACGGAGATGTATACACTCTGAAACGCTTACTCAATGCCGGGGCTGATCCAAACTGTTACTACACCGACAGTGGGGACACCCCCCTGCACTACGCAGCTCGGGCGGGGCAAGCAGAGTCTACCGCTGCCCTGCTTTCGGCCAGCGCCGATCCGAACGCACGGAATAACAACATTGTAGTCCCTCTACATTACGCCATTCACGCGGGGTCTTTGGAAACAGCAATCCTACTGCTTACCGCTGGTGCTGATCCAAACCTGCAGGATGAAGACGGATACTTCCCCTTGCAGTACGTCATTGAGAAAGGCTCGATCGAAGCCGTGTTCGAAGTCGTGGCGGCGCTGCTCGCGGCTGGCGCCAATCCTAACGCGCAGACTGGGGGCAAGACCCCTCTGCACGCGGCTGCCTCGAACGGCCATACCCAGATCGTAGCGGCGCTGCTCGCGGCTGGCGCCAATCCTAGCGCGCAGACTGGGGGCAAGACCCCTCTGCACGCGGCTGCCTCGAACGGCCATACCCAGATCTTAGCGGCGCTGCTCACGGCTGGCGCCAATCCTAACGCGCAGACCGTATATGAACGCAGAACGCCCCTACATGCCGCCGCCTCGAACGGCCATACGAAGGCCGTAGCCACGCTACTCGCAGCTGGCGCTAACCCCAACGTACGAAATAGAAAAGGGCTCATTCCTCTCGATGTCGCCCTCCGAACCGATGCCGAAGTTCTCTCCGTTCTTCGAGCTGCAAGCGCCAAAGAGTAGGCGACGAAAACGACCCCGAAAATCCAGGGCCGAGCACCTCGAAGCCGCCGCGTCGGGCAAAGGCTGGTGAGTTCACCGAGCGCCGTTATCTCGTGCTCCCACTCACAGAACATGTCGTAGACGTACTGGAACCTGGCGTTCCTGCGAAAGCGCAAGTGCGACAGCGCCACGTCGGACGACGCGCCGCACAGGTCAGGTCCGGCGTATCGCACGCCCCGAACCGCGAACTCGAACAGGTGGATGCCTTCCCAGCCCATCGCCAGCTGGACCACCCCGTGCAGCTCGCGCAATGACACCGACTCCGGCACGAGGACGCGGCGCCAGATCATCGGACTGATTCCCAGCAGCCGAACCTTGAGCTGCAAGATCGCCCCCGGGAGCGCTGACGACTTCACGGACTCCATGGCCGAAAACTACGCGCTACCCCGTGACTCCATCAACGTTGACCCCAGGGAGCTTGGTGCTTCCCTCATTGCGGTGACGCGGGCGAGACCCGTACCCTGCATCCGCTCTCGCTCCCCGCCCGGGTCTCGGACGCAGGGGGTGCGGAGCTCCGCCGGGGCCTCTACGTCGACTGCGAGACGACGGGGTTCAGTCCCGGGCACGATGCGGTCATCGAGCTCGCGATGCTGCCCTTCACGTACACCCTCGAGGGCCGGGTCGTCGAGGTCCTCCCCGACGAGGCGCAAGTGCACCGCAACGACCCGGGGCGACCACTCCCGGCCGAGATCACGCACCTGACGGGCTTGACGGACGACGACGTCCGCGGGGAGCGGATTGACGTCGAGGCCGCGAGCGAGCTCATCGACCGGTCGGGGCTCGTCGTCGCGCACAACGCGAGGTTCGACCGGCCGTTCGTCGAGCGCGTGCTCCCGGCCGCGCGGGCGAGGCCTTGGGCGTGCACGCGGGCGGAGGTTGGGTGGACGATGGAGGGATTCGCGAGCCAGGCGCTGCACTGCCTCCTCTGCGCGTACGGGGTCTTCGCCCGGGACCGGCACCGCGCGCTCGCGGACTGCGAGGCGGGGGTGTGGCTCCTCGCGCAGCGCCTCCCCGTCTCTGGCGAATCGGTCCTCGCCGCCATGCGCCGGCGCGCGCTCACCCCGACGGTGCGCGTGTGGGCGATTCGGGCGCCGTTCGAATCGAAGGAGGTGCTTCGCGCGCGTGGCTACCGGTGGATGCCGGAGATGCGAAACGGCATCGAGCGCGCGTGGTGGACCGAAGCTTCGGGGGATAGTATTCTATCTTGGCGACTTTTGGAGCACGATGGCGATGGATGGCACGACGATCCCAAATCCACTCGAAGTCAGCGGGAATATCGACGGTGGACTCGACGGCAGTCTGTCGGGAACGGTCTCCCTCGGTGACCCACCGCCACCGAAGCCTCCGTCGTGGCGAAACCTGCTGCTTAGAGAAGACGCGGTCGCGGTGTTGAAGCACTTGGTGCGTGTAGCCATTGAACTGGGCTCAGAATTGGTCGACTTGGCCAGCACTTTGTTCTGTCGGCGGAGTCGCCGGGTTCCATTGCCAAGTAGAGATCCGGGCGTGGCCGCGGCGGCTCCCCGGATGCACCTTCTTTACCGGGTGGGAGTTCCAAGGCACCCTCGAGAGCCTTCACCTTGCGGGAGTCAAGCTCCACCGCTGCAAGTTCCGTGACGTCGTCTTCAGGCGGTGCGGCGTCGACAGCCGGACGGAGTTTACTGGGTGTGTCTTCGACGGTGACCTCCGCTTTGAGGGTGACATGGAAGCCTCGGTATCACAGTGGGCAACGGTGTCCGTCGCCCCCAACTGCGAGATGTCCGGTCAGGCGCGCTTTGCGTGGAGCGACGTCCTCGGCGGGCACTCACAGAGCCGTGAGGCGCGCGTCACCGAGGTCCTGCGGATCGGCCTTGAGAAGTTCTGGTACAGCGGTCAGATTCGCGCGAAGATGCATCACGACGATTGGAGCAAGGGTCTCCTCGGCCGTACCGGCCGCTCCGAGCTGCTGCTTGCCCATATGCTGAAGGCCCGCCTCGTGAGCATCGACTACCGCAACCGAATCGTGCTCGCCCGCGATTCTTTCCCGGATCTCCAGAACTTCATGGACAACGACCAGCGGTCCGGTCGAATCCGGGATGTATACGAGCTGCTTGATCGCGACGGTAACGTGTAGGCGTGACCCGCCCTCTCGACTCTAGTCGGAGAAGCTGCAGACGGAGAGCCTGACGCCAAAGCGGGTACCGCACTTATATGCTGCATAAAGGACGTTATGTTGCTTATAGTTGAACGGGAAACACTGGTCCCCCGGAGTGTGCTTGATGCCGAAGTACCACCGAAACCGGGGGTCGAGTCCGGTACCTACGGTCGGCGACGGCCCCGCAAGTTGGGGCCTTGCGACGGACACGGGCGGTTGCGGTGGGACAGAATTTAACTTCTGTCCCACCACGTGCTGGGTTGTCGGGCGTCAGCCGGTGGCTGTTCTCCGAGAGCTATCCTCCTCGTTCTCGGAAGCTTGTGCGGGTGGTTGGTTGGCGATGTAGTCGCGAACGACGACCTTCATTTCTCCCTCCGCGAAGCGGGTGAGAGCGCGTCGCATGAGAGGCTGGTAACCAAGTCCATGTACCTGACCGAGGAGCTTGAATGCTTCGATAAGTGACTTCGGCAGCCGGATGGAAATTGGCTGCATTGCCAGCGTCTCGTCGATCTGGGACTGGATGGTCCGTTCGTAGACTGCGGCGAATTCGGGATCGGTGCCAAGGGCTCCAGACTCCCAAGCTTCATCTGTGTCCGAGATTTGGCTGTGCGACATTATTGACTTCCTCCTTATAAACGATTGATTGTAAAAACAGATTCTGTAGATAGCGGCGGAGGCACTTAGATGTTGCTGTTGTAGATCTGTTGTTCGATCGAGTTGGGCTCGTAGGCCGTGCGAAGGTGCAGGCCGTCAGGTCTTGGGATGAAGACGACCTTGAGCGCTCGACCGCGGTCGGTGTGACCGATGAACCACAGAGTGGGCGGGTTCGAGGCGTGTTGGACACGAGTGTCGGTGAGATTCGGACAGTTCGGGGGGCGATTCAGGAAGCACTCCTCGACTTCGTCGCGGGTGACGTTGTGTGTCTCAGCGAGCTTGCGCTGGACGCCGGGCGAAATGAATAAGGGCATGAGAGCGATCCGGGTGTAGACTTGTGGGCGGGGGAGTGTATATACACATCGAGGGTGTGGCAAGGACTGGACGGGGGGTCGTCGTGAACCGTCCCGGGTTTCCCCCCGCCGCTGACACCTGTCCGCACAAATCCAAGCTCGCTCGTGTGGTCCCACGCTCGGTGCTGTCCTTGGTCGTGTACAGGGGGGTTCCCAAAACCCCTGGTTTGTCGGGAGCCCCGCGAACCGGCACCAGACCTCCAGATCTGGGCGATTTGGGTCCCGACAACCCCGCAATTTTCTTCCTACGACATGATGCGGTCCGGAGAGGTTTTTCGGGACCACGCGCCCGGTGCCCTTCATCCGACATTCGACGGGCGCCCGGCCAGGGGGTGCACCTCGCGAGGGGCTCGTCGCTGCGGGCTTGAAAGGCGCGCCGCCGGGCGTCGGCAGCGGCGACGTTCGAGCCGATGATGATGTGGAGGTCCTGAGGGGACCAGCCGGCTCATTCGCCGGGTTCAATCCGCGGCGTGGATCCGGTACATCGGGATGGACTTGAAGGCGGCCACATCGATTCCGCGTTCGTCGACGATCGCCTGCACCCACTTCGGGGTTCGCCCGACACCGCTCCAGGA
>MKWU01002865.1_pt1 | contig 24223 bp, 13 predicted proteins | sample 809101 | NCBI WGS metagenome assembly MKWU01 (sample SAMN05860141, study PRJNA318959) | sponge metagenome | host: Aplysina aerophoba | place: Slovenia: Piran, Adriatic Sea, Gulf of Piran | collected 2013-05-07 | reverse complement strand
TTTTGGTCGGCCATCAGTGACCTGTATTCTCGGTCGATTTCCGATTCGTTGGGTGCGGGTTTCTTTCCTGATTTTGACATATCATACACCGCCTTTCCAGCCTGAACGGCATCTTTCACGATATTTACACACGATGATAGGAATTCGATCAGTTCCAATTCGCCGAGCCCGTTTATGAGATTGGATATGGCTTCGCCGGAGGGCGGCCGGATTCCAGTGCCTTGTTTTGTGAATTAGTCGGCGCATCGGCGGTTTTCTCGAATCATCAACGATCATTTAAATGTATCAATAATCACAGTGAGTTGGCAAACATCCACACTTTCCTTTGGCCATGGCTATTGATCTTTATTGAAAGAGATACCTTGCTCTTTCGCCTTCGCGTCGACGATGCGTTCGATCTTGCGCAGTACCCGCTTTTGGTCGGACACCAGAAACCTGTGGCCGGCGATCAGTGACTTGAATTCCCGATCGATCTCTGAATCGGTAGATGCGGACTTCTTTCTGGATTGTGACATATCAAACACCGCCTTTCCAGCTTGAATGGCGTCCTTCGCTATATTTAAAACCAAATCTTCCCTACTCTCCCACCGTGGCGATCACCTCGACTTCGCACCGCGCGCCGAAGGCCAGTCCGCTGCCGGCGAAGGCGCTGCGGGCCGGCTTGTGGCCTGGAAAGTACGTGACGTACACCTCGTTGAAAGCCGGCCACTCGGAGATGTCCGCGAGCATGACCGTCGCCTTGATTACCCGGTCCATGGAGGATCCGTTGGCCTCGAGCACCTTCTTTATGTTCTCCATGGTCTGACGGGCTTCTGCCTGTATGCCCCCCGGCGCCAGTTCCTTCGTTTCGGGTACCATTCCGATCTGGCCGGAGAGGAACAGCAGGTGCCCCGTGCGCACGGCGTCCGAAAAGGGCAGGTTCATGCTCTCCGTGGCCTCCGAGGTGAGGTAGACCGGCTCGTGCGAGGGCATGGCCGGTGGCGATGCCGCGGGCTCCTCCGGCGCTTCAGGCTCCTCCGGCGCTGCCCGCATTTCCGGGACCTCAGACATCTCCGGCGCTTCAGGCTCCTCCGGTGCTGCCCGCATCTCCGGGGCCGTCGCATCAGCCGGGGTCTCCGGCGCCGCGGACATCTCCGGCGCGTCAGGCTCCTCCGGTGCTGCCCGCATCTCCGGGACCTCAGACATCTCCGGCGCGTCAGGCTCCTCCTCCGTCTCCGCGCAGCCAACAACCGACAACGTCATAAACCCGGCGAGCAGCAGCGGCACGGAGATCATACGGATCGGCACGGAGATCATACGGATCGGCACAGCGGCCATCGGCAACAACGAGTTGGCAGCCGTCGACGGCACGGAAGTCATCATCAACGGCGAAACGACTGGGCGTAGTTTTCCGATCATCTTTCGCTCCAGGTGTTGGCGGTGACTGTCCATGAAATCACCGGGGTGGTTCGAAAACGGTGTGTATTCAAATAAAAGGCGTCCGCGACGCCCGGTCAAGTTTCACCGGAACCTGCCGCAAGGTGGGCATGAGACCGTTTGTCGGTGCTTCAAACCACATCCGGTTTACATTCAGTGATGGATTTGTGATGCCCTGGTAAGAAACACTTGCCTGTATAACCTGTCGACTTTAAACTACGGAAAGACAAAACACTTCGAGATTCATAAATTACAAATCATTAAATATTAACCGGATCCAGCCAAATAAAAAGGTATGGATCAGGAGACTGATATGAACCGCATCGTGCGCTTCTTCCATCCCCGTATTTTTTGGTGGTTCACTGCTCTCCTTGTGGTCGTTTTGTCTACTGCGGGTGCTGATTCTGCAGCGGCGCAGGAAGGGCAGACAGGCCAGGAAGAGCAGACAGGTCAACCAGGCCAGGCAGATCAGGCAGGCCAGACAGATCAAGCAGATCAAGCAGATCAGGCAGATCAGGCAGGCCAGACAGATCAAGCAGATCAGGCAGATCAGGCAGATCAGGCAGATCAGGCAGATCAGGCAGGCCAGGCAGGTCAAGAAGGCCAGGCAAGCGAGGCGAACCAGGCTGGCCGGCTGATTCACCGTTCAATCCCCGAGATGGGCGACTCGACGCATACGGCCGTACCGGGAGGACGATTCAGGGCAAGTAGTTACGGACAGTGGGTTTATGGCAAGAACTACCGGCAACTTTGGACGACGCCGGTCGAACTTCCGGTCCTCGATCTCGATAAGGTTGGCGGCGGATTGTCGCCCATGCGGCCGGGCGGCGCCGGCCAGTCCATTTCGCTGCATTTCATGGGCCAGGACGGCCGCCGTTACACGGTGCGGTCCATCGACAAGGATCCGTCGAAGCGGCTGATGGAGGAACTCAAGGACACGGTCGTGGAGGACGTGATCCAGGATCTCGTGAGCGCCCATCTGCCGGCGGCGGGCCTGGTGGTGGATGCCCTGATGGAGGCAACGGGCATCCTGCACGCGCCGCACACGCTATTGGTGATCCCCGATGACCCCAGGCTGGGATCGTTTCGCGAGGAATATGCCGGACTGATCGGCACGTTGCAGGAACATCCGTCCGAGGCCGCAGGCAACGAGCCGGGATTTGCCGGGTCCCGCAGGGTGAGCGGCTCGGAGAGACTGTACGAACGCCTCGAAGAGTCGCCCTGCGAAAGCGTGGACGCGCGGGCCTATCTCAAGGCGCGGCTCATCGATTTTCTCATTGGCGATTCGGACCGGCACCGTGGACAATGGCGCTGGGCGCAGTTCCCGGTCGGCGACTGCTACACGTGGCTGCCCGTCCCGGAAGACAGAGACAAGGCCTTTATCGATCTGGATGGCCAGCTCATGAAGCTGGTGCGCCGTTTCGAAGCCAAGCTCGTCCGATTTCAGGAGCAATACCCGAGCCACCGGGGACTCTCCCGCACGGGCTGGGAACTGGACCGCAGGCTGCTGGCCGAGCTGGAGTGGAGCGCGTGGGACGCGGTGGTCGATACGGTACATTCCGAATTGTCGAACCCGGTGATCGAGGATGCCGTCCGGCGGCTGCCGGACCCGTACTACCGGCAGGTGGGGGACTTCCTTACCCGGACGTTGAAGGTACGCCGGGATAACCTCGGCGAGTTCGCTGCGCGGTACTACGGGTTCATCAGCAGGAAGGTCGAGATCAGGGGGACGGACGAGGACGAACATCTCGAATTGGAACACAGGGCGGACGGCGCGCTGGAGGTTCGCATCAGCCTGTCCGGTACGGAGAACGACCCCTACTTCCACCGTATCCTGTATCCCCGCGAGACAAAGGAAGTCAGGATCTACATGCATGGAGGGGACGATCGAATCGCCGTACTCGGGGAGCGGGCCGGGATCAGGGTCCACGTGGACGGCGGAGGCGGTGACGACACCTACGCGAACCGGTCCCGGGCCGGACGAAGGATGACGCGGTTCTACGACGCGCGCGGCCAGAACCGCTTCGACGATAACAGGGCGCATATCAACGAGCGCCGGTACAGGCGTCCAAGAAACGAGAGCGCAATCTCGCAGGACGTGTACAAACTCGATTGGGGCTCCACGTCGGGCACAAAGCCGATCGTCAATTATACCTCTGATATCGGGATATACACGGGGCTGCGCTACAACCGGTTGAGCTACGGCTACCGTAAGGATCCATACGCTACCCGGCACGTCATCGACTTAGGTATCGCCACCTGGAGGAGAGCGAAACCCTTCGCTTCGTATTCCGGAACGTTCCGGCAGATGCTGCGGAACCTGGACGGTCAGCTCGATATGGAATACTCCGGCATCAACATGGTGCGCTTCAACGGGTTCGGAAACGATGTCGAACTCACGCACGACGAGTCGTTCTACGAGCTGGATCAGGCACAGTTTGTACTGGCGCCGGCGCTTTCTTTTGCGGGTTCGGGTTTGACACATGGAAAGTGGAATCTGTCGGGCGGGCCTCTCGTCAAGATCACCAATACTTCATTGGGGAAGCACGAGGGGAAGTTCATTGCCACCTATGAAACGCCGCTGTATGGGACCGGGACCTACGGCCAGGTCGGCGCGCGCGGGGAACTTGCTTTCGACACCCGCGACAATCCGGACCATGCCCGTCGGGGCGTACGGGTCATGCTCGCAGGCGAAATCTACCCTGAACTGTGGGACGTCGAATCCGCCTTCGGTCACATTGCAGGCGAGGCGTCCACGTACCTCTCGGCAGACGACGTCCCCGCTTCCCCCACGCTGGCCCTGCGCGTGGGTGGCAAGACCGTGCTCGGCACGTACCCGTTCCACGAAGCGGCGGCCATCGGCGGCACCGGCAACATGCGTGGATTCCGTAAATTCCGTTTTGCCGGGGATTCCGCGCTCTACGGGAACGGCGAGTTGCGGTTTCGGCTGGCCCGAATCAAGTTTCTGATTCCCGGTGAGCTCGGCGCGTTCGCCGCAGTCGACGCGGGCCGGGTGTTCCTCGGTGACGATCCGCGGGAGGCTGACGAATGGCACATCGGCAAGGGCGGCGGGCTTTGGGTCTCCTTCGCCGATCGGCGCGCGACCCTGAGCGTTGCAATGATGGAAGGCAGAGACAAACGCGATCTGTATCTGTTCGTCGGGTTCATGTTCTAGATCCGGCCGCCCGGTCTGCTCAACGGGCTCCGGTCGCCCTACGGCGGAATGCTCATCTGGAACACGGGCGTTTCCCGCCCCGTTCTCACGACCCGCACGACGGGGACGTGTTCACCGCCGCGGTTGACGAAATCGAGCACGACGAATCCGGGGACGGCATGGGCGAAGATCGTCTCGGCCACGTCGGTCACGCGCGACACTTTGCCCGTGGAGCCCGCCCCGCTCACGATGTGCATCCGGGCGATTTCGTCCGCTTCGAAGAGTTGCAGGCTGTGATCATGCCCCGCGGCAAAGACGAGCGGCCGGTGCCTTTCGAGCGCGTTCTTCACCCGCTCCGCGAAGGCGACGTATCGCGAGTGGAACAGATTGAGTTCGGCGGATCGCGGTTGCAGCAGCAGATAATACAGGTTGACCAGGATGTCGATGAACACCCCGCGGCCCAGGTCTGCGCGGTCGCCGGCAGAGCGCAACGGATAGTGGCTCGCCACGATCACGTAATGCGTCTTCAGGGCCGCGAAGGCCTCGTCGACCCGCTGCCCGAATTCCCCTTCGGGGCACCTGCTGGTGTCGTCGACCGAAGAGAACCAGGGCGTCCAGTCGATGACTACGAGCGCGATCCCCCGTTCCATCCCGTCCCCGGGCGGAAGCAGCTCGCGGACGGCGGGCCCCGGACATCCGTCGCGGGGCAGGAAGTCCACGTCGCCCCCGGGCCAGGCCAGGACGAACTCCTGTTGCGCGATGACGCGTTCTACCGTCCAGTCTCGTGGATTCAAACCCCAATCGTGGTTGCCCGGCACGAAAACGCGCAGTGCCGAGGTCGCCTCGAGTTGCTGGCGTAGAATGGCTTCGCCTCTGGCGCGGTCGCCCTCCTCCAGTCCCGCCGGGTAGATATTGTCGCCCAGCAGCACGACGGCGGCACGGTCCCGCGGAACCGCCCAGCGCCCGATCGCGGCCAGCGTGGGGTCCTGCGGGACCGGCTCGCCGGTGTCTCCGGCCAGGATGATCCGGTAGGCGACCCCGGCCGTATCGGTCGCGCCGACAGCGACCGTTTCCCGGGGGGCGTTCAACCGGATGTACGGACTCTCGTCCGCGTCGTAGTTCTCCCCTCGCAGACGTCCCGCATGGCAACCCGCAAGGACTACCGCCAGCAAAAGGAGCGGCAAGAACCACGATCCCGGCACGAGCCACGACCCCGGAACGCACCGCGAGACCGGAACGCACCGCGAGACCGGCAGCCGGACCGGACTGCTATCGCGAATTACGGTACGTCGCCGATACAGTCGCGTAAACCCGCTCGACGGACGAAAAAGCTGCCGCGCGCCTTCCGAAACTCGCAATTATCTTCCCTTTGCAACGGGGTAGAAACTCAAGGTCGCGCGCTTCCCTGCTCCTTCGTCCGCTATGACCATGGTATTGTCGGAGGCAAAGGTAATGCCCTCGGCCTGTCGATGCCGGCCGGCTTTCAATTCCTTCACGGCAAGGATCGTGCCCTGTGGGGTAATCTCTGCGACGGCGCGCTGGCGGGCCGCCACGACAAAGTAGTTTCCCGTTTCCGGGTGCCGTTCGATGCCCGAGGGCTGGAATCTATTGCGGCCGATACGGCGCGCGAGTGTGGAGGCCTCTATGAGTATCCGGCCGTCTTCGACGTGCCGCCTGGTGTCGAGAGACCAGCGGTATATCGCTATCAGATCCGACTGCTTACGGTCTCTTGGGTTCTTGCTGATGAGCAACATCGCCCGTTGGTCGGGGTCATAGGCGAGTCCCTCAATCTCATGGTGTTTCCCTACGCCGGTATCATGCATACGATAGGGAGCGGTCCCCCCGTCGGCGCTTTCGCCAAACTCGTACAGTCGTCCAGTACTCGAGATAATGAACAGTCGTCCTTCAGCGGCTGCGATGCCTTCGAGGTCATCGGCGACAAAACCACGCGGGCCGCCAAGTTCAAAACTCTTTACGATCGAACCGTCGCGATAGTCGATTTCTATTATTGTGCCCTTTTCGTCATCGTGGGCCAGAAGCCGGTTCCCCTCGAGCATGGCCAGGCCGGAAATCTCCCGTAATCGCTTCGGCAGCTTGAAATGTCTGGCCGGCTCTTCGAAATCGAAGCTTCCGAGAATTGAATAGTCTCCGGGACGGTCCCTACGCACCGTCGAGGAAGCGGATGCGGATGCCGACGCGGCCGTGGCTTCGGCCTCGGAGTCAAGCGCGGAAGGGATCGCGGAGCCGGCTTCGGCGCCAATCCGCGGATCGCCGGCAGCGGCCTGCGTCGCAGGCGAGACGACCGATGATTCCTGACGCACGTCCTGACCTGCGTCCTGATTTGCGTCCTGGCGCCCGTCCGCGCCTGAATCAGGTTCGGGATCATTCCGCACGAGCTGCGCCACGGCAAAAAACAACATGCTGAAGATCAGAAACGACACCAGCAGTCTGTTACCCGTGAGGCTCATAGACCATATCTCCGGCGCTCATAGACCCTATCTCCGACGCTCGAAATCCGCAAATCCGGTGCTCGAAATCCGCATCTCCTCAGAGCCCGGGTCGCTCTTCCAGTTCCACTTTCTGGATATGTCCCATGGTGATGCTTTCGAGTGCCGCGGTAAAGGCATCCGGATCCGCCTTTTTCTTGAGCCGAACGTCAAATTCCACAATCGAAGCGTCGCCTTCCCGTTCCACGACTCTCGCGAGCTGCCAGCGTGATGCATAGGTCGGCAGGATTGCTTCGGTGGCATGCTGTGCCGAACCGACGCGCGAAGTGAAAACCCTGAGGCTGGCGTTGAACGGCTTGGGCTTCTTATCCGTCCCTGGATCGCCGGCGCCAATCATCGAAGGCCCATTGTCCAAACGCACCAGCCTGAATCCGTCCAGGACCACGGGCTCCGCGCCCCAGTTCATGCGCCAGACGACAAGCACAACGGCATTGAAAGTCACCGATGCCAGGATGGCCACTGAACCGTACTGGATCCCGGCGGCCAACCCGATGCCGATTACGATGAACATATAGATGGCGTCCATGGTTTCGTTCAACGACGTGCGGAAGCGTACCGCGGCGACGATGCCCGCGATACTGAAGGCGAGGGCGATGCTGTCCTTAACGAGAAATACGACGAGCGCGATGGCAATGGGGACGACGAGGAGGGTCTGGGCAAAGGCCTGGTCGTATTTCTTGCGGGTCCGCGTCCAGCGATAGACCCAGACCACCGGCAGGGTAAAAAGAAAGGAGAACAGCAACGACATCGTCACGGGTATAAACACCTGGGTCAGTCTCGTATCGGGCGCGGCCTGTTCGAAATTCATGGCTGAGAGCGAGCTCGACTCGATTCGCTCGGCCACTTGCAGTTCGAGAAAGATCCCGGGAAGCAGCTCCAACAGGGCCCCGAAAAAAAGGAACGTGGCGAAATAGTAGACCACGAGCCGCACAATTATATGGTCGAGCAGGGAAGTTCCTTTCATAATTCACCTCGGAATCGTGCGATGCGGGCGCGATGAATCCACATGCCTACCACACGAAGCTGAATGTGTTGACGGTGCGTGGATCGGGGTCGGGTCCGCCGGAGTCCAGAGCTTTGTACTGTACTGGCACGGCCGACCAATCTTCGTAGATATTTCCGTCCAGGTAGAAACGCTGCGCCATGCCAGGTTCCATGGAGGCACCGCCCGACGCGAATAGTTCGTAATAATGCTCAGGCCGGCTCGGGCCGGTTCGATCTACATGCGGCACATACTCCCCGAGACCGTCGCCGTCGACGTCCGTTCGAATCCAGTCGAGCATGAGCAGGCGGTGATAAGTCCGGTCGGCCATCATGGCGCGCACCTCGGCGTTGAACCGCGAGACGATCGCATCGGCGTCCGGAAGCGACTGGCGGACGGCGAGGTGAAGCGATCGCGTGAGCAGCGGCGCCATACCGAACACCAGCCGAGTTCGCGCTTCGATTCCGTGGTTGCCAAGGAGATACTGGACGACCAGCTCATCCATCAGCGCGTAATCCACCTCGCCGTCGAGCAGCCTGGCGACGCTGTCCTCATCGCTGTCCGAGCGGACGAAAACCGGTCCGTCCGTCCGTTCGGCCATTTCGGCGTACGCGTGCCCGGAAACCAGGGCGACCCTGGTTCCGGCGAGGCCGGCCAGCGAGGTCGCGGACACGTCGCCGCCCCGCCGTCCGACGAGGATCAACCGGTTCTCGAGATAGGGCAGCGAGTAAACCATCGCACCTTCCCGCGCCTGGTCCGGCCGGCCCTCCTGATCCGTCCAGGCCGCCGCACTTCCATCGAACCCGCCGCTTAGCAGCGCGGAAGAAAGCTCGCCCTCGTCCATGACGACCGTCTGGGCGCCGATTCCCATGCGCTCCAGGGCCAAGTCGACCAGATCGACGGCGAACCGCGGTTTTCCCGGCGCGTCGGCGAAGGGCGGCCACGTCGTCGACACCAGCCGCAACTGCCGGCTCGTCAGCGCGGGATGGTCACCGCGCGCCATGCGCAAAGCGGTTGCAGATGCCGGACCATCCGCGGCGCCCCCTTGCTCAAAGGCTCCTCCGGATGCGCCGTCAAGCTGTGCTTCCTCTTTGGAATCGAATAACGCGAACTCCTCCACGATTACTGCCACGACGAAAAAAACGAAGCTGCAGACCAGAAACCAAACCAGCAGCCTGTTACCCGCTCTGACCATGATCCTTGCTCCTCTTCAACTCCAGATTGCCGGTATGACGCCATACCCCCGTGATTCATAATCACGATGCCCGGCGAATCGGATTTTCTTTTTTTGGCCGCAAGAAGCTGTGAAAGAAGGTTCGTTGGACGTCAAAGAAACGTACGCGTCACTTAAGGATGTCAACAGTAAGATAATGTCTCTGCCGTACTTCGCAAACGGATAATTTAATCCATGAAAATCATGGAAGATGGGAAATGTTATACTGAATTAAATGTTGTAATACCTTGATTATGCACGTATCATCCTTACAACCATTGCGGAGAACAAAATCCAGGGAGTATCCCGGTTTTGCATGCGTCCCGCTTGATCTCACCTTTTATAGCATTATTGTTCTTAGCCGTACCGGTCTCGTGTGGCGGAGGTGGTTCCGGCACGCCGACGTCGCCAGCCGGTCCGCCTGCTCCAACGCCTCCAACACCAACGCCACCAACGCCTCCAACACCAACGCCACCAACACCAACGCCACCAACGCCTCCTCCGGTACAAGCCGTACCGTCCAGTATCCGGATCACACCGGCTGCCGTGACGCTGACTGCCCTGGGTCAGACTGCGCAGCTGACCGCCACGGTTAACGATCAGAACAACAGTCCGATCGCCGGGGCGACGGTGTCCTGGTCATCCGGCAACATGAACGTAGCCAGCGTGAGTTCCGTGGGCCTGGTCCGGGCGGTGGGCAACGGCACGGCTCGGATCACTGCCAGATCGGGTAATGTATCAAACGGGATAACGGCGACCGTATCGGCGCCAGTACCAAACCGGGCCCCGGAAGCAGTGGGCGAGATCGCGCCACAGGTGCTGACCGAGCGCGGCGCATCGGTAGAGTTGGACGTTGCCGGCGCTTTCCGCGATCCGGACGATGACGAGTTGACCTATTCCGCGGAATCCAGCGACGACCAGGTAGCCGCGGCGTCGGCATCCGGCGCATCCGTGATCATCCGTGCCGTGTCAGCCGGCGAAGCGACGGTGACGGTCACGGCGACCGATCCGGACAGCCTGAGCGCCACGCAGTCCATACCCGTCACTGTCATGGAGACGGAGATGAACACCCGGCCGCAGGCGGTGGGCATGATCGCGGACTTGAGGCTGGTGGAGGGCGGACCGGCCGAGGAACTGGACGTGTCCGGTTCGTTTCGCGATCCGGATGGCGACAAGCTGGAATATACGGCTGTATCGAGCGACGACCAGGCGGCCACGGTCGAAGCAATGGAAGAACGGATCACCATCCGGCCCGTATCGGCGGGCAGAGCGACGATTTCGGTCAGCGCGACAGACCCGGACGGTTTGAGCGCCACGCAGCACTTCAACGTGACAACGGTCGTTTCAAGTCCCGATCGAAATGCGCTCATTGCGGTATACAACAGAACGGGCGGGCCGGACTGGACAGACCAGGCGAACTGGCTGTCCAACGCCCCGCTCGACGCGTGGCATGGCGTCACGTCTGACGCCGACGGCATGGTCACCCGGCTGGAGTTGAACGGGAACGGTCTCCGGGGACCGCTTCCGGATGAACTCGGGCAACTTGGCGATCTCACGGTGTTGAGCCTCGGCGATAATCAGCTGTCCGGCAGTATTCCACGTTCGATCGGTCGGTTGACCATTTTGGAAGCGTTGAACCTGGAAGAAAACGGGTTAACCGGAACCTTGCCTTCTGAAATCGGTCGCATAGGGAACCTCGAATCACTCAATCTCAGTGGAAACCGGTTGTCCGGCAACATGCCCACGGAGCTTGAACATCTGGACGCGCTCGAGATGCTTGACCTTGGGGAGAACGCGTTTTCCGGACCAATCCCGCCCGAAATCGGACTACTGCAAGCGCTCATCCACCTGGACCTTTCGGCCAATCGATTAACGGGTTCACTGCCGCCGGAAATCGGCCGGCTCAGGAATCTGACCCGGCTCAACGTGGCCTCGAACCTGGAACTTTCCGGACCGCTGCCCGAATCGCTTGTACGTCTCACCCTGGAAAGCCTGCAGGTGAATGGAACCCGGCTCTGCATTCCAACATCCGAGATATTCCAGGACTGGCTGAACGAAATCGCGGACTTGAGCGAAATAGAAGGCTGTCCGGACGAATAACCACTTAGACTGCCGCGATGTTGAGCATCGCCGCGAGGTGCAATCAACCGATGCCCCGAATCGCCAATCCGATGACCCTCTTCGCTAAACCGATGTCTCTAATCGCCAAACTGGGATTCCCGCCGGTCCTTTGCCTGGTGTCCATAATCCTGTTCACCTGCGGGAAAGACAGTCCCACAAACTCCTCCCGGCCAGGAGCAGCCGCTCCCAGAGTCGCAGTCGCGCCCGATAACGCCGCCACCACGCCGAAGTCCAGCCCCACCACGCCGAAGTCCAGCGCGACCACGCCTCAGACCATGTCAGCCACGCCGCACTCCATCTCGATCGTTCCCGATTCGATTCAGACGATTTTTGAGGGTCGGACGACCCTGCTCCGGGCCGTGGTAAGAGATCGGCACGGCATTGTCCTGTCGGGCGAAACCATTGCGTGGTCGTCCAGCGACAGTACAATCGCGTCCGTGAGTTCCATGGGGATCGTGAAGGGATTGGACCAGGGCGCCGTCCGGGTCGCGGCAAAGGTTGGCGCATTGTCGGACAGCGTCGATGTCCTGGTCAGCATGCCAGGATCCCCAGTTACAAACGAAACGGCGTCGGGCGATCCGCAACCATCGGATGATCGCCGGCGATCGGATTCCGTGACCGCTACCGACCGGGTGGACGGCGCGGAGGGCCCTGAAGCCGGGCCTAAAACCGATCACGCGACCCGGCAGACAAGCCCGCCGGACTATGTGATCCAATCGGTGGAGGTCAGCGAAACGCACCCCAGCGCCGGCCAGCGCTTCTCCATGAGCGCAACGGTAAAGAACCAGGGCGGGGACTTTAGCGGCTTTTCGCTGTCAAAGCTACGCTTCTACATGTCCACCGACGCGACGATCTCCAGAAACGATACGGAAATCGGCTCCCGGCTCGTATCCCGCCTCGATGCGGACGAGACCCGGGAATGGTCCCTGACCTTCATCAAGGCTCCGTCAACCGCCGGCACATATTACTACGGCGCCTGCATCGACCCCCAGGAGGAAGAGTCCGACAAGCTGAACAACTGCTCGGAAGCGGTGACGCTGAGCGTCGGAGGACCCGACCTGGTGATCGAATCCGTTACGGTGAGCGAAACCAGTCCCAACGTCGGACAGCGCTTCTCCATGAGCGCGACCGTAAAGAATCAGGGCGCCGGCGCAACGTTCGACCTGACCAGGCTACGCTTCTACACGTCCACCGACGCGACGATCTCCACCGGTGATACGGAAATCGGCAACCGGCCCATACTCCCGCTCGATGCGGACGAGACCCGGGAATGGTCCCTGCCCTTCATCAAAGCTCCGTCAACCGCCGGCACATATTACTACGGCGCCTGCGTCGACCCCCTGGAGGAGGAGACCGACAAGCTCAACAACTGCTCGGAAGCGGTGACTGTATCGCTGAAAGCCGCCGACCTCATCGTCGAGCGGGCGACCGTCAGCGACTTCAGCCCCACGGCGGGCGGGCGTTTTTCGCTGAGCGCCACGGTGCGCAACCAGGGCGGAGGCGACACCAGCGAGTGGACGAGACTGCGTTTCTACCAGTCGGAAGACGCCATGATTTCGACCGGTGACTCCGAGATTGGCAAGTGGACCATATCCCCGCTGAAGGCGTCCGCATCGCAGGAGAAGACGCTCAGATTCCTCCGGATCCCCCTGGACGGCGGCACCTATTATTACGGGGCCTGCGTGGAACCCGTGTCCGGCGAAGACGATACGGGGAACAACTGTTCGATCGGGGTGACCATTGCCGTCAGCGGACCCGACCTGATTGTCGAATCCCCGGCCGTCAGCGAGAACAGCCCTGCGCCCGGCGAAGCGTTCGACCTGCGCGCCACCGTTCGAAACCAGGGCGGAGGCGACGCGGCGTCTTCGACTACGCTCCAGTACTACCGCTCAAGCGACGCCGCAATCACAAGCAGCGACACCGTAGTCGGGACCGACTTCGTAAAACAGCTGGCCGCGAGTGAATCGGCCGAGGAGTCGATATCGCTGAACGCGCCTTCGACGGCGGGGACGTATTATTACGGCGCATGCGTGGATGCTTTGGCCAATGAGTCCAGCGACCGGAACAACTGCTCGCTCGGGGTATTGGTGGCCGTCGGCCAGACCGGCAACCGGCCTCCGGCGGCCCGGGGCAAGATCCCGGATCAGGACGTCGACGCGGGCGAATCGGTCACCGTGGACGTGTCTTCCTACTTCTCGGACCCCGACGGGGACCCGTTGTCGTACCGCGCCCTGACCTCGAACGCGGCGGTGGCGACCGCTTTCATTCCGGACCGCGTAGTCACGATCCGGGGCGAGTCGGCCGGGAACGCGACGATCACCATCACGGCCAGCGACGGCAGTCTGACCGCCGCGCGCCTGATACGCGTAACCGTGCGGCGGTCCGTCACTCCACGCCCCGATCTCATCGTGGAATCGCCGACGGTCAGCGACGGCAATCCCGATCCGGGCGGACCCTTCACCCTGGGCGCAACCGTCCGCAACCGGGGCGACGGCGACGCTTCGTCCTCGACTACGCTGCGCTACTACCGCTCCGCGGACGCCACGATCTCGGCCTCCGACACGGAAATCGGTTCGGACAGCGTTATCTCCCTGGATCAGTCGGATACCAGCGATGAGTCGATCGCGCTGACCGCGCCTGCAAATACGGGCACGTACTACTACGGGGCCTGCGTAGATCCACTGACCGATGAGTCCAACACGCAGAACAACTGCTCCGTCGCCGTGACGGTAACCGCGGGCCAACCGGTCAACCGGGCGCCCGTCGCACAGGGCACGATCCCGCCCCAGAACCTGGACGTGGGCGAATCGGTCCGAATTACCGTATCCTCCTACTTCCGCGATCCCGAAGGCGACCGGCTGACCTACACGGCCGCCACGTCGCGCGAGACGATCGCGACGGCGACCACGTTCGGCAGGGCGGTGACAGTGGCGGGGGTGTCTGCGGGCAATGCGACCATAACCGTTACGGCGGACGACGGCAGCCTGACGGCGAGACAGGCGTTCCAGGCGACCATCCGGATTCCGGTCACGCTCGCGCCGGACCTCATCGTGGAAACGCCGACCGTCACCGAGGCCAGTCTGAGCGTTGACGAACGTTTCACGCTGAGTGCCACCGTACGTAACCAGGGCGACGGCAACGCATCCTCCACGAGGCTTCGATACTACCGTTCGACGGACGCCACGATCACGTCCGCCGACACGGAGATTGGCGATGATTACGTATCATCGCTCAGGGCCTCGGCGACCAGCGACGAGATTATCTTCCTGAGAGCGCCGGCGACGTTCGGCACGTACTATTACGGCGCCTGCGTGGATGCGCTGTCCGAGGAATCGGATACCGGGAACAACTGCTCGGTCGCAGTCATGACGACCGTAAACGGTCCCGACCTGGTCGTCGGTCAACCCACGGTATCCAACAACAATCCACAGGTTGAAGAAAAGTTCACGCTGAGCGTGACGGTCCGCAACCGGGGCGCCGGCGACGCGGCTTCATCGACGACGCTTCGCTATTACCGGTCCGCCGACGCAACGATCACCAGCGGCGACACGGAAGTGGGAACGGATAACGTTTTCAGACTCGACGCCGCCGAAACCGGAGACGAGCGGATTGTACTTACGGCTTCCGACGCGGGTACGTACTACTACGGCGCCTGTGTGGATGCGCAATCAGAGGAAACGAACACCCTGAACAACTGCTCCGGCGCGGTTTCCGTCGAGATCAGGGAAAAACCGACACTCGTCGGCGCCGACTCCTTCGTATACCTTACCCAATCCGTTCAGTCGGTGGGCGATCCCGTCCCTCTGATAGAAGGAGATGAAGCCCTGCTGCGCGTATTCATCGCCAGAGACGGCAACGAGGATATCAGCATACCTCCGGTCCGGGCTACCTTCTATCACAACGGATCGGTCGCCCACGAGGTGGACATTCCAGCCCGGTCCTCCGGGATCCCGGAAACGATCCAGGAAGGCGAACTGGAACTGTCCTCCAACGCGCTGATACCCGGATCCGTCATCGAGCCGGGCCTCGAAATGGTCGTCGAGATCGATCCGGACGGCACCCTGGATTCCGCACTCGATATTACCCAAAGAATACCCCCCACCGGCCGCACGTCCGTCGACGTCAGGACGGTATCTTCCTTCGACATCATGATCGTTCCCTACCTCTGGGACGCGAACCCGGATCGATCCATACTGACCGAAATCAACAACATCACTGCGGATGGCACGCTCCTGCGCGAAACGCGTGACTTTCTACCCGTGGGAGACGTAACGGTCAGCGTGCACGATCCGGTTTCCGTTTCGTACGATCCGACCGGCGACCACGCTGAGGAACTCCTTACGTTGACGGAATCGATCCGCGGCATGGAAAAAGAGCCGGACACCTACTACCTGGGGGTTTTAAGACGTAGGGGAAACAATAGAGTGTCCGGGCTTGCCTATGTAGGCGGATGGCTCTTCGGTCTCAACAAAGAATACTCGAGCGTGAGCGTGCTGGAGGGAACTATAATCGCCCACGAGTTCGGCCACAACCTGTCACTTCGGCATGCGCCGTGCGGCGGTCCGGCCGATCCGGACTCCAACTTTCCGGATTCCGACGGATCCATCGGTGCATGGGGTTACGATTTCGTCAGACAGCAATTGGTATCCCCAGACCGACCCGATCTGATGGGTTACTGCGATCCGGCATGGGTAAGTTACTACAATTTCAACAAGGCGCTCAACTGGCGACGGTCCAGAGGCGCCCGTGTGGCGGTGGTTCCATCCGCCACGCGGGGACTGCTCCTCTGGGGCCATGTGAACGAAGCCGGAGACCTCGTTCTGGAGCCGGCTTTCGCCGTCGAAGCTCCACCGGTTCTACCTGAAACCAGCGGTCCGTACCAACTCACGGGAGAGAGCGTGAACGGCGACGTGCTGTTCGATCTGTCCTTCGACGTGAAAAACTTCGGCGACGTCGGGGGCGGGGGCTTCAACTTCATCCTGCCGGTCCGGGCGGACTGGACTGCGAGGCTGCATCGGATTATCCTTTCAGGTCCGGAAGGCGTTGCGACGCAGGACCGCGAAGGAGACCGCTCCGCGGCCCTGCTGCTGGACAGCTTCACCGGCCAGGTGCGCGGATTTCTGCGCGACTGGGCCATGACAGGTTCGGGACGTCCACCGGCTCGTCGCGCGCTGCCTGAACCGGGGCTGGAGATTATCGTGAGCCCGGGAGTGCCTGACAGTTCAGACTGGTAGTGTCCTGGTTTCGAGGTCCGAAGCCATTGGTTTGTCGATCGAGAATCGTGGAGGGCGGCAGTCCGTTACGATACGCCTGAAAGATGGGCAGGCGCTGTACTGGGATGATCACCATCAACAGTCGTCATTCACATGCTTAGTAAAAGGATCGGGTAGATATGAGAGGCATCACGACGTCTGTGCTGCTGATTGCCGCAGCCATGGGATGTGGCGGAGATAAAAGCGTAGAGCCGAGACCCCCGGAGGATTTCCCGCCCAGGGTTGTCGAAACCTTTGAAGCGCAGACGCTGACTGCCGAGCGAGAGCGTTTGATGATTGATTTCGCGACGTCCTTCAAGGATCCCGAGGAGCAGTCCCTGAGATACTCGGCGGAATCGAGCGATACATCAGTCCTTACGGTCTCAATGTCCGGATCGGTACTGACGATCACGCCACTGGCCGAAGGAAGCGCTACGGCTTCCGTCAAGGCCTCTGACCCCGGTGGGAACAGTGCCACGATTACCATTTCCGTAACGGTGAATGCGCCGGCGCATCCCGACGATACGGAAAGCTATATTCCAATAACCAGGCTGATCGTCTCCTCAGACAGTGTGGAGTTTTTTGAATTGTCTGCGCAGGGTGCCGGTTCCTGTATTGAAGTAGATCCTGAAGCGATCTACGGAGAGAGATTCGAGGCGGCAAGTTACCAGTTCCACCATTCAAGATGGCAACGACAGGACGAGTTCGGCTGGGAGACGATACCTGGAACGGTGCGTGGCGAGAACAGGCTATGCGTGTACGCCCCAGCCGAATCGGGACTATACAGAATGGTCGGCGATGTTACGATAACTCCAGTTGGACAGGCTCCAACGCTATTGCGGTACAGTTCGAACGCATTGAATCACTGAGTGCGACCGTCAGTCCTTAGGAACCAAGTTCCGCAGCGTACCGTTACTTAGTGAGCTTTTTGATTTTGTTTACGCCTATGTTTATACCTATCCTCGGCCTCGCCGCCGTCTATGGCTCATTGGTCCAGCAAACGGCTTTGAACGGCGATTCCCCGGCAGCGACCTTGGCCGTAATGCCGCGGGAATTCAGGTGCGAACCTTCTGAACAAAGCTTAAGCGCCAATGCGACACTGTCGGATCGTGCCGGACGCTACCGGATCATGCTTGTACCGGACTCCACCAGCACAGCCCATCGCGTCGTTTCCGGTCTGCTCACCCTGCGCCTGCAGACGCAGGAATCAGACCCGACGCAGGAATCAGACCCGACGCAGGATTCAGACCCGACGAGCGATCCCTCGACACCCCTCTACGGGTTCACGGACATCGATCCGGAAGCGGTTGGCGCGCACCGCGTCGGCGATCCGGGTAGCAAAGATCCATCAGCGCCCGGCGTGCTCGTGTTAGAAAGGAAAGAGTACGGACGGCGCGTTATCACGTTACGTCTGGGCTCGAATGCAAACAGGAGGGACGTGGTGCGCTACGATGGCGCGTACACGGTGTTGAGGGTAATAAAAATCGACGAGGACGGCTTTGCCGGAAGTTGGCGCAGCGGTAGTGGCAGTGGGATGGACCTGTCGGTTGCCACGGGGCACTTCTGTGCCTGGAAAATGCCCTGAAACGGTAGATAAAGTTGGTTGTCGTTTCGTTCCGTGCCGGGTATGGTAAGCCAGCCTGTCCCATCCTGAGTCTGCCACCTGGAGTGATGGATCCGGTATCGGGCCGCACCGTCTCCTTCACCGTACCACTGTTCGGGATCGACTTCGAGACATGAACCCTGCGCTTCGAATGACTCGACTACCCTTGGCGGGAAGTCCCGGGGAGGTTGCGGTTCAACCGACTTGCTCCCGCAGCCTGTGGCTACGACCGTCAGAAGCAAAACCGACACAATGATTCTCATGGTACCGATGTTCATGGTATCCCCATGGTTTATGCTGTTTCAAAATGAAAAGGCGCCTGCGATCCCCGGCATAGTTCACCGATCCCGCAGACGCCTGTACGTATTCGAAGCTACCGGTGAACGCCCTTTAGAAACTCATCCTTCCAATCAGGCCGATGCGGTGGTCGGGCGTCAGGCCATGTCTCTCTATGCGCTCTCCGGCAAGTTCCAGGCTCAGAACGCCGGCCGTCTGGCCAATGGATCCGAACCGCGCGCCCAGACGCATGCGGCGACGGTCATCACCGGCCATATCCATCGCACCGAAAGGCATTACCAGGATATCGCCCATCGCGGAATACGCGAGCCCGTAGCCGATTTCAGCCTTCACACCGACGCCCGTACGCGCCGATCGCGTGAGATCCTCCATCGGCTCATCGCGCCACACATCGCCGGATATATCGGTATCGGCGCCGATCCGGGGAACGACAGACATCGAAAAACCTCGCCCGCCGGCGTCCATCGGCCTAACGTAAGCGGCCAACGACACACCGTGCTCCGTGACCTCTTCACCCGAGTGCATGGCGAGCATGCGAACGCGCGCTTCGACCCCGGCCCTGCCGGCGGCGATATGGAGACCACCGGCAACCTCGAGACCGCCACCGGTCTGACCGTCGCCACCGTCATACCGGCCGGCCACCTGGGCGAACGGCGTTGCGAGCATGCCGTTACCCAATTGGACGGTCCCCGAACCTTCGAGACCGATACGTACCCGATGTATGCCGGCTTCCAGTTCGCTCAGGGAAGCGGATTCGCTGTCGGCGGCCGACAGGCTGGCAAATCCCGCGTCGCCGATCAGGTCCAGAACCGGCCCTTCGGTGGCCGATCCGGCCAACAGCGAGCGCGCGCCAATCAAGACCATTCGCATGGACAGATCGCTGGTCATTTCATTCGTTTTGACCTCACCCGTACCGAAACCACCGACACCCCAGACCTCGATGACATATTGGGGAACGTGCCACAACACATAAGGATACACACTGTTCAAGGTGGTTTCCAACTTCCCGTCCGTTCTCATTGCGTCGTAATCCGAAGAACCCATGGTACGGCCGACGGCCACGCCGCCAATCCAATTGCCGGTCTTCGAAACATCCATACCGAGGTAACCGGAAATCAACGATCCGTCGTAGGAGGCAGTCTGCGAAGCCGAACCCTTAAAAGCGTTCCAGTCTCCGGCCCCCCATACCGTGAAGCTCAGGCCGTCCGTACCGCCGCCCTGCGGTGCGTCGTCAAGCGCGTAGTAGAAGGACGTGCCCCGCATCAGGTCGCGGGCGGAGACGGGTTGCCTGCCGGTCTGCGCCATGGATTCGTCAGAAATACCGTACTTTCCCGCTTCCCGCGTATCGCCGAGGTTGATCAGCGCTTCCAGACCGGACGCCATGCCGTCGACCCGCCTGTTGCCCAACGCGAACTGGCGTTCGGCGTCGGACAGCGAGAACCGGCCGCCGATCGTGTTGGACACGCTCGACAAAATCCCCCGGCCCATGGCCGCCAGTATGTCGGTGTAGACCATCCGCTCTTCGGCGACCGTCGTGACGGTCACGCCGAAGTCGAAACTGCCGGATCCCGCATCGTTGGTCGCGACAACCGTTACGCGGGCCGAACCCTTGCGATTGGCCGTGACCGACAGCGTCGAACCCGAGATCTCAGCCGATACCGCGTCGTCCGAGGACGAGGCCGAGAAGGCAAGACCCTTGCCCGAGAAACTGCCGGTTACGTCGGCCTGACTGGAGTCGCCCGCTTCCAGGGTCATATCTGAAATCGCACCCGTGACCTCAGGAGCCGGGAAGTTGTCGACGATCGTCAGCGTGACGCGATCTATTTCGTTTCCGTCCCAGACCGCGGATACGACGACAGTCTCGTCGTCCGGCTCGTAGACCGCGTCGTCCACGACCGAGAAGTCCAGCTGCGCGGTCCCGGACGTCTCGCCGGCAGGAACGACGATCTCCGCGTTTCCGCTCAGCATGTAATCCGTACCCCGGGTGGCCGTACCGGCCACGTCCAGCGTAATTATGGTCGGAACCGAAGCCGCGGTACCAGACAACTCGACCGTGAAGGACACCGTTTGGGAACCGCCGTCTTCTCGCAACGTATCCGGATTGACGGTCAGGGTGAAGGACGCCGTGACGGTAACGCCGAAATTGTAACTGACTGAACCGGCGGCGTTGGTCGCGGCAATCGTTACACGGCCCGAACCCAGGCGGTTAGCAGTGACCACAAGCGAAGTGCCCAATAGTTCAGCCGAAATCGCATCGCCCGAGGCGGACACCGAGAAGGTCAGGTCTTTGCCGGAAAAAGTGGAGGACAGGTCGGCGCGAAAGGCGCCGCCCGATATCAGGTTCACATCCGGAATCGGGATGGCGACCGCCGGAGCCAAATAGTTATCAATGATGGTCAACGTGACAACGCCGAGATCAGAGAATCCCCATCCAGCCGTCACCACGATCGTCTCGTTGTTCGGTTCGTAGACTTCATCGTTCACCACTGTGTAAGTCAACTGCGCGCCCGCCGACGTCTCGCCGGCAGGAATGACGATATCCGCGGTTCCGTCCCACATGTAGTCCGATCCCTGTGTAGCCGTACCGGTCATTTCCAGCGAGATCACGGTCGGAATCGGAACCGCGCTGCCGGACAACGCAATCTCGAACGATACCGTCTGAGCGCCGCCGTCTTCGCGCAACGCGGTCGGAACGCCGCTAAAGACAATGTCCGGTGTGTCGTTGTCCACGATGGTGATTACGACCGGTTCGCTTATCGTTCCCATCAGATTGGCCGCGAACACGGCGAACTCGTCGGTTTCATATACCTCGTCATCCACCGGAACGACGGTCAGGTTGATACTCCCTGTCGGCTGTCCCGCGGGGATTGTAATCATAATGTTCGGATCAGACGCCAATTCCAGCACGCCAAGGTCCGCGTCCGGTCCGATCAGGGTAGCGGTACTTTGCTCCAGCAGCGGCACCAGGCCCACGTGAAGGTCCGTCGCGCTGAGCACGGAAGCCGTAGCCGTAACGACACCCACCTGCGGCCCACCGCCTTCATCGATCCTATCCGGCGTTGTGGTCAGCGTGATGGCCGGTACCGGTTCGTCGTCGTTGAGCTCCACCGATACGGGCATGGTCAAAGGCTCACCCGCGACCCCCACGCCCTGGAAGACGAACGTCTCCGTACCTTCGTAGATATTGTCATCCGTGGGAACAACCGTTACTTCCAGAACCCCTTCCGTCTGACCCGCAGCGATGACGATCGGCTGATCCAGCGGCATTGCCACAAGATCATCCGGAAACGTGGCCGTGCTTTGCTCGAACACGGGAACCAACGCTATGACGGTTGGCACGGCGCTCGCGACCGTCGCCGTCGCCCGTACAGTCACCACCTGAGGTCCTCCGCCTTCATCGACCATGTCCGGCGTGGCGCTCAGCGAGAAGGTCGGCATCGACTCGTCGTCAATGATCTCGAGCGATACAGGCATGGTCAGAGGCTCGCGGTTGATGATCCCCACCCCCACAAACACCAGCGTCTCCGTACCTTCGTAGATCTGATCATCCGTGGGAACAACCGTTACCTCCAAGACACCTTCCGTCTGACCCGCAGCGATGACGATCGGTTGATCCAGCGGCGGTGCGACAAGATCATCCGGAAACGTGGCCGTGCTTTGCTCGAGCACGGGAACCAATGCCATGACGATCGCCACGCTGGCGGCCGCCGACACCGTCGCCTTTACGGTAACCACCTGCGGTCCGCCGTTTTCGTCAACGGACGCGGGTTCAACGGCCAGGTTCACCAAGGTCTGCGCTGCAGCGTCCTCGTAGGTCGCCAGAACGGCAGCCGGAGCGAGCGCCAGTACAAACACCAGGGTCCTGACGCACCAGACACGCAAGGAATACCTGAATCCGGAAGCGCGGCGCATATGCAGACTCTCCTTATACCTTAACATCAATGGAAGATCATAGGCATTCACATGTCACCGCTAAGCGGACATGGCCGGACGCTTGATCGAGGCTTGTCCGAAACGTTACGCTAAGTATATAGTGTCCGGAATGAAATATCAAAAACTAACATGATATCCCTGCCACAAACAGGGAAGTTGTTTTATTAGGCGCCTTCAACCAGTACATCTGCATCGCGCGCTTTCAGTCAACCGGCACGCTACGGCAAACTCGTCTCCCCGTTCCAGTTTTTGGGGAAGGGCATATAGGATTCGTGCGGATAGTCCTGCTCGGGCTGCATTACGATCGGAACGTCCGTACGCCTATCCGACACCGTGATTCTCCCCGACACATCGGGCACAACACTGCGCGCTCTGGCCACGTCGTAGAGACGCCACAGCGCATCGACGCGGATGCCGTGTCCGGGGTTTTCCGAAGGGATGCGCGTGGGTTGGCCGGTCTGGTCATCGTAAGTGACGCGAAAGATCCCGGCGAAGTTCATGCCGACGATGTATCCCTGGTGATCGAAAATGAGACTGCCGCTCGTACGGCCTGAAAGGTCCAGGTTGTGCTGTAGTACCCAGCTGTTCTCCGGCGTGGCGACATCGTCGGCGAAAGGCCGTATCGCGCCGATCGTGCCTTCTTTGAACGTGGCGATGGGGACCGTGACCGGCTCCTCGGAGAGTTCTTCAAGAAACCCGATCGTGGCGATGGGCTGTCCCACGCTCAAATCCTGTACCTGGTCCCTGGGCAGGAAGAACGGAAGGTCCGTCAGTTCCGCGTCGATGATCAGCAGGGCCACGTCGGGCGTCCCGGCCGTGCCGTCGTAGTCGGGATGCACCCAGTAGTTTTCCAGCCAGTACGTATCGGCGCCGCCGATCACCGTGCCCGATTTGACGGCAAAGGCCCGTGGGCCCAGATCTTCGATGAACCCGGCCGTGTTGATGACGGCCTGCACGACGTGGGCGTTGGTCCAGACGGCGTTCCAGAAGTGCGCGACGAACCCCGACCCCAGCACGTAATTCCGCCCCTGGACCTGTACGCCAATGGCATAGACCGCGTCCCCCAGGTTCTGATCCTCGATGACGTCCGACCAGTCCAACGTTTCCCCAGGCTCGCCCTGCGGCCCGGTAAGCCCCTGGCCTCCCGTAGGACCCGCGGCGCCGGCCTCTCCCCTCGGTCCAGCCCGGCCCGCCGGGGCGGCCGGGCCCGCCCGCCCCCCCCGGCCGTCCCGGCCGGTCGGGCCGGGCCGGCCGGACCCGCCGGACCCTTGCAGGCAAGAAACGCAACAATGAGGAACAGACTGGCAGGATAACGTAACACGATGGGGACCTCCAGGAAATTCCGAGAATAGTGCAGTGAACGTACTCCGGTGCACATTCGATGAAAAAGGACTGCTAAAAGCTTCCTGGTAATCGGATGCGCCGACGCGCCGAGATGAACGTACCCGTTACCAGGAAGTCCTGCGATGAAGAAAGTACCTGTCATCCGGGGCTTAGTCAAGCAGGCAAGGGCGGACAACGCAAGGAGAAGCGATCATGCCCGGAGTCCGCTTGTCAATCTCATGAAAAAGGCACTTCGGGAACGGATCGCAGGCTACAGGATAATTAGTCAAAGTACACCGTATTATATGGAGTGAAAACCCGTACTTCTGGCGGAGGAGAGATGGCAAGAATCGTATGTCTATTGATTGCTGCACTTGTGTGCTATGATGCGAATGCCCAGCTGGATCTCAACCTGGGCGTGG
>MKWU01002864.1_pt1 | contig 24228 bp, 25 predicted proteins | sample 809101 | NCBI WGS metagenome assembly MKWU01 (sample SAMN05860141, study PRJNA318959) | sponge metagenome | host: Aplysina aerophoba | place: Slovenia: Piran, Adriatic Sea, Gulf of Piran | collected 2013-05-07 | reverse complement strand
GCGACCGGCGCGTGAGCGCGCAGCGGGCCTACGAGATGGGCTTCGTGAACAAGGTGGTGCCGAAGGGCCAGTCGGTCGAGGAGGCCGTGGACTGGGCGCGCACCATCACGCGGATGGCTCCGCGCGCTGTGCAGAACTTCCACCAGCTCATCTACCAGTGCTGGAACCAGAGCATCCCGGAGTCCCAGGCGACTGCGGCGGCGCTCGAGTTCAACCTCCGTGGCATGGAGGACTCGCTCGAAGGCCCGCTGGCCTTCGCCGAGAAGCGCCCGGCGGTCTTCCACAACCGCTAGGTCGCAGCGAGCGAACAAGCCAAAGGGCGGCCCCCAGGGGCCGCCCTTTGGCTTGTCTGTGTGCCCGCGGGCGCGAGGCACGCGTTACATAACTGTCACTAGTCGCCGAGTGTGGTGTCGTAGCCGAGCGCTCGGATCTCCTCGACGTACTCAGCACGCCATCCGGCGGCGGGGATGCGGCGGCGCAGGCTCCGGAACTCGGCGTGGTAGCGGAGGTACTCCTCTTCCAGGCGGCGGCGCCACTCCGCCTCCTCGCGCGCCGCGTCGGGGGAAACCTCCTCGAACGGCAGCTCGAACTGATCCTCGGCGAGGTCGTACTCGTCGCGCCAGTACTCGGCGAGGTAGTCGAGTGAGTCCTCGAGGTCACGGCGGCAGTCGAGCATGTAGGTCTCGAGGAGCTGGCCGGCGTCGGCGACCGTGCCGCGCAGCCGCTCGCTGCGGGCGCACGGTACGCACAGGGTCGTGAGCTTGCGCGCCTCGCACGCGTCGCCGCGCGGGCAGTTCTGGTGGCGAGGGGCGTAGGGCGAGAGATCGGGCTTGCGGGAGTACCCGACGACGAGTTCCTCGACGTCGGCTTCGCAGCGCGGGCACGTGAGGCGGCGCGCGAAGATCTGGTTGATCGCGTTCTCCCAGTCGATCTGCACTTCGCACGCTCCGATCACCGGATGACAGCCTCAGCGCCGACCGCGCTGCGTCCAATCCCGCGGCGAGCCGGCTGCCCGAATCGATGGTACGCGGGGCGCGGAAACTGTCAACGCGGAGTCTGTGTGCGCGTCGCGTGAGAGCCCCTCGCCGCTGTCGCTAGGGGCGCGCCGTGGCCGGCCAGTCGGGCTCGAGGTCGCGGGCGTAGCTCCCGCTCTGCCCCGGCATCTCCTCGATCTCCACGTCGATGCGCGTGAGGTTGCCGTGGTCGCCCGCCGTCAGCGACGCGAGTACGCGCCCCGCGACCCACTCGGCGATCAGCTCGGCCGTGCTGTTCTCGATCGGCAGCGCGACGACGTCGCTCGCGGGAAAGCGGTACTCGCGGTCACCGAAGCGGATCGTCCAGGCACCCGCATCCTCGGCGATATCGAGGAGGGGCGAGTCGCGCTGGAGCAGGAAGTGGTGGTCCAGCGCCTCGCACGCCTCCCGGACGGCGCGCTTGAGCACGCTGAAGTCGATCACCCAGCGGTCGTCGGTGAGTGCGCCATCCACCCGGCAGCGCGCGATGTAGTTGTGGCCGTGCAGCGGCTCCAGGTCGTCGCCGAGGGTAGCCATATGCGACGCGGCGAACCGCAGCCGCACGCCCTCGACGGTGACGGCGCGCGTGACGCGAGCGGAGGAGTCGTCGGTCATCCGGTGCTCCGCTCCTCGGGGCGGGGGCGCACGATTCTACATAACAGAAGGGCAGCCATGTGGCTGCCCTTCTGGTTGTGCGCTGCGAGGTCGGGGAGGGGCGCCCGTGGGGTCCCTCCTCGGCTCGTCTAGATCGCCAGCGTGTCGAGCATCTCGTCGACGGTGCGCTGCCTGGCCTTGGTGCGCTCACGTGCCTGGTTGAGCCGATCGTGCATCGGGATGCTCTCGTGTGCGCGGTAGAGCAGGCCGATGGGGATGCCGCCCTGCTGCACGATGTCGAGCGCGGACGAGAGGTTCGACGGGTCGTGGCTCTCGGGGATGTCCCACGCGCCGGGGTCGATGCCCTTGGCGGGGTTGCCCTTGAGGGCCTCGTACGTGTCGTTGTAGGTGGTGCATGGCGACTGCACGTGCACCATCGCGAAGCCCGGGAAGTCCATGGCGTCGCTGATGGCCCGCGCGAGGACGCGGGGCTGCGTCGAGATCGCCGACACCACGTACCCGACGCCGGACGACAGGTAGAGGAGCAATGGGTTCATCGGGTCGTCGAGCTTGCCGTACGGCGTGGTCGGCGTGACCATCCCGAACTCCGTGGTGGGCGAGGCCTGGCCCTTGGTCAGGCCGTACACACCGTTGTCCATGATGATGCAGGTCACGTCGAGGTTGCGCTTCGCGGCCGGGGCGATGTGCTCGCCGCCGATGCTCAGGAAGTCACCGTCGCCCGCGACGACCACGACGTTGAGGTCCGGCCGCCCTGTCTTGATGCCGAGGGCGATCGGGAGGGTGCGGCCGTGAATGCCGTGGATCCCGAAGGGCTGCGGGCCCTCCTGCAGGTGCACGAGGTTCCCGGAGCAGCCGATCCCGGCCACCATCACGGTGTCCTCGATCGGACGGTTCTTCGTGTTCACCCAGTCCGCGAGCGCCAGCTCGACGGAGCGGACGACGGCGAAGTCGCCGCAGCCGGGGCACCACTTGAAGTCGTAGTCGGGGTTTCGCTTGGTCATACCGTGGCCAGCCTTTCGGCGCCGCTGCGTGCACGGATCCCCGTCACCAGGTCGCTGACCTTGAACGGGAGCCCCGTGATCTGGGTGATTGATTCGGCCTGGACGCCCTGCTGCCGCAGCCAGCCGGAGAACTGGCCGAGGTAGTTGAGCTCCGGCACGATGACCAGCTCCTTCGTGCGCAGCTCATCGAGCAGCGCCGCCGGGAGCGGGTTGAGGTACATGGTGTAGTACCAGCCAACGTCGACGCCGTCGGCGCGCAGCTCCTCGAACGCCGCGCGCGAGGTGCCCTTCGCGCCGCCCCACGGCATCACCGCGACGCGGGCGCTGGTGTTGTCAGCCTCGTAGTCATCCTCTTCGAGGAGGTCGAGCTTGCCGAAGCGCCGGCGCGTCATCGGCAGGTGCGTGTGCGGCTGGTGCACGGTGTCGCCCTGCTCGTCGTGCTCGGAGGCGTTGGCGACGTAGGCGCCGGGGCCGCCGGGCACCGGGAACGGGCTCAACTCCTCGCCGGCGTAGCGGCGGGTTGCGGCGCACCCGCCCGCGGGCGTCGCGGCGGGTGCCGACCGAGCCGTCGGAGACGATGCGGTCCTCGATGGTCCACGCCGTCGGGTCGGGCCGCACGATGTCCTGCGCGCGCTCGGCGATCTGCATCTCGGTCAGCAGGATCACCGGGCCCTGGTACCGCTCTGCCCAGTTGAGGGACATGATGCCGGCCTTGAAGCACTCCTCGACGGTGCCGGGCGCGATGACCGGGAGGCGCATGTCGCCGTGGCCCGGGTTGAGGCAGGCGGGCAGGGCGGACTGCTCTGTCTTGGGCGGGGGCGGGGCGCGGCGTGGCGGGGGGGCGGGGGTGGAGGGGGGGGGGCGGGCCGGACTGCTCTGTCTTGGTCGGGAGCCCGGTGGCGGGGCCACCACGCTGCACATCGACGATGACGCACGGGATCTCCGCCATCCACGCGAAGCCGAGCCCCTCGCCCATGAGGCTGAAGCCCGGCCCGGCTGTCGAGGTCATCGTCTTCTTGCCCGCGAAGCCCGCGCCGATGATGGTCGAGATCGACTCGATCTCCGACGTGGCCTGGACGACCGCCTTGTCCTCGCCGTGGAGGTTGCCCTCCATGAACACGAGGATGGTGGTCGCCGGCGAGATCGGGTAGCCGACGAAGACATCAAGCCCCGCCGTGATGGCGCCGAGGGAGAGGGCGTCGTTGCCCTTGATGACGACCCTTGGGTGCGTCTCCTCCGGCGGGTCGTCCAGGTCGGCGACCTTGAAGCCGGTCTTCGTGACCTCGTCGAAGCCCAGCCCGAGCGCCTGGATGTTGGCGGTGATGATCTGCTCGTCATTGGGGCGGCCGCGGGTGAAGCGGACGGTGATGAAGTCCTCGAAGTAGTCCGGGGGCATCCCGCCCAGCGCGGCTACGGCGCCGATGACGACCATGTTGGCCGCGCGGGGGTTGCCCGTGGAGCGCGCGAGCTCGTCGACAGCAAGGCCGATGGCGTTGCCGTTCGACTCAAGTTCGAAGTCCTCGGCGTTGTAGACGAGCACGCCGCCGTCGCGGAGTTCGGCGATGTGGTCCTCGTAGGCCTCGCGGTTGAGGACGACGAGTACGTCGAGGGCATCCCCGTCATGGAGAATCGGCTCGGTGGAGATCCGGGTCTGGGCCCACGTGGGGCCACCCTTGATCTGCGAGGGATAGGTGGCATACGTCTGCACGTGGTAGCCCACGCGCGCTGCCGCCTCGGCGAGCCCCTCGGCCGCCGTGACCTGACCTTGTCCGCCCTCGCCGGCGAACCTGACGATGAGATCCGTACTCATCTAACGACCTCGTTACGCGGTGATCCCGTTTCGGGGAACCCGGTTGCATGGACAGTCGGAAGGTGCAGGGAGGACCAGACGACTCTTCCGCCGAAACCCGACGGAGCATGCACTATGCCGCGGGCCTGCTGGCTTGGAGACCGTAGTGCTCGTCGCTGTCTCATCCGGCGTATCCGGTGCGCTGAGCGTCCCCCGATGTGAGCACGCTGGCGTGCTCCGAAGCGAGTATCCGCCTCGCATGCGGATATGTTCAACCTATCCCCAGAGTATTCCGTAGCTCCGGCTATGATATTGCCTCAGGGCAGCCTTAACTACCCGGCTTCGGCGCCTTCCGGCGCCGCCGGACACACCGTTGGAGCCTTGCGTGGTCAAGACCTACGTGCTGATCGTCACCGACCCGGGCCGCACGCGGCGTGTGACCGCCGAGCTGGCCGCCATCCCGCAGGTCGAGGCCGTCAATGAGGTGATGGGCCCCTACGATATCGTGGTTGAAATCGTTACCCAGAGCCTGACCGACATCCGCCCCATCCTCTCCGACCAGATCCGGGTCCTCGACGGTATCGAGTCGACCACCTCGCTGGTCACGCTCCCGCACGAGGCCCCACCCGAAGACTTGACGTAACACGCTACCCCTCAAGCGGGCTCGCGACGCGCGGGAGGGCAGGGTGGCCGCGGCCGGCCGGGCACCGGTTGTGAGTCGCGAACGCGCGGCCTACGCTCGATCCCGTGGGAAGACACCTTGACCAGTGGCGAGCGCTCGTGCGCGCACGCCGCGAGCAGATGGACGGCCAGCTCGACGCCCTCGGCGGTCCGCCCGAGGACTGGTGGGCGGAACGAGCAGCGCTCTTCACGCGCGGCATCGGGGACGTCGCCGCCTCACCGCCGCCCGGGCTGGCCGCGATCGTCGAGCGGCTCGAGCGCCATCACACCGTGATAGACGTCGGCGCTGGCGCGGGCCGCTACGCCGTGCCGCTCGCTCGCGCCGTGCGCCACGTCACGCTCGTCGAGCCCTCGCCGGCGATGGCCCGGCTCGCGCGAGGGCAGCTCGAGCGCGCAGGTGGGGACAACTGGACGCTGGTCGAGCAGGGCTGGTTACAGATGCCCGGCCTGGATCCCGCCTCGGCGGTGCTGTTCGCCAACGTGCTCAACCCGCACGAGGACATCGAGGAGTGGATCGACCGGGCGTTGTCGCTCGCGCGCGGGTGGCTGTTCACCGTGCACGGCTCGATCCCGGAGGTGACGCCGCACATGCAGGGCGTGGCGCGCGCCTTCCACGGCGAGAAGCGCGTGCCGCAGCCGGGCATCAGCGACCTGATCCCGGCGCTGCACGACATGGGCGTCTACCCGGACGTGCTCATGTTCGAGCGTCGGTTTGCGCGGTCGTACGCCGATGCGGCGGACGCAGCGCGCCAGATCGCGTCGACGTTGCTCATCGAGTCCTCGGAAGACGCGCTCGCGCGCATCCGCGCGCTCATCGAGCCCGACCTGCGGGAGCGCCCCGACGGGCGTGTCGCGCTGCCGGCGGTGACCGCGCCGCACGCACTGCTGATCTGGCGCACGGCCGGCCGGGGCGATGGTCGCCGCTGGCGCTGGCTGCGAGACTAGTTGGGGAAGGGACGCACACCATGCCTATCACCCTCGGTGCGGGCGACGCCGCCCCCACGTTCGAGCTGTCAGACCAGGACGGCGAGGTGCATCGCCTCTCCGACTACCAGGGCCAGACGGTCGTGCTCTACTTCTACCCGCGCGACTTCACGCCGGGATGCACCAAGCAGGCGTGCTCGCTGCGCGACACACACCGGGAGATCGCCGACGAGGGCGCCGTCATCCTCGGCGTCTCCACCGACGACGCCGAGTCGCATCAGCAGTTCCGCGAGGAGCACGGGCTGTCGTTCCCGCTGCTCGTCGACGCCGAAGCGAAGGTCGCCACGCGTTACGGCGCGTGGGGCGAGAAGACGCTGTACGGCCGCAAGAGTATCGGCATGACGCGCGCGACGTTCATCATCGGCCCCAGCGGGCGGCTGCTGAAGGTGTGGAAGCGCGCCCGGGCGGCCGACCACGGCGAGGCCGTACTGAAGGCGCTGCGCGACCTCGTCGGCCACGCATAGAAGGTCCGGCCGCGCGCTTACCGCTCCGGCAGCCGGTCCTGCGCATCCCAGATGCGGTCGAGGATCGGGCGTCCCTCGCCGGCCGGGTCGACGAACTCCGGCCGGTAGATCCAGTCGTACTCGCCCTCGTCGCCCCGGACCACGACCGGGCGGACGCGGTAGCCGAGCAGCCGCTCGGCGGTGAAGCCCAACTCGAACACGAGGCTCTGCGCCGTCTCCTCCGACCAGTCCTGGTCAAACACGAAGTTGCCGCCGGCGTACGACACGACCGCGCCCTCGAAGTGTTCGACGGCCTGCACCAAGTGCGGATGGTTGCCGACGACGAGCGAGGCGCCCGCCTCGATCGCGATTCCGGCCATGTTGCGCTGGAACGCCGTCGGGTCTGCCTTGTACTCGACGCCCCAGTTCGCGCCGATCACCACGTGGTCGGCGACCTCGAGCGCGGCGGCCACATCCTCGCGGATGCTCGCGGGTTCCATCGGCGCCGAGCCGGTGGCGTGTTCGGTGGCATGGACCCAGGGCGCCATCGAGTCGTAGCCGAGGAATGCGAAGCGCACCGCACCGGCCGCGGTAGCGACCGTGACGAGGGCAGGGGAGCGTGCGGCCGCAAGGTCCTCGCCGGCCCCGGCGGTCGCGACACCGGCTTCGTGCAGGCGCGACAGGGTGTCGCGGATCACGAGCGCCGAGGCGCAGCCGCCCCAGCAGTCGCCGATGTGATTGCCGATGGGGAAGACCACGTCGATGCCCGCCTCGGCGATCGCGTCGACGGCACGGGGGCTGCCCTGCAGGACGAACGTCTCCTGGCATGGCGTCGGCGTACCGAGGGCCGTCAGTGAGCTTTCGAGGGAGGAGACGGCGATATCCGCGGCCATCGTCGCGTCGCGCATGCCGTCGAACATCGCGCCGTAGTCGTCGCGGATCTCGAGCATGAGGTTGGAGCAGCGCGCCGGGAGCAGCTGGCCCGTGACCAGCATGCCCGCGGGGTCGAGCGTCGGCGCGCTGTCGAGGCGAGCAGCCGCCGCAAGCGCGGCGGCCCCTGACGCGGTGGGGGCGCGCACCCAGCGCTCGCGGCGCAGTGGCGAGTCGGCGGCCGGGTCGCGGTAAGGGTCGTGCCCATCGACGGTGAGCGCGAGGACACCCAGGCGCAGCTCCTCGGGAGCGACGAGCGCGAATGCGCCCGGCGTGTCCGCGACGCGGCTGACGAGCTCGTCGTCCAGCACGAGGCCCGCGCCGAGCACGGAGGCGGACACGCCCAGTGAGTTGACGATGCGGGCAGCCTGCGACGCCGGGAGGTAGACGCGGATCGGCTGTGGGGCGCCGCCGAGCTCGGACCAGTCGCGCACCTCGCCGCCGAGGATCGCGAGGACATCGCCGCGGGTGAGGTCCAGTACGTCGCGGCGCTGATCGGTGATGGCGACCCAGCGTGCGAGCACGACCGGCGTTGCGCCGGGCAACGGCGCGTCGGCGATCGCCAGGTTCGCGCTGCTCTCGGCCGTAACGAACCCTGGGGAGGCGTCGAGAGCGGCGCTGAGCCGGGCTCGCTCCGCGTCGTCGGAGACGAGGATGGCGACGGGTACGCGCGGCGCGGGCCCCGTCGTCCCGGTCGGCACGGGAGACGGCGTGGCAGGCATGGGCGTCGCCATCGGAGATGGCATGGCGGTGGGCACAGTAGTGGCGGCTGGCGACGGTGCGGAGACTTCGGCCGTGCACGCCACGACGAGCACGATGGCGATAGTGGCAATCGACACGGAGGCGGCGCGGCGGAGCCTCACCGCCTATCCATACGTCGAACTCGAACACGTGGGTGCATCGCGCGCATCGTACGGCGGCGACGGCCAGCACGGCGATCCCGCGCGTTCACATCCGCACGCCGAGCGAACGTTGTCAGTTATGTCGATGCGAGTTGCAGTTGAGAATCGCCCTGCCGCACATAATACCTATAGTGCGACGTAGCGACGTAGAGGTTCGGGAACCTCCCGCCACGGCCTGATCCCCCCGCCTGTAGCCCCTCAACACCCCGGTGCCGCCGCCGGTTCCAGAGGATCGGGCCAGCGTGGAGTCCCGCCGCACGGGCTGACCCAGCACGGGCCGGTGGTAGACTGACTGTTGCAATCCGCGCCCGCCTGTTGCAGCCGCGGCTTCCCCCCGGCTACCCCATCAAGGAGCTCCGGCATGAACTCCAACGTCGCGCGCACCGCGCTTGTGGGCGTCCTCTCTGTTGTCATCGCCGTCCTGCTGATTGCGCTCGGCTTCCTCGCGCGCGTCGTCGTCGAAGGCGACCCCGAGGTGGTCCGCGAAGTCATCGAGGTGACCCCCACGGCCGTGGCTGCCGATGCGGATACTCGCGATGACGATACCCCCGCCACCATCTCGGACATCGACCCCACCCTGCTCGAGGAGATCGTCAATATCCTCGAGGACGAGTTCGTCGAGCCCGACCGCATCGACCGCCAGCTGCTCTATGAAGGCGCGATCAACGGCCTCTTCCAGGCCCTCGGCGACCCCCACTCCGTCTACATCGACCCGCAGACGTTCGCGGTCTCGCGCGACGACTTCAGCGGCGCGTTCGAAGGCATCGGCGCGACGGTGTCTCGACAAGATAATTATGTCGTGATCGTGCGGCCGCTCCCCAACACCCCAGCCGAGCGCGCCGGCCTCCGCGCCGGCGACGTCATCCTCGCCGTCGACGGTGAAGACGCCGAGGGCTGGAGCGTCGAGAAGGCCGTGCTGCGCATCCGCGGCCGCCGCGGGACCCCGGTCGACCTCACCGTGCGTCACACCGACGGAACCGAGGAGACCGTCACGATCGTCCGCGACAACATCCTCGTCGCCTCGGTCGACAACGCCCCTCCCGGCGGCGTGCTGCGTGACAGCGCGGGTGACGAAGCGACCGACATCGGCTACATCCGGATCCGCAACTTCACCGCGCGGACGCCTGATGAGCTTTCCGAGATGATCGAGCAGCTCGAGGGCAGCGGGACGGTCGGCGCGATCATCATCGACGTCCGCTCCAACCCCGGCGGCCTCCTGACCGAGACCGCCGAGACGGCCGACCTCTTCCTCGACGGTGGCACGATCCTCGTGTCCGTCGACCGCAGCGGGACCGAACAGGTCTACCAGGCGGACGGCAGAATGGTGACGGACCTCCCGATCGCGATCATCCAGGACGAGTTCTCCGCCTCGGGTTCCGAGGTGCTCGCCGCGGCGATCCAGGAGAACGGCCGCGGCATCGTGGTGGGTGCGACCTCGTTCGGCAAGGGCACCGTCAACCAGGCGCGTGCCCTGAGTAATGGTGGCGCCGTCTACGTCTCGATCGCCCGCTGGCTGACCCCCGACCGCAACATCATCGAGGGTCGCGGCGTGATCCCGGACATCGAGGTGACGCTCACCGCCGACGACATCGAGGCGGACCGTGACCTCGCCGTGTACCGGGCGATCGAGGCCCTGCGCGCCATGCTGTCCTCGCCTGCACAGGGCTCGTAAGCGCATACTGTACGGATAGTTATGTCCCGTCCCCTCCCCTCGGGGTTCGTCCCGGGGGCGCGGGTGCGTGGCGCGAATGACCCGGTGCGGACCGGGTGAGGCAAGGGCCGTGGCGAAGCGCTCCTCGAAGAAGCAGCAGCCGGACCTGCGCGAAGGTGGCACCATCGCGACGAACCGCCGCGCCCGCTACGACTACTCGATCGAAGCCACCCACGAGGCCGGCCTCGTGCTCACGGGCTCCGAGATCAAGTCGATCCGCGCCGGCCGCGCCAACATCGCCGAGGGCTTCGCCCGGTTCGAGCACGGCGAGCTGTGGCTCCACAACGTGCACATCGCACCCTACGCGCCAGCCGGGACGAACCACGAGCCGCTGCGCGTACGCAAGCTCCTCCTGCATCGGGGCGAACTCGAGCGCCTCGAGCGTGCGCTGCGTGAGCAGCCCGGAATGACCATCGTCCCGCTCCGGCTCTACCTGGTTCGCGGCATGGCGAAGGTCGAGATCGGGCTCGCCCGAGGCAAACGCCAGTACGACAAGCGCCAGGCGATCGCCAAGCGCGAGGCGGAACGGACCATGCAGCGCGCACTCAGGCGCGACGCGCGCTAGCGGGCTTCCATCGCCGAGGCCGGTGTGGGAGCATGGATACGTGGGGACGAAAGGAGTCGACAGCGGTTAACGGACACGGATTGCGGGTCGAGGCGCCACCAACCTCGTAAAACCGGTGGCACCTAAATAACAGGCGATAACGAACTCGCCCTCGCCGCCTAAGTAGGCGGTGACGTCATCCCCGGCTCTTGCCTGGCGAGGTGGGAGATGGCGCCGAAATGCCGGGCTGCAATCGCGAGCGCGCGTCACAGGCCTCGCGACCAAGACTACTGCGACTGGCCGGCAGCCTCCCTCGTCAGCGAAGGGATGCCGGTGAGAACCCGCCGCTGACTACGCCCGTAGCAGATCCGTGACGAAGGCTTGCTGGACGGGGAGTTCAATTCTCCCCCGTCTCCACCAACTCCATCCTTCCAAACTCGCCAGGTCGTGGCGAGGCTTACCGCGACCACACTCCCGACCCTGTCGGTGCGCGAACTCGGCGACCTGCCGGTGCCTGTGCCGCCACGCAGCGAGCTCGATCGCCTGGCCGAGTTCATCGAGGCCGCCGACCAATCGCGCGCTGCGGCGCTCGATGCGGTTCGAGTGCGACACGATGTGATGCGGGATGCGATCATTGCCTCGGCGGCAGGGAAGGAAGGCTAGCGATGCCACTCGCGACGGCGGAACTCGAGTCGAAGCTGTGGGGCGCCGCCGACATCCTCCGCGGCCAGATCGACTCCAGTGACTACAAGAACTACATCTTCTCGATCCTGTTCCTGAAGCGGCTCTCCGACCGCTTCGCCGAGGAGGTCGAGCGCGCCGTCGCCGAGGGCGTCCCGCGCGAGGTCGCGGAGACCGACCGGGATGAGCATGAGTTCTTCGTCCCACCCACGGCGCGATGGGACGCCATCGTCAGCCAGTCGCTGAACCTCGGTGAGGTCGTGAACCGCGCGAGCGCTGAGATCGAGGAGGAGAACGCGCCGCGTCTGGACGGCGTGCTGCGCAACACGAACTGGAACGACGAGTCAAAGCTCGGCAACCCGGTCAACCGCGACACCATCATCTCCGCCCTGCTCAGGCACTTCGACGAGTTGGACCTGAGCGATGCGAACCTGACACCCGAGGGCGCGTCGGGCGCGGTCAACGTCCTCGGGGACGCCTACGAGTACCTGATCGGGCAGTTCGCCGACGACGCCGGGAAGAAGGGCGGCGAGTTCTACACACCGCGCCCTGTCGTGCGGCTCATCGTCGAGTTGCTTTCGCCGACCGAGGGGATGCGCATCTGCGACCCGACCGCCGGCTCGGCCGGCATGCTCATCTACGCCGCGCAGTACGTCGCCGAGCAAGGCGGGGACGTGCGCAACCTCGTGCTGCATGGGCAGGAACGCAACCTCGGCACGCTCGCCATCGGCAAGCTGAACCTGCTGCTCCACGGCCTCCGATCGGCCCGCTACGAGGATGGCGACGTCATCGCCGACCCGCAGTTGCTGGACTCCTCCGGCCGGTTACTCTCATACGACCGCGTGATCGCGAATCCGCCGTTCAGCCTGAAGAACTGGGGCAGAGACTTCGCCGTCGACGACCCACACCACCGCTTCGACCGCTACGGCGCGATACCGCCCAAGACGAAAGGCGACCTCGGCTTCCTGCAGCACATGCTCGCCGTCACCAAGCCCGGCGGCATGGTCGGAGTGGTGATGCCGCACGGCATCCTCTTCCGCGGCGGGACCGAGGGCACGATCCGCAAGGGCATCGTCGAGGCCGACCTGTTCGAGGCGATCATCGGGCTCGCGCCCAACCTGTTCTCCGGCGCCAGCATCCCGGTCGCCATCTGCATCCTGAACAAGGACAAGCCGCCGGAGCGCCGAGGCAAGGTGCTGTTCATCGACGCGAACCAGGAGGGCGGCTTCCGGCCCGGCAAGGCCCGCAACTTCCTCGACCCCGAGCACATCGCCCGTATCGTCGAGGCCTCCCGGGCGTTCGAGGACGTCGAGCGCTTCGCGCACGTCGCGGACCTCGAGGAGATCGCGGCGAACGACTTCAACCTCAACATCAGCCGCTACGTCGACACGACCGAGCCGATTGACGTGCCGAGCGTCGAAGAGGCGCTGGCGCTGCTGCGGGAGGCCGAGCAGCGGCGCGACGAGGCTGCCGCGCGGATGGACGAGCTGCTCGCCGGTCTCGGGTATGCCGCCAAAGGTTAGGGATGCGATCCGGGTGGTCGAGCGGGACGGCTGGTGCGTCGTGCGGACGCGCGGCAGCACCGGCATCGCCATCTCGCAAGCCGGGGACGGTCATGATCCCTGCCTCCCTCGGCAAGGATCTCAAGCCGGGGATCTGGCGGAGTACCATGAGGCAGGCAGGCTTGGAACGAGGGAACCGATGAAGCGGACGTATGCCGTCGTCTTCGAGCAGACCCCGAACAACTACTGCGCTTATGTGCCCGACGTGCCGGGCTGCGTGGGCGCCGCCGACACCCAGGGCGAGATGCGAGCCATGATCCGCGAAGCGCTCGCCTTCCACATCGAGGACCTGATCGAGCAAGGCGAGCCGCTCCCCGAGCCGAAGATGTCCATCGACGACGCGATCGCCCACCACAATGAGCCGATCCCAGATGACGTCCTCAAGTCCTACGCCGAGTTCGGCGAGGACACGCCCACGGTCTCGACGAGGTTCGAGTTGGTCGAGATCGAGGTCCCGACTCCGCAGCCGGCTCCGACGAGTTGACGCTCGACGCCGACCGGATCCCGCATGGCTGGCGCATTGCGCGCCTCGGCGAAGTGGCCGAGATCGTGCGCGGGATCAGTTGGACGCGGGAGCAGGAATCACCTACTCCCGACTCCGATGCCGTTCCGGTGGTGCGGATTGGCAATGTTCAGCCAGACGGATTCCACATGGACGACATGTTGTACATCCGCGATGTCGGTGAGACCGACAGGGCACGGGGGATCATTTCGCCCGGCACGCTAGTGATGGTCGGGTCGAACGGGAATCGTGACCGAGTCGGCAATGTGTTCCTCTCGGATGAGCGAGTTGTCGGCCATTTGCTCGCGTCATTCCTCATCGCGGTTAGGCCTGTCGAGGACGCATCCGAGCGCTTTCTCGCAGCCGTACTTCGATCTGCGCGTATTCAGCGAGTGATCACCGACTCTACGGCAGGGTCGACAGGTCTGAAGAACCTCGGGCTACGGTGGCTTCGCTCGCTACCGATCCTGCTCCCGCCCCTCCCTGAACAGCGCGCCATCGCCGCCGTCCTCGACGGCATCGACGCGGCGATCGAGCGTACCGAGGAGGTCATTGCCGCCACGGAGCGCGTCCGCGATGCCCTGCTCCACGAGTTGCTGACCCGCGGCCTGCCTGGTCGGCACTCGGAGTGGGTCGAGGTGCCGGGCCTCGGGACCGTGCCGGCGTGCTGGGACGTTGTGCGGCTCGGGGAGGTGGCGAAGTTCCGCAGCGGCTTCGGGGCTAGGAGCTCCGAACTGCAGCCGCGGAGCCAGGCATATCCATTCCCGGTGTACGGGGGTAACGGCATTGCCGGCTACTGGCCCGAACCCCTTGTTGAGCACCGAGTGGTCGTTATCGGGAGGGTTGGGCAGAAGTGTGGGGTGGTGCTGGTGACCGATGGACCAGCGTGGATCACTGACAACGCCCTCTACAACGAATGGCTGACCGAGCGAGTCACCACCGATTTTCTTGCGCTCGTAACTGCGCGCGCCGGACTAAACGACATCCGCAACCGGAACGAACTCCCGCTCGTTACACAGCAGATCGTGCACAGCGTGCGTGTTGCCCTGCCTTCACCGACAGAACAGCTCGCCATCGTCGACGCCCTCGATGGCGTCGACGGCGCGATCGATCGGGCGCGTGAGGAGCGGGCAAGACTACACTCGTTGCAGGCGTCGGCAGCGGACGCGCTGCTGACCGGGCGCGTCCGAATCTCCGAAGCCTCTGAGGTGACTGCGTGACGGTCTTCATCTCCTACCAGCGTGTCGACGAGAGCAAAGCGCGATCGATCGGGGAAAAGCTGAATGCCTTCGGTGTAAGAACGTACATCGACGTGATGGACCCTTACCTATCGAGCACCGAGGACGTTACGAATCTGATCTTGGGGAGGCTGCACACCTGTACTCACTTGATGGCAGTTGTGAGTAGTCACACGGTTGCTTCATGGTGGGTGCCCTTCGAGATTGGGGTTGCCACAGAAGGCGACCGGAGAATCACGAGCTATCGGCGTGACACCGTCACGCTACCGGACTTTCTGAAGATATGGCCAGTCTTGAACTACGACTATCAGCTTGAGAGGTTTGCCCAGCGGTACTTTCAGGACTCTGCCCACGGCGAAACGAGCTACCGGTTCGCTGGCACGTCCCAGAAGTCGCTGCATCGCGCTGCGCAGTTCCATGACGCGCTCAAGGGAGACTTGGGGCAACGATGAGCTTCGGTCGCCTCACGCCACCTATCGGCTTCCAGCCAGTACTCCCAAAGCGCCGCGTGTTCGTCAGCTACTGTCACAAAGACGACCAGGAGTGGTACGACGCATTGAGCGCCTTCAGTGATTGGCTTGAACTCTTTTCTGACCGCTCTCTAGGGGAACCGGTACGTAGCGATGACCCCGAGTATGTGAACCGAGCAATCCGTGAAGATCGAATCGTGGGGAGCTCGGTGACAATTGTCCTCTGCGGTGCCCGGACGTATGGGCGAAAGTACGTGGACTGGGAGATTCGCTCGACGTTGCACCAGTCTCACGGGCTGATTGGCGTAGCGTTGCCGACAGTCTCCCGCAACGTCGAGGGTGTGGCGATTGTCCCTAGCCGCCTGCATGACAACGTCAACACGGGATACGCCGTCTGGATGAATGACTGGACCTGGGACTCCGAGATGTGGAAGCGCGTGATCGAGGACGCGTACCAGCGATCCCAGAAGCGCACGCTAATGATCGCCAATGGCCGTGTGAAGATGACGAGGAACACCACGTGAACTGGGACTGGTCTCGACTCATCGAGGCGCGTGTGTCCGACGGCGAACTGGCCGTTTATCTTGGACCACTCGCGTGGCTTGTGCTGGTTCTGATCTTCGCGGTTTGGGTCGTATCGCAAAGGCCTTGGCAGCTTCTACGCCGCCGGTGGCGTGTTGTCCGGATCAGCCCCATGTTTTTTGGTACCCGGTGGTACATCGAGCGCGATCGACAGACGGCCATGCTCGCGCACGAGGCCTACGTGGAACTCATCACTCGGAAGGCGGCGCTCGAGTTCGAGGAGGACGATGATGTGCTCACAGAAATCTACGATTCGTGGTATGCACTCTTCGGCGAGATTCGGCGGCTGGCACGCCAGATTGACGCGGATGAGATTGCTACGAACGCGGACCTTCGGCGGCTCCACGACCTCCTGATCGCGGTCCTCAATCAGGGGCTTCGGCCGCACTTGACGCGGTGGCAGGCTAAGTTCCGACGATGGTATGCAACCCAGTCTGAGGAACGCCCGGTCGCTAGTCCGCAAGACATCCAACGCGCCTACCCAGAGTACGAGGACCTAGTCGCGAGTCTACGCGATGCCAACGGTCTCTTAATCGAACTAGCCTCCGAGCTCAAGAGGCTTAGTCATGGAGAGAGCACCCCCTGATCACCGCCGCCAAGCTCAACGAACTCAACTCCACCGAGAACCCCGCGCGCGAAGTCCCGGAGCGGCTCGCGTACGCGCCGCGCGGGGTGCTGGCTGCGGATCTGCCGGTGGTATGATCATCGCTCCCCACCGTCCGACGGAGGGCTGACGCCGTGCGCATCTCCGGCCAAGGCCGCATCACCATCCCCAAGCCGCTGCGCGACCGCCTCGGCCTGGATTGCGGCGCCGAGGTCGAGGTCACGCCACACGACGGCGGCGTGCTGATCCGCAGGCGCGACGCCGCCGAGGATGCTATGCAGGCCGCCGTCGGCGGACGCCTGCGAGAGGTGGACACGAAGCGGCGCACCGCCCAGTTGCACGAGTACGGCCGCCCCGCCCATATCGCGCTGCGCTTCGCCCCCGATCTCGACGCCGAGATGCGACGGCTCGAGACGCAGTACGTCGAGATTCGCGGCGCGGGCCACATCGACGATGCCCTCGATAGGTGGGTCGAGGTGTGGGTCGAGGAGCTGCATGAGACTCGCTCGTGGCGGGAGCCGTTCGACCTCCAGGCCTTCCTCGACGATCCTAACCCGAAGCTCTTCGACCCGGAGAAGGTCCTCACGATCGACCTGTCGGATGAGGAGTTCGAGTCGTTCCTCGACGCCATCCGCATAGGGCGCGGGAGTTCATGACCTCCAGCGTCGGGCTGGTCGTCCTCGACAGCACGGTAAGCTCGTTCCTCATGCACGATCGCGGGCAGGCCGGCTACTACCGCCGCGCCATCGCGGGGCTGACGCCGGTGCTCCCGTTCCAGGCGGTCGAAGAGGCGTGGTTCGGGGCGATCCGGGACCACTGGGGCGATCGCCGCAGGGGCGAACTTCAGAGCCACATCGAGCAATTCGAGGTCATCTGGCCGAACGCGGAGACGGTGCGGATCTCCGCCCGCCTGCGCAGTGAGCGCGAGCAGGCGGGGCGCAGGCTCACCACCGCCGACGCCTGGATCGCCGCAACAGCGCTGACGCTGGGTTGCCCCCTCGCCTCCTACGACGGCGACTTCTCCGGTATCCCCGACCTTGAACTGATCCGCGCCCGTCAGCCATGACCTCCCCGGCCAAGCTCAACGAACTCAGCGCCGCCGAGAACCCCGCTCGCGAACTCCTCGAACGGCTCGGGTACACGTACGTCCCGCGCGAGGAGCTTGCCGAGGAACGCGAGGGCGAGCGGGAGGTCCTGCTCACGGGGCGCCTGACCGCAGCCCTGCTCCGCCTGAACGAATGGATGACCGAGGAGCACGCGAACCGCGTCATCTTCAACCTCAGGAACGTCGACGCCTCCGGCCTCGCGCGCAACCGTGCGATCCATGAGTACCTCGCCTACGGCATGCCGCTCACCATCGACCGCGCCGGCCGGCAGGAGACGCCCACGGTCCGCTTCTTCGACTTCGACCACCCGGAGCCTGGCGTCGGCCTCAACGAGTGCGTCGTCACGACGCAGTTCCGCGTCCGCCGAAGCACCGAGCGGGGCGGCGCCCGCACCAGCGAAGACGACGAGAAGGTCATCAAGCCCGACCTCGTGCTGTTCGTGAACGGCATCCCCCTCGTCGTGATGGAGGCGAAGTCGCCGACCATTGGGGACGTCTGGAAGTCGCAGGCGGTACGCCAGCTGCACCGCTACCAGGAGGCTGGCCCCGAGTGGCACGGCGCCGGCGCGCCCGCGCTCTTCGACACCAACCTGCTCTGCGTCGCCCACTGCGGGACCGACGCCGCGTTCAGCACCCTCCACGCGCCTGAGAACGTCTACTCGACCTGGAAGTCGATCGACCCGCTCACGGACGACGAGTTCGAGCGCCGCTACGGCGTCCCGGCCCAGGGGCAGGCGCGGCTCATCGGCGGCCTGCTTCGCCCGTCGGTGCTCCTCGACGTCCTGCGCGACTTCGTGGTCTTCCAGCCCGAGGGCGGGCGGCTCGTGAAGAAACTGCCTCGGTATCAGCAGTACCGGGCCGTGACGAATGCCGTGGAGCGCGTCCTCGCTGGCGGCAAGCCCGCGGATCGCGGCGGTGTCGTGTGGCACACGCAAGGCTCCGGCAAGTCGCTCACGATGGTCTGGCTTGCGACGAAGCTGCGGCGCTCTCCCGCCCTGCGGAATCCGACCATCGTCGTGGTCACCGACCGCACCCAGCTCGACCAGCAGATCACGAACACGTTCCGCGCCGCGTCCGCCCTCGATCCCGAGCGAGCGGTCACGACGCGCCGGCTCCGAGCCCTGCTCCAGACAAGCAATGGCCGCACGGTGATGACGACGATCCAGAAGTTCGAGGACGTGCTGGACGCGCCGGGGGGAGCACTCGGCCACCTCAACGACGCTGAGAACATCATCGTGATGGCCGACGAGGCTCACCGCTCCGAGTACAAGGTCCTAGCGGCGAAGATGCGCGCAGCGCTGCCCAACGCCACGTACATCGGCTTCACCGGCACGCCGATCGAGAAGAGCCGGGAGCAGTCCACCGTCCGCGTCTTCGGCAGTCTCATCGACTCCTACACGATCCCGCAGTCCGTCGCGGATGGCGCCACCGTCCCGATCTACTACGAGGCGCGCCTGCCCGAACTCCACATCGAGGGCCAGGAAACCCTCGACAAGCTCTACGACGCGCTCTTTCGCTACGCACCTGAGGCGACACGGCGCGAGATCCGCTGGCGCTATGTCAACAGGGAGACGACCGCGAAGGCTGCCAAGCGCATCGAGGCCATCGCGCTCGATATCCACGATCACTTCACGACTAAGATCCAGCCGAACGGCTTCAAAGCCCAGGTGGTCGCGCCGAGCAGGGACGCTGCGCTTCGCTACGCCGAGCACCTCGCGAGCTTCGGGCTCGCCGCCTACCCGATCATCACAACGGCCCACAACGACGGCCCCGAGTTCGAGAAGGCTCGGGAGATCGACGAGGACGAGATTGTTGGCTTGTTCAAGCAACCTAACGACGACCCCCTGATCCTTGTGGTCGTCGACAAGCTGCTGACCGGCTTCGACGCGCCGATCGAGCAAGCCCTCTACCTCGATCGCTCCATGCGCGAGCACGCTCTCCTGCAGGCCATCGCGCGCGTGAACCGTCCCTACTCCCTCACGGTTGATGGAGTCACCACGGAGAAGCGGCACGGCCTCGTCATCGACTACTACGGAGTCTCACGCGAGCTCGACGCCGCCCTCGCCGTCTTTGACCACGGCGACGTCGAGGAGGCCTTGCGCGAGCTGCCAGAGGATCCTGGCCCAGTCATCCAGGCGGCCGCGGACCAGGCAGAGTCGCACTTCCGTGGCCTCGACCTCGACGACCTGTGGGCGTGCGCGAACCGGTTCGCCGCTGACGCCGATACGGAAGGCGACTTCAAGGCCGACGCGTATGAGCGATTCGACCTCGACTACCGTGAGTTCTCGACTCTCATGGATCGCTTCCTGCCCGATCCGAAGGCGCTCGACTACCAGGATCGTCTCCGCCGGCTCGCGGTCATCCGCGGCGCTGTACGCGCCCAATTCCTGCGTGAGCGCGCCGACATCGACTGGGCAGCGGTCGGCGTGAAGGTGCAGAAGCTACTCGACTCACGCATCGGGGCAAGCGTTCGCGAACTGATGCAGCCCGTCTCGATCCTCGACCAGGACTTCGAGCAGAAGATTGAAAGCCTCCCCCACGACGAGGCCCGCGCCTCGGTCATGGAGCACGCCCTCCGCGCCCAGATCAACGAGCGCATCGACGAGAACCCGGCGTTCTACGAGCGACTATCGGATGCGCTCGAGCGCATCATCCACGAACTCCGCGCGCGGCTGATCGATGCCGCGGAGGCCTGCAAGCAAATGGCGGTGCTCAGGGCCGAGATGGGCCGCGAGGAGGCAACTGCCTCCGCGCACGGGCTGACACAGGTCTCCTTCGCCGTGTACGGCATCCTCGATGGCGGCACTTCCAACGGTGCGGCCGGAGCCGGAGTCCAGAGTCGCCCTATGGAGGAGTCGGGAAACTACCTCACCGACCTAGACGAAGGCCTCCGCGACGCTGCTCTCGAGATCGAAGCGGAACTCGACCGCGTCCGCTCCATCGTCGATTGGCATCAGAATCTCGACGTCCAGCGCGAGCTGAGGCGCGACATCAAGCGGCTGCTCCGGGACGCCGGGCGATACAACGAAGCCGACCTCGACGAACTCGTGCGCCAGGTAGTCGAGGTCGCACGACGGCGCATCGCATGACCGAGCGCGGCGCAATCCGCTACGGCGACACCCGCATCGCGTACCAGGTCGTGCGCAGCCCGCGGCGCCACAAAACCATCGAGGTCACCGTCGACGCGCCGGGCATCGTCACAGTCGCCGCCCCCGTCGACACACCGCCGGATCATGTCGAGGCCACCGTGCGCCGTCGAGCGGGCTGGATCATCAAGCACAACGGCGAAGCCGCAGCCGCCCTACCGCCTCGCCGGTTCGTCAGCGGCGAATCCCTCCCGTACCTCGGACGCTCGGTGCAGTTGACCGTTCACCCGGTCGACGGGGCCCGGGTCGAAGTGCGCTTCCACCACTGGCAGTTCGACGTCGACGTGCCTCGCGCCCTCGATGGGGATGAACGCGTCGACCCAGTGCGAGCGGCCTTCGAGGACTGGTACCGGGAACGCGCAGCCCTGAAGCTCCCGCCCCGCGTCGACCGTATCGCTAGCCTCCTCGGCGTCCGCCCAACGCGGATCCTCGTCCGTGGTCAGCGCAAGCGTTGGGCGAGCTGCGCCCCCGACGGCACGCTACGCTTCAACTGGCGCACGGTGATGGCACCGCCCGCACTCCTCGACTACATAGTGGCCCATGAACTCGCGCACCTGCGCGTGCGGGGTCATGGGGCTGACTACTGGGCGGTCGTCGCGCAGGCGGTGCCGGACTACCGGCGACGGCGCGAGTGGCTCCGGGAGATCGGTCCGAGACTCGGGATGTGATCCTCTGGAGGAACTCGCTGCGGAGCAACCCGTCGGCTGGACGTGTCGAGCCCATCACCGTGACCAATCGGTGGGACCGACTCACTGCTCGCTAGTCGGAGCAGCGGTCGGCTGAGTTGTAGGGGTAGTCACAGCGTATACGGATACGAAGATTTCTTCGCAACACACCGAACGACTCGGGTCCCAGAGTCCGTCATCGCGTGGGGGCTCCAGGTGGATCTCTGTGATGCGGCCGGCAAGGAGATCGAGAAAGCTGCCAACCGTCCACGCTCTCTCGTAATCATCGGTGATCTTGACCCCGAATCCTGGTCCAGCGGGGATGCGAGTTTTCGGGCATTCTCACCGAGGAGGGAGACGCCCATGGCCAGGCGCCGCGACACGGAAGAGCAGATCGGCTTGGCGCTGAGACAGGTGGAGGCCGGCGCGCCGGTGCCGGAGCTGTGCCGCAAGCTCGGGATCGCGGTGGCGACGTTCTATCGCTCATCTGTCATCTCTGAGACTTGTGACGGCGGGGACGTCCCGCCAAGTTGCCCGGCTGGCGGGAGAGGGCCTGTTCTATCGTGATCCACGAGATCCAACTCCAGACTGCCCCTCCCGCCGGCAGCCGGCTCTGCACCGACCAGTGGGAGGTGTGCTCCGAGCACCGAGAAGAGCGACCGGGCTGAGCGGGTGCGGGTGACACGAACAGGCAGGAGGCGTTCGTGTGAGCCATTTCGCTGGAATCGATTGGGGCGGACATCACCACCAACTCTGCGTCGTGGATGAGCGAAGGGATCGCGTCTACGAGTGCCGCATCCCTCATGACCGCGAGGGACTGGAGCAGCTGAGCGACGCCCTGTGCCGCTACGGCGCGGGCACACCGGTCGCGCTCGAGCGGTCTGAAGGGCTGCTGGTGGAGACGGTTTTGTCCTGGGGTCACGCCGTCCGCCCGGTGAGCCACCGCATTGCCGCGCGAGCGCGCGAACGATACCGCGTGGCGTCCTCCAACGACGATGTCTTCAACGCGTTCGTGCTCGCCGACACGTTGCGACACGAGCACGACCGCTGGCGCCCGCTGTCGCGACCGAGCGAGCTGCTCGTGGAGCTGCACGCACTCGTGCGGGACCGCCGGCGCCTGCACGCGCTGCAACGTTCGGTCGAGTCACAGCTGCGCGCCACACTGGAGACCTACCATCCGGCGGTTGCCCGGCTGTTCTCGGCGGTCGACCGCGACATCATCATCGCGTTCCTGCGCGACTACCCGTCACCTGCACGGGCGGCACGCCTCGGCGAGGCGCGCATGCAGGGCTTCCTGGACCGGCACTCCTACACCGGCCGCGCAACAGCTGGCGCGTTGCTTGAGCGTCTGCGCCGGCACCTGTCGCGTCGACTCGGTGATAGGACATGCGAGAGGGGTGAGGGTGCAACGACAGGCTCCGTATGGACGCAAGACGAGCCGATCGGGTCAAGTCACCAGCCCGCCGCCAAGCCGACGCCCAGCGGCACTTCCGGGCTCCTACTTTGAGATTCAATCTGTGAGGAGGTCATCCAGGATGGTGACCGGCAACCTGTCGACACCGCGAACGTCGGCGTCGTTGGTGATGAAGAGCGCTCACTCGGCCTGCAGGGCTGTCGCTGCGTGAAGGGCGTCGGGCGTTTTCAGTCCCGTCGCAGCACGCAGGCGGGCGGTCTCCTCCCAGTGCCGGCGTGAGGCAGGCACCACCTGCACCTCCGGGGCGGCGAACACGTCGCGGAAGGCCGCTTCGAGATCAAGATCACGCTCCCGAATGGGTCGCACCAGCGTTTCGGCAATGACCAGCTCGCTGCACACCACGACAAGCTGCCCCGCCTCGGCCTGCTGCCATTCGGGGGCCAACAGCGTGAGGTACGGCTCGTGGCGCTCCACGCTGTAGATGATGGCCGAGGTATCCAGGTAGACGGAGCCGCTTGCCGGGAGAGTCAGCGCTGCCAGGACGCCCGCTCCTCGGCGAGGTAGTCGTCAGCGTCCTTCGCGCTCTTGAAGAGCCGTTGCCCCGCGCCAGCCGAGATGACCTGCCAGGCCGAGCGAGGGGAGGGTTCCTGCGCGGGCGAAATCACCACGTCCACGTGCTCTCCTGCCTGAAGGTCTCGGTCAACGATCTCGATTCTGCCTCCGGGCTGTACGGTTGCCTTCTTGTGCAACGCCTTCTGCATTTCTCGTCCCCCCAGATGCCTTGTGCATCTCTCCTCAGGCCCCGTCCCGGCTTACCGCGATGCAAGCTGCTCAACGCTCACAGGCAGCCCGATGCGCACCGGGACCTTGAGGTCGCTCACGCTCAGGACACACAGGGCTTCGACCAGAACGGCCATCAATGATCGCGACTATCGATGATTCTGGGGAGCTCCGCAGGGACTGAGCGAGACCCACGCGACCGAGGGGACGTCCTCCCCGCCCGCGACGAACCGGTGCGGTCAGGCGATCCCGATGTGATTCGCGCGCTCGCACTGCTGGGGCTGCGGGTCCAGTAGGAAGGAACGGCTCGCGCTCGGCGGGGAGTGCTGGCGGGCCACCCCCCAAAGGCTGCGGGGCGAGGCAAGGGGCCTCGCCGACGCGTGCTGGTTGAAGATGTAGGCGGGGCTGCCGGCATCGTCGCCCAGCGTGCGCCGCAGGTGCTTGCCGGAAGTCCGTAGTCACCCGTGCAGTGTAGCCAGTGGCGCCCTCCCAGAGGGCCGCGGACAGGCCGTGCCGGCGCTTATTCTGGCGAAACCCCAAAAAACACGGTAACTGCACGCACTAAGTTGTAAGACACACGCCTACCGTACAGACGGTTGTCGCAGTTCCCTCTATCCTTGAGCATCCGAACGCCGTCGAGGATGAGGTGTCACGCAGTGACTATCGCTGAGTCGACCCGACGAGCCGTGGTTGCCGCACGCCTGCGCGTTCCCTCGCGATACGCGTCGATGTGCCTACCCCCCCTTACTTTCTCCGTACGGGCTCAGTAGCGTCTGAGACCGGGAAGTCCGGCAGCGCCGACATGGCTCAGTGCCCCCTGTCGCTCGACGGCCTGGGGGGTGTTGCCACCGGCGCTGTTCGGTGCG
>MKWU01002862.1_pt1 | contig 24235 bp, 14 predicted proteins | sample 809101 | NCBI WGS metagenome assembly MKWU01 (sample SAMN05860141, study PRJNA318959) | sponge metagenome | host: Aplysina aerophoba | place: Slovenia: Piran, Adriatic Sea, Gulf of Piran | collected 2013-05-07 | reverse complement strand
AGCAACCTTGTGTTATCGCGGTTGGAAGAAGGCGAAAGGCGCGCAAGCAATGACTAACGGAGAAATGCCCATCATGAATCACGCTAAGCTTGGCAATGGTATCGAACTTGCGTTCGAGATACACGGTGATCCGGCGTCACCCGTCATATTTCCTATCCTTGGTATCACGGACAATATCACCGATTGGCCACCCGGTCTGTACCAGCCGCTGGTGGACGCCGGGTTCTGTGTAATTTGCCATGAATTACGCGATTCCGGCCTGTCGACAAAAATTGAGCGCTTTGGTCCCGCAGATCTTCCGGCTGCGCAAGCCTTGCTGGAGTCAGGAGAGCTACCGGATGCCCCTTATACGATTCATGACGTCGCCAAAGACGCCTTGTTGCTGCTCGACTGTTTGTCTGTAGAACGGGCCTGTGTAGTGGGTTACTCATACGGGAGCGCGGTGGCGCAGTCATTGGCGCTCGAAGCCCCTTCACGAGTCGCAGCGCTGGTTTGCTTGCAGGGCACGAATTACGACCCTGCCCTGCCGCCGAGACAAGCCCGCGTCAACCAGGCCATGATAAATGCAACCCGTGAGTACGATTCACTCGAGGCGCAAATCAACGCCATCGAAGCCTTGCGTATTGCCACTAACGGTTCAGCTTTTGCTATGGACAAGTCGGAAGCGAGGCGCAGTGCGGAAGTGTCCGTGAAGCGAATGTATTACCCTCTCGGTACCGGGAGAATGGTACTCTCGCGGCTGGCTACCCCACCCTTCGCAGACAAAACCGGCGCCATTAAATGCCCTGCGCTCATATTGCATGCTGATGAGGATCCGATCTTCTCTATTGAGCATGGAGAAGATATGGCTCGTCGCCTCGGCAATGCCGAGCTTACTGTTCTACCCGGCGCCGGACACAACCACCCGGCTTCGCTGCAACCCATAATCGCCGCAGCGCTCAAGGATTTTGCCGAACACACCCTGGATTGTCGGGGCAAAAACGGGATAAAAAGAGAATAAAATTATGAATAGCGTCACCCTGAACATGTTCTGAACACCAAGTCGGTGATGGTGCAATTATAAAATGACGAAAAATACCGTTACGTTTATTGCTTTAGGACTGATGTTCGTCATCAGTACGCTGGCGAAAGCAGACGTTGTATCAATTGCAGCAGTCAAGATTGACGGACTGCTGCAAGAAGATGGCAAGGGATTATATGACCAGATCATAAGTGCTGTGGGTCGAACTGATGGCATACGGTATGAGGTTGTGCCATTGACACCAAAGCTGGCTTTGGCGAGTTTTGAAAGCGGTGAGCGTGATTGTTTAGCACCTGCCAATATAAATCCGGATTTTTATAATCTTTCTATTGATACGGTTGCCAGTAAATCTTTGGCTGAGGCAAAAATCTACTTATTTACCAAAACGGGCAGCCAACCAACGCATGACCTGTCTCTGTTTGCTGGAAGGAAAGTCGGTGTACGCAGTGGCATAAGCTATGGTAACAAGGTTAAAAATTCTGCTATCAGGCCGGTGGCTGCTCTTACCATCGAAGCCAATATCAAGAATCTGGAAGACGGCCGTATTGATGCTTTTTTGGCTTATTGGCCAGATGCCTATTCCGTTTTTGATGTCATGGGGATCCCTGAATTGCCACACGATGTGGATAATCCGATTGCCGTACATGAAGATTCCCTTGTTTGCCGTGCAAATGAAAAGGGTAAGACAATCGTTAACCGGTTCAATGAAGGGCTTGGTAAACTGGAAAGCAGTGGTGAATTGGCGCGAATTTCAGGAAACAACAATGATCACAGGTAGGTAACATGAATAAGTGCAAGCAGTCAGATAATAAAGCATTGTCTGTTTTATTCGGTTTGTTGTTTACAGGCATCACCTCAAACGCCGCAGCAGAAACATTTGTGGCAGACTTATCGCATATTCACGGAACGTACACGCCAAAGGATGGGGACATCGGGCAGCCTGATATGTCGAAACCCCATAAAGGCAGTGTGGCAGTTCCTGTTTTTGGTCTGCAGGGTGTGCAGGAGAGATTGCCTGACTACCCGACGAATAATGGCCCGTTCATAGAGGGCCGTTTTGTAGTGCATGAACATTTTGGCACTCACGTTGATGCCCCTGCACATGTGGAAAACAATGAAGCAACCCGGGAATCAGGTAACCCGGATCTTCGCACTGCAGAAGAGCTGACTGCAGAAGACTTGTACGGCCCCGTTGTCTACCTGGATATCAGCGCGCGCGTACAGGCCGAGTTAGACAACAATAACGGTATTCCGGGACCGATTTCGGTAACGGATTTTTCCGATGAATCGAAGGTTGGTATTACCGCAACTGATATCGAGGCCATAGAGGACAAGATTAAAGAGGGTGTCTGGATTGTCGTTAATACAAACTGGTCAAAGTTTTTTTATGAAGAAGACAAGAAAAAATCTCCCTATATCAATAATTGGAATTACCCCGGTTTCAGCGCAGGGGCCTGTGATAAGCTGATCGAAATAGAAGACAGGAAGGGCATTCGGATTGACGGTATCGTGATGGACAATATGAGTGTTGGATCCGGTGACAATGGCACGGGTCCGAAGGATGACTGGATTGATGCCTGGCACTGCCATATTCGCGGAATACAGCGGGGTTGGTTATTGGTTGAGAATGCTGCTAACCTTGGCCGGCTTTCAAACGCAAAGCCGGGTTCATGCAGCCTGTTTGTCGGCGCGTTAAAGATAGCAAACGCGGCCGGAGTTCCGTCCAGGGTTATCGCTGTATGTGAATCCCGCGAACACCAGCAGGACTACCCTTGAAGAGACTCGGCCCAACCATTCTTGTACTGATCCGGCGAATGACAATCGTAATGTTGAAAAATAAAATGTGCGCATCAAACGTAATCGAGCGTTAGTTTTCATTTTGCTTCGGCGCCAGAACTATGTATACACATAAAACACTGGGGCGCAAGGATATGGTGCTGTTCACCGTGTCAGCCATTCTGTTGCTGGACACAGTGGCCGCCTCCGCTTCGATTGGTGTGGCCAGTTTGTTTTGGTGGGTAGCCGCCGGCCTCATCTTTTTTCTGCCGTTTGGATTGGTCTGTGCCGAAATGGGCTGCGCCTATCCGGAACAGGGAGGTATCTACGCCTGGGTACGTAATGCCTTTGGCGGCCGCTGGGGTTCACGCGTGTCCTGGAGTTACTGGGTAAACAACGCGCTGTACCTTTCGGCGACCTTTATTCTATTCGCCGGAATCTTTCGTCAGTTGTTCTTCCCCGCGCTTTCCCTGTTCTGGCAAGTCGCCATCTGCATTACCCTGACCTGGATTACCGTCTTTATCAACATCATTTCCCTCGATATCGGCAAGTGGATACCCAACCTCGGCGCCATACTGAAAATAGTAATATTTATCGCCCTTGGCGCTGGTGGAATTAATTACGCACTCAATAACGGCATGGCTAATGAAATCAGCCTGGCATCCCTGACACCGGACTGGGGCAGCGGCCTGCAGTACCTGCCAGTGATAATTTACGGCATCCTGGGCTTTGAACTGGTCAGTGCGGGCAGTGAGGAAATGAAGGACCCGGCGCGCGATGTACCGTCCTCTATCCTGATTTCCGGCCTGATTATCATTCTCTGCTATTTGTTTGGAACTGCCGCCGTGCTGGCCGCTATTCCCGTTGCAGAGATTAACCTGGTGGAAGGGCTGATTGACACCCTGAGCCTGTTTATGGGCGCTTCCGCTATGGGTAAAGGCGTTGTCCTGGCGCTGGGGGTCGCCCTGCTGTTCACCCTGCTGTCCAACTCAGTGACCTGGGCGATGGGCGCCAACCGCGCCGCGGCCCAAGCCGCCCAGGACCGCGAGCTACCCTCCTTCTTCGGTATCGAAAGCAAAACCAATCAGACACCTGTGGGCGCCGCCATTGCGCTGGGCTCTTCCGCCACCGTGCTGATGATCCTTTATGGGGTATTAGCCAACTCTAACGAGGACCTGTTCTGGTCTGTGTTTGCCTTTGGCGCAGTCATTTTTTTCCTGCCCTACCTGGGCTTGTTTGCCGCCTTTATTAAAATGCGGCGCGCAGACCCTGACCGCCACCGCCCCTTCCGAGTGCCCGGTGGTCCGCCGGCGGCGTACCTGTTTGCCTTTGTATGCTCCGGTATCCTGGCTGTTTCCATTATCCTGTTCACCTACATACCGGGTGAGGGAATCCAATGGCCGGTATTAATCGGTGTGGTGACTTTGGTTATTGTGGGTGAATTGTTTATTCGCTATGCGGAAAAAGAAAAAGCAAAATGACCGGTAGTATTCACCAGTCACTGGTAAAAGATATTTCATATACAGCCATCGATGTTCCGGTACTGGAAGACGCAATAGCGTTTTTCAGTGACATGCTGGAGCTGGACCTGGTCACGAGAGATGAAGAATTTGCAGCCTTTTCAGTACCATCGGGGCAGTTATTGTATGTCTTAAACAAAAACAGCCACGCCTTGAATAATACATTAGTGGGCTATGAAGTAGATAACCTGGAAGAGGGCAAAAAATTACTGGAAGAAAACAATATCAGCTTCAAGGATGAGATAGTCACGGTCGATAACATTAGTCGGCTGGAGTTTTACGACCCTGACGGCTACACCCATGCCTTTGTCAACACTGGAAACAAGCAGCCCGAAACAGCTGCCGTCACAAACAAAACATCCTTGATTGATAATATTTTATGGATCGGACATGAAGTTCAGGATATCAAGGTATCCACACTGTTCTGGGACAACATAATGGGAACCGGTTGCAAATTAAGGGCATCACCGGATGTGCCCGATTTTTTCGGTGGCGGATCAGAACCCCAGGACCAGGAACCCGATGAATTTTCAGCCTTTTATTTGTTGCCGACAAAAAGGCAACTTGAATTGTCAAAAGGGCTGGTTGAGGTTAAGGACTATTACGAACCGATCGTCGGGTTCGGTGTTGCCCCGGATAAGTTTGATGATGTAAAAGCGGTTTTAAGGGGTCGATTATATCTTACTGCTATAGGCGGATTTGGTGATCTTGAATGGGCATTCTTTTTCGTGCCCGGTGGCAAGTTGTTTGAAATTTACACATTGCGGGGCTGGGGTGAATATTTTAGATAGCAGTTTGTAAATCAATAAAGTTATAAGGCATGAGCTTATTAATAGAGAATAGTTTGAGGGCAGGCAGTTGACAAAACGAGTGGCAACCCTTCCCGTTGCAGAGCAGTGGTGGCAGATAACACAAGTGAGTAATGACATCACCATGTTGCGTGAGCCCCATGTCGCCCCCCTGCTGAGATGTAACGTCTGGCATATCCGTGGACGGGACCGGGACGTGCTGGTGGACTCCGGCGTTGGCGTTGTCTCCCTGCGCCAGGCCGCTCGTCACCTTTTCGAGCGCGCGCTTACCGCAGTCGCCACCCACTCACATTACGACCACGTCGGAGGATTTGGCGAGTTCGATGATCGCGCTATGCATCCCGCTGAAGCCGGGCGTATGAATACCGATAACGCAGCGCCTTTGCTGCGCAGCGAACTGGATTGGCCGGACGAAATTCTGGGGGATTATGATGTCCCGGACATACTGGTCACCGCAGCGCCGACGGCCAATTGGTCTTGTGTCTCCCATCGACAGAAAGCCGCCCCTCCCACCCGCCTCATCGATGAGGGCGACATCATTGATTTGGGCAATCGCGCGTTCGAGGTAATTCACCTGCCGGGCCATTCCCCGGGTTCTATTGGTCTTTGGGAAGCGGCTACCGGCACGCTCTTTTCCGGCGATGCGATCTATGATGGGCCTTTGCTCGACAGGCTTCCCGGAGCCGATACAGCAAAATACTGCGCGACCATGCGGCGTCTTCGATCGCTCCCTGTTTCTGTTGTGCATGGCGGGCATGATGGGGACTTTGGCCGCGAACGCTTGATTGAAATCTGTAACACCTACCTTGAGGCGAATGAAGGTTGACACAAGGAAGCGCCAGGAGCCGGTGGTAATTCCAGGCCGACATAATTTCCATCAGCAAAAAACTACCTTATCAGGGTATGTACTCCCTTCACCCTCTTGCCTAAGCTTACATATAGCATTTAGCTGGCAACACCTGAAAAGGGGAGGGTGAATAATATGTCTGATGATGCATATATTAATGACTTCAGAAGATCCGTAATTCATCTGGCATTGGCCGCAACGCTCATCGCGCCAGCGGCGTATTCCAATGTTTTGGAAGAGGTTATCGTTACGGCACAAAAGCGCGAGCAGGCTTTGCAGGATGTTGGTATTGCAGTGACTGCATTCAGCGGTGACCAGATGAAGGCTTTAGGGTTTCAAAACAGTACGGATGTTGCAGCTTTTTCTCCAGGTGTTCACCTGGCGTCCAGTTCCGGCGGACAATTGTTGCAATTTACGGTTCGCGGGGTGACGCAAAACGATTTCTACGATGGCGTCGAAGGGCCGGTTGCCGTGTATGTTGACGAGGGTTATATAGCAGCGCAACAAGGCACAATCTTTGGTCTGTTTGATATAGAGCGCGTGGAAGTATTGAAGGGGCCACAGGGAACGCTGTTCGGTCGCAACGCGACGGGCGGCCTGGTACATTACATTACTAATAAGCCCAGTTTTGATGAAACTGAAGGCTATGCTGAAATTACTGTCGGATCCTATTGGAGGCAGGATTTTGAAGCTGCCTTTGGCGGGCCAATCTCTGACACCGTTGCGGCCCGGATTTCAGGCTTCTACAAGTCGAATGATGACTACTTCGATAACGACTTCCCACAAGGGTCGGTCAGTACCGGTCCACGGATTCCTGGTGATGGTCAGGATGTTGGCGCAACAGATTCCTGGGGCCTGCGATTGCATACCGCATTCAAGCTGAATGACAGCGCCGATTTATTGTTGTCAATACATGGCGCCGAAGCGACTTTCGACACTCCAGGCTACGAAGTCAGACCGTCTATTGCGGAGTTTGATGCGCAAGGCCGCCATATCAATTCATATGTCGCTTCTGCGACGGAAACCCGGGAAGCCTTTGGCCCGGGAGGCGTACCGGTAGCGCTTGATTTTGTTGATGGTGAGTTCGGAGATACAGTGCGACCTGCAGGTGGCGATTTGTTTGGGTTCAGGGATTCAGATTTAGGCGATTTCAGAAGCAGCCATGACTTTGCTATTGATGATCTGAATGAAACTGAGGTTTATGGCGCAACCGCTAAATTAGAATGGAGCTTTGACGCTTTTACGCTCACTTCAGTGACTGATTACAAGACCTCTGAAAAAATTCAGGGATTGGATTTCGGCGCTAATCCAGCTTCACAGCAGACATATATCGGGGAATCGGAAAACACCAGCTTTTCTCAGGAATTGCGGATCAGTGGCGACACAGAACGGCTCAACTGGCAAGCGGGTGTTTACTATCTTGATATCGCCAGCGACACTCAAAATGGCGTTTTCTCGCCTACCAACTCGATTTTTTCGCCTATATTCGGCGCCCCCGGGGTAGGTATTGACGAAGTCGGCATATCTTCTCTGGATACCCAATCCTACTCTGTTTTCGGGCAAATCGATTACGATCTAAGCGAGCAGTTGGCCCTGGTTGCCGGGTTGCGCTTTGTTCGGGAAGATAAAGAATTCTCGTACAGCTTGAACGCTTATGTGAATGAGAATGACTTGACGAATGATACCGGCGCCATCTTTTTCCCGCATCGAACCGGCCCGGGCGAATCCAACCCTTTCATAGATGACAGCTCCGAAGATCTTGTGGCAGCTAAAGTGCAGCTTGATTGGCGTCCCAATGATGACTGGCTGATCTATGCAGGCATCAACAGAGGCGTGAAAGCAGGTAGTTTTAATGCGCCTTTAGCGGTTCCAGGCGCTTTTCCCGATAGTGTTCTGCCCTACGATGACGAGACGTTGCTTTCCTATGAAGCTGGTTTTAAATCGACATTATTCAATGGCTTGGCAAGATTTAACATGGCGGCTTTCTACTATGATTACAAGGATTACCAGGTATTTACCTTTGAAGGTATCTCCGGAAGAGTAGAAAACGGAGATGCAACGGTCAAAGGCATTGAAGTGGACTTGGTTGCTTCACCTGTAGACGGTCTTGATTTGCTCATTGGGGCTTCTTTCCACGATGCAGAGGTAGAGAATATTGAAGTTGCGCCAGGTGTGTTGAGAGATGTAGAACCAACCTTTGCGCCGGATGCTCAATTCAATATCCTGGCGCGATATGGCTGGCCGGCACTTGGTGGAGAGTTGGCAATACAGGCTGATGCGAGCTATGCGGCGAGTCGTTGGGCCAATATCAGGAACTTCACCTCGCACAAACTGGATAGCTACACGGTCACTAATGCGCGTATATCCTGGGTCAGCGATGAAGAAACCTGGGAACTCAGCGCCTTCGTCAACAACATGTTTGATGAGGAATATGTGACTGACCAATTTAACCTGGCCACTTACTGTGGTTGTGATGAGCAGCTGTTCGGTAAGCCGCGTTGGGCAGGCGCAACGCTGCGGTATAACTACTTCTAAACCCTTTCCATAAAGGGGGTCTCCCGGCTGTTTTGGAACAGGCCCCCTGCTCATCCCTGCTTGTTTATTATTGTGTAAGAGAAAACACATGTTAATCGGAGTGCCTGAAGAAATTAAAAATCATGAATACCGGGTTGGTCTGACTCCCACTTCTGTTAACGAGTTAAGCAATAAGGGACATGAGGTAATGGTTGAAAATAATGCCGGGGCAGCTATCGGGTTTTCCAATGACGACTATGCAGGCGCGGGCGCACAAATTATCGATAGCGCCGCACAAATTTTTTCGGCTTCTGAAATGATCGTTAAAGTCAAGGAACCCCAACCCGATGAATGCAAAATGCTTCGTGAAGGCCAGCTTTTGTTCACCTACCTGCATCTCGCGCCGGACCCCATACAAACTGAACTCCTGGTGGCTTCAGGCGCTACCTGTGTGGCCTATGAGACGGTAACTGATGACGCAGGCACATTGCCGCTGTTGGCGCCTATGAGTGTAGTGGCCGGGCGAATGTCGATACAGGCGGGCGCACATTACCTGGAAAAAGCCCAGGGTGGACAAGGCGTCCTGCTGTCCGGTGTTCCAGGTGTTGCTCCTGCTAAAGTCACGATAATTGGTGGTGGTGTCGTGGGTGAAAATGCGGCGTATATGGCCGTTGGCATGGGGGCCGACGTGACCATTCTTGATCGTTCATTAGCGCGCTTGACGCAATTGGATTTCGAATATGAGGGCCGTGCTCGTTGTATATATTCAACGGCGCGTACTATCGAAGAGCATGTTCTGGAAGCCGATCTGGTTATCGGTGCAGTGCTGGTGCCAGGCGCTGAAGCGCCTAAGTTGCTGACCAGGGATCACATCAGCCGTATGAAGCCGGGCAGTGTTGTTGTCGATGTCGCCATAGACCAGGGTGGCTGTTTCGAAACCTCAAAAGCGACTACCCACCAGGATCCGGTCTATGTTGTAGATAATGTGGTGCATTACTGTGTCGCTAATATGCCGGGGGCTGTTGCCCGTACTGCTACGATAGCGCTGAATAATTCGACACTGCCGTTTACAATGGCGCTTGCGAATAAGGGTGTTCAGGCGCTACTGGATGACGAGCACTTGTTGAATGGACTTAATGTGCATAAAGGCCAGGTTACCTACCAGGCTGTCAGTGACGCGTTGGGTTATAACTATGCGCCGCCGGCAGAAGCATTAAAAAATTAACGCAACCCCAGTTGCCCTGGTATGGCGCAACAAAGGTTCGACGGAACTGAAAAAGTCATTTAGAGACTTCTCCACCTTTATTTACGGAGGACAGGTTTGAAACCTGTCCCCGCAACGCGCGCTGCTTACTCCCAGTGAGTCGTGAGCTCCACGGCCCAACTGAACGGCCGGCCGTAGGTATTTGAAAAACCCAGGAGACCGGACGGGACGGTAGAGGCCAGGTACGCCTTGTCCGTGAGATTTTTGCCGACAAACGCCACGTTCCAGCGCCCGTCCTGCGCGCCCACCTGTACCCGCGCGTTCAGGATGCCGTAATCGGCAATGCCCAACATGGCAGTCTGGAAGAGTGTGCCCGCGGTATCCAGGTGGCGCAGGTCGTTGCGCCAGGACCAGGTCAGTTGCGCGTAACCCGCCAGGCTATCCGTCAAGGCGCGCTGGTAGCGCCCGGTAATGCTGTAACTGAAATCGGGGGCAAAGATGCGCTCCAGTCCGTCGTAGGGGACCGTCGTTCCATCCTCGGAATCAAAGCTGAGGTCGGATTCCACCTCGGTATCCAGCCAGGCGATGGCGCCGCTTACACTGAAACCGGGCAGGGCCGGCGGCAGCCAGGTCAGGTCCAACTCAACGCCCAGGTGCTCTGCGTCAGCGATGTTTGCCACGGTCGGGACAGGACTGCCGGCGGTCTCGTTAAACTCGGCGTGAACCGACTGTACGTCGGTGTAATCATAATAAAATACCGTGCCGTTAAGCCTCAGGGTCTGCGCCAGCCAGTCGCTCTTGAAGCCGGCTTCCCAGGCCCACACCGTTTCCTCGACGTACGCATTCAAGGCCGATTCATCGGTGACAAAGCCACCGAAGAAACCGCCTGACTTGGTTCCCCGGCTCACCTTGGCGTAGATCAGGGACTTGTCCGTCGGCGTCCAGTCAATGCCGAAGTGGCCCGACCAGTTCTTGCCCAGGTCATAGCTCTTGGCCGTGCCCGGGCCGACCACGGGCGGCAGCGGAATCTCGGGGGTGAGCCTGAACACAAACAGGCCGTTGCTCAACTCCTTGCTCTCATCCGTGTAACGCAGGGAACCATGCACCTTCCATTGTTCATTGGCGCGCCAGCCGGCCTGGCCGTAAACAGACCAGGCTTCCGTTTTCTGGTCAAAGCCACGCTGGAAGCTGTGCAAACCGAATACGGGAAGCAACGCATGGTCCTGGAACTCAAAAAAGCGCAATTCGTTCAGCTCATCCTCGGCATACAGGAACCCGGCCAGCCAGGATAAGGGGCCGCCGTCGTCGTTGGAGATCAGGCGCAGCTCCTGCGACCAGGCCTCAATGGGGGACGTATTGACTTCGTGCGCCAGCGTCAGGGGGCTGGCGTCAAAGTCGTGCACCTGTTGGTTGGTATAATCGATGTAACCGGTAATCGACGTCAGCGTGGCCGGGCCCAGGTCCCAGTCAATGCGCCCGTTGAACGACAACCAGTCGTTATCCATTGCATTGACCGGGCTGGTCGTCACCCGCTTGCCGTCGCCGGACTGGTCGGCAACCGTAGCCCCTCCCGGCCGGCCCAGTATTCCATTTACCAACGGGGCAATGGTGATGCAGTTATTGTTGTCCTGGCGGCCGGCCAGCGCCGGCGCGCAGGGCTGTGGCCCCAGCATGGTAAACGGGATCATCGGATCCAGCCATCCCACGCCGTGACCCAGCAGGATTTCCGAATTGTCCTCCCCGGCTTCCACCTTGAACAGAATGCTGAGGTCCGCGCTGGGTTCAAACAGCAATTGACCGCGCAGCGCCCAGAAATCCCGGTCCGCGTAGTTATCGTCAGCGGCCGTCGCCAGGGAATCCTGGTAGCCGCCGCCCTGGTTGGTCAGCGCCGCGACGCGCAGCGCCGCCCGTTCGCCCAGCGGGACTCCCGCCGCTCCTTCCAGGCTCCAGGCGTCATAACGGCCGTAACTGCCGGTCGCATAACCGTTGGCTCCCTCGAGATCGGGTTTCACCGATTCGACGCGCACCGCGCCGCCGGTGGTGTTGCGACCGTAGAGGCCGCCCTGGGCGCCCTTCAGAACCTCGATGCGTTCGATATCGAACATGCCGATGCCGCCCATGATATTGGACGTCAGGTAAAATTCGTCGTGGTAAATGGCTGCCGTGGGAGTGTTGTTGGCATTCAGGTCCGCCAGTCCGACGCCGCGGATGATCCAGGTCGGTTGACTGGATATGCCACGGTCGTCGTACATTTCCACTCCCGGGATAAATTCGATCAATTCCCGCAGGTCGCCGATGGCAAGTTCCTCGATCTGTTCCCCGGTGAACGCGGAAATGGCAATCGGGACGTCCTGCACACTCTCGGCCCGTTTCTGCGCGGTCACGGTAATTTCTTCAAGCACCTGCTGTGCCGCGGCGAGAACCGGCGTGAAAAACAGCAGGGTCGCAACGCAGTTCAGGAGAATTTTTTGATGAACAGTCATGGCTCCGCCCTCTGGAAAGATTTTTACTTGAAGCGGCAGTATATAACCAACGAGGGGCAGGCTGCTGTCATCCCAGAAGTTGACAGGCGAGGGGTTTTAAAGCCTGCCTTGTTGCCTGATTTTCGGCGCTTCCTTTCTCAGGTAAGGGGGCCAGGATGAAGAATTTCGCCACTTCTCCGGGACCGCCGGTATCAGCCACTTTTCCAATTGGTACAGGATTCGATTATTCCTGGCCACGCGGTACTTTCGGCTGTGAATGCACTCCCGGTCGCCGTATTCGCAGCGATTCATCGTAGTGCCGCCACAGGCGCCGTTGGCCAGACCCTTCGGGCAGGTTTCCGGACAGATATATTGTGTTACCGCCAGGCGGCACATCCCGCAGGTCTCGCAACCGAACAGCGGCGCCTTGATGCCGCGCTCCAGTTTAAGCAGTAATTTATCCCTGCGGCTGAACCGCTCGACGTTGCCGATAACCCGCGCTAACAGCCCGGCGAGCGGACCCTGTTCAAAGATATACCTGTGCGCCTTCTCCATGACGCGATACTGCAGCAAATCCTTGAGGGTTACGAAGGTGTGTTTTTGCCTGTCTTTATGGGTAAGATACCATCCGCCCCGAGGCGCGCTGTGTGCGCTGTTGCGCGCATGATTGCCCGGCAGTCTCATGACTTCGCGCCAGGCCTCGTTCCAGGTGAGCCGGTCTGTTATTTCGATCCTTACCGCATCAACTGCAGATTTGAGTATTTTCAGCCGTTGCACCGAGTGCAACCCGGTCAATTGCACACCCGCATAGTCAAGGTACTTTATGGCCTGTATCTGTAACGCCAACCGGCGCATGACGCGGCGCTCGGCCTGTTCCTTGCCCAGGACCGCCTCATCCCGTTCCAGCAGTTCCATGAACGAGTCGGTAATGGTGACGCCGGCCAGCTGGTGTTTGCGTATGTAGCGGGCGCGCACGGCGCTCAAGGCCATGACATTGGCAATCGCATGCACCCGGCAGTCCTGCGCATGCATCCAGTACATGGCTTCCTCGTGCTTGACCAGGTCGAAGCCGATTTGGGTGATAATACAATCGGCCCCGGCCGCGATTTTCTTGCCCAGTTTCAGGTATTGCGCCATGGATTCTTCTTCGCAGTACTTGAATGGATTCAGCGCGGCGGCTATGAATAAACCCGGTAACACCTCTCTCGCCAGTTGAATGGCGGCAACGGATTCCAGGTAACGAGGTCTGCGACCGGCGGGGGGCGATTTGAGTTTGTCGCCGGTCAAAAACAGGACATTTTCAACGCCTCTCTCCCTGAACTGTTCCAGGGACGCGCGCAAGTCCCGAATATCCCGGTCTTTGCCCGACCAGTGCAGCAGTGGTTGCATTCTGGTCTGGCCGGCGACGTGTTCCGACAGGTCAACCGGGCTTGGATCCGTGTCGGAAGCGACCCTGTCGGTCAGGGAGAATCCTGCAACTTCCGGACGCGAGGCCAATTCATTGACAAAATCATCCAGCACGACTATTTCAGCGTCCTGCAAATGTTTTGCTGATATGACCATTTCAACAGTCCAGAAAAACTCCTTGTTTTGCAACGACCGGACGATCCTGTTCTGGACTGTGTTCATGTCTGGTTGCACGACTGTTTCTTAAACGAGGGCGGACTTAAGCATGCCCCCGCATGTTGTAAGCGGGGGTCCGTTTAATTTTCAAATTTTGAATAATCGGCATGGGGATATTGCTGAAAACTTTTCATATAGGGACCGACTACCTTATTCATCACCGGAAACAAAAAGGTAAAGCCGCCGCCCTTGTTTCCCGTCATGTTGTGACGTTCTTTTGGATCTGTCCTTAGATTAAATACATTAGGCACCTGGTGGGGAGTATTGACTTCCATGATACCTTGTTCCTTGTCGTGCTTGATAAAGTGTATTTTGAATTGACGCCAGCGCACTGCAGCCAATTGGCCATTATCGAAAATAATGGAATGGTCACGATTGGAATTTGCCTGTTTGCCCAACAGATAATCCGATTGATCGATGCCATCGACAGGTCGATCCTGAGGGACTTTTGCACCGGCCAGCGTTGCCAGGGTCACGTTCAAATCCAGCACATGAAAGATCTCATCCGATATCCAGTTTGCCTTGATACGTTTCGGCCAACGCATCATGCCGGCCGTGCGCAAACCGCCCTCCCAGGTCGAACCCAGTTGGCCTGTCCAGGGTCCCGGGTCACCATTCTGGTCGGGTTCGGAATACATGGTAGGACCGTTATCGCTCATCCAGACGACGATAGTGTCATCCTTGATCCCTGATTTATTGATGGCATCGAGCACACGGCCGGTATTGAAATCTATTTCCATGAGTACGTCTGCGTAGGCGCCGCCACCGGATTTCCCGGCAAAATGGGGATGGGGAATGACCGGGTGATGTGGGTTGGTAAACGAGACCCATAGAAAAAACGGTTGTCCTGATTTCGAATGCTTCCTTATATAGGCGACCGATTTGTCTGTAATGTCGCTATCAAACCTGCCCCGATAATTGATGTCCATATCAGCCAGTTTTTCTGGTTTTCCTCCTTTCTCCACCGAGATGATTGGATTGATTTCAGCAAACTTCCCGTCATAGCCCGGCGAGGAAGGATCGGGCGGCAGCATGACGTTCAGCATACCCATGAATTCATCGAAACCCTGATTTTGTGGTTGGCGTTCAGGTGCTTCGCCAATATGCCACTTGCCAAACAACGCGGTTCGATAACCTGCATCCTTCAGTAACTCGGCCAGGGTAATTTCTTTGGGGTGCAGTCCACCTGGTTCACCCGGGACATCGACGCTGTGGATACCACTTCGTATGGGTAGCCGGCCCGTCATTAAGGCCGCCCGTGTGGGCGTACATTTCGGTTCCACCTGAAAATCCCTGAAGCGGACGCCTTCAGCGGCGAATTTATCAATTCTTGGTGTTGGCGCACGCATGCCGCCATAGACACCCAGGTCACCATAACCCAGGTTGTCAGTCATGATGATGATGATATTCGGCCGGTCTTTTTCTGCTGCGGCAACACCGGAAAGTGTTGCAATACAAAGTACGACTGCCTGAATGCCCAAAAGTACGAGGCGGATGATAGTCATTGAATACCCGTTATCAAAGAGATGTTCACAGTGGTTTCGTCGTTTCCGGGTCGAACCAGCGTTTTCCGGATCCGCTGTTCAGCCGGAGACGTATTTAATCGGGATGTAATGCGCCGGCGTTGCCCCGCCTTTTGCCTTGCGCGCCAGTGCTTCAGCGGGTGTTTCCAGCACCGAGACCGATTCCTTTGCCGCCTTGCGGTCAACCGGGACCGGTTCGTCGGCATCCGGCGGCGGCATCATGTTGGCATGGTGATAAGCAATTTTCTCCCGTTTCAGGTTCATCGGATGGTTGATATCGATATCCCGCTGGTTGGTGGCCTCGGGTTTGACGGTTCTCCCATCCACCACTTCCAGGTCCAGCCACCACTTTTTGTTGAGGTTGCGCATGCCGTAGCCCAGCCTGTCGTCAAGCCAGACCGCGATCGGCACCATCAGCGGTTTCAACCACATTGCGTTCACGCCCAGCCAGGTGCCGATTTTATGTGTCAGCGGTCCGTCCGCGGTGACGACCTTATTGAGCGGGCAGGTTTTCATGCAACGGCCGCAGGCCGACCCCTTCTGGTTTATGACGCGATAGCGGGTACAGCGTTCGACATCCGGTTTCCATATCTCATAACCGTTGAACATGACTTTTTTATTGGTCACCGGGATGGCGTCACAGGGGCATTCGCGGGCGCATTTAAGGCAATTGGAGCAAAAATATTGCAAACCGAAGTCGATGGGTTGATCCACTTCCAGGGGCAGGTCGGTCGTCAGCACGACGGACTTGAAGCGCGGGCCGACATACGGATTCAACACCAGTTCGCCGATGCGGCTCAACTCGCCCAGTCCCGCCAGCAGGAGCAGCGGTATCTGCAACACGTCGCTGTCGATATTGGTTTGCGGCCTGGCCGGGATGCCTTCGGCGCGCAGGAATTCGGCCATGATCCCGGCAATCTCGGCGCCGCGCATGTAGGCGCGCATGGACTGGCAACCGGAGATCCAGTCATCGCCGCTGGCGCCCTCCATGGTGTCAAAGCCCTGGTCGATCAACATCACTACGGCATACTTATGGTAAGGCTCTATAGGCTTGCCGTCGGCATGGTGTGAAAACCAGGCGTAATCCGGGACCTTACAGATGCCGGTTAAATCCGAACCGAGAAAATACGACAGGGATTTGATCGCCCTGGCATTCGCGACCGGGTCGCTGAAATCCGTATTGCCGCCGCCGTTGACAGGGCCGTCCTGCAGGGGTTGCATGGCGCGAATCGGCTCCAGCATGCCGAAGGAAAGGGGATGTTTGAAGGCGAAGCGCAAGCGCTCCTGGCGCGTCTTTTCACCCAGGTCGCCGCGCAGGGCGCGCTCAAAAAAGGCGGCGCGTTTGGGCACCCGGGGCACTTCATCGTCCAGGATAAGCGTGGTCGGACGATCAACCCGTTTTACCTGCTCCATCGGATAGCGGCTCGCATGGGACGGCCTGTTGCGCCGGCGCTTCCGCTCCGCGCCTGATTCCGCGCCGTTGATTCCCAACCAGTAGCGCAGCCCCTTGTCTGCGCGTCTGACAGGCGCCAGCGGCTTGTCTGTCGCCAGCTCGTAATCCGTCGTCACGGCGGCAAAGGACACGTTGTCGTCGAGGTAGGGGCTGACTGCCTTATCGCCATGCCGGGACGCGATACCCGCCAATACCGCCAGCCGTTGCAGGTCCACGTCCGTCGCCCCGGCCGCATGCGCGTGCGCCTTGTATCCCAGTTGGCAGATATATATGGCAATACAAGCGGCTATTTCCATGCCGCGCATCACTGCGGTTTCATGCGCGCTGTCCTTGAGCCAGTCATGAGCGGGATTATCCGGTTCCGGGATGCGGCCGTGTTCTACGGCGATGACAATCGCATAGTCATGTTCTGCCCGATCCGACCCTTCACACCAGGCATTCTCCGGTACGGAACAGGTGCCGGCGTGAGCGGAATCAAGAAAATACGCCATCCCCTTAAGGTCGATGACGCGCCGTTCCAGGTCATCCGGTACCGGCGCCCTGAGCGGTAGCGGAGAAGGTGTGCGCATCGTGGTAAACAAATCGTAGTAGCGTTTGTTTGCCGCGCCATAGGTTGTCGGCGATGGCCGTAACACAGAACTATTGACAGCCGGGCTGTCTGCTTCCGCCTGTATCCGCGCCGCATCGGTTGCCAGGTCTTCAAAAGGGAATGGGCCGTAGTGGTAAGGCCGGGAATCATTCTTTGATTTAAATATCATCAGGTCAAGGCCAACGCTCTGTTGCGGGTCAACAGCTTATCAAACTTTCAACCAAATTCCTGTCAGCCCAAAGACCGACAAAAGAGTACTAGTCAGTGCTCCATGAACTACCGGATATCCTTCAGGATCTCACGTGCGGCGTTGTGTCCCGGGCAGCCCGTTACCCCGCCGCCGGGGTGTGCGCCGGAACCGCACAGGTAAAGACCTTTAACCGGCATCCGGTAATCGGCATACCCGGCTACGGGTCTCAATGAGAACAATTGGTCCGGCTGGACACAACCATGGAAGATATCGCCGCCTGTCAGCCCGAACTCCCGTTCCAGGTCCAGCGGGCTGAGCGCCATACGACCGCTGACGGCCTGCCTGAAATTGGGCGCGTAGTCATTGACGGTATCAATGATTAAGTCCGCGACCTGTTCCCTGACGTCGTCCCAGTTCCCGCCGTTGGGCAATACCGGGTTGAAGTGCTGGCAAAACATACTGGCCACGTGTTTGCCTTCAGGCGCCAGGGTGTCGTCATAGAGGGAGGGAATCATCATGTGGACGATGGGTTTTTGCGACCAGCCCAGGTTCACGGCGTCCTGCCAGGCCCGCTCGTTGTACTGCATCGAGTTGGTGACGAACACGCTGCCCTGCAGGTAGCGCTCGTAATCCGGTTTGCCATCGAGACAACGGAAGCGCGGCAGTTCATCCAGCGCCACGTTCATGCGGAACGTGCCGGAGACGCAGCGGTAATGATCGATCTGGCGGCTGAAATCCGCATCCACATCTTCCTGTCTTACCAATTTCTGGAACAGTAACTTCGGATTGACATTCGCCGCAGTGACTTTTGCGTGGATCTCCCGCCCGTCTTCGAGTCTGACGCCACAGGCTCGATTATCCTTCACGATTACACCATTCACCGGCGCGCTGACTTCAATCTCGACGCCCTGCGCCTCGGCAGACTTCGCCATTGCCTGGGTGATGCCGCCCATCCCGCCCGTAACGTGCCCCCAGGCTCCCTTTTTCCCGTTCACTTCCCCGAACATGTGGTGCAGCAACACGTAGGCCGAACCGCCGGCATAAACCGACTGCATGTTTCCCACCATGGCGATATAGCTTTCCAGCGCGAGTATCAGGTCCCCGCCGAACCACTGTTTCAGGTAATCCGCCACACTCATGGTAAACAGCTTGATCGTTTCCCGTTGCAGCGCGGGGTCCAGCCGGCGCATCCTGTTGGCCAGTTTCCCGGCGCGCCACAGGTCCGTTAACCCGCCACCGATATTCGGCGGCGTCTCCAGCACGATATCCCGCAATACGTCGGCAACCTGCTGGATCACCTTCTCGTATGCGCGGTAAGACTCGTCATCTCCCGGACAGGCTTGCCGTAACTGCGCAAAGAACTGTTCGAGATTGCTGTCGATGAACAGGTATGAATCTTTTGAACCCAGTACCAGGGCGGTAAACTCCCTGTCTTTTATCTCCAGTCCGTATTTCTGCAGTTCCAGGTCACGGATCACCTTCGGATTGAGCAGGCTTACCGCATAGGAACAGGTTGAGTTGCGATAACCGGGATGGAACTCTTCCGTGACGACCGCGCCGCCGACCACGTGGCGGCGTTCAACCACCTTCACTTTCAGCCCTTTACGCGCCAGGTAGTTGGCGCAGGTCAGTCCGTTGTGTCCCGCCCCGATGACGACTGCATCATACGTTTTATTCATGATATTTGGGGTCAGAGCAAATGCTCTGACCCCGTATATCTGTCTCGCAGTTACTTCCAGTTGAAGGAGATGGTGCCGCCGGCCCAGCGCGGGTTGGCGTAGGCGTCGTTTCCGATGGATAATCCACTGATGTCCAGCGTGTACAGACGGTATTCCGTATCACTCACGTTATTGACAAAGGCAGCCAGCTTCCAGTTTTCGTCTCCGCTGGTATAGCTGACACGGAAGTTTCCGATGACAAAGGAATCTTCCTGGTCCAGCGGCGCGCACAGCACGCTGAAACAGAAATCCTCCGAATAGTTGAAATCACCCTGGATCGCCATGGTGCCGCCCAAGGCCGGCCATTCATAGCGGGCCAGACCATTCAAAGTAAACGATGGGGCATAGGGCAGATCATTATCGACGAAGCGTCCGCTGGGCAGCAGCACGTCCTTCACCTCACTGTCTTCAAATGATGCGCCGAAACGGAAACCCCAGCGTTCCGTCGGTTGCAGCGTCAATTCCACTTCGCCACCGACTGCCTCTGCATCCAGGTTGATAATGGTCAGTGAGGCCGGTATCGCGCCCGGAATGACAACAAAAGCCTGGTAGTCCTGGTAATCGTAATAAAAGGCACTGGCATTCAACTGGGCGCGCCCCTCCATGAAAGTGGTTTTGATACCTATCTCCCAACTGTGCAGGACCTCTTCATCATGTGGAAACGTCGGTATGGCCGTGGTGGGATTGCCGCCCGCCACCACTCGTGACCCTCCGGCTTTATGGCCGCGATTGAAGCTGGCAAATATCAGGGTGTCATCGGTGGGTTGCCAGTCAATTTCGAACTTTGCGGATACGTTTTCGAAACTCTGGTCGAACAGGTCGAAATCCGGATGGGCAGCCAGGTCAAACGGGATAGTGAGGGTAAAGCCGAGGCCGGTAACGTTACCACCCAGCACATCTGCCGATTGAAATACCGTATCCTTCTGATCTTCCGTATAGCGCAAGGCCGCAATGATTCCCCAGTTTTCGTTAAAGTCATACTCCAGGTGCCCGAACACGGCCCAGGACTCCGTTTCTACATTATTGGTCGTCGGCCCTGAAATATAAGAAGTGGGTTCTCCGAAGGAATAGGTCGGTGAGTAAAAGGGCAGGTCCAGAAAGTAATTCAGGTTGCCGGCATGTTCGATATCCAGGTAATAAAACCCTGTCGTCCAGCGCAGGTTCTCACCCACATCACCGTTTAATCTCAACTCCTGGGAGAACTGTTCAAAATCCTGGTCGGTAATAAATACGAATACGGGGTTAGGGGAACCGTCCGTGTCTTCGCCGTAGTTTTTATTCATTTGCAGGTAATCGGTGATCGACGTCACGGTGACGTTGCCCATATCCCAGGTCAACCTGCCGGTAATGCCGGCAATCGAGCGGCGGAATTCCCCGATATAATCGTAGGAGCCGGTAAAGGGATCGTCATCGGGGTCCCGGTAACCGTAGAAGTCACATCCCGGGCAGAAACCGTTTACAAATGAATCCGGACTGATTTCATAACCGAGTCCGTCTTCATCCGCCGAGATGGGCGTATGCGTGTAAGCGTTGCCGTGTTCATCATCGTCATTGGCATAATGCGCTTTCAGGTTCAGCGTCACATCTTCGGAGGGTCGAAATTCCAGTTGGCCGCGTAAGGCATAGTGGTCACTGCCGCGCATATCAGATCCGATTCTGTTTTCCGCCACCCCGTCATGAAAATTACCCGCGAACGACACCCGCGCCAGGAGGTTGTCGGCCAGTGGTCCGCTGATTGCCCCTTCAAACTTCTTTTGATCGTAAGACCCATAGGTAAATTCAAGATAACCTTCGGGGTCCTCAGTGGGCTTGGCGCTGATATAGTGAAGCAAACCGCCGGTTGCGTTGCGGCCGAACAGGGTTCCCTGCGGACCGCGTAATACTTCCACTCGCTGCAGGTCATATAACTGTGTATGTCCCGCGCCCATGGCGCTGACATAAGCTTCATCCACATACATCGCGATGGGCGGCTCAAGGTGATCGGCAAAATCGTTTTGTGAAATGCCGCGGATATTGGTCGTAGTCAATGTCGGATGATACTGGATGATGCCGAGGCCGGGTGTCTGCGCGGCGATATCGATGGTATTCGTGTAACCCAGTTCGCGGATCTGGGTACCACTGAAAGCCGTTACGGAAATGCCCACGTCCTGCAGGCTCTGCTCGCGTTTCTGCGCCGTCACCACGACTTCTTCCAGCACCAGCTGCGCCCGGGCCGGCAAGGCAACCGCGCAGGCGCACAGCAACAGGCCGGCGATGAACCTGATTTTTGTCACTGTATCCAATGAGAAACTCATCATTATCCGTCTCCGTATAAATAGCGCTTGAAATACCGCGCCGGGTTAATTAAACTGAAAAAGTACGCAACACGCACTAATGAACGTTATACGTCCATATACTGATATGTTTGTTGTATCATGCCGATATATAGCTGTCAAGAAAATATTACAGGTGTTGTGATGATACAACATCGGTTGCCGCTGACCTCGGCAGGATGTTTGGGGTCAGAGTAAAATCCCGTGAAATGTGTGGTAAAACTGTACATTCCGATGGGTTTTTTACCCTGACCCGAGAAGGCATAAAGTGTCCCTGCGGGACAGTTTTTTCACTGGATTCCCGCTTTCGCGGGAATGACGAACGGGACCGGAATTATGGTCTCATTGAACAGGGGTAAAAACCATGACTATGCGCAGTAAACAGGATGATCCTGACCGGCTTGGGCTGAATGCCGCCATCACCCGCCGGGACTTTATCAATACCAGCCTCATCGGCAGTGGCGCCGCCCTGTTATCGATGCAGGCGCCCGGTCTGTTGCGTCCGGCTGCCGCCGCCATGCCCCCCGCGGCAAACCTCGGCGCGGACTGGACCGGTTACGGTGGAACCGGCGATTATGCCGCGGCAAACGGCAATACCGCGGACGTGGTCAATGCCGCCCACGGCATCGCCCAGGGCCGTTACCGGGGCGCGGCCGTGGAAGACCTGGATGAGACCTTCGACATGGTCGTGGTCGGCGCCGGCTTCGGCGGCCTGGGCGCCGCCTATACCTTCATGAAGGAGGCCGAAGCAGGCCGGTCCTGCCTGCTGCTGGACAATCACGCCATCTTCGGCGGCGAGGCCAAGCAGAATGAATTCGAGGTGGACGGGACGCGCCTGACCGCGCCGCAGGGCTCCAACGGCATGGTCTGGCCGCCGGAGATCGCGGCAAAATACGATTTGTTTCACCGCTACTGGCATGAACTCGGCCTGCCGGCCAGGTTTGAGTTCCAGGACGTGGTCGGCAGCCGCCATGACCTGGCCGTGCCGCCGGACCATTACACCTCCATGTACAGCGAGCGGTCCGGCGCCACCACCGGCTATTTCTTCGATAATGACGATGGCGGACAATGGGTGGTTGACCCCTGGCGCAACGGCTTCAGGGACGCGCCGCTGGCCGGCAAGGTGAAACAGGACCTGGTGCGTCTTGATGATTACTATGAGGCGCCCGAGCGGGAAGACTGGGAACAATGGCTGGATTCCATGACCTACCGGGAATTCATCACCAGGGAGTTGAACTGCTCCCCCGAGGTCATGCCGTTTGTTGACAAAGCCTTTGCCACCGCCGGAGGCGGCCTGGGGGGCGACCAGGTATCCGCCTACACGGGGTTTGATTTTTACCTGCCGGGCGTGCGCGCCTACACCGACCGGTTTTATGAGACCCGCGGCATTGACCCGGCTGAGATTGAAAAAATTACCCTGGTCAGTTGGCCCGGCGGCAATACCGGCACCGCGCGCCATTTTGTCAAGGCCATGATTCCCGACGCCATTGCCGGCGGGAACGGTCTGCGCGAGGTATTATGGGGCAAGGTGAACCGGCAGGCGCTCGACCGGCCCGGGCAACAGGTTCGAATTCGTCTTGACGCCACCGCCGTGCACGTCGAACACAACGGCAAACCGGACCGCGCCGACCTTGTGAACGTGGTTTACCACCGGGGCGGCAAACTCTACCGGGTCAAGGCAAGGACCGTGGTCATGGCCAGCGGCGGCTGGGTCAACAAGCATATCCTGCATGACCTGCCGAAGCCGCACCGGGAAGCGTATCAACAGTTCCACCACGCGCCGATATTGACGGTGAACGTGGCGGTGCGTAACTGGCAGTTCATGGAGCGGCTGGGCATTGCCGCGGCCCAGTGGTTCAGCGGCTTCGGCTGGTACACCAACCTGCGGCGGCAGATGCTCATCGACGGCCAGGCAGACCCGTTGCACCCGGACCAGCCGACGGTGCTGACCTTTTACGTGCCGTACCTCAGCCCGGGCTTGCCGTTGCAGGCGCAGACCATCGTGGGTCGCAACCAGTTATTCGCCGGCAGCTATCGCGATATCGAGCTCCAGGTGCGCAAACAGATGCAGAAATTATTCGGCATGGCCGGGTTTGACGCCAAGCGCGACATTGCCGCCATCATCCTGAACCGTTGGGGCCATGCCTATATCGCGCCGCAACCCGGGTTTTATTTCGGCAGAAACGGCGCGCCGGCGCCGCGGGAAGTGATACGGGAGGGTTACGGTCGTATCACTTTTGGCCACTCTGAGTTAACCGGCCAGCAACTCTGGTCGCGCGGGGTGGAAGAAGGCGAACGGGCGGCAAAACAGGCGCTGAGTTTAACCTAGCCCGCATGTTATCCGTTGAGCACAACAACCGCGTCTGCCTGATCCGGCTGGAGCGCCCGCCGGTCAATGCCCTGGATTCGGCGTTGCTGGAAACACTGGCCGGGGAGATAGCCCGGGCCGGCGCCGTTGACGGGCAGGCAATTATCCTGTGTGGTACGCCCGGCCGTTTCTGCGCCGGGCTGGATACCGGGGAACTGGGCGCGGCCACGCCGAAGGAGAGAACGGAGATATTCGCGCGCCTGCGCGCCCTGCTTGCCGCGGCTGCCGCTTGCCCGGCGCCCATGGCGGCGGCCGTCACCGGGCACTGCCTGGGCATCGGCGCGGCGCTCGCGGCGCTGTGTGACT
>MKWU01002860.1_pt1 | contig 24236 bp, 22 predicted proteins | sample 809101 | NCBI WGS metagenome assembly MKWU01 (sample SAMN05860141, study PRJNA318959) | sponge metagenome | host: Aplysina aerophoba | place: Slovenia: Piran, Adriatic Sea, Gulf of Piran | collected 2013-05-07 | reverse complement strand
ACGACCCCATATTGCGGTAGTCGTGTGCCATCCGCTTGACTTTCTGAATCTTCGCGTTCAATGACTCTGCGTGTGCGTTGGTCACCCCGGTTGAAGCCACCACCGCGATGCCGTTCAAGTGCTTGAGGACCATCTGCTCAACCTTTTTCATGGGTTCCTGGTGGTCTCGCAGGTTGTCCATTGCCCAGCGTTTTCAAGTCTGCGCCGCACTGGCGTAATCCGAAAATCCCCACAGATGATCCGCCATCTCCCGTCGCCACCAAGCCCGCACTGTGCACAGACTCGACTGCAGGAGCTGTTGAAAACGATCCAGCCCAAGGCCCTCATGCTGATCGGACCCGGTCAGCCATAGGTACTAAGCGCTTTTCAGTCGTTCATCGCCGTTGGCCAACAGTTTCTGGTGTTCCTTGCGACGGACCAGGTCCACCGTGTGGCTGAGGTGTGACATCACATGGAACCGGTCATAGGTGATCTCTGCCTTGGTGTGCTTGTGCACTGTGTGCTCATAGGCCGGCGACATATCCATCGCAAGTGACAGAACCGAAGAAAGGATACAGAGTAAACTACGCAGTACAGATTTTTAAAATATACTCTTGATCTAGGTGTGGTAAGGTGTATCCATGCTCAAAAAATTCAAGAGCGTCATTTTTTATCTCAAAAAGGTGAACCACCTGTAGGTTAACAAATGCCAAGACTTCGATGAAAGAGTATGAACTCCAATTCAGCTCCAAGGACACCTCCTCGGTCGATGTCGGATTTAACACTTTAGTAGCCGCACTTAGCGCGTTTACGTCTTCGGCAAAGTACACAACGTATCTCTTTGCAACGGGTCAGAGTGCGACTCAGAACACTAATCCGAGCTGGCTTAGGAGTCTCATTGGATTCACATGCGTATTTGAGCGCTCAAGAGAGTCGTCGCTTTGTTTTCGCGCACCGACTCTCAATCATGCTACAGCGAAACAATTTGCTCAAAAGGATCTATTCGAGCGGCACCCAAATTTGGGGATGGACGCTACGTCCGTAGATCTAGTTCATCTGTCCATTGAGGAGCTCCTGAGTGATCAAAGTGTAGGAGACGCGTATGACGAAAACGTTCTCACGAGTTTGCTGCGTTTCCAGCACCTTCGTTCCTCTCACAAAATCGAACTATCCATTAGACCAATTGAGTACAACCGTTCACCGTACACCTTGAATTTCGATGAAAATTTGTTTGAATCGTGTACCCGTAGAAGCGCTCAAATACCTCTTCCTTCGCGACACATTATCGTTGGCAAGCTAAACGAAATAGGACATAGAAGGAGGCAGTTTTTATTAGATATCAGGCCGAATCAGAAGATCATTGGTCGTTTGTCCTCTTCGTTTGACGGATTGGAGACTATGCGAACTCTGTGGGGCCATCAAGCCACTGTAATAGGAAGTGTTCATTACAAGGTCGATGGAACTCCTCGGTTCATTGAAGCTGATCAAGTACTACCTCGACAGAAAGGTGACGATGTATTTCAAAAAATACCGAAACCGATGAATTGGCATGGTACTGTTCTGCCAAAGAAGACAGATGGTAGACAAGGCTCTCTCGATTTAAGTGCTCTGATCGGAAGTTGGCCAGGGGACGAACCTATCGAGCAATTAATGGCGGAATTGAAAAACCTTGGGCGATAGATTTCTTCTCGACACTGGCATGCCTTTTGGTCTTTGTAGAGAAGCGCACTGGGCAATTAAAACTTGCGAAAACCTAGGCGTTTTCTCTAGAGGATCGGTTGTTTCCGCTTCAATTATTTGTGTTGGTTAACCCACAACCCTGGCGCGACGATTTAATTTGGGTGACCAAGAAACTAGAAAGATTAGCCCATTTTGATTTACGTGTTTTTGTTGTTTCGTAGACGGTTCCGTTTTCGAGGTGTTCGCTATTCGATTTGTCAAGCCAAGTAAGGTATGTGTAAAACGACAATCAAGATGAGAAAGCAATTGATACTCGCCTTGAGAGGGAGGGCGTAGCCCGACCGAGCAAGGCGAGAATCGGTGAGGCCGAAAGCCGCGCTACGTGATCGCGACGGAATTGGCCAAGGTGTGATTTCCTTATTAGGAAGTACATCTATGCGAGGCAAACACAATACCGGTCAACAAGTGAGATTTTACATGCACGTTACCTTCTACCATCAGTATGTGAGTCGCATCACTGTACAATCCCGAATGGACTCATCCTGGACAAACTCTTGATGTACACGATCTTCGCTGCACCATACCCTGCCAGCCGCGATTGCGGTACGTACCGTGCGTCACCGTGGACTGCCTTACATGTTCAATTCGCTCATCAATCGATACCCCTCTTCACACCTACCTGTTAGCGTTCTTTAGTCACCAGAGCAAGTATTCTGGGCGAACTAAACGTTATGTGGAATGGCTTCATCGAACGGTGTCGATGGAGTGTCTGTGTGATTACTGCATGCAGTTTTGCTCGTTCACTCGGTACATATTTGAGCCAATGGTAATAAACATTTTTCGCTACCCCCAGTAATCGAAATATCCCTTTGTCTGGAAAAATCGCTTGATTAATCTCGATAAACCAGTAAACCAATTGGATGTACCGGGTATTTTGGATGAACTAGGCGGTAGCCTTTTCTAGAATCGCTACATCCACCTTAAAAAGCTTGTTTGCCGTGGTACGCATTTCATCGTCTTTTCACGATCGTCATATGACAATTCCAGCAGTGGCTCGAAGGTCGTCACTGTACTGTTCTCTTTTCATTCAGACATGGTCCTTGTTTCAGAATCCAGGCAATGAATAAGACCGAATACCAAGCTCATGCTTTTAAAATGCGTGCATCGTCTATTCTTGAATAATGGCAAGAGCACAAAACACTATGTTGAAATCATGCCGCTGATGCTACCAATGTTCTTGAGTATTTGATTTTGTAAAATATCAATGTTATTAGTCATTTTTCTATATTCATCGAGGAGAACCAAGAAACATGGCAGAACCATTTAACCTTCTAGATTCGAGCAAGGAACTGATTGCTTCTGGCTGCGACCCGAAGGTAGCGGAAACTATAGCCCTCCAGATCAATCGGTCTGTCACAGGCACGGTCGCCTCTATGGCCGACGTACAGATACTCAGATCCGAAATCGGGAGTAAGACCGATTCTTTGAAATCCGCGATCGATCAGTTACGTGTTGAGACAAATTCCAGATTTGACACGCTTGAATCTAGTGTGAACTCCAGATTTGACAAAGTAGATTCAAAATTTGAGTCCTTCCAGACGAACATGGATTCCAGATTTGACAAAGTAGATTCAAAATTTGAGTCCTTCCAGACGAACATGGATTCCAGATTTGAGAAAGTAGATTCAAAATTTGAGTCCATCCAGACGAAAAAGGATTCCTTTAGATCTGATACTAATGCCAACTTTAGCGAGATGAAAAGCGAACTAAAGAATTCAATCATGTATTTGGGATGTTGGATTAGCGCTCTATTCTTGGGGGGGTTGGGCGTGCTTTTCGCAGCGCTCAAGTTCTAGCCTGAAACGATCTTGTTTTCGTACGAGTGCAATATGCGTTTCTGAGTATGAGAAACTTCCGTGATGTATTTCAGAGCAAGTTTATTTCTCGCTAGTGCCATTAAACTCCTGATGAGACGCATCCCTTTTTGAAGACCGTCATGTAACGAGCGTCACAACAGTTCTCGTTCAATGGGAAGTTTTGACTTGAAGTACAGACTATCCCAATCACTCCCCTTGTGAACAAGACCAAGTGCCAGCTAATTCTTAAGCTTATGGGTGACGACCTACATAAAAACTAATTCAAGCACGAACACACCTTGACTCGAGATATGAACGAATTTGCTGGACCAGCATGGGACCTCTCCGAAGAATATCCATCTACGGAATCCTCCAAGCTCGAAACTGACTTAAATATGCTGACCCTCATGCTCCGTAGTCTAGAAAAACGAAATGAACAGATAGATTCATACACCGACATTGATAACGATTTCAGTCTCGGTGATACCGATCAGCTACTGGATGCTCTTTGGCATGCATACGAGCTTGCGGAGCACGCTGCCATGTTGCTCAACAACGTAGGGACCTATGCCAGTTGCCTTCTGTCGGTGGACGGCAAAGATTCCGCCGCGAGGTCCTTAGAAAGTAAATTATCGGCGTATGAGGTGCGGTACCTAGAAGCTACTCAACCCTCGAAACAATGCCTGAAGGTTGCACCTGATTCCTTCATCAAGAAGTACCTCCAAGACTCCCGAGTCAGTTCAACAGAATTCCAACTGAAACTAAGTCGCTCACTGCGAGACTCATTACTTCCTATTCAGCAAGAAAACCTCGTGAATGGCCTGGCACAGGAAGGAATTCACGCTTGGGGTCGGCTATACACCCAGTTATCGAGTCATCTCCTGTGTGAAGTCAGTGACGGTACTTCTACAAGACATGTAGGAATTGCAGAAGCCGCTTCCCTGATGCAGTCACCTGACGACAGTACACGCGAAAATGCGTGGCGAGCAATTAACTCTGCATGGTCAGAACACCTCGAGACCTGCTCAGCAGCAATCAACGCCATTGCGGGTTGGAACCTCGAAATGTGTCGTCGGAGATCGAAAAAGACGACGGTACATTATCTTGATGCGGCAGTGCACTCGAACCATTACCAAAAAACCACCCTTGAAGCTGTAGTCGACGTTGCAAGAGACTCCCGCACTCTAAGTCAGCGGGCAGCGAAAGCGCTCGCTCGAGCTTATCGAAAGGATTGCTATGGTCCGTGGGATCAAAGAGCACCTGCACCTTCTCTCGTAGATTCAGAAGGGAAATTTACATTCTCGCAGGGTATTGAAATCGTCGCGGATTGCTATAGTCAGATTGATCCTGCTATGGGTGAGTTTGTGTTGATGATGGAAGAAAATCGTTGGATTGAAGGGAGAGTCGGTGGTAACAAGAGACCTGGTGCTTACTGCACTTCCTTTGATAAGAGTCGTAAGCCTCGAGTATATATGACTTACGGAGGAACGATGTCCGATATCACCGTACTCGCACATGAGCTAGGCCACGGATTCCATCACTGGGTTCTTCGAGACTTACCTAAATCCCAGCGAAATTACGGTATGTCCCTTGCCGAAACTGCAAGTACGTTTGGGGAGACTCTAGTGCGAGACGCGCTACTTGAAAAGGCGGAAACACCCGAACAACAACTTCAGATCGCTTGGGAAGAGATAGCTGCTATTGTTTCATTCCTGCTCAATATCCCGACACGGTATGAGTTTGAAAGGAATTTCTACGATGCGCGTGAAGAGGGCTCGCTACTTCCAGACGAACTCAAGAAGTTGATGGCAGATTCTTGGATGAACTGGTACGGTGACTCCCTATCGGAACCAGATGACTTATTCTGGGTGAATAAATTGCATTTCTACTTCTCAGGCCAGAGCTTCTACAACTTCCCTTACCTATTCGGGTATCTGTTCAGTCAGAGCATCTATCAAAGGAAAGACTCATTTGGTGGTGACTTCTTTGAGCGATACAAGTCAATACTGAGTGATACAGGATGCATGACCGCAGAGGACCTAGCTCGGAAACATCTCGACGCTGATTTATCCGACAAGACATTCTGGCAACACACAGTCGATGCACTGGAACCGAGAATTACTTACTTTGAAAATCTCTGCGATCAATTGGGTTTTTGATCAATCCTTCCACTTATTTACACCAAAACGAGCACTCCGCACCAATCTTTCAATTCAATGTTTGGTGAGGTTATACAATAGCACACACCCAAAATTTCTCCCCATTCAACCATCTTCTTGAAGAGTTCTAAATGAAATCGAAAATCTGTGACTTACTGGGAATTGAGTTTCCCCTTATTGCTTTTACCCATTGCCGAGACGTTGTAGTCGAGGTTTCAAAGGCCGGTGGCATGGGTGTGTTAGGTGCCGCAGGATACGGACCAGAAACCTTAGAAATCGAATTGAACTGGATCGATGAACACATCGATGGCATGCCTTATGGAGTCGACCTGATCGCACCCACGAGTATGGCAACGAGCGACGACACGACCGCGAGCGACACCTTGAATATGGTCCCTGATGAGCATCGCGACTATGCAGTTAATATCCTTGCACAGCACAATATCGACACGAAAGATGTCTATAGAGGTCAACAAGGTGGTGGCGGTGGATTTCTGACTAAGAATCGTGCCGGTAACATCATTGACGTGGCATTCTCCCACCCCATCAAGTTAATCGCTAATGCACTAGGCGTTCCTCCTCGCTATATGTTGGACATGGGTAAAGAAAATGGCGTGATATGTGCCGCATTAGTAGGAGCCAAAGAACATGCCATTAAGCAAGTAGAGGCAGGCGTTGAGATCCTTGTAGTAGCGGGTACCGAAGCCGGTGGTCACTGCGGAGAAGTATCCACGATGGTATTAGTACCCGAAGTCTGTGAAGCAGTGAAAGATTTTGATGTTGCCGTATTGGCTGCTGGCGGTATAGTCACTGGAAGACAAATGGCAGCTTGTATGGCAATGGGTGCAGACGGTGCCTGGACCGGTTCCGTTTGGTTAACCACTGCTGAGGCAGAAACATCCCCAGTCATCAAGGAAAAGTACATCCAGGCGAGTTCAAGACAGACCGTTCGATCAAAAGCCCGTACTGGCAAATACTCGAGACAATTAAGATCACCCTGGACAGACGCGTGGGAATCAGAAGAAGCTCCTGAACCATTACCTATGCCTCTTCAGTCTTTGGTTAGTGAAGCACCTCTACACAGAGTCACCAAACTTGCAGAAGGCGGACACCAAGGTGCGAGACAGCTCGCAACTTCGTTCGTAGGTCAAGGCGTTGGTCTCATGAATTCAATTCAGTCGACACGAACAGTGGTCTACGAATTCATGGAGGATTACCTGAGCGCTTCCGAGCGACTTAAAGGCACCCTGGACGAATAAACCCAGAGTCTTTGCGGGACGTTTATAACACGTCCCGCTCGTTATTGACTTGAAGCGGTGGCAATTCCTGCGATTGCTGAGTCCAGTGCGTTCGAAAACTGATCATCGGACTGCTGTTCTCTTAGTTCCTCAGTTAACGCCCTGGAAAAGCTTGCGATCATGCCTCGATTGGCAGTCAATCGACGGTTGGATTCTTTTTGTGAATAACCACCAGAGAGTGCAGCGACTCTAAGGACTTTTGGATGCGAGTTGAATCGCTCGTAGAAATTAGTCTGTTCAGGTAGAGTGAGCTTAAATACGATTCGAGCTTCGTCAGACAAGCTATCCAAGCCAGCTACTAGGTTACGTATCAAGATCTCTTCGCACCCGTTTTTGTCTTCAGAATTAATGTCAATTTCAGGCTCCACGATCGGTACCAAACCTTGATCACAAATCTGTTGTGCATAGTCAAACTGCTGTTCAGAAACCGCTTTAATGCCTGTTTCATTCGGTGACTTGATCACGGAACGCATTTTGGTACCAAATACTTGCAGTCCTTTCGCTTCCTGCAGACGTGCCACTAGATTACCGATTGGTTTCATGCACTGAACACCGTTCTGCTCGTCGGCTAGACCTACGTCGATTTTCAAAAACGGCAGAATGTGCTTTTCCGACCATAAATACTCACTGGTAGGTTGACCTTTAACGTGCCGTTGCATCGTTCCCTCGAACAGGATAGCCCCTAGTATCCGCGGCTGACAAAACTCGTCATTCGTCATGATTCGAACACGCATGTTGTGGACCAAGTCAAACATTTCTTCATCGTTCGAGTACCTATCTGCGTCGACGCCATAAGCCTTCAGTGCTTTCGGTGTACTTCCGCCACTTTGATCCAATGCGGCGATAAAGCCGGGTCCAGTTTTCATCTGTTGAATTTGTTTGCTATTCAATTTGCTTTCCTTTTCGATAGGTTCAGTTATAGCAGTTGTGGTAAAGCACTATATTTGCTTGTTGTTATCGATAATCGACCACACAGTTTTTTTGAAATCGTCTTCATCCGAGATATCCACGACATCTAGGTCCTTGCGCATTTCAAACACGACACTTCTAAATGTACCGGCATCTTTTGCAAGCTCGTTTCCATTGGCATCCTGCTTCTTTTCGTTATCTGGAATCGCCAAGCTTTTATGTTCCCGAACATGTTCAACGAAACGAGAGAGGTCCGCAACTAAGTCCTTGTTGGCATAGAGTGTGAGCTTTGCCGCTACATTACGAAGCTCCTCAATCTCCTTATTACGAATCTCGCCGTCATCATCAGATTGCATGACGACTTCAACGAAGTTCCTGTAACTTTCAACTTTGGTACGGAAGAGCTCAACTTTGTATTCTCTCTCCATCTCTGCATCCACCTGGAAGTGAATGGTGACTGCGACGGAAACAATGACCAGTACAACTCCAATTACCGCAGCCAAAATCTCTATCGTCAAATTGCTAATGTCATTGCTAAACATGAAATACAACAAGCCACCCACGGAGATGAGCAAGGCAAACAAAAGCAAAAAAATGACTGTCTTTATCAGGGCAGACGATTTGAAATGTGAGTTAATAGCTTTTTTCATTGCCATGACAAATTAACCGGTATTGTGCAGTGCTAAACCTATTCTGGCGTGCGCACCAAGAATAGCGTGTAAATATAAGGTGTTGTCTCGGATTAGGAAGAATACCTGTGCAAAATTCTTGTTTGAAGATTGTAAAGCAAGAAATTTCGGAACTGAAAGCAGATTCAGAACACAGGAGTTAACTCATGGAGTCTGAATAGTCAGGCAATTCCGATATCCTAAGTTGAACCTGAACTGAAAGGGAGTCGTACGAAAAAGCACACTTTCCCATTCTGGAAGACAAGAGCGTGGATTTACGCCTACCCTTCCTCAACAGAAATAGCGAGATTGAGCAAAATTCCGATAGCCACTTTCCACTATGCTAAATTTATATTAAAGAATGTTGAACTTTGTCTTTTTCAATCAATCGAAAGTCAACCCACCATTTCAACATTAAGGAAGCCGCTGATGAAAGACCACGAAAACCGTAAACCACCGGTTAGAAACAATCCCGAAAAAACTCCTCCCTCTTACAAACCAGATCCTGAGACGGTGAGAATTGTAGATAGGACGCTTGAAAAGTATGGCGATCTAATGAAGACTCTGAGCAAGCGGTAATAAGTTCAAAATTATCTATCAAGTCACATACGGCGACTTGCTCTATGTCCATCGACGGTCATTAACTTATGGAGGGTTGGATGGGATTCTCAACGAAGATTCCTTGCGATCAGCAATAATGCGTCCATATTCGGGTTATTACGAGAATATTTACGAGATGGCGGCAGCTCTCATGGAGAGTGTCGTTACGAACCACGGATTCGTCGACGGAAATAAGCGAACTGCTCTCTTGATAACAACGTTAATGATGGTAAAGAGCGGGTATAAACCTAGGTTCAGTGAAAAGGAGATGGAAGAGTTCATTCTTGAAATTGCTAAGGGTGGAATGCCGTTCCAGCAAATTATCAGTCAGTTGACAAAAAGCTTCGGATAGAATCCCCTTGTTGAAAAGACTTCCTTTGGTCCATGGATATTGGAACCTCATTCATCACAGATTCTGCGTTAGTGAGCTGGGAAAAGAGGTTTGATAAAGGAACGAATCTACTCTTAAGACTCTAAAAACACAGAAGAGCACAGAGAATGCCAATTTTGTGGTATTTGACGATCTAATTCAATCGCGTGTAACCTCATTGCTCTATTTGGGAGTTAGACTGATCGGTGGATAAATTCCCACGCTCCGAGCGCTAATGACGAATTGACATTCGATGCGATGGTTGAAGGTTGGAAGAGACTTTTGTGTTGCAGACCTCTTCGCAAGCAAAAATCAACCGTCGGAATTGAATATTCATACGGTGGCTATGAGTACTTTATCAAATCGAACTGACTTAATTAGTGCCACACACCTTTCCTCAACTTGAACGTACCCTTCTCTTCCAATAGTTCTGGATTGCAACCAGTATTTAGGTTGACGACACTGGCAAGTGGGTGTACGACAAATCTTGTTGAATCTTCGCTACGCAGGGATAGCGCTATCAATTGGATTCGTAGCGAATGCCCGCAGTTCGCGTGCGATCGCCTTCCTAACGGGATCGAAATAGCCGTCCAATTGCCCGCTCTTGATGCTACATCGTAGCGCCAAGATCGCGTTCGCCCCTTGTACCGTCCACCGCATGCCACCGCGCTTCATTTGAGCGCCAACAACGTTCTTGTATATGCACTCCACCCGCGACGAGGCACATGGCAGTCCTTCACGACGACATCGCAGATAATCCATCCGTGCGCTGTTGTTCTCCAGATAATGAATCGTCGTCACGGCGTTTTGCATGGTCAACAGTCGCTTTAACACCCCATCCAACGAACCCTGTTTCAACCAGACCTTGAGTAGCTAAAACTCGTGCGCCTGCTCTTTCTTGTCCTTGAAATTGTCGACCACGACATCCCCGATCTTTCCCAACCATGGTAGTGGTCCAGCTCCTGGATGGCCTGTGGAAACAGTTCCTCTGCCATCTTCCAGATCCATGCTACACCATCGCCAAGAAACACCTGCTTACCCGCCTGCTCAAAGCCGATGCGCGTCGCCATCCGCTCGACCCACTTCCAAAACGGTGCCGTGATCGTCGGACTCCCGCCGGCTACGACGCACTCTCCACCGCGGCGATGTAGCAGACAGATTCTCGCTCGCCTTCGGCCTTGACCAAGCCCACCGCCAATTTCGCATCCCGCGTGTCGACAGGTAACCGCCGTCAATCCCTAGTTCGCGAGGGCGAATCGGTATTCAATGCGTACTCAACGAGCTCCATGTCCTCCAGTTCGCGCGGGCGAATCTGATACCCGCACTCGTCGCACCACCATGCCTTGAACTGCTTTTCCAGATAACCAAGCTGAAAGTGAATCTTATGCTTTTGCCCACACTCGAAGCGCATCTGTGCCGAACAGCGCGGACATGCCACCTCAGACGGCTTCGGAACCGCTTCTATGTCTCCAAGCGTCTCTCCCAGAAGCGCAGAGGCAAGCTTGTGCGAACCCTTCAGCATGCTCTCTTCCAGCTCCTTAAAGTCCAAGCGTCCCTCGACATCATTTGCACGCGCTCGCCGTAGCAACTCAACCAGCTCCTCCTCGGCCTGTGCCAGCGATCCGCGTAGCCCGTCATCGTCATCCGTCAACTCAGCGAGACGCGTCCGCAAGCGATCCATTTCCGCGTCCTGCTCAGCAAGTGCACTATCCCTCTCGCGGATTCCAGACTCCAACTCCTCTTTTCGGGCGTCCAGTTCGGCACGTCGCGGCCGACGCAACATTCGGTTAATCCATTCCATGACTTCCCTCCACTTCCTTGTGAAAATCCGCCGACTCGAACAATGTCCGTAGCCATGCGCTTTGACTACTCAGCAGTCAATCAACAGTATACTGTCAGACACGACAAAAAAGTCTGGTCGATCTGTAGAAACTTATGAAAACAAGATTTGTCGTACACCCCCACAGATTGACCCGTAAGAGCTGGTCTATCACAGTTACTGGCGAATCTAACTTGCACTAATTCCTTTAAAACGGCGCTATTACTTGCCAATCGGGTGATTGCGTATCTTCTGCCATGCTTCGTCTGTGTATGGCAAATGTTCGACGGAACTCCCACATCGAGCGCACCTTCGATTTCTCACCCGTCGCTGGAGACGTCTACCCCAATTACATGTCAAGCAAGTTTGAATATAGCGGGTTCGCACGACAGCTTCGTCTGCACGTACTTTTGCCGTACAGCCAATCGCTTTCGCCATTTTGACCCACTCAGGACCGTGCCCTACCTTTGGATCCACCAATGCGTGCGCTATTTCATGTAGCACCGTATCCCAAATACTCTCAGTGTGATGAGTCAAACAATGGATATTTGATATCGCGATCATCTTGTGCGTATGTTTGCATACGCCGGACCTGGAGAAAGAGGCGTCAAATCGAAAAATCCAGTCGTTCAGATCATGTTTTCGCAATTCCTCTAGTGCTCGCTCTGCAAGGTCCGCGAGTTTTCTCTTACGATCTCGTATGGTTGTTTCGTGGCTGTGATGTAACCGAATCAGTCGATAGGGTACCTTCCATGTCTCACCACCTGCCAACGTTACTGATGCACGTTTGTTCGCCAGATTCGAAATACTACCTCGCAACACGTCTCCACCATTGCTAAATTCGACTTCGTCCTTCGGTAAATAAACGAACTGAAGGTATTCCTTTTCGGTGTGAGCTGGGCGTCTATGGCTCCAAGGACGTCGCTTGAGACGAGCTTGTAATATGCGGTACTCGGCATGGTCTTCCACCTCTACCGTAGCATACTTCCCCCGCAATTCTGCCACCCAGCCGCGCTGTGTTTCGTTATCTAGTTCGAAACTTACAGCGTCGTATTTGTAGAAAGGTTGGTTTTGCTTCATTTAAAGATATGTCACGCTTGAAGACGCGGTTTTTTTACTCTTCGCCACATTCATATAAAACTCCCTTTTAACAGATCACCGAGCAATCTCGGCCTTGATTTCATTCACCCAGTCCAAGGCTTCGGTATTGCCAGTGATGTCGCTCACAAATTCCTGCCCGCGTGCAACTGCCGACAACGTGCCATCCGCTAACCACCGCTCCGGTTTTGAGTGGTAAGTTAAGCCTGCCTGCTTTAACCAAGAAGGTATGTTCCATTGACTGAGAGGTCCACCAGGCACTGTAAGGCGTAACTCACTTGATGCAGAGGTAGCAGTAACTCCCGGTCCTAAGTAAAGTGTGTTGTTGGGATTCCACTCGCCGATCGTGTGCGGATGTTGTTGAGTGAAACCTTTAGGTTGCATAGATCGAGAAGGCTCGGGTCCGAGGTCTACAACTTCCTCAACATCTAGATAGCCGAAAATCCGATGGTGTCGGTCCTTTCCATCTCCATTCACAAACAATCCAAAGAATAGGAATACATCGCCTACTCCCACGCCATTATTAGCTAGATGAGTTTGAGCCGTACCTGTCTGTCCAAAAGCACATCGCGAGTTCTCGAACATTGGATCGAAGTGACATAAATCAGAACCATTGAGACGACCGCGAGTGACTTTCTCCACGACATCCGCGAGTCCAAGATCTCCGTAGGTTGTGTCGGATCGTCTTCTTGTAGGAATGGGCAAACTCTGTGGTCTTCCATCGATAATCGGCGAAGGCGCACGTCCTGCACCGCTATCAAATCCTTTACGGCTGAATATCACTTTCACTGGATTTCGATCTCTCTTGATTCGTACTCAGAAACGCTATTAATCGTATTGAAAATGCAATCTGAAAGACCTGACCTACCTTAAGTCGAGACTACTCTTATTTGCATTTCTGCGCAAAATAGATTAAATTTGCACCGTGGGTAATCCTACGGTAGTAGGTTACCCTTTTCTTTTATACGTAGGAGATTACATGTCGTTAGACCTTGTAATTAGGAATGGTGAGATTGTCGATGGTACCGGTGCAGAGTCTTTTGAAGGCGATGTCGGCATTAAAGATGGTCTGATTACTGCCGTCGGAGAAGTCGAAGAGACGGGCACTCGCGAAATCAATGCGAAAGGAAACGTTGTTTCACCAGGTTTCATTGACTTACACACGCATCTAGATGCACAAATTGGCTGGGATCCTCTGATGACCCCTGTCAGCTGGCATGGTGTAACCACCGCACTCATGGGTAACTGTGGTGTAACGTTCGCACCTTGTCGACCAACCGACCAGGAACTACTGGCCGGCATGATGGAAACCGTAGAAGACATTCCAAAACAAGCAATCCTGTCAGGATTGTCATGGGACTGGGAAGACTACGGTGGCTACCTAGATTCGATCGAACGACTTAATCCTGCAGTTAACGTGGCAGGCATGGTCGGTCATTGTGCGGTACGTTTTTATGTCATGGGCGAGCGAGCTGTAGAAGAACAAGCTACAGAAGACGAACTCAAGCAAATGGCCGATATCGTTGGCCATTCAATCGATCGAGGCGCAGTGGGTTTTTCGACTAACCGATATCCTCCACATAAGCTACCCGATGGTCGGTCCATCCCAGGTACCTTCGCAGAAGCCAAAGAACTGGTTTCAATCGCCAATGCAGTAGGCCCGAGAAATGGTCTTATGCAAGCAGTCGGTGCAGACTTTGAAATACTGAAAACAATGGCAGATACGACCAAAGGTCGCGTCCTGTTCAGTTTTGGTGCTGGTGCAGAAGATGATTCTGGTAGCGAACGTGCTCGACACCTCGCAAATCTGTGCGCTGACCGCGATATCACGGCAATCACCCAAGTGCGTGGTTCTGGGTTTATGTTTGGACTGCAGTCCATTATGCCAGTTCAAGGACCCACCTGGGATAGTCTGAGAGAGTTGGATCTCGAAGGTCGACTCAAGGCAATCAATGATGATGAAACACTTGCCAAACTGATTACCGAAGGTAAAGGTCAGAACTCTCGATTCCCATTGAAGAATGTCTACTATCTTGGAAATGGAAACACTCCTGATTACACTGCAGGATCTGACAAGTCTTTGTACAGCCTATCGGAAGCGGCTAAGGAACACTGGACTGAGACTTTCCTCAGACTATCGAAAGAGACGAATGGTCGTGCACTATTCAATCTTCGTATGTTCAATCAAAACCTGAAAGCCCTCGGCGATCTTTTCAAGAGCGAACATTGCTTCCCGAGTCTAGGTGACGCAGGTGCGCATGTGTCCCAAATCATGGATGCTGGTTGGTCAAGTTTCACCTTAGCCCATTGGGTTAGAGAAGCGGGTGTCTACTCATTAGCTGAAGGTATACGACGAATGACTTCAGGGCCAGCTCGCGTACTCGGGTTGAAAGATCGTGGCACCCTGGCTGCGGGAATGCGAGCAGACATCAATGTCTTCGATCCAAATACGGTCGCTGAACAGCAACCTGTCTTGGTTCACGACTTCCCAGGTGGTGCGCCACGCTACATTCAGAAGGCGTATGGTTATCAGAACACCATCGTCAACGGCGAAGTGACATTGGAAGACGGCGAACATACCGGTGTTCGTTCAGGAAAAGTACTCCGACACCAAGCCTAAACCAATCATCGTAGCGGTTAACTACCGCTACGAAACTATGCAGCACGTGTAGATTCACATCTACACGTGCTCTTTATTGTGAAACCGCAAAAAACTGAATATCTGTGGATGTAACTACGCCTAGACGGTTAGGTACGTCAGAGCTTATGGTAAATCCACTAGGTTTTGGCGGTGGAACCATCGGGAGTCCGTTCGTCGACACCCCAACAGCATTTAGTACCGTTCAGACCGCATGGGAAACCGGAGTGCGCTTGTTCGACACAGCACCATGGTACGGTGTGGGTCGATCGGAACGACGACTTGGTATGGCTTTAGGCGATATGAATGTTCCTAGAGAGGATTTTGCGGTGAATACCAAGATTGGTAAAACACTCAATCCGGAACCAATCAGAGACGAATCAAATAAAACTTACTGTGTCGATGGATCAGTCAGAACTCCTCGAGACAGTAGAACAGGATTTCGTGTGGAATTTGACTACACAGCTACGGGTTTTCAGACACAGCATCGAGAATCACGCCAAAGACTTGGTCTATCGTCAGTAGACACGCTTACGATCCACGATATCGACTACGGTTACCACACTACCGAGCAACTCGAGGATGTATTTCAGCAATTAGACCCAAGTGGAGGCGATGGTGTTTCTTATCTCGAAGAGATCAAACAAAGAGGCCAAATCAAAGCACTTGGTGCAGGTTGCAATCTAGAGTCTCGAAATGCACTCAGTTGGGAAACGTCAGCACACGAAGATCTCATCGACCGCTTAGTCGAGACTGTACCGTTGGATTTTCTGATTGTCGCTGGTGGTTATACCCTCCTCGAAAACCGTGCACTTCGCAGAATCCTACCGTTGTGCGACAAACTAGGTATGGGAGTCATCGCTGCCACACCCTTTGCAGGTGGCTGGCTTGTCGACCCAAAACACGCGTCTACCTATATGTACGGACCTGCCTCTGAACAGATCCTCGAAAAAACTCTGAGGATGGAGTCCATCTGTAATCAATACAATATTCCTTTACCAGCAGTGGCTTTACAGTTTCAACTTTGTCATCCTGCTGTTGTAGCGGTAATTCCGGGTGTCAAACATCCCGATGAAGTACGGACGAACCAAGAACTTGCCAATATTGACATACCCAGTCAGCTCTGGACGGACCTAAAAGACGAAGCACTGATCGACAGCAGTGCGCCCACACCCAACTAATTTTGAAACGATTGAATGCCAGTTAAAGAAGCAAAGAATTTCCGCAGTTTAGCTTCAGAAAAGAGCCTTAAGGATTCTTACACCGATGTGCTGAAGGCAATAGGAGAAAATCCTAGCCGCGAAGGTTTATTAGATACACCCGGACGTGCAGCCAGAGCACTCGAGTTCCTAACTCACGGATATCACCAAACTCCCGAGGAAGTCGTAAACGGCGCACTATTTTCTTCGGATCTCGAAGAAATCGTGGTGGTCAAAGACATAGAGCTGTACTCTCTGTGTGAGCACCATATACTCCCCTTCTTCGGTACCTGCCACGTCGGATATCTACCAAACGGTAAAGTGTTGGGACTATCCAAAGTAGCAAGGATCGTTGACATGTATGCAAGACGACTACAAATACAGGAAAAACTCACCCAGCAGATCGCACAAGCGATTCACGACGTGACTGGTGCTACCGGTGTGGGTGTCATCATCGAAGCACAGCATCTCTGTATGTCAATGCGAGGTGTACAAAAACAGCACTCTATGATGAAAACCTCCGTGTTGCTCGGTGAATTTAGAGAACACGCAGCAACTCGTGCAGAATTCCTGCAACTGATCGGGTAGCCTCATGAAAAAGCATGTAAAAATCGCACACACTTCAGATGTGCATCTCGACGGTCGGTCCAGCAATGGTGCCGGCGGCGGATTCAATAACGTCGCGGAGCGTGCATTCTCGGAGGTAGTCTCAACGGTTCAAGAGAAACAATGCGATCTATTCCTAATCGTAGGTGACCTATTCGATCACAATCGAATTAAAGCAAGCGATATCGAGTTTGTGCGAGATCAACTTGACAGAATCAAATGTCCGGTACTCCTAATTCCTGGAAATCACGATGTCTACGACAACTTTTCTCTTTGGCACAAATTCAAGCCAGAGGAACTTGGTGACAATGTCATAGCAATCATGGAACACGAGGGATCAACGATTGAGTTGTCCGAACTAGGTGTGACTATATGGGGTAAAGCCATGGAAATTCACGACCATGAAAATAAACCTTTACAAGGCATTCCAGAATTAAGTGGTGGTAACTGGAAAATCGGACTAGCTCATGGGCAGGTAGCCGAAAGACGCGTTACCGGTAGTTCATCGCTCATAACGAGCGAAGAGATTTCAAATTCTGGTTTTGACTATCTTGCACTCGGTCACGTCCACGTATGGGCAACCTATCAGATGGGTGAAGTCAAAGCTTGTTATCCAGGTTCACCTGTTGCAGCATATGCTTCCAGTCAAGGTGGACATCTTGCAATCGTAGATTTAGATCCTGAGTCCGGCGTGAACATCGCGAAGCACAAACTTTCGAAGCCAGAACCACAAGAACACAAACATACTAGTCAGTTTTACCTAGTCCCTTAACCTTAAAAATCCCATCTAAACGTGGGAACACCTCAAGGACATAAAAGATGAGCGAAGTAGAAAAGTGGGAATTTGGCAGTACCGAATGGTGCGAATACTGTGGTAATCTCGGCGTTCAAATGATCAACGAGAACGTTGCCGACTTAACCGGTATTGAGTGGGGATTTAGCGAAATCTACACCCATGCACCAGACAGAATTCTTGCTGGCAGAGAAATGTCAGCCTACTACTTCATGGTGAAAGATGGAAAAGCAACAGGCGGTGTTGGAGCGCCAGAAGAATGTCGTGCTTTGCCTGGTTTTCATGTTGAGATACCTTGGGGTGCGATAGCCCATGCTTCCTCGTTCTTCTACGGTAGAAAAGGTCAGGCAGAACGTTCCGCAGGAGAAGGTGTACTGTTCAAAGCAATTGCTGAGTCAACAGGTATTTCCAATCCACTTGGATTGAAGCGTCGCGAGGTTTATTGGCATCCAGAAATTGGTCGAGCCCTCGGCAAAGGTGCTGAGGAAGGTGGTGGTCTCCACAATGAGACAGCAAAACGACTTATTCCTTCGCCTGAAGTTGCTAATCTGCCCCAAACCAAATGGGGTGTTCCTATCTGGGAAGAGATGTCAGAAAAACAACGAAATGATTTCCTGACTTTAATCGGTGTACAAACCTAGATCCAAACTTTTGGCACCTGATGGTGGTGAAATTTACAAACTGGCCAGCTTTGCGATCTAAGTCCGTAGCTTTTCTCCCATCCGTTTTGACTGTCCTTGTACGGTAACTCACGCGCTCGACAATAATCTGGAAGATATGGAGACAAACCACCGAAGCTACTGGTTTGGCTTGTCAGAAATGAGAGACTTTAATGACTCTATCTCCTTAGCAGTAGCTGGGCGCTCCAAGGTTGTTTCAAGTTCGATGAACCTATTCTCATTCTATCTGTCAGAGATTCCAATCTCACCAGATCCTCGCTGACACAATCCATTTTTGTAGGCCAGTTGAGTTTCCCTTCCTATTTAGTAATTTTGATCTACTCCTGAGTAACATCTCTAAGCCATTCTCATAGAGACGGATTGGTGAACCCCGAATAACTCCCGTTAAGTCGGAATACCACCCCAGATGAGTAGCCTTTCTCATCCAAGATTCCTGACGCTTCAGCCACATTGTCGGCTACGTCATTGGCTTTACCTACGACTAAATAGAGACGATCAGTGTGCTTGAGCACTCTGTCATATCGCTTTTTGAGTCTACTCTCAACGTCCTGTCCATCCCTGTCAAGAGCGACGGCAAAATCTTGGTCATTGTGCTGGGAGTTGAGTTTTCTAAGTGTGTGAATCGAGTAAGATTTTAAAGTCATTTTGTATAGATTTGTCTGATGTTTAATACAGAACAGAGTGTCTTTAACCTGATTTTAGCTACCTTATCAGTAATCCAGGATAATGTCATTTCGAAAAGAAAACAATACTGCGAGGACCTTCAATCCACAGTGCTGGGTGGGATTAAACAAGGACGCACGGTTCGCTCGGTCAGTAATCCATACGGAGTCGGCACAACGACAATCGATTCATAGTACCCAATGAAATTAGACTTACTACGCTAGGCACATTCGTAATCCACTAAACACACTCACAAATTGAAAGATCAACACCTATGACCAATCTTCAAGGTGCAACTATTTTCCTTTCTGCTAGCTTCCCTCCAAGAGATCCTGGGCAGAGATTTCCCTCGTTTGAAGTGTACCTGATACTAAATTCAATAAACGCGTTTACTCGAATGATCCTCAGATGTAATGGTAAATTAGTGTTTGGTGACCATCCAAATATCACTCCGATGATTCTGATGATATCGAGAGACCTGGATGTGAAGAACTCCGTAACCGTTTATCAGTCCGACTGGTGCAGAGAGGCGATGTTAGAGTACATGGCTCAGATCGAAACCAAAGAACGTGGTTGTGTAACTTGGACACGTAAAGGACGTGACGAAGAAGACTCTCTCAATATTATGCGAGAGGAGATGATTCAGAATACACCTCTTGCCGGTGCAATTTTTTTAGGTGATATGGAAGGAATGTGTGACGAATTCCGAATGTTGAAAGAATACTCTCCGACCACACCTTGCATACCTGTGCCAGTCCCGAGGGGTGCGGCTACAGAAATTGAAGGGGACTATGAAACACTAGGCTTAGTTGACTTTTGTAAATCCCGGTCGTACACATTCCAAGCGGCGTGTTTCGTTAAGGCTCTTGAAAAATACAGGACCTCTAAGAACTAGATTTTCAAAGGTTCTTACGTTGTTCCATTCTCAGTTAAGACGATTACCCATTCGGAGGATGTTCTGTCCGCGAATCAAGGAGATCACCTGAAGCTAGCGATTCCTGAGGAAGCCATTTTTTGATCGTCGGTGCATTCCTATCGCCACGCTCACTGACGGATCGCACGAACTGTTGCTCGTCTTTGACCTCACTCAGCACCGTTGCTCGAAGGTCATCGCTATTTTTATTTATCTAATTCTGACATCATCCTTGATTGCAGATAGTGTCGCGAAAATCGGGGCAAGAGCAGAGGAAATTGCCATAAACAAGGATTTTCCCAGAGTTTTCAATTGTCTTTATGGGTAGTCCCATGTATGAGCAACTAAAATCAACATGTCGTGTAACAGCATTTGTTGATCTTCGGGCAAGCACTATCTGGATATCTTTCGACTTAGGTGTCACGGGCGACTACGAAGGACTGTACTCATGGTTGGACAGTAATGGAGCCAAGGAGTGTGGTACTAGTGTCGCTTACCTAACCTGCACCCATCCTGGTGACTTGATGGAGGCATTGAGGAAAGAAATCAAAGAGGTAGTGTCGTTGAACAAGCGCTCAAGGATTTACGTCGTCAGCAGAGACGGGGAACAATTCAAGGGTAGCTATCTCATCGGACGTCGCAAAGCGGCACCATGGGAGGAATACGGTGCAGTTGAAGACCACTCGTATGACGTTGCATGACGGGTGGCCCGTTGATTGACACGGGTAGCCTTCGGTTGAATTTCAGGATTCGGTTCTGACACAAGGAAAATGTCAGACTGAAAAGAAAACAAAAAGTGATGACCTTCACGCCACAGAGTTTGGTAACGTTAAAAGAAGACGCTCGGTTCGCTCGGTCAGTAAACCATACTCTGTCAGTACGGCGACGATCTATTCATGGCGGCGCAAGCAACAGCCCCAGCGTAAGTTGCCTTATGGGGTAATGGAAAAGACAGTAAATCGCGTCCTCAAGGAAAATAAGCACTTGAAGGACAATGTTGCCATTCTGTATGGCAAAACCAATGCTAATTCAGTTTCAATCGAACCTCGGGGTCATAACCCTTGTCAATAGCTATGATCATCCATCATGTACCAGCATCACGAGAAAGACGTGAATGTATGGCTTGATCAATGAAATCGCTTCTCGAACGATTTAGTTTTTCTTGTTCTATAACATAGTTCATCAACGAAGGTATTCCACGTTCCAAATACCTTCCGTGTCCGGGTTCCCAAATATAGCCTAGTTGGTTCAAGGTTTGAAGCACCTCCTCAGAATCTAGGATGTCGATCGCTCCCAAATATTTAGTTAATTCTTCCGGAAGGTACTGGTCTTTGTGGCTATATAACTCTGCTATTTCATATGCGGCTTCAGTCAGTTTCGTCTTTCGTAATTCATTGTATCTTTGTCGATACATTTGGTCTTTTGCTTCCTCAAAATCCGCATTTACTTTCTCCCACAATGACGGACGTTTTTCAAAGACCTGTTCTTCTATGCAATGCTCCCAAGTGAAACTACCGAAAAGCTGTAAGAAATGCGGGTAGTTGTGTGACTTATCCAGTACTTCTCTAACATATTCGTGTGGGACACTCATTCCATTCGATTTGAATGGATTCTCAAATACTTTTCGCGCCGAATTGTCGTCGAGTAGCTTTAAGGTCATTTGAGGGTATCGCTGTGAAAACGTCGCCTCACATGAATTTATGACATCTACAAGGCCTGGCGTACCTGCTAGTACTACAGATACCGGAATATGGTTTTGCGTACATTGCTGTGCTCCTTGTAAAACATCACGTAGATCATTGCGGTCCATTGTGTGCGCTTCATCAATGCATAACAACGTTCTTTGAATGTCAGAAGTTCGCTTGAACACTTCAAAATAACTGGTTGCTTCTGACCCGTAAATCTGAGTAGATTCAGACTTACTTTCCATTTTTAGAAAAGCTCTAATACCACCACTTATTGCATTGGTTTTGCTCCGTTCAATAGGCATATCCGTACCAGTAATCGTCTGATAGATGTTGCTCATATTGCACTGAGGCGGAGTAGCGGTAATCGTAGTTATCTCATTTTTTAGGCCAATCTGTCTACACAGTTCCTCGGTGTGACCTTTAATATACGTGAGTAAAGCAGTTTTGCCGTTACCTCTCGGTGCGTAAAGAACCAACACAGTAGGCGTAGGTCTGCTTTTATCAAGATCACCTAACATTTTCTGAAAGGTATTGATTTCCTTTTCCCTACCCTCGAAAACACTCGGCACGGCACCTGGAGCGGGATTGAATGGGTTATCTATCAACGGTTCACTGTGATATGCGTTTTTGCTAATTCTACGAGCTTCTATGTGTACGAGCCAACTTCAATAACACATGGTTAGATAGGCTAGGATAGTTACCTAGATTTGAGTTAGTAGAACGTAGTGACTTCATCCAAGGATGGCTGTAGTCCGTGTTTTGCCAATCCATAACGAAATGCTCGCAAGGTGTAGTGGGATTCATGATCATCATGGTGGATGAGTCCTATTTCAGATCGAAAGTACAGAATGGCTTCCTATAAAGCCTCAATATAAAGGCTTGTCTTCTCTCAATCTCACACAACAACTGGTATTTCCAATCCGCTAGGATTGAAGCGTCAAGAAGTTTTTTGGCATCCGGAAATTGGTCGAGCACTCGGCAAAGGTGCTTGGAAAGGCGGCGGTCTTCACAACGAAACGACAAAACGACTCATTCCTTCACCTGAAATTGCGACTTTACATCAGACTAAATTGGGTGTTCCGGTCTGGGCGGAGACGTCGGAAAAGCAACGAAGTGATTTCCTAGCATTGATCGGTGTAAAGACTTAAGTACGGATTGAGTGGTCTCTGCTGATTTAATAATTCAGGTGCAGATCAGGATGATCACCTGAGATAAGAGTCGTCATAGGAAAAAGTTCTAGGAATCTGATTGTCGCCCTACGGGACTGATTCGAAAACTACGTTAACGACATGGGATTACTGATGCCTAGAATCTCCACCTATTAAATGAAAGGCCAGATCCATCTTTTTCGTACACCATCTAACGATCTTAGATAAATTCATTAGATCATCCTAGGCTATTGGCTCTCTGACAATTTGAAGCAATCACTCAGTTCTCCCTATAGGAAATTCCAGAGTCGCTAAATTCATTGAGAATATGATCTAACACCTTCTTTGCTTTGTCTATCGACCAACTGTTGTAAACGGCATACGTTTTTTCATTGTGGTAGATGAGTTCATCGTTTTTCATAAAGTTTCGAGTGTCATCTGTCTTTTTTTTGCCGTTTCTGCGCTGCGAGTCCTTTAACTGTTTTTTGAATTCTCTTGAAGTTAACTTACCAGGAAAACTTTCCATAAGGCCACGATTGGGAAAATCTGGCAAATCCAAAGCAAGAATATCCTCTGGATCAATCTCTTCCTCTTCACACAGCACTTTGACAATTTTCAATACTAATGCTCTCATTGAAGGAATTTCGTACTCGTCTCCTTTTGTAATCACAGTATACGTGATTCTCTTTTTTCGAGACTCCTTTACCTTTTGGGCTTTGCCTTGAACCCCGATCATATAGGCTTCGGCCTCAGGTAATGGAATCACCTGTTGGATGTCCAGATAGATTTGGTCATCAGCTCGATATGGATCGAGACGGATACATTTGATGTTCAATCCATTTTCGTTGAGCCATAGGACCGTTGACGTAATCTCTTTGGAAAAATCAGCAGAAACAAGGTAAATTCGTACCTCTTGCCCGAAATTTTCTTCTTTCACTGCATCATCCCACTGAAGAAAGTTCATTAATTCTTCACGCGCATCTTTCTGTTCCTCAACGGTTTCTAGATGCTGTTGGTACACTTCAACCGCCGAGTCAAAAGTCATCGATGAAACCATAGCTGAATAACGAATGGCTTGCAAATCCATGTGTCCACCGTCCTCGGTACGTTTTAGTTCGATTACTACAAGATTCGCGTCTTTGTCGATCCCAAGCAAGTCAATCCTGCGCTTGCTCTCATCCCAGTTTGTAAACTCCTCGGAAATGACTAGTGTGTCGGGAGCAATGACTTCGATTTGTTGTCTTAAGAGCTTCTGAAGGTCTTTTTCCAACACATCTTCTTTAGAAAAGCTAGATTGGTCAAGGAGGTTTAGTCTTTCATTAGTCATCTGATAAATCGCCATTGAGAATTCCCTGTGATTCGAATAAAGTAGATCATATTAATATTGTAAACTATGATGTTGGTGCACCTGTTGATTGTTTAAGATTGAGAATTTCAAGATTAGACGAGCGTCCTGCAAATTCTCCTCACTA
>MKWU01002859.1_pt1 | contig 24243 bp, 15 predicted proteins | sample 809101 | NCBI WGS metagenome assembly MKWU01 (sample SAMN05860141, study PRJNA318959) | sponge metagenome | host: Aplysina aerophoba | place: Slovenia: Piran, Adriatic Sea, Gulf of Piran | collected 2013-05-07 | reverse complement strand
TCCAGCGGCGACACCGGCGCGGCCACCGTCTCGGGCGTGCTCACCTTCACCGGAGGTTCGTCCGGCGACTGGGCCACGGCACAGACCGTAACCGTGACCGGCGTGGAGGACGCCGACGCCGCCAACGAGTCGGTAACCGTGTCCCACACCGTGGGAGGCGCCAACAGCGGGTATCAAAGCGGCGTGACCGCGGCCAGCGTAGCGGTAACCGTAACGGACACCACCAACACCGCGCCGACCGTCTCCGGGAGCGCCTCGCCCAGCTTCAACGAGAACGCCACGGGCAACGTCGCCACCTACAGCGTCAGCGACCCCGACTCGGGCCAGACCCACACCTGGACGCTGGAAGGCGGGGACGCGGCCAGCTTCAGCATCAGCACCGGCGGCGTGCTGACCTTCCAGTCGCCGCCCGACTACGAGACGAAGTCGAGCTACTCCGTGACGGTCAAGGCCACGGACAACGGAAGCCCGGCCATGTCGGACACGCTGGCCGTGACCGTCACCGTGACCAACGTGGACGAGGACGGCACGGTGACGTTCAGTTCCTCGGCGCCGAACGTCGGAGCTGCCCTGACCGCCACCCTCACCGACCCGGACGGGAGCGTGAGCGGCCTCACCTGGGGTTGGTCGAAGTCCGACACCCAGAGCGGGACGTTCACCGCCATCTCCGGCGCGACCAGCGCCGACTACACGCCCGTTGCCGGCGACGTGGGCAAGTGGCTGAAGGCCACGGCCTCCTACACCGATGGCCACGGCTCCGGCAAGTCGGAGAGCGCGACGGCCGCCGCCGCGGTGGCGGCCAACGTCGCGCCCGCCTTCACCAGCGCCGCCACGGTGAACGCGGCGGAGAACCAGATCACCGTGATAACCATGGCGGCGACGGACTCGGACTCAGGCGACAGCATCACCGGCTACGAGATCACCGGCGGCGCGGATAAAGGCAAGTTCTCTATCACATCCCCCGGAGGCGTGCTTACCTTCACGAACGCCCCCAACTACGAGTCACCGGGGGACGCCGTGAGCGCGACGCCCTCCAACGCGGCCATGAACAACGAGTACGTGGTCATCGTTACCGTGACGAGCGGTACCGGCGACCGGGAGAGGATGGTGGAGCAGACCATCGTCGTTACCGTTACGAACGAGGACGAGGCCGGAACCGTTACGTTCAGCTCCACGACGGCGACCGTCGGGACTGCCCTGACCGCCAACGTCACCGACCCGGACGGGAGCGCAAGCTCCGTGACGTGGGCCTGGCTGCGTGTGGACAACGCCAGCGCCACGACCGGGACCTCGGTGGGCACGGCGGCAAGCTACACGCCCGTCGCCGGCGACATCGGCAAGTGGCTGCGCGCCACCGCTTCCTACACCGACCCGCAGGGCTCCGGGAAGACGGCGAGCGCGACCACCTCAAGTGCTGTAGTCGACGCCCCCAACGTCGCGCCCACATTCTCCAGCGCCGCGACGGTCAGCGTGGCCGAGAACATCGAGACGGCGGTCGTTACGGTGGTGGCGTCGGACAGCGACAGCCTGGACGGCATCACCGGCTACGCCATCACCGGCGGCGTGGACAAGGACAAGTTCTCCATCACATCCCCCGGCGGCGTGCTTACCTTCGAAACCGCGCCCAACTACGAGTCGCCGACGGACGTCGTGAGCGCGACGCCGTCCAACGCGGCCATGAACAACGAGTACGTGATCATCGTTACCGTGACTGGCGGAACCGGCGACCGAGAGAGGACGGCGGCGCAGACCATCGTCGTTACCATTACGAACGAGGACGAGGCCGGGACGGTGACGCTCAGCTCCACGACGGCGACCGTCGGGACTGCCCTGACCGCCAGCCTCGCCGACCCTGACGGGAGCGTCAGTTCGGTGACGTGGGTCTGGCTGCGGGTGGACAGCGCGAGCGCCACGACCGGGACCTCGGTGGCCACAACGGCCAGCTACACGCCCGTCGCCGGCGACGTGGGCAAGTGGCTGCGCGTCACGGCTACCTACACTGATCCGCAAGGCTCCGGGAAGACGGCGAGCGCGACCACATCCGCTGCGGTGGTGGTGGCTCCCGTCGCAACGCTGTCGCTGTCTAGCTCGTCCATAAGCGAGAACGGGGGCACGACCAACGTAACCGCCAGCCTCGACAAGGCGTCCTCGACGGCGACCACCATCACCGTCTCGGTATCTTCAGGCTGCGGCTGCACGTTGACTACGAACAAGGTCCTGACCATCGCGCAGGGCCAGACCGCCAGCACCGGCACGGTGACCATCACCGCCACCGACAACGACGTGGACGCAGACGACAAGACGGTAACCGTTTCCGGCTCCGTAACCACGGGCAGCGTAACCGCTCCGGACGACGTCACTCTGACGATCACCGACGACGACACCAAGGGGGTAACGGTCAGCGCCACCGCCTTGACCGTGAGTGAAGGCTCAACGGCGACCTACACCGTGAAGCTGAATTCCCAGCCGGCGGCAAGCGTAACCGTAACGCCGTCCAGCGGCGACACCGGCGCGGCCACCGTCTCGGGCGTGCTCACCTTCACCGGAGGTTCGTCCGGCGACTGGGCCACGGCGCAGACCGTCACGGTGACCGGCGTGCAGGACGCCGACACGAACGACGAGTCGGTGACCGTGTCCCACACCGTGAGCAGTACCGGCGGGTACACCGGCGTGAGCGCGGCCAGCGTCACCGTAACCGTCACGGACACTACCAACACCGCGCCGAGCTTCAACGACGGCACTTCTACCACCCGCACCGTCGACGAGAACACGGGATCGGGGCAGAACGTCGGCGCGGTGCTCGCCGTAACCGAGCCCGACAGCGGCGACACGCTGACCTACTCGCTGACGGGGACGGACGCTTCGTCCTTCACGGTGGCGAGCGTATCCGGCGGCGCTCAGCTGAAGACCAGCGCGGCGCTCAACTTCGAGAGCAAGTCGAGCTACTCTGTGACGGTCAGGGTCCAGGACGGCAAGAACGCCTTGGGCGGAACCGATACCACCACCATCGACGACACTATCGATGTGACGATCACCGTGACCAACGTGGACGAGGCCGGAGCGGTGACGCTCAGCCCCGCTACTACGCCGAGAGTCGGAACAGAACTTACCGCCAGCATCACCGACCCGGACGGGACCGTCAGTTCCGTGACATGGGCCTGGCTGCGTGTGGACAGCGCGAGCGCCACAACCGGGACCTCGGTGGGCACGAACTCGGCCAGCTACACGCCCGTCGCCGCCGACGTGGGCAAGTGGCTGCGCGTCACGGCTACCTACAAGGACCCTCAAAGCGCCACGACGAACAAGACGGCCAGCGCTACCGTCTCCGCCGCGGTGGTGGCGGCTGTCGCCGATCCCGTCGCGACGCTGTCGCTGTCGAGCTCGTCCATAAGCGAGAACGGCGGCACCACCAACGTAACCGCCAGCCTCGACAAGGCGTCCACGACGGCGACCACCATCACCGTCTCGGTATCGTCAAACTGCGGCTGCACGCTGACTACGAACCGGGTCCTCAACATCGCCTCGGGCACCACCGCCAGCACCGGCACGGTCACCATCACCGCCACCAACAACGACGTGGACGCCGCCGACAAGACGGTAACCGTGTCGGGCGCGGTAACCACGGGCAGCGTAACCGCTCCGGACGACGTCACTCTGACCATCACCGACGACGACACCAAGGGCGTCACGGTCAGTACCACAACCTTGAGCGTGAACGAAGGCGGCACGGCGACCTACACCGTGAAGCTAAACACCCAGCCGACTGCAAACGTAACCGTAACGCCGTCCAGCGGCGACACCGGCGCGGCCACCGTCTCGGGCGTGCTCACCTTCGCCGGAGGTTCGTCCGGCGACTGGGGCACGGCTCAGACCGTCACGGTGAACGGCGTGCAGGACACCGACACGAACGACGAGACGGTAACCGTGTCCCACACCGTGGGAGGCGCCAACAGCGGGTATCAAACCGGCGTGACCGCGGCCAGCGTCACCGTAACCGTAACGGACACCACCAACACCGCGCCCGTGTTCTCGTCCAACACTGCCACGCGCACCGTGCCCGAGAACTCCGGGGCGAACACCAACGTCGGCGCGGCACTGCCCGTCGCCACCGACGCCGATGGCAACTCGCTGACCTACTCCATGTCCGGGACTGACGCCGGGTCGTTCAACTTCAACGCCACGACGCGCCAGATCACCGTGAATTCGGGGACGACCCTGAACTTCGAAGCCACGAAGAACTCCTACACGGTGGTCATCACGGCGAGCGATGGCAACAGTGGAAGCGCCACCCTCGCCGTAACCATCAACGTTACGGATGTGGACGAGCCGCCCGACGCACCGACGATCTCGTCAGTTACGGCGGTCGCCGGCACGACCACGAGCCTGAGGGTTGCCTGGACGGCGCCCAGCCACACCGACCGGCCGCCCGTCACCAGCTATGACGTCCAGTACCGGCAGGGGACATCCGGAAATTGGGCGAATGGCCCGCAGAACGTGTCCGGCACGACCGTTGACATCACCACCGGCCTCTCGGGGAACACGTCCTACCAGGTGCAAGTGCGGGCGACGAACGACGAAGGCGACAGCGACTGGTCCAGCGCGGTCAGCGGGATGACTAACGCGCCCAACAACGCCCCCACCTTCACCAGCGGCTCGACCTTCAGCGTGAACGAGAACAACAGGTCCGTAACAGCGGTAGCGGCGACGGACTCGGACACCCAGGACAGCATCACGGGCTACGTCATCTCCGGCGGCGCCGACTCGTCGAAGTTCTCCATCACGTCCGGCGGCGCGCTGACCTTCAGCACCGCGCCCAACTACGAGAACGCGGAGGACGCGGGCAGGAACAACATCTACAACGTCCAGGTGCGGGCAACGGGCGGCACAGGCAGCCGGGAGCTGTCCGCCACGCAGAGCATCACGGTGACGGTGAACGACGTGGCAGAGAATCCCGGCGCGCCCGCCAACGTGACTCTCACCCCGGCGAGGAACAGGATTGCGGTCTCATGGACGGCGCCTGACAACACCGGCCGGCCGCCCATTACGGGCTACAACGTCCGATACCGCCAAGGGACATCCGGCACGTGGACGAACCGTCCGCAGAATGTGCCCGGGACCTCAGCCAACATCACCGGCCTCGATGCAAACACCTTGCACCAGGTCGAGGTGCAGACCGTGAACCACGAGGGAGTCAGCGGCTGGACTCGGCAGTCAACCTCGACCAACACCAACAACGCGCCCGCCTTCTCGCCCAACACTGCCACGCGCACCGTGGCGGAGAACTCATCGGCAGGCACAAACGTGGGCACCGCGATCCCAGCCGCCACCGACCCCGACGGCGACTCAATGACCTACTCCATGTCCGGGACGGACGCCGGGTCATTCAACTTCAGCGCCTCCTCCCGGCGCATCACCGTCAAGCGCCCCCTGAACTTCGAGGCAGAGCCGAGATACCAGGTAACGGTGATTGCCAGCGATGGCTTCGGCGCGACGGGATCTATCACCGTTACCATCGATGTCACCAACGTGAAAGAGACGCCCGGCAAGCCTGACGCCCCGACCGTTGCGGGACTGTCGATCAACCGGGTGCGCGTCTCGTGGAATCCGCCGGTCAACACCGGGCCGGCCATCACCGGCTACAACATCCAGTACCGCCTAGGGAGCAGCGGCATTTGGACCAGCGGCCCGCAGAATGTAACCGGCACGACCGTCGTCCTCACAGGCCTAGAGGTCGCCGCCACCTACCAGGCTCGCGTGCAGGCGATGAACGGCGACGGAGCCGGCGTCTGGTCCGAGCCCGGCGGCGGCAGGACGAGCGTGGAGGGGAACAGCGCGCCCATCTTCACCGAGGGCGGCTCCACCAGGCGCAGCGTGGACGAGAACTCGCCCGCAGGGACGAACGTCGGCGAACCGCTCCCCGTCACCGACCCCGACACGGGCGACACGACGACCTTCTCGCTGTCCGGCTACGACAGCTACAACTTCACCATCGACAACAACGGACAGATCAAAGTCTCCGCCGCCGCCGCTCTCGACTTCGAGGGCGAACCGAACCGCTACACGGTCACCGCGACCGTGGCCGACTCCGGCGGCCTGACCGACGCCATCACCGTCGCCGTCATCGTCAACGACCTGGAGGAGACCGGGGAGATAATCCTCTCGCTAGACCAGCCGCGCGTGGAAAGCAAGCTGGCCGCGATCCTGACGGACCCGGATGGCATCATCGACCCGGATGACAGCGACGGCGACGTCTCCTGGGTCTGGGAGCGCTCCACCGACCTCGGCTCGTGGGAGGCAGCCGGCGGCTCATTCACCTCCAGCGCGGAGTTCTATGGGTATGCGCCCGTCAGGGAGTCATCCATCGTGTACACGCCCGCCGCCGCCGACACGAATCAATACCTGCGCGCCACGGCCAGCTACACCGACCGCCAGGGCGGAGGGAAGAGCGCCCAGGCGGTTACGGCCAACACGGTGCTGGCCGCGCCGGAGAGCAACCGGGCGCCCGAGTTCTCGTCCGAGAGAATCGATCTGGACATCCCCGAGATGTCGCCCGCGGGCTTTGTCCTAGGCATTGTGACCGCCACGGACCCCGACGGCGATGCGCTGACCTACGCGCTGGTGGGCGCGGAGAAGACGCCCCCGTTCCGCCCCAGCGAGAGCTCGTCCAAGTTCCGCATTGGCAACTCGGACAGCGACCGGGGACAGATTACCGTCGCACCCGGGACCAGGCTGGACTACGAGAGCAATGACTCGGCATACGTGATGAGAGTCGCGGCCACGGACCCGTCGGGTTTGACAGCCTCCAGCCTCCTCTACATCTGGGTCACCAACGTGAATGAGCCCGGAGTCGTGATCGTCGAGGAAGACCAGCCGCAAGCGGAAACCGCCGTGCGTGTCAAAGCCACAGACCCCGATGGCATCATCGGCGAGGTCGCCTGGGTATTGGAGCGCTCCGACGCGCTCAGCGGCCAGCTGTGGACGCAAGTGGACAGCGGCACGCAGAGCTACCAAGACAAGTGGTACGCGTACGCGTACACGCCTACGACAGACGACGTAGGCAAGTACCTGCGCGCCACCGCGACCTACGAGGACGACCTCGCAACCGGCGTGACCGCCCGGCTGGTCATCCCCAACCCGGTCGAGGTCAAGTCTACGCCGCCGGTCGTCACTCCCGAGCCGAACGAACCGCCCGTCTTCGATGCGAAACTGGCAAACAGCTTCATCACATGGGTGAACCAGCCCAAGGGCGCTTTAATCGTCATCAGCGGGGGAGCGCGCGGCCAGACGAGCGTCTTCAAGGCCACCGACCCCGACGGCGACACGCTGACCTACACCCTGCTGGGCGAATACAACGACGCCTCCTACTTCGCCCTGGACGACGACGGCATCATCAGAATTGCGGACGAAAAGCTTGACGTGCGGCCGAATACCTCCTTCAGCCTGCGGGTCGTCGTCAGCGACGGCAATGGCGGCGAGGACCGGGCGTTCCTGAGCATCTACGCGTACCCGGAGAACATGCCTGTGTTCGCGGTTGACCAAGCCGCCGACATAAACGAGGACGCCCCCGTGGGAGACGGCGTCCACACGGTCGAGCGCATCGATCCCTACGGCCACCAGCTGACCTACACCCTGTCGGGGACAAACGCCGGCTTCTTCACCATCGACAAGAACGGCGTGATCAAGATCGCCAAGGCTCTGACAGGCCTCGAAAGCGCATCATTCCAGCTATTCGTGGAGGCGGTCGACGCCGACGGCAACGACGCCAACACGGACATACGCGTCAACGTGAAGGGGTAAGGGCCGTAAGACCCTGGGGCGTGTCGCCAAAATAGCCTCGTCCAATAACGCCACCCAAGCGCCAGACCACCATCCCGTCACTCTCGCGCAAGCGCGAGGCTAAAAGCGGAGGGCAGGGGTCTATCCTCCACAATTACAGCGGTCGTGGATTCCCTAACTGACGTCTACGCCCGCTGGTTCGGGAGGCTTCGGGACAAGCAGGCGAGGGTGAGGCGGGGTCCACTCGGCCGTCACGTTGGCGAGACCGCACAGCAGGAATCTCCGTGCGCCTGTTACTCCCCTTGATGATCCCGAAGATCGGCTCGACCAGCCGCTTTCTGAACCTGTGGGCTTCTTTGGCCCCCGAGGAGGACACCCAGGCGTGATGGCGTCGTAGCGCTTCATTCCGGAGACAATGCATGCCGTCCTCTTGGGGACAAACCGTGGCTGTCGTGGCGCGGGCGGTCATCAACTCCTCCCTGCTCTCCCCAGATTCTGATACGGCATAAACCGGCAAGACATTGGGGCGCACCAGTGCCGGCCTCGCGTACCAGTCCATCGGGAATACAGCCGACGAACTCGTTCCCCCCATCTACAGCACCGTCAGGTTGGACAGGTTGCCCAGCTCAGAGGAAATCTCGCCGCTCAGGTCGTTGTCACACAGGGACAGCTCCCCCAGGTTGGAAGGGACGACAGGGCGCGAAACGACTTCGGTATGCACCCTTCCAGCTCGATACCTTCCAGTTTCAGCACCTTGAGGGCTTTCATATGGGACCTATATCGCAGACTATCCAAAGGAATGTGGAATGACTGCTCATACCCTCTAGTTGCTCAGATTCTTGAGCAAGTCCTTGGCCTTGTCTGTCGCCTCGTCAGCCTTCTCCTTGATTTCCCTACCACTCGGCAACTGAGGCACAGCAGGTATGTCATGCTCTACCCGACCACCGGCATAGTCCGGTCTGCCACTCACAGTCTCATCCCCCGGTCTGATCGTAAGTTCAAACGGTAGGGCCACCTCAATCATGAAAGTTCTGCCGAGAACGTCGGAGTCCACATCAAACGCTACACCGGCCGTTGCCGTAACCAGACACTCTCCCTCTGACACAAGCCTTGCCGGCGAGTACGACCAATGGACAACATCATTCACCTTGCTCTCGATATACTCGCCGCCTAGCTCCGTGAGAAGCCAGTTATCGCGTACGATAAAGCCTGCAACGTCCTCACCCAGCTTGTCGATGTTGCCCTCTATGTACTGCCTCGCCATCTCATTGGGGTCCGGCTCACCGCCGGCCAGCACCCTGATAGCCACTACAATCGCCAACAGACCACCCGCTAACAGACCACCCACCAGCAGAGCAATCTTCCACAGCTTGCTTGGAGAGTTCCGCTTCTGTCGCGGTTCTCCAACATTTCCGTTATCTTCTCTCATTCTTCGGATATTCTCCTAATTCTTATTTCATAGTACGTGGCTCGTGCCTGACCCGCAGTGAGACTGGCAGATATGCCTTCCGAAGGATCGGCCGGTGTGGTTGGAGTCTTGAAGGCTACCGGCGGGGAATCTCATTCATCCACCGCCACCAGGTCAGCAAAGGTGCCGCCGACGTCAATGCCGATTCACAATCCGTGCATCCTTTCCGAGTTCCTCATGAGGAAATTGCTCGTTACCGAATTCTGGGACGAGAAGTATCTTACTTCAAGCGGACCGTGATAGAGCAGGCGGGGGCTTATGTTCCAGCATCCGCTTATTGATTTTATTTGTATCTATGCTACTATTAGCGGCGGCACAGATGGTTGCTCTTCATCAGATAGACTTAGAGCCATAGTTAGAATCGCCTCCCCCAGTGTTTGTTCTAATTCAATCTTACCCTTGTCCGCGTAGGTCGTTGCGCTGCTTGCAGCAGTCCCTGTTGTCCCCTCACCACTCTCAATGCATCATCACCCTACCGGCTCACATCCGAAATCATGCGCGCCCCCACCGTCGTGTCTCTCCCGATAGCGCCCTTTGAGCGTACCGCCGCTTGCCTTTTCCCCCATCACTTATCGCCGATGTCGAAACCCTGAAGCAGAGAGGAGATAACTGAATTGCCTGTGAACCTAGAACGAATTACACGGAAGAACTCCCTGCTAAAGAGTGCATACATACTCTCGTTGCTGCTCGCCGTAGTTGCCATGCTGGCGTGTAGCGCAGGCAGTAGCGGTGGCGGCGGCAGTGATGATTCAGATACCAGATCCGCCGGCAAAGCCTCCTCCATGAGCGACAGTGGCGGCAGCGATGATTCAGATACCGGATCCGCCGACAAAGCCTCCTCCGTGAGCGGCAGTGGTAGCAGCGATGATTCAGATACCGGATCCGCCGGCAAGGCCTCCTCCATGAGCGACAGTGGAGGCAGCGATGATTCAGATACCGGATCCGCCGGTAAGGCCTCCTCCATGAGCGGCGACAAAATAATCGTCAACGACCTTGAGGAGCTGAACATACATATATCAGATTTCACTGAAGGCTGGTCAAAAAAATCTTCGGAATATGTATTGGGAAAGTACACCTCCAGATTCAAAAGTACTGACGACGTTTCCGTCAATTCTTCTATGTACATTTACTGTTCCGTAGAACAGGCCATGACAGAGTTTAGGAACATATGGAGTGCATCTTACGAGAAATACGCCCTCGGAAATCCGGAAATTGGTGACGATTCAATATCTTATTCGTACTTGTCCTCCGACGGTACGAAATGGTCGGTAATACACTTCAGATACGGTAATGTCCTGGCGCGGGTGAGCAGTTCATCGCTATGGAGCGAAGAACCAGTAAATGCATTGGCTGAAGGGCTGTATTTCAAAATGGAACGGGTCGCGAGAGTGGAAACGCCGACAATCGACGAATACTTGAAAATCAAAAAGATATTGAAAGGTGGTGGTGGTGAAAAGATCGGGAACATGTCGGACGGAGAGGGATCCTGCGATTGTGATTCCAAAGTGCGTGAGCTTGACCCCACTTTCCTAACATCCATGTTTTGTGTTGCATACTTAGGTAAGATCGGCGGCGGGGATCAACCTTATAGAATTGGCGTGATGGAGTCGGTGACTGGACCTGGAGAGACCTACGGGATCGTAGCTGTTCAGGCCAAGCAGATGGCCGTTGAAGAGATAAACGCCGCAGGCGGCGTGAACGGACGCATGATAGAGCTTGTCGTCGAAGACGAGAAGTGCAACGCTCAGGACGCAATAACCGCGTACAGGAAACTGACTGATGTCGATGGCGTGAAGATCATTCTCGGCACTTCGTGCAGCGGAGCCATGCTTGGAGTTGCGCCACTTGCCGAAGAAGAAGGAGTGGTGATGTTCTCAGGGCTGGCTACGAATCCAGATATCGCAAACGCCGGCGACTACATTTTCCGCACCTCGATGAGTGACGCACAGGTTGGAATCGATACAGGCAATGTGCTTTGGGCAGACGGGGTACGGACGCTTGCAACGATAACCGAAGCTACTGACTATGCAGAGGGTGTGAGGCGGACTTCGGTGGAGCAGTTCGAGAAGCGCGGGGGGCAGATCGTCGGTGAGGAGCGCTACGCTTCCGAGGTAACGGACTTCAGATCGCAGCTGACGAAGCTGCTTAACGCGAACCCTGATGGGCTGCATGTGGCGGCGCAGTCTGAGTTCACGGGCGGCACAATCGTCAAGCAGGCGCGCGAACTGGGTTACGGTGGGCCGATCTATTCGGACATCGTTCCGATAGGTACGACGGCGCTTGAGATTGCGGGGGATGCGGCGACCGGCATGAAGGCAATCACCGCGGACCTAGACCCGGCGAATTCGAAGGCGCAAGAAGTTCTGGCGAATTTCAGACAGAAGTACGATTACGTGACGCTGCCGTGGTATCTCGGTTCTGCGTATGACGATGTGTACATCACCGCCGAGTGTCTGAAGCAGACTGAAGATGACCAGGATGCGGATGGCTTCAGGGACTGCATGTACGACATAACGTGGAGCGGCGCTATCGGCGACAATTACAGCTTCGACGCAAATGGTGAGGTCGTGGGGCTGGCGAATGTGGTCGTGGAGATCCTACCTACATCTGAGAGGACTGAGGACAACCTGGGGTACAAAATACTCGGACCTGCACCGACTGAGTGATGGACTTAAGGGTGCCGTTCCCCAGTCAACTCAGGGCGACACCGCTTGATGTGAACAGACAATCCGGCACAGCCATTTCCGGGCATGCACCGCGCTACGATTATGACCCGGCGCGGCACTGTCGATATTCATATCGTTAAGGCCGAGCGTGCAGAGATCTTATTACTTGAACCTTGTCAGTTCAGTATCATCAGTAGTAAGGAGGAAGGTTGTATCGATGATGGTGCACAACTTGAAAGAGTACGGAAGTTAGCCTTTATTGAACCAGCAACTCTCCAGCCGCTTCCTCCACACGCCTGCCCTCTTCGGATGATCGCAGCCACTTCCGCAGTTCGCGCCGCGCTATCGTAACACTCACATCATCTCAGCGCTCACCATGCAACCGCGCCAGGGTCGCAAGCAGGTTCAAGCCGCCGACTTCGGCCGGCCATGCGAAGAAGTCGGATTCCACGACGCCCTGCAAGCCACAGCCGCCGGATGGGGCTGCGGAATACGGGTTCCGTCCAGTGATACTGACTCGTTCATACACAGCCTGAGAATTGCGACCGTATCGTTATCACTATACTGTTACCACATTGTTACCAATTGGCCTTGACTGTAATTATAAGGATATATAACATCCCTCAGGGCGATTTCATAGATCCCGATGTTGCTTACACGTGTTGATGTGGGAAGAGTTTGCACCTGCGAAAGCAGGGGTCAGGATGTGGGTAAAACAGCGTCTGTGTCGCCGCTGAGTGCCAAGAATCGGCCAATTTCTGGATTCCTGCGGAGGCAGAAATGACGAATGCGCTCCCAAAAGCATTTGTGAAATCGTCTAATGGCATAGCCTGCTTATCGTAAATGTTTTTCTCGACGAGAATGGACGAGTGCCAGAAAATAGGTCAGGACAAAATCGGATCTAAAAGCGTGCCGGCAGGCTTGGCGTTGTCGGGGTAGTAGTCGCAGCGGTCGTTCTATTGCTGCTGGCGCTCTCATACGACAGCCCGGCGCAGGCTCAGGAATCTGCCGCAACCGCTACACCGACACCCACCCCTAGGTCTAGCGACAGAGGTGGGATTATCGGGCAAGGCTGCGACGGCCCCAGCAACTCCTGCTACCCGGAGGTCAGAATATTGGAGATTGCGAGACCGCTGGATGTGCGCGAGGGACAGTTTCAAGGTTGAATCATGGGATGTACAGGAGCACAGCAAACACATTGTGAGAGAAGACAGAGACGGAAATGGAGAGAGAAATAGATGAACCAGAATGCAAACCTTACATTGTTGAAAGAAAGATTGAAGCACCATATAAGCAAAGCGCGTGAAACCGCAGGGATTGATGAGAAAACCGAAATAGAATTGAGGTAACCAGATGGACCGGACAGACATCAAGGCTCTGCAAGAGGAATTCCAACAGTTCTTGGATATCTTTCAGGGGTACGTAGAATCGAATAGTGAGATGACATGGAAGCCGTTGGATGGTTTTCTACCGGTTGTCTTCAGGGCAATACTTCGAAGGCAGTTTGAAGGTCTCCAAGCGATTTCCCAATTAGTAGCGACGGGTAACGGATTTGTTGCTGGTCCTCTTTTGCGTCCAGCCTGTGAGGAACTCATCTGGGCAAAGTATCTCACAAGTATTTCTGGCGAGGACGCCGAGCAGCTAGTCCTACAATTTGCATTAGACGAACGATGCAGAAGCCTGGCTGCCCAGGATAAATTTGCTGGCCGACCCGTTACAGAAGCACTTGGACTCCTTCCATTTCTTGAAGAGTCAAAAAACATCAGGAAGAATTGGCTAGAACGAATTGGCGATCTTGGAACACGATTAGATTGGCCTGAACGCAGTGAACGCGGAGGTCGACTTCCCCGAATGAAGTGGTTGGCAAAAGCAACAGAAGAACAATCCACTTATGATTTCATCTATCATGCCACTTCACGCTTCGTGCATTTCAGTGTATCTGAATTGCTCCGGCGGGCTTGGGGAAATCCCTGGGCAGGAACGCTATCTGTAAACTCAATTCACTTCAGAGATTATTGGGCGCACTTTTGTCTTCATTATAGTTTACTTCTCTTCATTCGCACTTACGAAGCTCTCGTTTCAGGAGACGCTTTGATAGAAATAGACGAAGCGAAGTCAGATAAGATACAAGAAGTGATGGAACGTGCCGGGAAGTTCGGAATACCTCCAATGATTACAGCAGAGGAACTGGCATGGCCTACTGAACTAACGTAGGCTGGCACGAGTCAGTTTTCGATAATTGGTCAAGTCCACACAACCTAGTCTTGACAGGTTGATGATAGTGATCGTCGGGATTTGTATAATCTGTTTGGTGAACTTACGCTTGCAGACGACCTAAGTGCCTGCGCGCGTTAAGCAAGTAAGGGGGCTCATAATGATAGCGGCATATATTCAGGTGTTGCGAAAGTATGCGGTTTTCAATGGGCGTGCCAATCGCTCGGAGTACTGGTGGTTTGTGCTAATGAACCTGGTTATTATGGCCATATTGTTTGCCATATCTCTCACCGTCCATGAGGCATTTATTTTCGTCCTCGCTGTGTACGCACTCGGTATGTTTATCCCGGGTTTAGCGGTTACTGTCCGACGGCTTCACGACAGCGGTAAAAGCGCTTGGTGGCTTCTAATATACCTCGTGCCTTTCGGTGGTATTGTGTTGATTATCTTCATGTTGCTTGGTAGCGACTACGAGAACGAATATGGGCCGATCCATGAGTAGAGCATTGGAGCCGTTTTCTTACGGCACACGTTATCCACGATATGGATTCAGAGAAGCGCGAAGAAACGAATGGACTGTGGACAGAAATGCAGAGAACGACTTAGATTTCTGCCGCGACAATGCCACTACACTCGCCTGAGGACAGGTGAATGACTACAACTTCACAGGATGTCGCTCAAGGTGGCGTGAACGCCAAACTGATAGCGATACTGATTGGAGTTGGCTTGGCCGCCGCATTCGCGGTGATAGTTGTTATGTTTCTTAACTCCAAGCCGAGTCCGGATGATTTGGCGCAAGACTACATCAACGACAACTCCGGCGCATTTGCAAAAGAAGTTGCTGAATACATGGCAGCCAACCATTGGGTTCTGGAACGGCTAGACAGAGAGGACTTCTCTAAGCAAGTCGAAGGGTCCATTAGTTGGGAACGCTTTCCCGCTCAAGCTCTTGGTGGGAGTATGTATGAAGTGAGAGCGGTGGCATCCACGAGCGTCGGCGTATCTTCTCCTTGGGCTTCGGGCACTGCCGAGGCTATCACACCCTTCGCCCTGGCTATTGACCAGGCTGAAGAGTCTGTCGTCGAGTACGAACTGGACTATTCCAAGGCGCAATTCGGCACCGACTTACCATCGCTGGATAAAGTTCTTCAAGACATAGCGAAGAAATACATAGCTGACGGGATAGATGCGATAAGCGGACAGATCGTGCTATTCATCGTCGGCGGAAACTGGTTCCTCGCGGAACTAGGCGCAGGGTTTGTAGAAGACAGAATTCACGATTTCATTGAGTGGGAATATCAGCCGTCGGACGCACTTGAAGACGACAGATATGAAGTAGTCGCCGTGGCGCGCGTCGATTTCAGTGTTGAGATGCCTTCGAGAACAGCGACCTTAGAGGGCGAGTTGCCGTTCGTGCTGACCATAACCCTTAATGAGCAGGCGGTTGACCAGGCAAGTCCCGACTTTCCGGGAGCATACTTGAAGACGGACATCCCCGATGTGACGTCAATTGGTGATTCGGTCGGTGAGGTTGTGGATTTCGTCAAAGGAGTTGATGCCGCGCAAGAAGAAGCGGTTGAGAAGGCGAAAGAGGCTGTGGAGGCGGTAAGAGAAACTGACTGCAGGGAGGCCGCGCGTGAAGCCGGAGTGCCTGAAAACATCCTTGATCTTATCGGGAAGCCAAAAGATGAACGTAGCGGTATCGAGAACTCAATACTGCGTCGCGGCTTGGATGCCGTTGGTCTATCGGATGTATGTGCAGGTGTAGAGTAGGGGAGCGCTGAGATCTTGAGGATGATGGTGGAGCTGGTCGCGAGCCAATACCGGTCGGGCCGCGCCACCTATGCCGCTGCCAGAATCCGGAAGGATATGCCTTTCCCCCTTTATCTGGGCTCTTCAATTTCCACAACCTGTATGTTGTATTTGGCTCTGAAACAGGTAAGACGCAACAGGAGCGCAGCGCAGCGGCCAGAATAGTTGCCGTTGACCAGCAGGTGTCCATTAGCTTGTTAGTCAGTAGGCCATTGCGTTCGCAGGTCAATCCGCTCGCACTCCATCCCGTTGTCGGTTTCAGAAGGACCGAGGAAAGGAACCTATGGCTCACGGCCGCCTGGATATTGCTCTGGTTTCGATAATGTGTGATGCGGGCCTGCGCATCTCTGAGACGGCAGCCCTCAGGTGGCGCGACGTGCTCGCTACTGAGGACGGTGCCGGACTGGTGTACATCGAGCGATCGAAGACCGACCAGGCGGGCGAGGATTCATACGTCCTGGTCAATCCCGACACTTAGTGCAAATACCTCGAAATATCACCTGGGCCTCGTCAACCTCCCCATCGACTTGGCCTGGGTCCAGGCAGGGGCTCTGTCCAACAACGCACTCAACATCCTCAATACGGCCGCAAGTGCGGCAAACAAAGTGATGATGCCACCTCTCCGCAAGCTCGTAAAGCGCACGCCCTGGGCCGATGTCAGTTACCATCATCAGTCCGTGGGTCGCCAGAGCTCCCACCACATTGTACACAGAGCCACGTGGCAGAGGAGTGCCACGGGCATCGAGAGCTTCGACCAGCTCGTCCGTAGAGAGGTGAGGTCCCGTCTCTTGAAGGACTTCCAGGACCAGAAGCCGTGCCCTGGTGGCTTTGAGACCGGCCGCCCGCAGTCTTTGCGCCAGTTCCTGGTCGTCTATCATCGCTGTGCCCGCAGCATCCACTGGTGTTTCTCCAGGCCTCGCACTATCTCGATGATGAGGTCTTGGCTGGCTATGTCCAGGTCGCCGAGTCTCTCCGCCGCCTGTCTCGCACGAGAAGCGACGCCGGCCACCCGTCTTTCCATCAGCGCCACAGCTTCTCTGTCGGCTATGTATCCTTGTGGTAGTGGCTCAAGACGGCTATGCTTTGCCACGTCACCGGGTTGCCCATCGGCTGCAAGATCAATGGTAACTTTGCGCTCAGCAACGTCGTCTGCCCACATCCGTGCATCGTCAACGATATTGTCCAACTGGACATGCACTGACTGGAAGAGAGGACCTACCACATTCCAGTGAGCTTGTTTGCCTTGCAGGCTCAGGTCAATGAGGTCTGCCAGCAGGTCTTGCAGTTCCGTCGCCACTTTGGTCTGGACCTCATAGCCGAGGTCGGTTGAAATCGAAACCGTCATGTCTGTCTTTCTCCTTGCCTGTTATTGTTCGCTTCAGCCGCTGCGATTGTCGACTGAACGTTGTTTTGACAATGTCAATGTACCATATTAATTAGACATTGTCAAGATTAGATGGAGGCAATAGCAATCCAGCCGAGGAGCCTGATCCCTCCACAATCGTCTCTCAGGCACTGCCCATCTGTATTGCACGATTCGCCCTGATTGACAGGGTGTCAGCACATTCCTAGAATGGGCTCATGTTGGCTGTTGTAGCGAGAACGGTAATCTTCTCTCTGGGCTTGTGTTTGCTGGTGGGGGCGGCCTTCATAATACATTTTGCCACCGGGTGGACGACCTTCGAGCGGGAGGATCTGGAATTCGGGGCTACCTTCCTGTGGACTCTGTTGATTGTGGTCTGGCCCGCATCAATTCCACTGAGTTTGGCGGTGATTCTGCTCCACCGGCTGTCCCGTTTAATCGCCTATCTCTGCGCCCTGGTGCTGATACCGTCTTCAATATTCGGATTCATAATTGCAGGGCTATTGCTATCGGAGACGGTCGTCATCGCGACAGCAGCACTTTCCCTGCCGGCGTGGCTTGCCCTGCTTGTAGTCAAATTGTGCCGGAGTCGGGCCCGTGCAGACGTCTCTTAGGAGCGAAAACACAGCCCTGAACCTTTTTGGGGCGCTTCCTATATGTGGTGTAATTACCCTTAGCGACTTCTACGTCAGTGTCCTATCCCTTGCAGCCTGCTCTCGGAGAAACAGTTGTCGCTGGTGACTCCATCAGAGCAGACGGTATCGCTGAATGTGGCTTTGTCGGCATTCAGTGCGCCGGAGAAATTCGCGCCTGTAAGGTTCGCCTGGAAAAACCTGGCGTCTTCGATGTCAGCTCCCTGGAAATTGGCATTGGATAAGTCTGAGTCCTCAAAGTTCACGTCGCTGACATCAGCGCCGTTGAAGAGCGCTCCTTGCAGATTGGCGTCCTTCATATCCGCTTCATTCATATCGGCATTTGCAAATATCGTCGCTCTCATCTCCGCCCTATTGAAGTTAGCCCCGTCCAGGCGGGCTCCCGAGAAATTGATTCCATTTAGAACAGCCTTAAAGAAACTCGCGTTTCTGAGGTCTGCGGCTCGAAAATCGGGATTGCTGTCAAACGCCGTGTCGCTGAAGTCGGCGGAGGTTAGATTCGCTCGTTGCAGATTCGCCCCATTCAGGACTGTGCCGTCGAGATTAGCCCTTCTGAAGTTCGCTTCTACAAGGACAGCACCTGTTAGATCGGCGCGATAGAGCGAAGCTCCAGTGAAATCGGCCGATTCGAGATTTGCGCCAACTATGGAACTTCTGGAAAGGTCTGCGTCCACGAAGGACGCGCCAAACAGGTCCAGACCGGCAGGGAATATCACTTTTACCAGGATGGCTTTGTCGAAGGCACGGATGCCCGTAATGTCCGTCGAGCTCAAGTCAACATTCGTTAGCGTGATGCCTTCGACGGAAGCGCCCGCGATGGTAGCGTTCGTCAGCACCGCGTCTTGGAAGTTGACGCCGGTCAGGTTTGCATAACTGAGGTCTGCGCCGGTCAGGTTGAAGCCACGAAAGTCCTTGCCCGATAGGTCGCACCTGTTAAGGTCAACTCCGGGTCCGAAGTGCAGGCATGGGGAGGGTGTTTGCGTGGGTGTAGGCAATGGCGTATGTGTAGCAGTCGGTAGCGGAGTGGGCGTCAGGGTCGGCAGGGGCGTCGGTGTATTGGTGGGCAAAGGTGTATGTGTAGTAGTTGGCGTGACCGTGGGTGTTGTTGTAGATGTTGGAGAGGATGTGAAAGTAGGGTGCGGCGTAGGCGTGTCGGTGGGTATAGGCGTAGACGTGTTGATGGGTATAGGCGTATTTGGTGGCACAGGAGTGAATGAGGCTGCCATAGTAGGCGTTGAAACGATAGTCGGCGTGGGCGTATGCGTGGGCGCGCTTGTAGGCTCAAGTGCGAATGCGGGCGCAGACCTGACCGGCAGCGGGGTTGGCTCGCAGGATGGAAGCCAGCCGAGACGACAAAGAACGGAAGGCTTGGGCGTCGGCGTGGGTGTCGGCGTTGGTGTAGGTGGGGGGGACACGGATGCCAGCGCCTCCGCAGACTGCCAATACCAGTCGCTTATCGTCTCACCAGCCAGGGAAATTATCGTCCCTCCTCCCACAAAAACCAGAAATGACCCAAGAAGCAGTCTCAATATAGCGCGCCTGCTTTGTCGGGTGGTTATCCAAGGAGGCGGCCTGCGAAATCCATTCGCCGCGAGCATTCTTATCAGCTGACTCTCGCGGTCGATCATCGCCACTCCCACTATGAATATGAGCAGCATAGAGACAAAGATGAAAGTCTCACTCGACTGCCAAACCGCCACGAAACATATAACCGCCACTGTCCCAATCTTCCATATTTGCCCCGGCGGCCTGAACAAGAATCTAAGAATTGAAAGCACTGCGTCATGTATGAAAGAGAGTATGACTGACATCCAGCCCCAAACAGTCGCTATCCAGCCCCGTTGGCGGCCGGTGTGTGTTTGTGGCTGTGGAGGCGGTGATTGCGGCGGTTGCGGCGGCGGCGACTGCGATTGTGGCGGTCGAGTCTGTGGCGGCTGTTGTGGCGACTGCGGCGGGGGCGGAACGAATGTCTGCGCGCCCAGATGGAAGGGGAACGACTCAATGCCGACATTCGCTACCCGCTCGCACCATGTACACGCCGCGCTGCCGGACGCCTGATTGTCGAAGCTCCAGTGGTTGGGGTTTCGAGCGCACTGCCTGAGGGAGCGAATCGCCGCGTCGAGCGCGTCAACCCAGTCCCTGGGCGCGGGACGCTCCTGCGGGTCCGAATGACCGTCGTCGAAGCACTTGCAAAAGAGCGTCTTGATGTCATCGTTCAGCGTATCCCACTCTACGGCGCTTGGCATGGGACGCAGTGGCACGCTTCTACTCACGCTGTTCAGGAAGTATCCATGAGATATGCACGCCTCGACCTGCGGCTTCTCGCCATGTCCGGTGTATATGCCCCTGAACGGGTGCGTCCCCTCCATAAGAAGCTGGTAGATGACTACCGCGAGCGCAAACCTGTCGTGATGGATGTTCCTGTCCACCTGTGCGAAGCTTATGCCTTGCAGCTCGGGCGGGGTGTATTCGGGCTTGCCGACCAGACTGCGATATATCGTGGGAGGCGTCGTCTGGTAGTCGGTTATCTGGAAGGAGTCGGTGTCTATCAGCGTTACATGCTCGTTCTCGGTGATGTAGGCGTTGGACTCGTTGATGTCGCCGACCACATAGCCGCTGCCGTGCAGTCTGTCCAGCGCGGTAGCAAGGCTCTTGGCTACAGAGCAGAGATTGGCGTAATTGATGTGGGGCGCGGTTCTGCGCCTCAGGGAAGGGTTGTAATACTCGAAGAGGCTGCTGGTCTTTTCGACCTTCGGCATGAGAAAGCCGATAACCTCGCTTGCCGTGTCATAGACGAGATGGCTGGGCCAGGCAACGAACAGGTGGCCGGTCTGGTCGTCCTCGGTGCGCGGCGGATAGTTTATCATCACTCCGAGCTTGCTGATGACAGCGTCCGCGCGCCTGTTGGGATGGTAAATCTTCGCCACAAGGTCGGGGTTAGAGCGCAGTTCGTAAACTGAGCCTTCACCGCCGCTGCCCAGCACATCCGACTGCGACAGCGTGATTTGGTTAGTCGCGCTGGTCCAAACGGATATGTCGCCTTGATTAACCATCCTTGCCGTCTTCTCGGCGCGCCGACCTCATCTCAGAAGCGCGAGCAGTAGCGTGAGATCGTCGTCCGCGCGCGCCGTTACCCTGGGAGAGGACAGGAAGGCGGCGAGGCTGCTGCTGGCAACACCTGCGTCCTCCTGTTTGTCAGCCCAGCGAAAAAGTGGATCGAAGAAGGGGGCATGCGGCGCGTTGTCGGACGCCGCGTTCAGCGCGATGGCCTGTATGCCGTCGGTGAACATAGCCAGACGGCTGACGCCGCCTCGCCGCGTTCTCATATGAAGGGAGTCTTGCCAGCCGGACGATGTGATGAAGTTGGTGGTGTTGGCGTACTCGCCGCGCTGCGGCGCGCTGAACAGTGTATAGTCGCCGTCCTCAGCGTCCTGCGGCATGCGCTTGTCCGCCGTTACCATCGCGCCGTCGCCTATCTGCGCCGCGCCGGTGATTTCGGGTGCGCATATTGCGACTATCAGGGTCGTGGCGAACTCTCTGAGAGGTTTGTTCTGCCGACGGGCTTCACCTTCCAGTTCTTTCCTTGCGTGACGGACCGCTCCCTTGAGTATCTCTTCCAGCACGCCTTCATAGTACGGCTGCACATGGAGGCGCAAGAGTCTGACAGCCCTTTGGGTTGCGGCGCAAGCGGCGATGCGCGAGCCGGCGGCGGAAAGCTCGGCAGACCCTGCGCCGTCGGCTACGGCGGCAACCAGCATCCTGTCAGGCGCGTCCTCCCCCACGCTCGAACTGTCCTGGCAGGGCTGCCCTGTTCTGGAGTGACTTGTGCCTTGCACGGACGCTCGCACCACGCGCCAGCGTTGTGGTCGACTGCGCTCGGGCGTATTCGCTTCCCGCTCTCTGCTTGCGGCAGTGAGATTCGCAGCGTCCATCATATCGCAGCCCAGTCATTCAATCCGTCCGTGTCCAGCGTTATCTCGTCGTCCGTCCGTGAAGCCGAAACGCGAGACATAGACTGAGACAGCCAGACGAACATACTGCTGAACTCCAGCCCTTTGAGCATCAAGGGGCGGCGCGGGCTCATCTGAGCGAGAATTTCCATATTCGCGAGCCCGACGCCAACGGAAAACGCGGCGACTCTCTTTTCGCTCTCGGCTCGCTTGAGATTCTCGGACGCGGCGTTGACCACTTCTTGCTCTTCGGTGGGACCGCCGTCGGTGATCAGGAACAGCCAGGGGCGGTAGTAGTCTATGCCGTTATCCCTGTACATCTGCTTGCGCTCCTCTATCTTGTCGAGGGCGAGATTGATGCCCCAGCTTATCATGGTCTCGCCCAGCGCCACCAGCGTAGGCGGCTCGAAGCGGTCGGCCGTCACGAAGTCCTGCACCAGTTCCGCTCCGCTGCCGAATGTAACGATAGCGACTTCGGTTCGCAGGGAGGCGAGCCGGTCAGCCTTCAGTTCCCGGGCGAATGTGGCGATGCCGTTGTTGAGCTGATCCATCGGCTCGCCGTACATGGATGAGGAAACATCCACGACCAGCACGCATGGGCATCTGGGTTCCGGGTTTTCGGCGAACTGTATTTCGTCTGGTATGAGTTCGGTCGTCATCTATGTCCTCCTTGTTCGCGCCGTGTTGCCTATCTGCGCAGAACCCATCAAATCGCCGCCCAGTCACTCAATCCGTCCGTATCCAGCGCTATCTCGTCGTCAGTGCGTGAAGCGGAAACGCGGGACATAGACTGTGACAGCCAGACGAACATACTGCTGAACTCCAGACCCTTCAGCATCAGGGGGCGGCGCGGGCTTATCTGAGTGAGCAAGTTCATGTCCGCTCCCTCGACCCCAACTGAAAACGCGGCTACTCTCTTTTCGCTCTCGGCTCGTTTGAGATTCTCGGACGCGGCATCCACCGAATCGGTGGGCGTACCGTCTGTCACCAGAAAAAGCCAGGGACGATAGTAGTCGATGCCGTTATCCCTGTACATCCGCTTGCGCTCCTCTATCTTGGTGAGGGCGAGGTTTATGCCGGCGCCCATCATTGTGATGCCGTTTGCGACTAGGGTAGGAGCCTCGAATTGGTCTGCGGTTACGAAGTCTTGCGCTATTTCCGTCGTGCTGCCGAAGGTGATTATGGCTACTTCCACGCGCAGAGCCGCGAGTGGGTCATTGTTTAGCTCCTCCGTGAACCGAGCCAATCCCTCGTTGAGCGCATCGATCGGCTTGCCGTACATGGAAGAGGAAACATCCACGACCAGTACGCATGGGCATCTGGGTTCCGGGTTTTCGGCGAACTGAATTTCGTCTGGTATGAGTTCGGTCGTCATCTATGTCCTCCTTACTCGCGCCGTGTTGCCTATCTGCACAGAACCCATCAAATCGCCGCCCAGTCATTCAATCCGTCCGTGTCCAGCGCTATCTCGTCGTCCGTCCGTGAAGCCGAAACGCGAGACATGGACTGAGACAGCCAGACGAACATACTGCTGAACTCCAGCCCTTTCAGCATCAAGGGGCGGCGCGGGCTCATCAGAGCGAGAATTTCCATATTCGCGAACCCGACGCCAACGGAAAACGCGGCGACTCTCTTTTCGCTCTCGGCTTGCTTCAGTCTGGCGGATGCGGCTTTGACCACTTCTGGCTCTTCGGTGGGACCGCCGTCGGTGATCAGGAACAGCCACGGGCGGTAGTAGTCTATGCCATTGTCCCTATACATCTGCTTGCGCTCTTCGATCTTGTCGAGGGCGAGATTGATGCCCGCGCTTATCATGGTCCCGCCCAGCGCCTCCAGCGTAGGCGGCTCGAAACGGTCTGCCGTTACGAAGTCCTGCGCAAGTTCCGCTCCGCTGCCGAATGTAACGATGGCGACTTCGGTTCGCAGGGAGGCGAGCTGGTCTGCTTTCAATTCCTGTGCGAATGTGGCGATGCCTTTGTTAAGCTCGTCAATCGGTGCACCATACATAGAGCTGGAGACATCCACGACCAGCACGCATGGGCATCTGGGCTCGGGGTTTTCGGCGAACTGTATGTCGTCGGGTATGAGTTCGGTGGTCATCTATAAGTCCTCCTTGCTTGCGCCGTGCTATCTATCTGTGCCGAGTCCGTCAGATCGCCGCCCAGTCATGCAGGCCTTCGACGTCCAGCGTTATCTCGTCGTCGGTGCGCGAGCGTGAGACGCGGGACATGGAATGAGACAGCCAGACGAACATGCTGCTGAAGTCCAGCCCTTTCAGCATCAATGGACGGCGTGGGCTTATCCGGGCGAGCATATCCATATTCGCGCCCTCGACTCCCAC
>MKWU01002857.1_pt1 | contig 24254 bp, 31 predicted proteins | sample 809101 | NCBI WGS metagenome assembly MKWU01 (sample SAMN05860141, study PRJNA318959) | sponge metagenome | host: Aplysina aerophoba | place: Slovenia: Piran, Adriatic Sea, Gulf of Piran | collected 2013-05-07 | reverse complement strand
AGGGTCACGGCCGTCCGGCCGCCGTTCCGCGAGCTCCGGCTAGGCCGGCTGGAGCGCGCGCACCTGCACGGCGGCCGTGCCGTCGGCGCTGCCGCCGAGGGGGAACAACGCCATCACCGCGCCGCCGTCGTACCACGCCGGCACGTAGACCGTGCCCGGCGCCACGCCGTCGTCGAGCCGCGCCGTGATGCGCACCTCGGCGTCGCCGGCGGCGAGCACGAGGTCGTCGCCCATGCGGATGCCGAGCGGCTCGGCGTCGCGCGGGTTGATCAGCGCGTCCTCCTCGCGGTGCAGCTTGTCGGCGTCCTCCGAGTGGATCGAGGAGGCCTCCCACGAGGTGTAGAGCGAGCGGCCGGTGATGAGCCGCAAACCGTTGTCGGCTGCGGCCGGCGCGGCGACCGGCTGGTACTGCGTGCGGGCGGCTGTCATCTCGCCGAGCGCGCGCGTGCGCGAGGGCATGAGGCCCTCGTAGCGTGTGTAGCCCTCGACGCGCTCAGCGGCCTCGGCCATCACGTCGGCAGCATTCTCGTAGGCGAACTCGCCGCCGAGGGCGTTCGCGAGCGCGGTGAGGATCGCAACGCCCTCGCGCTCGTCGCGCCGGGGCTCAGCAGCGGGGCGCTGGCGCGTGATGCGCCGGTCGCCCGACGTGATCGTGCCGTTCTTCGCGAAGAACGGCAGCTCGGCCAGCACGACGTTCGCGTGCTCCGCGGCCGTCGAGCGCACCGAGTCCACCACGACCAGCGCGTCGACCGCCTCGAGGGCGGCGCGCACGTCGGCCGTGCCGGTCGCGCTGAGCAGCGGGTTGTCGTCGTGGATGAGCAGGGCGCGGATCGAGCCTTCGCGGGCCCCCTCGATGATCTCGTGGAACGAGCGGCCGCCGTCACCGGGCTGAAGGCCCATGTCGGCGAGGCCGAGCGTGTTCCCGTCTGTCGGGAGGTAGTGCAGGCCCATCGCCGCGCGGCCGCCGAGGGCGGCAATGGCGAGGCTCGCCGTCGCGCGCGCCCGCCCGGCGGCGGGGGCGCGCCCCGCGCGGGGCCGGGGCGGGCGGCAAGGGCGAGGTTCGCCGTCGCGCGCGCCTGCTGTGCGGCGGGCTCGACGCTGAACGGGTCCGGCGCGAACACGACGGCGAACGTCGGGCGCTCTTCGCTCGCGCCGTTGTCGTCGGAGGGCGGCGCCGGCTTGCGGTCGGCGATGAGGGCACAGGCCCGGGCCAGTGCGTCGGCGTCGACGCCCTCGGGCGTGGCCGGCTCGCCGGCCGCGGCGTCGACGCTGTGCGCGAGCTGCTGCGCGGTCAGCGCCTCGTGGCCGGGCGCGGGCTGTAGCCACACCTCGGCGAAGTCGACGAGCTCGCCCCAGCGCGACGAGATGAGCACGAGCTTCGCGCCGCGCTTCACCACGGCGTCCTTCACGCGCAGCGAGATGACCTGGTGCGACTCCTCGATGTCCCCGCCCACGACCACGATCGTGTCGGCGTGCTCGATGTCGGCGTACGTCGAGGTCAGGCGGTCGGAGCCGAGCGCCTCGGTGAAGGCCGCCGCGACGGCGCGGTGGACCGGGCCGCCGACGTGGTCGAGGTGCGGCGTGCCGATGACCTCGCGCGCGAGGCGCGTGAGCAGCGCGGCTTCCTCGTTCGTGGCGAGCGGGGAGCCGAGCACCGCGACGGCGTCCGCGCCGTGCTCCGCCTTGACCGCGGCAAGGGCGCTCGCGGCCTCGTCCATCGCCTCCTCGGGCGTGACGGGGAGCAGGCGGTCGCCGCGACGGGCGAGCGAGCGGCTGAGCCGCTGGCCGTCGGTGACGGAGTCGTAGTGGAAGCGCCCGCGCACGCAGATCTGGTCGCGGCTGGTCGGGTTGAGGCGGTCGGGCCGCACGATGACCGGGCGGCCGTCGCGCGTGCCGTAGGAGATGGTGCAGCCGACGGAGCAGCCGTTGCACGCCGAGTTGGTCCACTCCTCGGCGAGGGCGACCCACTTGTTCGGCTTCTCCATCAGCGTCGCCGTGGGGCAGACGTCGATGCAGGCGCCGCAGAAGTCGCAGTTGGACTCGTGGATGGCGCCGCCGGTGCCGAAGGCGATCATCGTCGACGGGCCCTTGCCGGAGAGGCTGATGGCCCCGGTGTGCCGGAGGTCCGCGCAGGCGCGGACGCAGCGGGTGCAGATGATGCACATCTGCGGGTCGAACTCGAGGAACGGGTTGGCGCGGTCGGGGTCGGGCGGCGGCGTCTCGTAGTACGAGCGGTCCTCGCCGACCCACGGCTCCTCGAACTCGCCCATGTCGATGAGCTCGGTCGAGGTCTGGAGCTCGCAGCGGTAGTTCTTGCTGCACGTCAGGCAGCGATGCGTCACCACATCGTCGCGGAGGCAGATCTCGCCGGGCTGGCAGTGGACGCGGCGGTGGCAGGTGAGGCAGCGGTCGGGGTGGTTCGCCATGATCAGCGACATCACCTGCTGACGCGCGCGCTTCACCTCGGGCTTCTCGGTGTTGACGACCATGCCGTCGCTGGCGACGGCGGTGCACGACAGCTGCAGCGGGCCCGGGCGTCCACCCTCGATCTCGACGATGCAGGTGCGGCAGCCGGCGTAGGGCGCGAGGCCGTCGATGTAGCAGAGGTTCGTGATACGAACGCCCTGCTCCTTGATCACCTCGACAAGGGGACGGCCCGCCTCGACCTCGATCTCGGCGCCGTTGAGGGTCATGGTCGCCACGGAGTGGAGCCTCTCCTGCCGCTAGTCGCGGTCGAGCTTGCCGGGCAGGTGTTGCGGGCCGAAGTCGCCGTCGCTGCCGGCGACCGGGAAGCGGCCGCGCGCGGTCGGCATGGCGGTGCGGAGCGGGATCTCGTCCTGGATCTGGCCGTTGGGGTACGTCCCACCGGTGCGCTCGAGGTACGCCTGCGACTCACGCGACAGCGCGTCGCGGTCGCGGTACATGTCCTCGAAGACGTAAACGGCGTCGTCGTAGCGGCCGCCGGCCTGGATGGCCTGGTAGGGGCAGGCCTCGGTGCAGAGGCCGCAGTACATGCAGATGCGGAAGTCGATCTCGTAGCGGTCGACGTTGAGGGTGCCGTCCTCGCGCGGCGAGGTCTGGACGAGGATGCAGCCGTCGGGGCACGCCTGCGCGCAGGTGGAGCAGCCGGTGCAGCGCTCCTCGAACCACAGGAGGTTGGTGCGGGCGCGCACGGGCACGTCGCGCTCCTCCTCCGGGTAGGAGACGGTGATGGGCGGGCGGAAGATGTGCTTGAAGGTGACGAGCATGCCTCTGGCGATGCCCATGCCGTAGGCCACGGTGCCCCCTCGCATGATCGCGGCCGGACGGCGTCCGGCACTCGCGGCGCAGCATAGCCGACGGGGGGCGTGGGGGACAGCGGAGCGAGGGGCATCGAGGCGGATTGCGGGCGCGGAGCCGCCGAGGGCTCGCCATCGGGGGCTGATGTCGCGGCCGCCTTGTGTGCGGCGGTCGCCCACGCTACTGTGCTACACAGGAACTGTGGAGCTGTGAGCGATGAGGAACATCACCGTATCCGTCGACGAGGAGACGTACCGCCTCGCGCGCGTCCGCGCCGCCGAGTCGGACACCTCGGTGTCCGCGCTCGTGCGCGAATTCCTCGAGGAGCTCGTCCACGGCGAGACCCGCGAGGAACGCTTCGCACGCCTCGAGCGCCTCCAGGACGCGGTCTTCGCCGAGATCAAGGCTCGCGACGGTGGCCTGCGCGCCGCCGACAACCTGTCCCGCGACGAGCTGTACGACCGCGATGCGTTTCGTTGACACGAACGTCCTCATCTATGCGGTGAGTGTCGATCCGGCGGAGGCAGATAAGCAGCGACTGGCCAGTGACCTCCTGACGCGAGACGACCTCGTCGTCTCCATCCAGGTGGTGCAGGAGTTCTACATGCAGGCGACACGCGCTTCGCGACCCGGCGCCCTCACGCACGACGAAGCGTCCCGATTCGTCGACGGGCTGCAGCGCTTTGCTATTCAGGACATGACCTTCGATGTGGTGCGCTCGGCGCTCGCGATCCGTGGGCGCTTCGGGCTGTCGTACTGGGACAGCGCCATTCTCGCCGCGGCCCGGGCAACGGGCTGCGAGATCGTGTACTCCGAGGACATGAGCCACGAGCAGGACTACGACGGCCTGCGCGTCGTCAATCCCTTCTCGGACATAGCGCCCGCGGCGTGAGGGGCCTCGCGCCCGCCCGGACGGCGAGCCTGTCGGATACCCTCGACGCCATGACCGCCGACCGCTGGGCTCCCGGCACGCACATCACGGCACGCAGCATCTGGAATGGCCGCGTGTTCGCGGCCTCGTGCTTCGTCGTCATCGAGGACAGCGGCGATGTGCTCGTGGCGTGTACGCCGCCCGGCACCATCTGGAAGCGCCCCGTCGACCTCGACGGCAACGACATCCGGCTGCCACACGAGGAGTGGCGGCTGCGTGACGATGTCTGGCGCGGGCGCGGCATGGTTCGCGTGTGGATGCGGGACGTCGCCCACTCCGTGCTCATCTTCCTCGGCGACGGCGACGTGGGCGGCTGGTACGTGAACATGGAGACGCCGTTCCTACGCAACGCGATCGGCCTTGACCTGCGCGACCAGCACCTCGACATCATCCTGTCGGCCGACTTGAGCCGCGTGCGGTGGAAGGACGAGGACGAGGTCGATGCGGCCGTCGCCTTCGGCAGCATGACCGCGGACGAGGCCGCCGAGGTGCGCGCCGAGGGCGAGCGCGCCGTCGAGTGGATCCGCCGAGGCGACCACCCGGCCTTCGACGACCGTTGGCGGACGTGGACGGTGCCTGAGGAGTGGGACGTGCCCGTGCTCGCCCCCGGCTGGGACACACTGCCGCCTGCCACGTAGCGAACGAACCGGGGCGAACGCTCCTGCTACCCCTGGTCGCCAGAGCCCGTGTACGAGGCCGGCGTCTCGGCGACGGCCGTTCGTTGCCCCGCGAGCGTGGTAGCGACGGTCTCCCGAGCGAGCGTTCGGAATTCGCTCTCATCGCGCATGCCGTCACAGACCTCGGTCGCTACGATCGAGAGGCGGTCGAGCAGCCCCCTGAGCGCGCCTGCATGGGCTGTGTCGAGGCTGAGTTCAGCCTCCCAGGCGAGGAAGTCCCGGATCGTGCGTTGGCCGTCGAGATAGCCGTTGAGTTGGCGCGACAGATCGGCGGCGATGGGTGAACCGAGCAGCTGCGAGTCCGACATGGTAACCGCCGCCTGATGCCTTCCGTTCGCGTACCGGAGTACGAGCTCGCTGACCTGTTCACCGCCCTCGAGATCTGGTCGCGGCTCGACGAAGGCTCCACGACGGTCGACGAGAGGGCCGCCGCGCCGGCACGGCTTTGCTCGATCCCCGGGGCAATATCGTACTACGCGCGCCTGACCACGCGCGGTGGTGAGCAGGCACGTGTGCACCTCGTGGACTGTCCGATTGCGGGTGTAGTCGGTCGCTGGCCGTCGGCACTCAGGGTTGGCGACGTTACCCTCTACCGGGTAGGCCATCAGGCCCGCCCTGCAGACCGCGTGCCTGGGGAGCCGCCGCTATGACCGAAGCGACCGATGCACCCCTCGCACCGCCCGACCTGGAGTTTCGTCCCGTCACGCCCGAACGCTGGCCCGACCTCGCAGCCCTCTTCGACGGGCGCGGCGGACCCAAGTACTGCTGGTGCATGGTCTGGCGCCCCTGGCCCGAGGGCGTCGAGCGCAGCCGGCCGAACAAGCGCGCCGAGATGGAACGGACCGTGCTCGGCGGCACGCCCGTCGGCATCCTCGCGTACGTCGAGGGCGAACCGGTGGCGTGGTGCTCCGTCGCGCCGCGTGAGACGTATCGCAAGCTCGGCGGCGACGAGTACCCCGACGGCACCAACGTGTGGTCCATCGTCTGCTTCTTCGCCCAGCGCCCCCAGCGCGGGCGCGGCATCACCTCGCGCCTGCTCGACGCCGCGTGCGCCGAGGCGTCCGCTGCCGGTGCTGACGTGATCGAGGCGTACCCCGTCGACCCCGACTCGCCGAGCTACAAGTTCATGGGTGTCCTCTCGAACTTCCTCGACGCTGGCTTCGAGGAGACCGGGCGGGTGGGCAAGCGTCGGCACGTCATGCGTCGCTGGCTGCGCTCGTGACCACCAAGCTGTGGCAGCCCGGCGACCACATCACCGGCCGGAGCATCTGGTTCGGGCGTCCATTCGCTGCGTGGCCGTTCGTGGTCGTCGAGGATCGCGGCGACGTGCTCGCGGTCTGCATCCCTCCCGACGCCGTGTGGAAGCGCCCCACGGACCTCGACGGCAACGACATCCGGCTCCCGCACGGCGAGTGGAGCTTCCGCGACGATCCGTGGCGCGGACGAGGCATGGTGCGCGTCTACATCGAGGGCGCCGCGCATTCCGTCCTGGTCTTCCTCGAAGACGGCGACGTCCGCCAGTGGTACGTGAACCTGGAAGCGCCCTTCCGCCGCACTGCGATCGGCATCGACAGCCGCGACCAGCACCTCGATATCGTCTTCCCACCCGACCTCGGCGAGCCGAAGTGGAAGGATGAGGACGAGCTCGAGGAGGCCGTCGCCTACGGCAGCATGAGCGCCGAGGAGGCCTCGGACGTCCGCGCCGAAGGCGAACGCGCTATCGCCTGGGTGCGACGAGGCGACCACCCCGCCATCGACGACCGCTGGCGTACGTGGACGCCGCAGGCCGAGTGGGGCATCCCCACCCTCGCGCCAGACTGGGAGACGCTGCCGCCCGCAGTTTCCTGAGCGTTCTGATCCCCTCGCCCCCTGTGGGGGGAGAGGGTGAGGGTGAGGGGGGCGCGCCGGGGCGCGACAGACTCCTGGCGTACCCGCAGACCCTCACCCCCGCCCTCTCCCTCGGGGAGAGGGGGCCGGATCTGGGGAGAGGGGCCGCGCTCACACCTCGTAGGTCGCGAAGTCCTCGGCCAGCTCTACGGCGTCGAGCGAGCGCGCCCACTCCGGCACGGCAAGCGGGTCGTAGTGCGTCACGAGGAGGCGCGTCGACGGGTCGAGGGCGGCGCGCAGCGTGCCGATGTCGTCCCACTCCATGTGGCCCTGTTCGCGGTCGCCGCCGCACTCGGCGATGAGCAGGTCGGCGCCCTCGGCGAGCTGGAGCAGCGCCTCGCCGTACGCAGTGTCGCCTGAGTAGGCGACGACGCCACCCGGGAGCAGGACGCGGAAGCCTAGCGCCTCGATGCCCGGTGCGTGGTCCATTGCCACGCACTCGACTTGCACGCCCGCCCACTCGAACGCAGACCCGCCGCACTGCTCGAACCACTCGATACGTGGGTCGTCGCGGTCCGGCAGCCGCGAGGACGTACCGACCACCTCGCGTAGCCGGTCGTAGATGCCGGGTGGCCCGGCGATGGCGAGCGGGTGCGCCCTCGGCGTCCCATCGCGCCCGGCCCGGCGCTCCTGGAGCAGGAACAGGTCGACGCCGCCGATGTGGTCGGAGTGCTCGTGCGAGAGCAGGACGAGGTCGATCGCCGTCGTGGGCACGTCGAGGCGGAAGAGGTGGGGGAGCGTCTGCGGGGGGCAGTCGAGCAGCACGCGCCCGTTGAGCAGGAAGCCGCTCCAGTAGGCGCCGTGGGAGAAGGCGAAGCCGGAGCCCAGGCAGTCCAGGCGCATCCGCTACTCGCGAATCCGGGCGTACAGGAGCTGGTCGATGGTCTCGCCGTCTTTGGTGACGCTCTTGCGCAGCCGCCCCTCGAAGACGTAGCCCGCCTTCTCCAGCACGCGGGCCGACGCTGGGTTCCACTCGAACACGCCGGCGTGCAGGCGTACGAGGTCGTGCTGCGCGAAGGCGTACTCCGTCACCGCGATCACGGCCGCCGTGGCGATGCCACGGCCCCAGAGCGGCTCTCCCAGCCAGTACCCGATCTCGGCGGACCGTCGATGCACGTCGCTGCCGAACGTGAGCCCGATGCCCCCGATCAGCAGGTCCGGCGAGGCGATGGCCCAGTTCGACTCCGGCCAGCGTTCCAGCGCGCGTGCGAGCCACTCCTGAGCGTCCAGAGTCGTGTACGGGTACGGGAAGGCGTCGCGCAGGTTGCGTGAGACGTTGCGGTTGTTCGCGTACCGGGCGAGGGAGTAGGCGTCGTTGGGGCGAAGGCTGCGTACCTGCCAGTGACCGATGTCGATGTGCATGACATGTCCCCGGTGGATGGATCGCGAGCGGCGTGTGCTGGACTGGCCTGGTTCCGGGATCGCTGCCCCGGCCCTGTCGCGCGGCTACCTCGCGGCGGCTGGGTCCGGGACGCCGCAGAGGCGGCGACCCTCGTCCAGCGTGTCCGGGGTGTCGAGGTCGATGCGCACGATCGGCTCGTCGTCCATCGGGATCTGGAGCGGGGGGTGGCGCTGCAGGATGGCGCGCAGGCCCAGCTCCGCCTCGTTCGCGCCCGCAAGCTCCTCGAGCAGCGACCCGTCGACGACCACCGGGTGGCCGCGGGCCGCGCCCAGCGACGGCTGCACCGCCTCGGCGCCCGTCGCGCGCAGCTCGTCCACGAGGCGGTCGATGATGTCGGCGCGCGTCGGCTGGTCCACGTTCTGGATGACGATCGCCGACGGCCGCACGCGCGACGGCGCGAGCAGCGCGCCCGCGCCCGTGGCGAGCGACGTCGAGCGCCCCTGCGCCCATCGAGGGGTGAACACGCAGTGCCGCCGCGCGCCCCCCCGCCGCCGGGGGGGAGCGCCGGCGGCCCCCCCGGCCCCCACCGGGGGTTAACCCCGCAGCGCCGCCGCGCGCCCGGGGGCAGCGCCCGCCGCACGTCGTCGGCGAACGCACCCGTCACCACCACGATCTCGTCGGCGGTCGAGCGCCGGAGCACGTCGAGCTCCCACGCCAGCAGGCACGTGTCGCCCCACGGCAGCAGCGGCTTGGGCGAGCCCATGCGCGTCGACGCGCCGGCGGCGAGGATCAGCGCCGCCACGCTCACGACGCGGCTCCTGCCGTGTCGGTCGCATGCTCCTTGCGCCAGGTCTCGACGGCCTCGCGCACAGCGGCCGCGGCGAGGACGGAGCAGTGAATCTTCGACTTCGGCAGCCCGCCGACGGCGTCGGCGTAGTCGTCGCGCGTCAGCGCGACCGCCTCGTCGAGCGTGCGCCCCGTGAGCAACTCGGTAGCCGCCGACGAGGTACCAATGGAGGCAGGACACCCCGACGTCAGGAATGACGCGGCCGCCACGCGCTCCTCCTCGATGCGCAGGAAGATGCGCATGGAGTCCCCGCACACCGGATTGGTCACGAACGCCTCGGCGTCCGGGTCATCCATGGCCCCGGCGTTGCGCGGGTGCTCGAAGTGGTCGATGAGGGCGTCGCTGTAGCCCGTAGTGGTTCGTGGCATGGCGGTATTGTCGCACGGGTTGGGGTGGACGATCAGTCACGAGGCCCGACGAATCTTAGGCAAAATGGGAGCTAGAATCCCGCGTCCATGCGGAATTCTCGTGCTGTAAGAGTGAACACTCGCTCTTGATTCAGCGCCACTCGGACACCAGAGTCGTTACTTACTACATCCCAGTCTTCGGGCATGTGATCGCGAAAATGTAGGGCCGTGCAAACGACGAGGGGGTCAGCAGCCCCGGGTGAGGTGGTGAAGAACCGCCCGTATCGCTCGAGCACATCGTCATGGTACGCGAGTATGTCGGTCGTCTCTCGCACCCCAAGCACGTCCCGGTTTCTCCGGGCCCAAGAGCGTAGCTTGTCGTTCTTGTCGATCAACTTCGCGTAGCACCGCGTCAGGTACCCGGAATCTCCCGCTCTTGGCTAGCCTTGTGAGGAAGCGCATCGGCGCCTGCGGATTCTTCCCGCCGAGTAAGTGAATGAGTGCATCCGAATCGACGAGATAGCCCTTGTTCGGCGCGAGGACCATTAACCCGCAATCAACTCGACATCAGACGCCTTGAGGCGAAGTGTCCGAGCAATCTCGGCAATACTAATCCGTTCGTCTAGGAGTGCGTGGCTGATGAGCCGTGAGGCGTGGTCACCTAAGTATCTGCGGTACCTCTTGTACACGGACGAGCCGCCCCCGCGTGGCCGACCCATCGCCGTGTGCCAATATGGCTTGTAGCCGCTATCCGCCACGACGCCGAGTTCTTGGAGGCGGATACCAATTACCGCGGCGCTGACACAGAACCGGTCTCGAAGATCCTTGCGGATACCAACGGGCCAATCCCGGAAGCTGCGCGGCCAGACTCCTGACTCGGGGGGGAGGGCGCCGAGCAGCTCGGCAGATGGTACTAGTACTTCGGCAGCGAGGGCATTGGCCGCTCGCTCTTCGTTGCGAGGTGCACGCACGTGCGGGTCGCACAGAGTGCCGGAATCGACCCTCAGAATGAGGTGTCCGAGTTCGTGATGCAGCGTGAACATCTGGCTAGCTGGCGAGTCGGCTGTGTTGAGTGCGACTGCGGGCGGACCACCCGGGTCCCACCGTGAGAGCCCCCGCAATTCGTCGACGGGCATCGGGATACGGAACACGGATACCCCAAGATCTTCGATGGCTCTAACCCAACCGCTCAGCGCATCGGCTTCCCCGTCCCAAGATGCTTGCTCCACGGTGCCCACACCCAGCGCCGATCGTGTCTCGTCCGCGAGCGCGCCAAGATCGGCCGTCTCTGGAGAAGAGCCACGCACAGACGGGAGCGCAATTTGTTCGTCGCGCGATAGTAGCGACGTGACGCGGTGAGTGACCTCATACAACCGATCGAAAAGGTCAATCCGCTGATACGCGGCGTAGCTCAGGGTGCTCGATGCTCCCGCGGGCCGCCGGAAGTCTCGCCATGGTCGGCTCGGGAGCTCGGCACCGAACAAGTCCAAGTAGCGAACGAAGCAGATGCCCGCGAGCGCCTCAGCCTCCGCTACGCTCGCCAACCGATCGCCGCGCTCAATCGCTGCTATGTCTTGAGCGGTTAGTACCGCGCCATCCATGTATCGGCCGACTTCTTCTGTAGCGCGCTCCGCGGCCTCGCGACGAGACAGCCCGACGCGACTCCGAGCCGCCTCCAGGATGGAGCCGTTGACCTGCACACCGGTTCCTGCTCCCGAGACCGTCATTCCTCTCCCGTTCGTCCACTACCCAGCCGAGCGCATGGAGGCGCGCTAGGCTCCAGTGGTGCAGAGGCCCCAGCGTACACTGAACAAACGCTCGATAGCACCAACTCGTGGGCATCGATCGCGCCACTCATCTCGGTGATCGCGAGCGTTATCGCCCCACGCCCTGCATACACGTCAGCCCGTCCGGCTCCACCCCTCGCCCCATCACCACCACCCGCACCCGCCCCAGCCCCGCCGGGTCCAGCAGCGTGTCCGACGCCGCGCGGGCCGTGGCGTAGGCGGCGAGGTCCGAGGCGGCGCGGGTGCGGGCGGCTTCGAGTTGCTCGCCGATGCCGAGCGCGATGAGGGCCTCGGTCTGGGAGACGGGGGGTGCGGAGGCGAAGCCGGATTCGGCCGCGGCCGCGGTGAGGGAGGTGAGGTCGACGTGGGCGGTGAGGTCCGTGAGGCCGGGGTGGGCGAGCGGGTCGGGTTGCGGGCTGTGGTCGCGGAACGCCATGAGCGTGCCCATACGGCGCCATGGGGCGTAGAGGCGCTCGGCCTCATAGCCGTAGTCGATGGTGAGGATGTAGCCGCGTCCGACGCGCGACGCCAGCGCGCGCATCGCCTCGCCGGCGGCGAGCGAGACCTCGGCGCGGCTGCCGTCGCCGGGCTCGATGCCGAGCCGCGCGAAGTAGGCGGCGAGGGCGGGCGTGCTGGCATCGCCGAGCTCGAGTTGCAGCCCGCCTTCGGCGTTCACCACGTACCACTCGCGCAGCTCGTCGCCGCGGCGCTCGACCAGGTGGACGGGGAATGCGTCGAACAGCTCGTTGCTGATCACGACGCCCTCGATGGGGTCGGGCTCGGCGAGCCAGTCGGCGAAGAGTGCGGTGCGCACGTCGTGGCCACGCGCGGCGAGGGCGGCGCGTTGCTCCTCGACGCGTCGGGGGTGTCCGTCGAGGACCGTGACGCGCGCGGCGGCGTGACACGCGGGGGCGCGGGCGCGCAGCCAGTCGAGGATCGAGGCCATGAAGGCGCCGGAGCCGGCGCCGGGCTCAACGAGGTGGAACGTCGCCGGCGAGCCGAGCCGCTCCCAGCACTCGGCGACCTGGCGCGCCCAGAGGTAGCCGAAGACGGGGTGCACCTCGGGCGAGGTCTCGTAGTCGCCGTCGCGGCCCCAGGCGAGGCCGGGGCGGGCGTAGTAGCCGTGCTCCGGGTGGCCGAGCGCGAGCTCCATGAAGCGCGCGAAGGTGATGCGCCCGCCGGCCGAGGCGATCTCGGCGTCGATGACCGGCGCGAGGGGCGTCGAGCCCCGCGCGAGGGCGAAGTCGTCGGTGGTCTCGGGCGTGGTCATGCGGTGCATCGTAGCCGTGGGCGGGGTCTGGGGCAGGGCGCGTGGTGCGCTGGCGGCTATGTCGCGTCGAGGAAGGCGCGCGGGCGGACGGCGACATCGGCCGCGCCTTCCAGGATTTCGCCGTCGAGCGTGACGAGCTGCACGCCCAACGCCCGGGCGAGCGCCACGAACTCCGCGTCGTAGGCGCTCAGGCCGCACTCGATCGCCACGTCGAGCACATGCGCGGACTCGACGGCGATGATGTTGTCGCCGAGGATGCGCAGCGCGTCGCGACTCATCTCCACGGCGCGATCCAGCGCGATGACGCCCTGGCGTATGTATCCGAGCAGGGCGTTCCGCAACTCGCTCATCACGATGCTTGGAGCTACCCATGTGGAGTCGTGATCACGCAGTGCCGCTGCCTCCACAGAGTTCGGCCCGCCCACGACCATGCGAACCATGACGTTCGTGTCGACGACGATCACGGCCGCCCGGCGTTCTTGAACTCCCGGATCGTCTCGTCATCGAGATGAATCGGACCAATTTCGTCGTAGCGCCGCTGGATGCGCTCGAGAGTCGTTTCGGGATCGAGGTCGACGGGCCCGATCTCGCGGCGACGCTCCTCGATGCGCTGCAGCAGCTCGGCCCGGTCGGCGGGCAGCGGCCGCACCGACCTGGTGAGTCGGGCCAGGATCTCGCCGTTGAGGCTGCGGTGGTTGCTCTTCGCGGCGGCCTTCAGGTCCGCGTGTACGTCGTCGGGGATGCCGCGCAGGGTGATGTTGGGCATGCGTGTCTCCATATGTGATACCGAAGTGACACCAGAACAGTGTACTGGCACTGCCGAGGGCGGGAGAAGCGCCTAGCCGGTCGAGGCGGCGTCGGGGAGGAGGCCCATCACCTGCACGGTGATGCGGCGCCGCTGCTGCCCCTCGGGCCTGAGCGGCGGATTGTCGAGCTCGACGAGGAAGATGCTCTGCCACATCCCCATCTGGATCGCGCTGTCCACGATCGGCAGCGTCTCGCTGGCGCCGAGGAACAGGTGCTGGAGGTGGGAGTGGCCGTTCTCGGGCTCGTTCTCCGCCATGTTGACCGTGCGGATTGTGAAGTCGTTGTGCTCGTAGTAGTCGTCGGCAGGCGCGATGCGCTGGAGCAGGCGCGCCATGTCCCTGAGCAGCAGCGGCTCGTGCTCCTGCACGACGACCGCGGCCGTCGTGTGCGCCGAGGAGACGAGCACCTGCCCGATCGCCACGCCGGACCGCTCCACGACCCCGCGCACGTCATCGCTCACGTCGATGAACTCGCAGGGGTGGCTGGTCGCGTACTCCAGGCGCTCGGAGAAGACGGTGAACTGCGCGGCGGGCGCCGTGGCCGAGTAGAGCGGCTGCACGCTACCCCGGACTGGTTCCTGCGTCATCGGGACCCCTCGGCGATGCGGGGCGAAACCTCGCGTCGCGTCCGTTATGACCGCCCCCGCGATACTAGCAGTCGCCTTCGGGGGCGGCCATGCATATGGCGACCGGGTATCAGGATGCCTCCGCGCCCGCGTGACGGCGCAGCGACCGCACGGTGTCGGCGATGGTCGACGCGTCGCGCGCGCCGGGCCGGTACTCGAGGTACGTCTCAAGGTCGGTGAGCGCCTCCGTGTAGCGCCCGAGGCGTTCGCGGAGCCGCCCGCGGTCGCGCATCTCGTCCACGTCCCACGGCGCGAGGACCAGCAGCAGCTCGATGGCGCGCTCGGCCTGCGCCTCGTCGCCGCGGCGCAGCGCGTTGGCCTTGAGGTTGTGGAGCAGCCGCTGCAGGAGCTGGCGAGGCGTGACCGGGTCCAGGAAGTGGTCCCGGAACGGCGTCGCGCTGCCGTAGATCGAGCGCACGATGCGCTCGCAGTCGGCGACGGTCAGGAGCGCACCGCCCCGGAAGACATCGACGAACAGCGTCTCCTCGTCCGGGCGGGCGACGTTGCGGACGATCACGTGCCCGGGCATACCCACGCCGCGCATGTCGAGGCCGGCCGCCCGGCAGACCTCGACGTAGATGATGGCGAGGGTGATCGGGATGCCGGTGCGGCGTTCGAGCACCTGGTCGAGCAGGAGGTTGCGCGGGTCGGCGTAGTCCTCCTCGTTGCCCCGGAAGCCGAGCTCGCCGAACAGCAGCTCGTTGGCGGTCTCGATCTGCGCGAGCGGCTCGGCGGCGGGGTGGACGCGCGCCTCCAGGCGGCGTCCCCAGTCGCGGAGCTGCGCCTCGCGGGCGTCGACGTCGAGGTCGGGCTGCTCGCCTTGCGCGATCAGCAGAGCGGCACGCGCCAGCGGCACGTCGCGCCCGGGCTCGCCGAGGGTGGTGCGGAATCGTTCGGCCAGGTCAGCAAGCGGTGCGTGCGACGGTTCGGTCATGCGACGGCGAATCCTTCGACCCGCCACAGCTTCACGAAGAGGAGTGACACGAGCAAGGCGACGCCGAGCATCGGGATCGGCCGTGCGTCGAGGACATAGGCGATGGGCACAGCGGACAGCAACCCGGTGAGGCCCGCGAGCCGCCGGGACGCGCCGAGGCGCCAGATGACGAAGGTGAGCAGGGCGGCGATGAGCCCGGGCCCGGGCAGCAGCGCGAGGAGCGCGCCCACGGTGGTGCCGGTGCCGTTACCGCCGTGGAGGCGCAGGAAGATCGACCAGTCGTGGCCGGCGACGGCCACCATGCCGGTGAGGACAGCCTCGATATCGCCGAGGCCGACCGCGTAGGCGATCCCGACGGCGGCCGCACCCTTCCCGATATCGGCGGCGCCCACGACGATCGCCGGCTTCCAGCCGACATGGTCGCGCACGTTCATCGTGCCGGGGTTGCCGCTGCCGATGCGGCGGATGTCCTGCCCGCTCACGAGGCGCACGATGAGGTAGGAGCTGGGAATCGAGCCGAGCAGGTACGCAGCCAGCAGCACGAGGAAGAGCGTGCCGGAGGGTTCCACCGCGTCCTCCGTTCGGCGCTAGCCGCAGTGCGGCACGTGGATGCGCGCCTGCCGCCTGCACCTCCGAGGATACCTTACGCGCGCGTTAACCGGACAGGCGACGCCGGGATACCTTCAACAGGCGCCGCACGGGCGCCTCGTTGAAGGACCGCGCTAGTCGCTGAACGGCGTGAATCCCGTCGGCGCGTCACCTTCGGGGTCTGCCGCGCCCCCGACGGGCGCGTCGTCGCGTCGCGGCGGCATTGTCCTGCGAGTCTCGACGCCCGCCGAGTACACGCCCGGAGCCGTGTCGAGGTCGTCGCCTGGAAGGGGTCGGAGTTCGCGGCCGAGGGCGGAGACCGCGAAGTTGACCGTGAACGCGGCGAACCAGCCGGGGATGTGCAGGTAGGACCACGGGCGGTCGCGAACACGCAGCGCGGCGATGAGCCCGGGGATGATCTCCTGCGGCCGCAGCGACGACGCGTCGAGCTTGACCTCCAGCGGCTCTCCCTCGGCGTGGCGTCGGCGCAGGTCCATGGCCACGCGCCCCGCGACCGCGCCGAGGACGGCGTAGACGATCACCAGGACCGACTTGCGCAGGAACCGGATCATCCGCGGGAACTTCCTTCGCGCCGGTGCGATGAGTCGACCATGTCAGCACCGTAGGGCGCGACGACGACACGGGTCAACTCGTGTCGCCGAGCGAGGGTTAGCGGCACAGCTCGGCGATGGTGTGCTCCGGGTTGGCGTAGCCGTAGTCCCAGATGTCGGCGTGCCGCGACGCCTGGAGGCGCAAGTAGTCCTGCGAGGTGGAGCAGGCCACCGCCGGGGTCAGATCGGCCTCGACTCCCTCCTGGAAGATCGCAGCGACCTGGCCGTGCAGCGACGCCGCGAACCGGCTGGACGCCTCACGGAACAGCGCCAGCGCTCCGTCGCTGTCGCCGTCGCGCTGCGCCGCGATGCCGGCGCGCAGCAGCGCGTATGGGACCAGCTCGCGCCGACCCGAACCCTCACCGGCCTCGACACGCCAGTCGACCAGAGCCGTGTCGGCCGCGGCAGCCTCGTACTGCGCGCGGGCCTCCTCGTAGTCGCCGGCGTCGTACGCCGCATCGGCATCGAGGATGGCGTGGATGAGGTAGCGCGCAGGGTCGTGGTGGTCTGTGTCGAAGAACTTGAGGCCCGCCCAGTTGAGGACCGTCTCGCGGTCCCGCTGCGGGCCCGCGTCCGGGTCCGGGGTGTACTCGAAGCGGAGCACCACGTCCGGTAGCTCGTCGCCGGTGGCGTCCTCGACACGGATCGAGTGCAAGTCCGTGAAGTCGATGCCCGGGGGGGCCAGGTCCTTGAACGTCCCCGTGTGCGAGCTCGCGATGAGCAGCCGCCCGCCGCACACGTCGGCGCTGCAGACCCGCGCGGAGACCACGAGATCCGGGAAGCGGTCGCCGGTGAGGTCCGTAGCCGCTTCGAGCACGACGTCCTCGAGCAACTCACCCGCGAGCACGCGCGCCGAGGAGAACAGACGGAACTGCTCGTCCGCACCCTGGAAGAACCACACGTCCCCGGGGTTGGCGTCGTCGGTGGTTGCGGCGACGGCGAACGCGAACTCGCTCGCGCCGTCTCCATCGATGTCGGCGAAGACGCAACGCTCGCCCAGCACCGGTGCGAGTTCCCACGCGGCGACGAGCCCGGGGAGGCATCCCGCGATGTCCGCGCTGCCGCCCGCGAGATAGCTGGAGACGGGAAGACCCCCGGCGAGCAGGTTTCCCGGCAGCTCCGGCACGACGCCCGATGGGACCGGCGTCGCGGTTGACGTGACCACGGTCGGCGGCAGCGGCGACGTGGGTCCCTCCTGCCCGGCCACGGTCGGCTCGGGCGTGGGGGTGGGCGTGAGCGCCACGATCCGGACATCGCCGCCGTCGCCGCAAGCTGCGATGACGAGTATCGCGACAGCCGCGGCGGGGAGGACGAGCAGACGGAGGACGCTGTGGAAAGTCAAATTGAACACGTGTATTGACTTATTAGCCGAACCTTGCTTGAATGCATCCCAGCCCGAAGGTGTCCGGTGGGGGAAAGCCAGTTGGGCTTCGCCGATCCGTTGCAGGAGGGACGCAAGCTCGCTGCCGAAGCGCTCGGCGCGTTCACGCTGATCTTCGTCGGCGCGGGCGCGATCATCATCACTGGTGGGGCCAACCTTGTCGCCATCGCCCTCGCGTACGGACTCGCCTTCGCACTCATGGTCTCCGCCGTGGGCCACGTCTCCGGCGGGCTCTTCAACCCGGCGCTCACGATTGGCCTCTGGGCCACCCGACGCATCGGGACCCTGTCCGGGATCCTCTACATCATCGCGCAGTTGGTCGGCGCCGTCGTGGCCGCCCTCGCGCTCACCGCGCTCTACCCCGACGTCATGCGCGAGGCGACGAGCCTGGGCACGCCCGGCCTCTCGGCCGGGGTCGACTTCGTGCAGGCCGTGGGGATCGAGGCGATTGCGACCTTCTTCCTCATGACGGCCGTCTTCGGCACCATGCTCGACCCGCGCGGGCCGAGCCTCGGCGGCTTCGGGGTCGGGCTCATCATCACCATGAACGTCTTCGCCGTCGGATCGCTCACCGGCGCGGCCATGAACCCCGCCCGCGCGTTCGGGCCGGCGCTGGTGAGTGGCGCCTGGGACGACCACCTCGTGTGGTGGATCGGCCCGATCATCGGCGCCGTCCTCGCCGCCGTCGTGTACCACTATGTGTTCGCGGATAGTCAGGAGGCGCCCGTTGCGGTGCCCTGAGTTGCCCGGAGAGGGAGGCAGTCGCGTTACGCTGTAACAGGCGGCGCACCAATCTAGTAGCCAACATCTGCCGCGAATCTAATCACCCCCGCCGCACGGCAGATGTCGGTGAGAAGGCGGGCCTTCGGGCCCGCCTTCGCCATGCCCGGCGGGCGCGTCGTCACCCCCTGCGCGGAGCGTCACCCCGTGCTTCAGCGCTGGCCTGTCGACCCGTGGCCGCCCTCGCCCCGCGTCGTCTCGTCGAGCTTGTCGGTGACCTCGAGGTCCACCGGGGCGAGGCGCGCCACCACGAGCTGCGCGATGCGGTCACCGTCCTCGACCACGTAACGGCCGGGATCCGGCAGGCAGTAGAGCGTGACGAAGATCTCGCCCCGATAGTCGGCGTCGATGGTCCCGAACGTGGCGAGGACGCCGCGCAGCGCGAGCCCTGAACGCGGCCTGACCTGCACGTCCACGTCGGGCGGCGCCGCGATGGCGATGCCCGTCGGGACCCGCACGGGGCGCGTGCCGATCTCCATCGAGCCGCCGCCGAGCTCCGCGTGCAGGTCGTAACCGCTTGCACCCGTGCTCTGGCGCTCCGGCACGCGTGCGCCGGGTCGCAGCAGCTGCACGGCAACGCGGTCGTGATCGGTCACGGCGCTACGCCCGAGGGGAAGACGATGTGGAAGGGCCGGCTAGGTGGCTGCGGCCTCGCGCGCCCGGGTGAGCCCTCGACCCTGCTTGGGCGTGAGCACCTCGACGGGGTAGACCTTCTTCTTGAGCATCTCGCGCGGCGGGTCGATGAAGATCGAGCCCCACCCGCAGGACTGCTCGCAGAGCCGGCAGCCGGTGCACTTCTTGTCGTCGACGGTGGCGACGCCGAAGAAGTCGTGGCTGTTGGGCGAGTCCGTGAGCGACAGCGCGTCGAAGGGGCAGACGTGGATGCAGAGCTCGCAGCCGGAGCCGATGCAGTTGTCCTCCACGACCTTGGCGAGTGGCAGCTCGCGCCGCGGGAAGGTGCGGCAGACATCGTTGAACTCGTCGAGGATGGACTCGGGCGGGCATACCGCGCCGCACGCGCCGCAGTCGATGCAGAGCTCGGGGTCGATGACGTGCAGCGAATCACGGACGCCGGTGATGGCGTTGACCGGGCACTTCTTCGTGCATGCGGTACAGCCGATGCACGTCTCGATGATGGAGTAGGCCACGGCGTTGCTCCTCGGGAGACCTCGTCCGTGGAATCTAACATCGGCCCCGTGCGCCAGCAAGGAGAGCACGCGGCTCCAGCACGCCGGACGGCTGGTACGATGCCTCCATGCAGTGGGACGCGTTCCGCCTCCACCCCTCGCGGCTCTGGACCGCGCCCGCCTCGCGGGTGATCGAACGCCGCGAGGGCCGCAGCGTCATCGCTATCGACGGCCTGGTGTGCAGCGTCTGCTCGAGCCGCGCGCAGCGCTCGCTTGCGGACGCCGAGGGTGTCCGAAGCGTCGAGGTCGACCTCGAACGCGGCGTCGCGGCCGTCGAGCACGGGCCGGAGGCCCCGAGCGACGAGGAGTTGCGGGCCGCGCTCGAACGCTCGGTGATCGGCATGCCCGTGCGGCGCTGGCTCGAACGGCTCGCGAGGCGCAGCGGCCTGCGAGCGTCGGCCTGATGGCGAGCGCGATCACCATCGGTGCGCACTGCTCGGCCTCGGGCGGGCTCTGGAAGGCCGCCGAGCGCGCGATCGCCATCGAGGCCGAGGCGGTGCAGCTCTTCGGTAGCTCGCCCCGCGCGTGGCGGCAGACGCAACACAAGCCGGAGGCGTTCGAGCGCTTCCGGAAGCTGAGCGCGGAGGCTGGCCTCGCACCTGCGTGGCTGCACGGAAACTACCTGGTCAACCTGGCAGCCGAGAGCGAGCAGCAGTACGAGCGCTCGATCGACTCCGTGATCGGCGCGCTGACCGTCGCGCACGAGGCAGGCGCGGCCGGCGTGGTGCTGCACACCGGATCGCACCGCGACGCGGGCCTCGACGCCGTGCTGCCGCGCGTGCTGACCGCGATCGAGCGCATCCTCGACGGCTCCCCCGGCGACGCCACGCTCGCCCTCGAGACCTCGGCCGGACAGGGCGGCACGATCGGCTCGTTCGCGGACCTCGGGCTCATCCTCGGCGCGGTGCGCTCACCGCGCCTGCAGGTCTGCGTCGACACCTGCCACGTCTTCGCGGCCGGCCACGACCTGCGCACGCCCGAGGGAGTCACGGAGATGGTCGAGCTGTTCGACGAGGAGATCGGCCTGGAGTGCCTGGCCGTCGTGCACGCCAACGACTCGAAGGGGGAGCTCGGCGGGAACTTGGACCGTCACGAGAACATCGGCGACGGGGCGATCGGCTACGACGGGTTCCGCGCGGTGCTTGAGTCGATGGCGTTCGCCGGCAAGACGTTCCTGCTGGAGGTGCCGGGCATCGAGAGCGACGGGCCGGACCTCGAGAACGTGCGACGGCTCAAGGCCATCCGAGACGAGGTGACCGCCGCCGTCCGGCACCCCGAGGGGCCCACCGACTAGGGACGTACCTCGCGGGGCTGGTTGGCGAGCGCCCGGAACTCGTCCTCCCAGTTCAGGACCTCGACGAGCAGGTGCGAGGTGACACCCCAGCGTTCGCCCACCGGCGCGCCCTCGGCCTCGAGCTTCACGAGCAGGCGTTCGGCCATGGTGCGGTGGTCCATGGCGGCGTCGTTGTGCTCGTTGCGGATGATGACCTCGAACTCGAAGATCGCGTCGATCATCTCGGCCGAGACGAACCCGCCAAACTCGTCGGTGAGTTGCTCGGCGATCCAGTTGGCGCACTCCTCGGCGAGGGCCTCGTCCATGGCCACGCCGAGTTGATCGTCCGGTGCCGCGCTCGCGTCGCTCGTCATCTGCCTACTCCGTTGTTCCGCCCTGCTCCGTGAGCCAGGGCCCCCAGCCGCCGAGCCGTTCGGCGGCGATCCGCACGAGCAGCCGTGGTGCGTCGGCTACCCGAAACTGTGCCAGTAGTTGCTGCTCGCCCGGCGCGGTGAAGCGCCGCCCGAGCTTCTCGATGTGCTCCTCGGCGCCCTCCTCGGTGACGGCGGTCACCCGGCCGTGCACCAGCAGGTACGACAACGGATTGTCGCGGTCCTGCACGCTCACGATCACCCGCGGATCGTGGCGCATGTTGCGGACCTTCACCCGCCCGTCGACGGTGTTGCACAGCAACTCGTCGCCCTCCACGTCGAACCACAGCATCGAGGTCTGCGGTGAGCCGTCGGGGTTCCTCGTAACGAGGTGCCCGTAGGCACGATCCTCGAGGAGCCTGCGGGCCGACGGCGGGATGGCGATCATGCCGGCACGTGTGCCTCTCGTGCGCTGCGCGACGCCGGGACGGCGTACATCCGGCGCGATCATACCGAGGGCTGTGGTTGCGCCAACCTTACGTTGACGGCAGGTTTGCCCGAACCTACCCTGATACGCCCACCCACCGACGTGGCGAGCCTGCGCGATGCGCGCGGCTGCCCGCCGTGTCGGCCAGATGTGCGCGGACACGCGCGGAGTAGATTGATCGCGCAGGCGCGCGCCGGGAGCGTAGATGACTGCTCGCCCCGTCAGCACCGACGACGCCCAGCGCGGGGCGCCCGGACACCCGGGCGGCGCCGCCGCCTCCAACGGCTCGCCTCCCGCGGGCCCCGGCGGGTCCTCGGCCAACGGCGCTCCCCCGGGGCGGCCGGGTGGCCACGGGGGCGGCCCACCGGGTGGCCCCGGAGGTGAGAAGCCCGGCCTGAGGCGCACGTTCTCCGCCTTCAAGTACCCCAAGTACCGCCTGCTCTGGATCTCGATGGCCGTCGGCATGACGGGCATGCAGATGCAGATGATCGCGCAGGGCCTGCTCGCCTACGAGCTCTCGGGGACGTTCACTGCCGTCGGCGTGCTGGCGATGGCGTGGGGCGTGCCGCAGTTCTTCTTCGCCCTGCCCGGCGGCGCGATCGCCGACCGCATGGACAAGCGACGCATCCTGCTCATCACCCAGGTGGGCGTGGCGGCGCAGGCGGTCGTGATCGGGGTGGCCATCACCACCGGCGTGATCTCGCTGCCCATGCTGTTCATCGTCGGCGTGTTCATGGGCGCGACCTTCTCGTTCAACATGCCCGCCCGCCAGGCGTTCATCCCGGAGGTCGTGCCGCGCGACCAGATGATGAACGCCATCGCGCTCAACAACACCGCGATGAACGCCACGCGCATCTTCTCGCCGCTCGCGGCGGGGCTCTTCATCTCAGTGTGGGGCTTCGACGTGACCTACTACATCACCGGCGCGATGTACGGCGTCGGCTGGCTCACCGTCCTGCTGCTCCCGCGCAGCACCGCGCACCTCGACCGTGTGAAGCGAGGGATGTTCGACGACATCGGCATCGGGCTGCGCTACGTCCGCGACACACCTGCGCTGCGCACGCTGATGTTCATGGCGTTCGTGCCGATCCTGCTCGGCATCCCGTACGTCACGATCCTCCCCGCGTTCGCACGCGCCGACCTTGGGCAGGGCGAGTTCGGGTTCAGCCTGCTCGTCGGGCTCTCCGCGGTGGGCGCGCTCGTCGGCTCACTGGTGATCGCGACACTCAACCCTCGGTCGAAGCTGCCGCTCATCCAGAGCTTCCTCGGCGCGGGCTGGGGTGCGGGGCTCGTGCTGCTCGGCCTCGGGTCGGCGGTATTCGGCTTCCCGGGCGCGCTCGCCGCGATGCTCCTGCTGGGCATCTTCCAGATGGGCTACATGGCGCTCAACAACTCGATGCTGATGATGACCGCCTCGCCCGAGTACCACGGGCGCGTGATGAGCCTCTACATGCTCACGTTCGGGATCTTCCCGCTCATGGGCGGACCGCTCGGTGTCCTCGGCGACGCGATTGGCGGCTTCGCGACCTTTACGGCGCTCGGTGTGGCGCTCGTCGTGTTCATCGTGCTCATGGCCCTCGTCGGCGGGCAGCGCGCACTCTCGATGAAGCGCGCGAAGTCGTCGCACGACGGCATCGCCGAGGCCGACGCCATGGCGGAGGCGGAAGCCACCGCCTGACACCCGACCAGTCTCAGGGCTGGGGCCCCGCTACGAAGGCTCGAAGACGAGCTGGAACTCCATCAGCCCGAAGTCCTCGATCGAGACCACGACGAACGCGCTCGGCGCCCGCATGCCGTAGTCCTCGAACTGGATCTCGAGCGACCCGACCACCACGACGTAGCCGCCGGTGCGCTGGCCCTCAAGCTGGATCGTGACCTCGTTCGTCACACCGTGGAGCGTGAGCTCACCGACGGCGTCGACGGCGATCGCGTCGCCCTCGGCGGGCACGGCGTCGAGCGCGATCGGCTGCGTGAGTGAGAACGACGCGGTCGGGTAGTCCTGGGTCTCCAGGCCCTGCGACCCGAGCGCGCGGTCACGGCGCGAGTCGTTACTGCGGAGCTGGGTGACGTCGGCCTCAATCTCGACGACCGTGATCGCGGCCCCGTCGAAGGTGAGGGAACCCGTGACGGCGCTGGTCCGTCCGACGGCCGTGAACGCGCCCACCCCGACGAGCTCCTCGTTGACGCGGTAGCCGACGAACGTCTCGCCCGCGCTCGAGATGACCCAGTCGCCCGTCGGATCGTCCGGCCAGGTGGCCTCGGCGGCCGGCTCCTCGGTGGGTGTGGGTGTGGCGGTTGCGGCAGGCGTCGCGGTCGCGGTTGCCGCGGGCGTCGCGGTCGCCTCGGCGGTGGCCGTGGCGGGCGCCGCAGTCGCCGTGGCGGGTGCGGCTGTCGCGGTGGCGGGCGCCGGCGTGGCCGTCGCGGTCTGCTGGACGGAGCTCACGGCGCTCTCGAGGCTGACGGGGGCAGGCGCGTCGTCCCGGATGACGAAGTACCAGGTCCCGGCGCCGACAATGATGATCGCCGCGACCGCCAGGATCACGATGCGTGTGCGACTGAGCATGGACGTCCTCCCCCGAACGGTCGGGCGTGGCGCCCCACCCGGGCGCGCACGTGTTCAGGGTACCGACTGACGAGCTAACGCGACCGTAAACCGGCGGCTGAGGAGATTACGAACGTCCGGAGAGCCCCCGGCTAGTACTGCTCGGCCGGCTCGCCCACCTGCTCGAGCTCGATGATCTCGAAGTCGTCGTCGTCGAGGTCGCCGAGGCCGCGCGCGCTGCCGCCGTTGGCGCTGCGGGCGCGCTCGTACAGCTCGAAGAGCGTGCGCTTGTGCGGGCGCT